>Ga0315914_1000628_pt1 | contig 46730 bp, 22 predicted proteins | sample MpolenodulesMG_FD_203920 | JGI IMG/M metagenome (GOLD analysis project Ga0315914, IMG submission 203920) | Medicago polymorpha root nodule microbial communities from Los Angeles, California, United States - elongated nodules | ecosystem: Host-associated > Plants > Roots > Nodule | place: USA...
TAGCAATCCACACCTCAAGGTGTGATTATTAACTTTTTAGTTATAACTTGCTAAAAGACACATTCATAAAAATTAGTTGGTGCCTTTTAACAAATGCACATAGGATAACTTGCTAAAAGACACCTTCATAAAGGGTGTCTTATATATATATATATATAAATTCGTCTCTTCGTTAACCAACACCACGTTTAGATTCCTTATTGACATTAGTTTCCCTCTCTCTCTACGTCCTTATTAATAACGACAATACCCTTAAATCTCAGTCATAACTACTCTATAACCTCGTACGTTGTTTCACATTCATTAGCATCTATAACATCAACCATCCTCGTAACCTTAACTTAATTCCAACTTAAGGTCATTATCTCTCTAATTATTATTATTATTATTATTTTTATTATTATTATTATTATTATTATTATTATTATTATTATCATCATCTTCTGTAACATCATCAAATTCTCTCAAAAAACATCCAATATATTTTAAGGCTCAGTTCCCCTCATCATTAATCATCTTTATTATTTATCATTTATTTTAAACCACCATCCCATATCTTTCGTTTCTCATTTGCCGTACCCTTCTCTAGTTGGTTCTTATCTTAAAACTACCATCATTATAATATTTAACTGACCTATACTTACACCATTTACCCCATTAAAGATCCGTCTTATTAACTTTAAGTATTTCAATGTTTTGCCTCACCACCATTATTATCCCTAACATTATTCATTACTTAACACCCATCCTCATACTTTTGGTTATGCTTCGTTTTTATCGCTCCTCTTAACATCGACAATCTTCTTAATCAGCCACACTCTATTCTTTATCCGTCTAAACCGTCTTTATTCCTATCTAACAATTATTTTAGGCTCTTTCATTACCTTAAGGAATTTACTTTGGTTATCGTCAACTACCTCAACCCACCACTCTATAACTCATCTTATATTCACATTGGACTCCTTTTACCAGCCTTAGATTCATCAGGTACCCACACCATTTTCTCCATTAATTACTCATAAACACACCCCCTAATTAGGTACATTGGTTTGGGACCCTAATCCTTACTTTTTAATGGGGAAGATAAGTTGGGTTTTCTAGGCTTGGGAAGGGTGAAATCTAATGCTGTCAAAATTTGATATGAATCAGAGATCTTTGATTCGATTCAAACGGCTAAAAACAACCAGACTCAACTAATGATACGAATCAAGGACCTGTGATTCGATTCAAAATTTTTCAGATGAAGATTGATACGAATCACATATATTTAATTCGATTCACTGACCTGGAAACAGAGTTTTAGCTTCGGGGTCACCTCTAAATTGTCAAAAAATTCCCGATTTAAAACCCTTAACTCAGCCAATCGTCCCTAACCATCGCCCTAAGGTTACCCTATCATTCTAACTCCAATTTCCTCTTAACCTATCTAATTACACACCCTTTTTACAGTTGAATTTCCAATTCATTCATCCTAGATTTGGTTTCTTCAATTCTAATCTTTTAACAACAACATTAACCCATATTACATCTGTTTATCACCATTCTTTCATCATAACAACATTCAATTTCTTAAGATTAAACAATCCCACCATTACAATTAAGGCACCATAAGATTAAAGCATTCTTCCGCTTACCTCAAATTCTCCGAGAAAGCAGCTTTTGGTTTCACTTCTCCTTAGCTAGGGTTTGCCTATTCTCCCTTCTTCCTTTTCTCTGGTTTCTTACGTTCATCAAGTGTTTTTTGTAACCCTAATTCTTTCATGTTCTTCTCTTTATATAGTCACTACTTGGACCTAGTCTTTCTCACATATTATTTTTTTTTTTAACAATTTCTCACATATTCTTAGATTGGTTTGCTATCTGCACTGCTAGTCTAGTTATTTATTCTCTTTACAAATACTCAACCTTGATGTATACACCACCCACTGTCCACACCACTAAACATTACATATATACTACTTTACACCTATTTCTTATCCAGTTTTGCTAATGTATCTCCATTTGTACTCTGCCTTCTTATCCTTGCCACAAACATATATTCTTCCTAAAATCATTTTCTCCCATTATTCAACCGACTGATTAACTCTCATACTTCCTCATTATTCATAACATCTATAACTACGAATAATTTAATTAATAATATTTAGCAATCAATACTAATTATAACAATAATACTAATATTATCTAATATTAATAACAATACTAATACTACCTGATAATGATATTAACGTTTAATATTAAAAATCGGGGTGTTACAATTTACACAATTTCACACACAATATTCTCTTTATGTCTTCTCTGTTTGTGTGTCTATTACAAGGTTACTTCAATGGTGCAATTCAACAAGTATTAAATTTTTCCTTGCAGCTCAATGATCTAAATTTAATGGTAAACCTTTAATTCCAAGACAACGATGACAAAACAAATGGGAAAAACACAATTAAATTCTCAGTATTTAGAAATGATAAAAACACATGTCATATCTCACTTTAATCTTCAACCAAAACACATGAATATTCCCAACTTGCTACTAGAATTAAAATTAAACAATCATAAAATATGAAGAGAAAAAAAGAAGCATAATTAGAACGTGAAAGAGCGCAACTATGAATGGTGACAATGGCACAGTGGTGCTCGATGGAAATTATTTTCGGAGCAACGAGAGCAGTTACACAGATGGGGAAGAGATAGAGATAGAATTTGACAAAACATAATTTGAACATTGATTTAATCTAATGATATGTTTTTAATGGTTCAACGACGATGGATTTAATTGATCCTCACCATAGAATTCACCTTTCATATTGTTCAGCTATTTTTTTTGAAAGATTATATTGTTCAGCTATTGTAAATGGTTTTTTACGCAAATTTCATTCATAGAATATAAGGTCCGTTTGTTATAGATTTTTTTTAAAATAGATTTTTATAGTGTGTAATATGTATTAGTTATAATTTTTTTAACAAATAAATTTTTAATGAAAACTTTAAATAAAAAATCGGTTTGAACAACTTATCTTAAACTGACATTCTAAGTATTTCATCATTTTGTTAAATTTTTTTTTGGATATTTAGTTTTGTAAAAATCTCCAAAAAAAAAGCAATTTCAAATAACTTTTCCTAAAAATCATTTTCGAAAGATGTTCTTTTAAAAAAAAAAATGTGATTTTTACTATGTAAAATCTCGAATAATGAATATTTAAGTTAGTGAATGTCAAAATCTCTTTTTTAACTTTTACCAAATGAGTTTTTTTTTGCCAAGTAGCATAGTGACTAGAATTCACATTTCAAAGGTGAATAAGTGGGGTGTCCATTGTTTGAACCCCAATCCCTGTTTATAACAATGTATTGTCCGTACTGAGTTATGCTCACATGAACATGTCAAATGAGTTTGAAACAACTTCTACTATTTTTGAGTAAATTTTAAAAAATCTATTTTTAAAATTACAAAGAAAAATCTATTTTTTTTTTTTGAAGAGACAAAAATCTATTTTTTTTAATTTATAACAAACAGGCACATAAGCTTGTTCGAGTCTATCAAATATTAATTGTGAACATTGAGAAGAAGAAAAGAAAAGAAATTACGACTGCACCTCAAAAAGCTTACTAACAAAATATCAAGCTTAATTAAAATTTATCAATTGAAATCATATTAAACACGTGAGGGAAACTTCCCCCACGTCAACATGACCTCAAATCAAATGTATATGTTCCGTAAATATGCAAATATTTTGTTTTAGAAGTAAACTTCTTGTCAAAATATACTATCCAAAACATGCAATCTCAATATCTTTGTGATCATGGATTATATTAACGAGGAAGGTCCCAAAAGAGTATTATAGTACCTGTCCTACAAGTGTCTTTAATTTTCTTTTTTAATTGGGGAGGTAAGGATTTGAACTTTGTAGCTTGAAGTTCAAATTGGATCCACTCCTTCTTACTACTCTCTCATTCTTCCTCCTTTCATAATTTGTAATTTTGTATCCATCTTTTTCACGATCCTCTTTAAAATTTAATGAGACAAATATACACAAATTGTATAAGGAAAAAGAATGAGAGAGTGAACAGAAGAAGATGATTCGAATCCAGATCTCTTAAGATCACAAGATCAAATTCTTGTAAGTTAACAAACACCTCAAATATAAACATCTTCGCACTTCAACTAAAAAAAGGATAAATAACAATATATTAGTGGTTATGATAATTTTTTTCTTAAAACTTCTCTGGTGTCATTTTTAGCTCACAAATGAAATTATCTATGACTGAAAGATGATTGAAAAAGATATAAACCGATAAACATGACACACCACGAGCTTCCACTGTATGTCTACATGAAATCATGGAATGCTAAGAGAACAAGAATGCTGTTGTTGCGGTTCCTGTTCCCTGATCATATGCCAAATAATTTCCAGCTACCTTTTTGTAAATTACTTAATTAGCTAGCTTATTTTATTTTTTAGCTTATAAATAAATATGTAGACCCCTTTCCTTTTCTCCGCCCCCTAGCCGAAAGAAAAATAAAATACATAAAATAGTGAACAAAAGTTGATAGGGACGGTTCAATTTTTTCATTCATTCATTAAAAAAAACATATCCAAACATTTAGCAAATTAGAGATATTTTATTTTTAAAATTTTAATGAATTAATCATTGGTTAGTGTTACATGAACAAGTTATCTAATTAACACTCTTTTTTTTTAAGGAATCTAATTAACACTCTTTTCTTGGTTGAATCTTACCATTATATTAATTTTAGAGGATCTTACCTGCATTCTTCTTTGCCGCCTGATATTTTGGAAAATTAACCACAACTAGAACAATAAAATTCCACTGCATTTGTCCTTTTGATGTGTAATCATTAATCTCAAACTTGAAAAGATAAAGCAAGATACCGTGATATACATTTTGACAAATTTGACACCAATTTTTTATTTTAAACTTGAAAAGAAAGCTTTTTAATTAAAAACTATTCATGATATTGTCATAAACAAATATATAAATAATTAATGGGATAAAAAGGAGGACTCAAAGTAATCAATATCCTTTATGAAGCGTTAGAATTTAGAGGTTGAACTTCAATTTCTTATTGGTAAAAAGTGTGTGCAATTGAAAAGGATAAAACAGTAAAAAGAAAAACATAATGAAGACATTGGGTAGGGGTGACCCATCCCATGATAGATATAACATATGTACGTAGTCTAGTTATAACTTAGGTTTAAGTTAGGATTAAAAATAGGATTTTTCTCATTAGTATATAAGTAAATCTTGGTCACTCAACGAATGATTAAGATAAAAAAAAAACAATGATTATGATCACAACATAAAATAATTAACACCTATGTGCTAATATATTTTGATCTTTATCTTTCAGAAACAAATCTTGACCTTTAATGTTTGGTGATTAATAATTATGATATACTAATTTCACTCTAACATAAGACTCTCTAGTTCAGTGTTATAGAATGGAAAATATTTTGCATGGTTACAAATTAAACATTGATATTTAGTTATGAGAAAAACTTTTTTTATGATGTTCATGAAGTATATAATGGTGGTGATTAGACATAACTAACTACATGCAGCCCATAAACAGAACTTGATTACTAGTAGTCATTAATCACACACATTGACATTTTAAATAACGTCCAAAATAGCTTCAAAGTCATAATACATCAAAATAGTAATAATTGATCTAAGAAACTAATTATTTGAACTTGTGTGCATGACTAAAATTGCTTCACATGATTGAACATGCATTAGGGTTATCATCACTGAAGAAGGAAGTGATCTTATCATCTGTTCCATTTGGGTTTGGTATTGCTAATTCAGTGTTTTTCACATATCCAGAAGGTGCATTTTTTGCATATGCCTGTGTTATGTAGGGATATGCCACCAAGTTAGCTTCAACATATGGCCAAAACTTTGCTCTTTTTCCTGTGCTCTGCACCTTCCTTAGGACCTTATTTCTATCCACATTCCCAGTCACGGTTACCTTGCTTTGCTCTCGATTCACCTCTACTTCCTTCACACCTACATTATTATATTGTTGTAAAATTATTTAATTCAACTTTTAATCATCATTTGTTAGAACAACCAATTTGGCTAAAAACTAAAAAGAAAACATATAAATAAACAAAAAAAAAAGAATTGATTATCGCTAACATATATATTATATAGTTCAAATTGCGTTTAAATACTGTTTAGATTACAAATTTATGTCTGAATTTCTACGATGCGTTCAAGCACGTAATCACTTTTGGGTGAAAATATATGAGTTATACTCAACACATTTTTTTAAGGGCAAATTGTAGGGTGAACTGTTTTGATAGGCGTGAACCTATATACTTGAAAATCGTTTGAAATAAATGTGTCTCAAAACGCAACTCATATTTGGTTTCTCCTTGTTTTTGTTGAACTGGCACAGATCATGTCATTGTCTCAAGTTCAACTATTAGAACGGTGAAGATTATGAACGTCTACTTTCGAGGATCACCGTTGCTCGATAGAGTTTTAACTTTCAAGTGATTTTTAAATACGGTTACACCGTATAAATTATAGAAACCATCTTCATTGAGAATATGAACATTCTTATTATGCAAACCACCTAAAAATTATGCCATTTGATTTGAGATAAGAAGAGAGAGATATGATTATATACCTGACATATTTGTAACAGAATTCCGAACTCTTCTTTCACAGCCATCACAGTCCATTTTCACCTTTATTTCCACTGTCTATAAGAGAAAAAATAAGCTTACTATTAATACACACACATAAATGAGATATAGTATACATAGGAGCTTGTGAAATACCTGCATGGGTTTGTGTTTCTTTTTTGGGGTGACAGTGAAGTAATCTGAAAGGAAATCTAGAGCACCCATTTTCTTAATTCTTGTTCTTTTTTTGTGTAAAGAAAGAAATGGATTGGGTTAGTACTTAAAAGAAAAAGGGGTTGAACCGTGGAAACGCAAAGGATGGAAAAGGAGGATGTATAGGACTATATTATGGTTACCAAATTATATACTTTTATAAGGGAATTATGGAAGTGATTTCCGTTACTATATGTGCAACTTGTGCTAAAATTTAATGTATAAAATAATGCTTAGACAATTATTTTTCATAGTCATCTCATTTTTTTTTCTTCATATTGTCAATCATGTATCTTCCCGCAAATATCGGGGTGACCTCAATTCACAAATATAATTGTACATTGAAAATATTAATTGTAAAATTAAAACATTTATTACAAAAAAAAAAAGAAGCTTAAACTTCCTTTGAACTTTTCTACACAATATCATCTTGATCTGTACCTCTCTATGATAGGGATTTGACAATAAGAATGTTATGTGGATTTTATTGGAGATGCGTAGTCGTTGTATATATGTTCTTTTTCTTTGACAGATCAGTGTATATATATGTTGAGAAGTAGTGTACATTGAGAAAAAGAAAAAATTGGAAAAAATATATTTGGAGTTTTATAGAATAATAATAGTTTGTTACAGTGAGTATGATACACGATCATAGCTTAAACTAAACTATTTAAGTGAATGTTTGGAGTCATAGTAAATTTGTGAGACAAATGTGACGTGAGTTTAACTCAGTTGATAGAGTTGTATAATATACGTAAGGATCAGGGTTCGAACCCGAATACCCCACGAAATCATCTTAAAAAGGTAAATTTTTAGTGACTAGACTACTTGATCGACTGCATGCTTGGATTCATAATAAGTTTGTTAAAATTATATTCCCGTGAGCTAAACTCAGTTAATAGAATATTGCATAACATATGCATGTGGGAGGGTTTAAACCCCAATAAATTTATACTCATTAGACTATCTGGAAAAAAAAAATTATCATAATTTTACAGAAGCCGCCACCGATAACAGCTTTTGCAAAATCCTAGTTATTCACCATAATTTTATTTATAATACCAAACATACACTTTTATTATAACCAACTTGCAACTATACTCTCTCCGATTTGTCCCGAAGTTTGCTTAGTTTAAAATCTTATAAAAATCGTGGATTTTAAATATTAAAAATGAATTTTATTCTAGTTTATTGTTTGGTGAAAGAGCCTAGTAGTTAGAATTCACATTTTTTAAGGTGAATAAGTATGGTGTTTGAGATTCAAACCTCGACTGCTGTATATAAACAATGCATGTCCCTGCCAACTGAGATATACTCACGTAAACTATTTTTTATTTTTTTTACCTTATCCATTGTGATTCATAATATCCAAGTAAAAAGTTACGTTATCAAAATTTAATTTAGTATCGCCTCTCTACTTAAAAAGTGTAAAGAAAATAACTTCTCAATCATGAATTGTATTTCCTTCAAAACAAAAAATCATGAATTGCATTGTCCAGACCAAAAAAAATAAAAATAAACTTCAATATAACCAATAAGTTCATGCATCCATAAATGTGATGTACTTATCATTTTGAAGGGTCAAAGTTTCAACCCAAATATTAAAATGAAACTATACAAAACATACATATCTATAATGATAGCGATGAATCATTTGAAGTGTCAATATTAATATCTGAACAGCTTCAAAATAATGAATACTTTGATTGGTCATGCTTGTTCTTTAAACGAATACTTGATTGGTTACAACTCTGAATAAAAATGAATTTTTTTGGGTTACATGGATAAAAATGATTTGAATACACACATATAAATAAATATTATTTAATTATTGAATAAATATATATTATTTAATTTATTTCTCCTTTATAAAGAAAGAACTAGTACATTTTCCTTGCCCTATTGAAAGGGATACATACACAAATTGGGTTGTGTGAGATAATTAAACAAACAACAATCATTCAATTATCATGTGCATCTAATACGGTTGTTCACTCTCCACTTGTGGCCTCAATTCATGGAATTCCATGGTTTTGCTAATTTTCTGCGTTTTGTCCGACTCCATTATTTATCAGAGTGTCACAATTCAGTCAAAGTTCATGTTTCTCTTGTCTAGGATCAAGCATTGGTACTTTGAAGACACCCTCTAGGGACTTTTTTGAATAACCCTTGTATGGATTTCTACAAATCTAATAGAGGAGTATTTGTTTCAAGTTTAAGATTTACATTCCTGGGAATTAGTAGTATATTCATCCGTGTTTGTTACAAGATTGAGAAATCGCATTTTTTAACGTGCTCTTGTTTGCAACAACTAACCCTACCCATGAATGCTCGTTTTATTTCTAACCTTTTGAAAATATTTTATTCTTTTTTAGGGGTTAAAATTAGTCTAGGTAAATCAAGGTTGTAGGCTTCTAAAGGAGTCTTTAAATCTACTAAATATGCTCGTGTGGATATTACAAATATTAAGTTCATGGAAAGGTTAGAGAAAAACTTGGGTTTCAATTTGCGGTACGAAAGGACTTGAAATTTATGATAAAGCTGCTACTAAATTGGCATCTTGGAAGTAGGGATGTGAATAGGTCAGACCTGTCTATAGGGTCTATGGCCTAGCCTACGACAGGTTAGGTCAGACCAGACTTTTTTCTTAAATAGGAAAGACCTAGTCTTTCTTAAAAGTCTATTTAACTTAAAAGGCCAGATCACATGCTATTAGAAAAACCTTTTGTGCCTATTAGGCCGACCTACTTATGTAAATATGAATAATATTATTGATTATTATATTATATACCATACTTTGAATTAAATTATAAATTTGTCAACCTTTAAAGTAATTTAAGCTTGTTAGTTTACATTATTTTTTCGCATATTTAAATGTATTATTATAAATTAGAATTGAAATATGATATAATATATAGTAAAGTTCTCTAAAACTTCATGTTAAATATCGAAAGAGAGTTTAATATCATTGATCTATTAACTCGTTAGTCTATTTAACCTTGGATCACATTACTTATTTAAAGATGTTCATATGAAATAGACTTTTAAATAGACTAGCAGGCTTAATCAGGCTTTATAAGGCCAAACTTAGACCTTACAAAAATTTGACAAACCAGGCTTAAGTCTTGCAAAGCCTAACTCGACCTAACCTATTCTCATCCCTACTTGGAAGGGAAGGACTTTGAATAAAACAGGTTGAGATACCATGGCTAATTCAATTCTAATTGTCATTCTCTCTTATAACATGCAAATTAAACAATTTCCACGATATTTTTTTTTTTTTTTAAGAAACTAAATTAGCCCACCCAAATTGACATGAAAGGGAATCGAATCTGAGATCTTGAAGAGGAGTATACTCCCAAGTCTCAAGCTAATACCACTATGTCATCTCAAGTGGGGGTTTCCACGATATGTTTGTGACACACCTTGAACAAGAAGGCAAGCAATTTCATTTGCCACAACTCTAATGATAAGGGTATGCACATGGTTAGAAGAAAATTGTCAAACCTAGGAAGATTGGTGGATTCGTACAACTCGACTTCAAAATGTGGTACTTTTGAATTCTGCTCTTCTCCCAACAAGTTTTGCTCCCACCTAACCAAAATGACCAAAATACCCCCGTGGAGTTAACTAACTCAAGTGTTAATCCTGTCTTAGTTAACTAACGCCCAGTATGTGCAACATGTCAGAACAGGCAGAAACCTCCATTTTCCTTAATTTTTCAGTCCTTCATTCATTCATTCAGTCAATTGCATACATTTTTCATCATTCATTCAAGCATTCATTCAATCAAGCATTCACTCATAATTATATTACGAAAAATAAAGGAATAAAATAACGGAAAATGTCATAAAAACGCCAAAAAGCGCAAATGTGATTGAATTACATCCAAATCCGAAAAAATGTCATGAAAAAAACTACAAAAGTCATAATGCCAAAACCCTACTCCCGTGGACTCCTACTCCTCCTCCGCGGAGCCGACATCTGCTCCAGCATGCTCCACTCAGACTGGATGCCCTGCATCATGCGAAGAACCTCTGGATTACCAAACACATCAGGATGCCCCATTGCATTGTCCACTCTAGCTCTGATGTTGTTGATGATTTGATATGGGTCTGGAGGATGTCTGACCCACTGCTGCTCAACAATAACCTCCTCGTAAAGAGGGACAAGACGAGTAGGGGCAACATCTGTGTAGACAGAAACGTCAGCAGGGGGTTCAGAATAGGATGTGATAATCTATAGAACCATATCATGTATCCCCTAGAATGGCTCCACGGCTCGTCATCCGGAACCAGATCACCCCTCTCCTGCTGGCTAAGAACATGTAGAGCAAACTCCATGAAGGCCATAGCTACCTCCCCTGGCGCAAGAGGCCCAATGTCTGTAGGAGGCCTGTGAACAGTCTGGACATACCCATACTGACTAAGAACCCGCTCTGGCAAGTGACAGACCCTCTGTCTCTGCCGGCCATGATTCATCGAGAGTACCATCATATGTCCTGAAAGGGCGTCACGTCTCGTCGTCTTTCATACGACCTCCAGATGACATGAGAATGCTCCAATGAATCAATGACATCTTTGTAGTGTCCAGGATCAACAAATCCCCTTGGAGGTTTCCATTTATCCACAAGCGGGGAAACAACAAGGTCGTACTTATCATTACGATTCCTTAGAATGAGATTCATGAAGTGCGCCAAAACCCATCCCTGCAAACACAAAGAAACAAATTTATATTAGCACAAGTATTATACAAACAACTATACATTTACGATCCAATAAGTAAAAATAAGAAAAACAATTATTACCACAAACAAGGTCATGTAATCACCACAGGAGCTCACAAATGAGTTGGAGGTAAGAGATAACTGCTCATATAGGAAAGAAAGTCCCATCGCGCCCCATGACCAGCTGACCAACTTGTCCATGTCTTGTAGCGCAAGCATCCACAACATTTTAATGGTTATGCTGTTCTTGTCGGCAAAAATGGTGTAGCCAAGCAAGAGCAATAAAAACGCCTTAATGCAGGCGATCATAATTTCTGTGTGCTCTGTATGCTCCTCCTGTGTTAGGCTCAATGTAACACCCACATTAAACGTATCCAGAAAGTTTAGCATGTGCATTATCTTTAATACTGGATGCATTAAAATTTTACAACATAAAGACTTCGAATGAATATTTTATACAACAATACGCGTTCGTACAATCAACAATACAATACTACTCGTCCAAAACATGGAAAATACATCCTTAAAGTCCATAATATCCTGCCTCGGGTACAAACGAGCACTTGCTGATTATCCATCCACCTACAAGCTTGCTAAATCCTGCTAAACCAACCTACTGATCTGAAAAAAAAATAAGGATTGGGATGAGACATAATGTCTCAGTGAGTTCTACCTAATCCTAGGCTATAGGTAACCTCGGGGGAAAATCTATGGTCACCACATGTCTATAATACAACCGGTTGGTTGATTATACGTGTGTGGAACATGCTTACCTAGACGGTCGTGCATACTAGATCTGTCGTAGGGTTCTTCTTAACTTAGCTTACAAGTCTTGACATACATTATACATGTCATGGCGGTTAAGGGAACCTAAGACCGCTATATCAAGATACGCTAAACGCATCAAGACCTAAACATAATTTATTCATGACACGATCTTAAACCGGACGATCGGGGAGATCCTAAGATCGTCAACAGTGTAACTTCATAGCCTTATCTTGATACATAAGCTTACACATGCCTTATATCATATCATAAACGTAATCATATCATAATCATGTTCATTCGTTATGTTAGAGGTTAGCGCTGAACAAACATTGTTATCTTGGTTCATTTTACGGAATGTATCGAGTGGAGTAACCCCGAGTACAATCCCTTACATGACCGATGTAAAACCTAGCTAAGGTACATCGAACTCCCTCAGTGTCGTGCGGGCCTACCTTCGGTACTTGTCCCGTCCTCCTGACGTGAACCTCTTGTATCCCCTTGGCGTGGATAGCAAGAGACACGACACCTACATCTTGCTTAACGTCTTGTTCATACATAAAAGGTTTAAACCTAACTTACATAACTGATTACCACGAGTCCGTGGTCTACTCGTATAATGATAAATCAATATTGCTTGATCTTGTACATACATGGAAGGTTTAACCTAAACTTGCTTGTGTTAATTCATACATGACTTAACATACTTAGTTTACATGATATCATATTTGTTCTCGACTTTCTATATCGAGGCTCTAGGGTTTCCCATACTTAGGTTTATGCTACCCGATCATGTTCGTACGTAAACTTTCATAGGCCATCCTCATTGCACATGGTAAGATTAGCCATGATTTACATAATCAAGAATCGTTCGATGTATATTGTGTTAATTAAATGATGTTTGGGGGTTTTACAGTTGATGAATGTTGTGAGAAAAGCCCTCGGATTGCACCACGGGCCCCGGGCAAGCCAACACGCCATTTCAATGTGGGAATCTGTGGTGCAAAATCTGAGTTTTTGACCCCAAACTCACCAATTTTGATCCTACAATGCTCAATATACATCCAGCAATTCATATAACAGTAGAATTTAACTTGCATGGCAATTTTAACATGAATACAATAAGAATATGGCAAAGGGTACTAGAAATCCTACTAACTAAACTTAACATAATACATGCTTTCTTGCTAGAATTACACAACCCAAGGGTAAGTTAAAACTATCTAAGAACTCACATTTAGCACTTCTGGTAGCTTCCAAAACATCTCATGATCAGCTAAAGTATTTCCTCTTTAAGCTCATGCTCTAATTTATGCCCATAGCTTAACACCACAACTCAAATCCTTGGTTCAGCACAAAACTAATATCAGTCCCCTTACTTCAAACTCTCCTCCAGGCCTCAATACTAAACCTGTTTTAGTAAAGCCCTGTCCCAAAACCCGTAACCAAGATCCAGCAAAAATTACCAAACTTCAAATGCGTTTTTCGAATCCGTTTCTAGCCCGAATCATACAAAGTTTGTGCCAATATTCCATTTTCATACTTGCTTTTTAACACGTAACATACTCAACTTCCATAGGATCCCAAGGCTGCAATAATTAATTACCTTTAACCATATTTAGCTCTCTTGATAAGTTCAATAACTACCAAAATCATTGCCCAAGCTTAAGCTTTGAATCTTTGCTTTGATTCTTGTTCAACTTAGCTTCTAGCATTCAAACATAACACTACCACCTCTTGATTTCTTGAGCTCCAACCAATTTTAATCCCCTCTGTCATAACCTTACTTTGTTGCAACCTCATTAGTGATCCAAGAACTCAATTCCAACATAGTCCCTTAAAGAGAGGGAGAGAGACTCAACATAGAGAGTTTGGGTGAGGAAAGGAATGAACAAAAGAGTAAAGTGTTTAGAATCTCATAAGGATCACAATTCTTGATTTGCATGTTGAAATAGCTTAGGATTGAAACATAAGATTGAAGATTATGGTGGAGAGGGTTAGGGCCGAGGGAGAAGAGGAAGTGGGAGGAGGAGTAGTGCTTCTGATCTGAAGAAAGAGAAAGAAATGAGAATAATGAAATAAGAGATATGCTTGGCATATATATAGCGTTCATGCAAAATCACCTCTTTGCCCTTAACTTCATAAAACTTGTGTTGACACGGTTACATAACGTTAAATATTTCCCTGTTAGAGATAACCTTCATAATATTTATCCTCTGACACGTTCAACTGATAAACTTTCAATAAACTGATTAGTGAGATGTTACACTCAATCAACTGATTACACCTATGCAAGAGCTCCTTGTAGTGCCTCTTCAGTTAAGTGAAACTGACATGAACACCATCTTGTCTTCCCACCTCCTTAGTAGAATCCTCTGCTGTAAAATGTAGGTCCTCCTGCATCATCCGTATCCCCCTCGTCACGAGTTAACTCTCTATCATGAAGGAGCCTCCCAATGATGGGGATGGCGAGAAGACACGCCACATCATCTAGTGTGATGGTCATCTCCCCAATAGGTAGATGTAAGCTGCTGGTTTCCTTATGTCATCTCTCTGATAAGGCACAAACGAACCCGTGAGAGATGTTATCGTACCCAATACTCAGGAGGTGGGTAAGATCGAAACCATTCACTTCATCCCAAAACCAGTCATTTTGTATTCCTGGTTGAGGCAATGTCAACTGACTAAGGCTTAACTTCTTCCCGTGCGAGATACCTTTCACCTTATGCTTTTTTCGAAATTGAAATACAAAAAAAAAAAACCGTTAAATAAATCATAAGTAAAATAAACATTAAATATATTCTAACATGAATTTTAATTCTAACATAAAATAAGTTAAATAATCATTAGAATAAGTAAAATAAACATTAAATATACTTACATTGGCATCGACCCATATCCTGCATGCCACGTGTCTACCAAAGTGAGGTAAAAGCGTGGCCACAGAAGGCCCCCCTCCATAGCCCTCAGGTCCGGCCTCGTTCTCCACAACCGGCTCCCCCTGAGCCTGACCCCCACCCTCCTGCAGCTGAGGCTGCTCCTGCTCAATATCAGGCTGATACTGATGATCCTGCTGATGATATGCCTCTTATTGATGTTGCTGATATGCATCAAAATGATACTGTTGAGGCTCCTCATAATAAGGCTGATTCTGCGCCTGCTGATACTCCTCGTAATGAGGCTGATGCTGATGCTGCATCGGGTCCACTACCTGCGACCCATCTACCTGTGATGATGTACTAGCCCCTAGCCTTGTGCACCCACCTCTTCATCGACTAGGCTGAGGAGGACGGTTTGCCACCGTTTCACCCCGTGCACTCTCGGTAGCAAACTCCCTATCTCCCCTCATTATGTCAGGTTTCGGCCTCTGAGACATATTTGCACAACATTTCAAAGAGAAAAAAATCAATGATTTATTTCAAACAAACATTGTTTATTTCTAACAATTCAACAACGACACTTAATTCATTACTAACAATCCTAAAAACTAACATGCAAGCCAAATTTCTAAAAACCTAAAAATGTCTAATTTCTTCAAAAAATCAAAAATTTCAACACAAAAAGAAGCAATGAAGTAGAATACGCAACACTTACTTGTTGAGTTGGTTGATTTGGTTGAAGTTGGTGAAATTCGCAAAAATTGAGAGAAAACATCGTATTTTGAAGTTTTGCAAATGAATGGGTTGTGTTTTCTGTTTTGCTGTATTTTAGACTTAAGTCACGCATAGCATAATAAGGTGCGTAAGTTAACTCACGCAGGGGTATAATGAGCAATTCAGTTGGGCGGGAGTGTTTTGTGTTGGCTAAAGAGCATAATCTGGTACTTTTTGGCAACCTTGTTTGGAACCTCTTAGCAATCGAAAGATAAACTTTGGGTTTCCTTATAAGTCAACAAGAGTAATTCTAAAGACACTATCTTTTTAACACTCTCTCTAAGTGAGTGTTTGAGAGAATGTTGGAAAGAGAGTGTTGTTAGCACTACTCAGATCAACAAAGACTTGAAAGAAGAGGACTTGTTTCTAGATAAAATAATACGGATCGGCTCACCAATCTTTTGAAAGCGATTTTAAAAAATTTAAAAATACTTGAAGGTGACTTTATTACTTTCAAAATAGAGTATGGCAATATGAATAAACTTGTCATTTATTATTTTTAATTATTTCTTTGTACTCATTCAAGTAAGTGAAGATAATTTCACAAAGTAAATGAAGAGAAATTTTAGTTTTCTTTGTTATATATATAATTTTTTTTTGGGTGATGATATTAGTAAAATGTTGTGCCTAGGCTAACTCAAAATCAGATTAATAAGTGCTATATAGTACGACAAATTTGTCGCACAATTTGCACGAATATTTCTACCATGTGTATATATATAACTCACGCCTCATGCTGTTTAGCAATTTTTTGACACAAGTAAGATAAAATATTGTTTTCTGACACAAGTAAAGTAATATATAATCTAAATTATTATTATTTCACAATATGAATTGCATTAACTTTGTAATGGATTACCGCAAAATATATACCAATAGTTTGCAGCGGTGCTTCCGCCACAAAGCATCCTTTGAAAATATTGTAGTGTAAATTCAACAAAGCCACACCATCAGGGTGCACATTGTACACCATATCATACCTAACAAGTTAATGATTCCATTTTTCTACTATCAAAGGTAAGTGTCGTGGCCAAAATAAAAACGTTAAAGTGATAAGTTAATTAAATGGAAAATAAGAAAGAGTGATATGGGTGGAATTAGACTTTAAAAAGAGAGAAAATTGAGAATTGAGGACTTCGTGCAATTGGTGTGATATCTTTTGTCGTACCATAAAGCGTTTTCCGCTTTGTAAATCTATTAGTTTGATTAATGAATTTATTAGATTTTAAAATTGAAAATTAAGAACTTAACCAATCTAATTTGTTTTCTTAGGTTCAGTTTTTTTTTTTTATCATAATTAGAAAAAAAAAGGGTATTTTTTATATGGTTTGATTTAGTTATTAGAAAAAATTGGGTATTTTATTATTTGATTTGATTTAGTTTTTTTTTTCTTCATCAATTTTGTCTGAACTGATTATACCGTAAGATGGTAGTGCTCAATCTAATCGAATAAAAAAATACAATGGAGGTTTAGTTTGAAATCAAGAGGGAGTTTTTTAATTTGGGGTTTATGGACATGTAGCATGGTCGAACATTCTACATGCGGAAATCCAAGCTCTTCTAGTTAGCATCGACTTTGAGTTGGGAAGTTGGATCCATAAAGATTGTATGTTTCTCACACTGGTTACATGTGGTACAATTGGATACTATGAGGACTTCTAACATCGACCACTACACTAATATGTTGAAGGTTACTAGAGAGTTCATGCTAAGAGCATCATAACTCTGAGAATGAGTTATGTCTCTCCGCATATCTTCCGTGAAGGAAATACTTGTGCAGATATTGTAGCAAATATGACCGTTGTGCGTTCTTTTCAATGACATGGTTGTTTTTTTATTTTTATATAAGAATTAAAAATGAAATTCTAAATATTTATAAAACCATTTATATTTTTTTTTGAGAGGGACATAATGACAATACTCACATAAAAAATGCAATTAAATCTTGTAAAAAACTAATTTGAAATAGAAAAATAAATTAAAACGAATTGAGAATTGAGAGTGGTGACTGATTTAGTTTACGAAAGAGGAAGTTGCAGTCTCAGGTCCTGAGATTTCAATGCCATCTTCATTTCTATCTGTTGACCTTCTTTTTCTCTCTTCAATTCAATTCAATTCCATTTCATTGTTACACTGACAGTGCACAGCATGGGCTACACTTGCATCACCGCTTCCCTTCTTCCTTCTCTTCATCTCCGCCACCGTCCACCACCACCCCCACATTTCCCGGCCACCACTTTTCACCCTTTTCCGTCCATCAAACTAACGCCTTCTCACCCTTTTCGCCTTTCAGCCCTTCCCACCGGCGGTAATAACAATAACAATGGTGGTAGTAGTGGTGGTGGTTCATGGGGCAATAACCCTTTTGACTCTGATGATTCTTCTTCACCTTTTTCAAATTCTCGTTACACCCTTTTGTTTACTTTACTATTCTCTTCTGTTACATTTTGTTTTTGCCAACTCGCAATGGCAAAAAACCGTTCTTTATCATCTGAAAATGAAATTTTGACCCAACCCATTTACGAAGTCAAAGGTGGAAACTTGATAAAGCTATTCCCTGATAATTTGAAAGATATTTTCATTGCGTCGAATCCCGGGTTATTTTCAGAATTATCATCCCTAAAATCATCACAAGTTCCAAGCTTTTTGTATAATAAATGTAGAGAGTTTTTAGTTAGGTTGATGCTACCTGAAGGTTTTCCAAATAGTGTAACAAGTGATTATTTGGAGTATTCATTATGGAGAGGTGTTCAAGGTGTAGCTTGTCAGGTTAGTGGAGTGTTGGCAACTCAAGCTTTGCTTTATGCTGTTGGATTAGGGAAAGGGGCTATTCCTACTGCTGCTGCTATTAATTGGGTGCTGAAAGATGGAATTGGGTATCTTAGTAAGATTTTGTTGTCGGATTTCGGGAGGCATTTTGATGTTAATCCTAAAGGGTGGAGATTGTTTGCTGATCTTCTTGAAAATGCCGCGTTTGGTTTGGAGATGTGTACTCCTGCTTTTCCTCATTTGTTTGTACCTATTGGTGCTTTTGCTGGTGCTTCTCGATCGGCTGCTTCTTTGATTCAGGTTATGCATTTTTCATTATGTGAAATTGTAGAAACTTACGTATCACATGATGTTGCAATGTGTTTAGATAGTCAATTAAGTGTGTTTGAGGTAGTTTTAGAGTCAGTTTGGATTGACTTATTTGAGTTTACCTACTGTCATGAACACTTGGACTGTTCGAGAGAGCGTATGAAAATTGCTTATAACATGTCATTAATCGCATATGTAAACAATTTGACTTTATTTTATCTTTACTTATAGAAAGAAATAACTTATATAGAGGCACTGATAGGATAAACGCCTATGCTATAAGCACTTAATAAAACTGTCAATTTAAACGGGGGCTTAGACATTTAGTCAATGTGAAAGACATTGAAATCAAGTGTCATTATGATAATGTGTAAAAAGTGCTTGTTAACCAACCATTGAATGGTTTTGATCGCTTGAATTTCAAACCATTCATCTCATGATTGCATAATGGCTTTTAAACCGTTTTGCTATGATACAAAAATTGTTTCACTAATGTACTTATATTTAAAAAAAAATATGCAATAGTTGCTTTCCTTTCATTCTTATTAATTTCAAATTTTTGTTTACATATGGCGCACATGCGAACTGATTTATGATTTTTAATCTCAAGTCTAATTCTTTTTTTTTTAATAAATATTATAGAACTTTGGATGTTATGTTCCATTCTGTGTTAACATGTCTACCAAACTTCACTGCAGTCTTTCTAGAATGATTTAATGAAAGCTAACATGAAATACTTTCCTGTGTGATTGGGTTGGGTGAATATGTGAAGTTAAAGTATCTATTATTTTTTTGTCTCATTCATTTGCATTGAGAATATTGCAAATTTAGATATTATTTATTAACATCAAACTAAAATTTAAGCTGATTCTGTTTTCACAGGCTTCTACTAGGAGTTGTTTCTTTGCCGGTTTTGCTGCTCAAAGGAATTTTGCTGAGGTGAAAAATAGAGCCTTTTCAGTTTGATTATATAGGAGTTTTAATTTAATGATGCAGCTGCAGTAGCACAGTAATCAATTCAATTTGTTTTTTTTGGAAGATCTTCATCTTTTTGTTTTTTTTTTTGGTAGTGTGGAAGATCTTCATCTTCTACTACCAGTGGCATTATTTGTGAACTATTTATTTTGTCAACATATGTTTCTAATACTTGTATGTATTATTTTATTTTTGAAAAATAACTCAATATTATAGGTAATTGCTAAAGGTGAAGTTCAAGGAATGGTCAGCAGGTTTATTGGTATTGGGCTTGGTATAGGTCTGGGTAACTGCATAGGCTCATCTACGCCTCTTGTTCTTGCTTCTTTTTGTGTTGTGACTTGGGTCCACATGTACAGCAATCTAAAGTCTTACCAGTCCATTCAATTGCGGACTTTAAATCCTTATCGTGCAAGTAAGTAATTTATGATCTCTCTCTTAAGTCTCTCACACCCAATTTTGTTGATGCTGTGTTCTGTTGTTACTCCTGAAAAGAATTTGATTATACTGTTGATGAAACACAGAGGTTTTGTTTGGGAGTTAGGAGAAGAAATGAGTGCTTGGGGGTGGAGGGAGGAAGGGGAATCCCTCACCTTGTTTGGTAGTGTTTTTGTCGGGGAAGGGGGAAGACTGCAACTAGAATTCTCTTTGTTCAGCAAGATCGAGATCTTGCATAAGATCGCAATCAAGATCAAAGGATCTTTCCCAATTGATTTTGTTGGACCGAAAGGGGGCAATGGGATCGTAAACATAAAATCACAACCAAGATCGAAGGATCCTACCAAAAAATAATAATAATAGTATAAATATACATGGTAATACTATAACAGGTGTATTTTTCGAGGAAAAAAGTGGATGTGGTTAGAAAAACAGGGGTGTGGTTAGAAAAAGGTTATTTTTTGCTTTTCAAACCGGTGAGGCTCAATGAAACTGTAAACTTGAGGATTTTGGGATTTAGATCGGGATTTTTATAACTATGTTAGAGAGTATTATAATTAGACGGAAATAGTTTGGGAATTTTTCCTCCCCCTCTTCATTTTTTTGAATTCCCCCAATTGAGAGGTTTTGGTCCTATGAAGAAAAATAAGCCCCTATGCAAGATGGGGAACTATCGTCCCTCTGCCTTCCCTTTCCTCCTCTCTTTCTCCTCAAATTGATCCCACTCCCAAACAAACCCTAAATAGTTTGCCACGTCTCTTCTAGTAGATTTAATTTCAATGTTGGATCTTAGAAGTTAGGAAGGAGATCCTAGCAGTTAGAGTTGTTGTGTTACTGGAATGTCATATGTTTGAATTGTAAAATCAGCCTCTTGCAAATACCAAGTAAAGCTACCTACAAATAAAATAACCTAAAATGGGTTCATCCTTCTACACGGACCTTGCAGTGGCAGGAGACCTATAACCAATGTTTCAAAAAATGGATTGAACGGGACAGTTCAACCGGAAACCGGCCAGATGGACAGTTGGTAAGTTGGTAACTTGGTTTGATCCCAGTTGTATTGTAGTCTAATTGAACTATGTTAAACCGGTTGAACTAGTTTTCATTTTAATTTATTCATCATCCTTTTCAACCATGGTTGAACCAATTTAGCCAATTGAACCCTAACTCATGTCTCACCGGTTCAATAGGCAGTCCTGTTTTTAAAGCACTTGTTATAACACTAGGCCGCTCTTATAGAATCATGAAGTTCTTATAGGGTGCAATTGTGCAGCAGTCTTAGAAATATTTTTTTTAATCAGTTGTGGGAGGACTTGGGATCTAGAAATGCTGCTAGGGTTTGATTTGTTTGTTAAAAAGTCAAACTTTATATTCCTTGTTTATTGATTATTTTACCAGGTTTGGTTTTCAGTGAATATCTACTGAGTGGTCAGGCTCCTCCAGTTAAAGAGGTCAATGCTGAGGAGCCGCTATTTCCAGCAGTACCCATATTAAATGCAACTTTTGCAAACAAAGTGAGTTGATCTTTGTTTTGTTTTAGTTAATATGTAAATTTAAATCTTTAAAGTAATGGTTCTATCTTCCAGATTAGAAATTTGCTATATACTAAATTTGTTCTATTTTATATCTCAATATCTCTTTGGCCCCTTGAGGCTGGGGTCATGGGTATCAGGTTACATAAGTCCCTCTTTCTATTACTATGATAACTTATGGGGAAGGGTGCTTTTGCAATTTTGCAGAGTTAATTTGGTCATTGTTCTTTACCACCTTATTATTCATTATTCAGCACTATTGTAAAGATGGATCGAATCTTGGAATTCTTGGACATGAAACATGTGGGACTTGCTCTTCACCGTTCGTTTTAAATACCAAGTGTTGATGTTGTGAGACTTTAGATAAAATATGAGAAAATTGTAAAAGCTTCTAATTTTATTGATAATAACTTGTCACTTAATTTACGTATAAAAAAGATTAAGCACTAATACTAAAAAATAGGGAAATCAGTAAACAAATAATAATAAGAGATATGAAAATTGATTTTAGGAGATAATAATATTTTTGAAGAAAGGAGATAATCTAAGATATGCTGAGATTAAAAACCAATCTTAGGGGATAAACCAAGATATTCTAGAATGTGATATAATCAGATTTCCTAACACTTTTGGGAGGGGGATTTTGGAGGGGAGAGAAGGGGAAGGCTTGTTTTTCTTTTCTAAACTAAGCAAGCTATAAAATGTTTCTAAAAATGAATGAATTGTTATATGAACATATATCATAATCATGCAGGACACCTCCAAAACCCCTAAAAATCCTTTTAGGAAGTACTAGATTGAAGACATGCAGGACACCCCCTATCTACAATTACTCCCTCTGTCCCTTTTCACAAGGCACTTTTTCCTTCTTTTACATATATCTTCTTAAAACGTTCCTATATTAACCTACGAAGCACGCACACCTTTAGGATTAAGTGTGTCGCGGTGTCCGACACGCCTATGACACTTGTACGACATGTGTCGAACAAGTGTCATAAATAAGTTGTTTTTCTTTACTTCGACACTCCTTGGACCTCCTCCATATCCGAGGTGTAAGTGAACAAGTCGGAATAGGATCCACCGGAGGAATGGCTAGTAGTGGGAACTGGGAAGTACAGGGGAGATGAGAATATCGAATAAAACCGAATACAAGTTATAAATGGTCAAGCTATATCTAACAAAAAGAAAAAGAAAAAAGGAGCCTTTCACTAAAGAAAGAGCCCGCTGTAACTGGGGCTTTGTTATATAACTGAAAAATAGACGAACTTGGAGACCCAAAGGGAGGTAGTGGAAGAAAATAGAAATAAAGAAGAGGAAAAGGCATGACCAGAAGAATTGTGTGAAATAAGCGAATTTATCCAGTTGAGGCACGATTGAAGATTCACAAACGAAAAGGTAATATTCAATTAACTACCTGGACCGGCCTGTTCTTATCTAAACACAACGCGAAGAGACTTTACTGAATGACTTGATCGATCGTACATAACACTTATGAGGCGTGTGGGACAACTCAGACAAATATATGGATTTTTTTCTCTGCTTCTACATACAGTAGATTCAAAAGTTATAGACATTAAAGTTGATTGCAACGCATTTAAATTTTTCGATAGTAGATGGATAAATAAAGGCCAGATACTATTGTATCTTGTTATAGATTTTTTATTTTTTAATGTTTTAAATTGCTCAAGTTAGATGCATATGTATGTATTTTGATTCATAATTTAGATCTTTTATAAATAAATTAATATATAGGTAGCGGTGTCGGTGTCCTATGTTTTTTACATTAGCGGTGTCGACTTGTCCGTGTTGGAGTCCGTGCTGCATAGATATTAATGTGTCCAACTTTAACTTTTCATCTTTCAAGAGAAATTAGTAATATTAATAAGAGTTATGTTTGGAGGAAAAAAAATTAATATTTGCATAGGGGCTTATATTTAGGGACAACTTTTTTTCAAAGGGGCCTTATAATTATGGACGGAGGGAGTACATTTTTTCATGCGTCAATTGATTTGATAGCTGGATACAGGGAAGGTGGTTGGTATTTTGTTTTGTACAATCTGGTATGTATGTATATTACTTATGACTTCACTTTTATAATAGGAGACACAATCAATTGTTTTATCATCTGAAGCAAAAGATGCAGCTGTAGAAATTGAAAGCCGTCTGCAGCTTGGATCCAAACTCAGTGAAATTATCAACAATAAGGAGGAAGTGCTTGCTCTCTTTTCACTTTATAAAAATGAAGGCTACATCTTGTCTGAGCACACAGGAAAATTCTGTGTAAGTTAACAACAATATTCACTTTCAACATGATAGGCAACTAATCTATAACTACAGACATTTTCTATTATATTTCATGGGTCATAACGAACACATACATGTTCCTGATGATTCAGGTGGTGCTTAAAGAAACTTGTTCACAGCTGGATATGCTCAAGGCATTGTTTCAGGTCAACTATCTTTATTGGTTAGAGAAGAACGCAGGAATTGAAGGACGAGGAACCCTTTATGACTGCAAACCCGGTGGTAGGCTGCAGATATCTCTAGAATATGCAGAAAGGGAGTTCAATCATGTTAGAACTGACGGAGAATCAGCTGGTTGGATCACAGACGGGCTTATTGCAAGGCCTTTACCGAATAGGATTCAGCCGGGCAATACGGAGTGAGTAGCTGATATGGTGAATGGCTGGTGGTTTTTTGTACCCGACCACTTGCTGCTGCATTGTTTTTCACGAGGAATCAAAGATGACTCAAGATGTCTAGGTCCTAGACATCTGTGATGAGTGCATTGATTGGTACTTTGCCAATGTTGTTGACGAGCACATTCCATGGTGCAAAGCATGCAACTCTGCTGGTGTAATGGCAGGAAGACTACTAAAAATTGTTGAAGCTACATGGTGTGACTAAAACCACAAGCCAAATTGCCAATTCATCTGTCTTTCGTCAATGTCAGTGAATGAATGGACTGACCTGGAAATAATTGGGAAACAGAAATGACACAGATTTTACGCGTGAGAGAAAGATTGTGTCCAATGCATAGTTTGGATTAATTATTTAGATTTTGAGATGTCCATCAAAATGTTAAACTTAAATTTGTACAGTTTGCACAAAATCTCACAAATTTGATGATATTTGACTGATGTACATTGTCTCTTTGCCACAAACGATACAAATGGCTTCATACCATTTTGCTAAAATACACGGGAGATTTACCAATTTATAGAAAGTAACTATATTATATGAAAGTTGTAAAAAGGAAAAACTCCCCCACCTCTTCATAAAGGCTAGTAGGCTACCATAAACACTTATGTATGATATTACATGTTTTTTTTTAAGATTTCACTTGAACTATATAAAAAATAGACCAATATAGGTATTTGTAAGAGTTTAATTTGTAATATAAACTGTTTTAATTGGTTTTTGTAGGTCTTTTGTTATGACTTAAGTCCTTGAGAGAATCCAATTCAATAGACGGGTAGTTTATTAGGTGGCTGAAAATCTCATGGTTTAAGTATTATATTAAACTTTCTTATATACTCAAATGTAAGACTCTTAATATTGTCATCCTCTTTGATAGTTGATATCAACGTTACATGCACTTTACCGGTACCAATTTGGTGGAAGTCATTTTTTATTCGGTGAATGATCACAGTGAATGAGAAGATAGAACTATGTTGAGAAGTACGAAAAGTAAGTTTAGGAACCCTTAAGTTATCATTCTCTAAAAAATATTCTTTTAAAAATGAAAGATTCTTTATTTCCCTTTATATTTTTCACCCCCAAAGCTCTCCCTTCCTCTCCCCTCCAAGTTACCAAACAAAGCCTTAAGAGACACATACCGTAAGTTTAATAAACTTAAATTACACCTGACTTGAATTTGATTACAATTATTATCGTATTTCAATTCTATTTTATAATATATTTAAATATTAAAAAGAATAATACAAACTAATAAGCTTGAATTACTTAAAACTTCAAAAAAGTTATAATTTAATCCGATAATAATGATAAAAAATATTATCACATATTTACTTAACTAGGTCGTTCATGTAGGCCTAAAAGTTTTTTTTCTTTAATGATCCGTAGTTTGACTCCCTAATAAAATCCATGGCTTCTCTATTCAAAATAAATAAAGTCTATGTAGGCTATGCCGTGGATCCCTATTGGATGAAATGCTGCTCTGTTTTGTCAAGAGTCAATCAAATATTCCCAGAACGACTTGTGTAGTTAATACCTATCTAATTTTAAATAAAATTAAAAATATTTACACCATAAACAAAGAAATAAAAATAAAAAATTCATTTACAATGGAATATGACAATATAGAACTAGAATTGTAGAGCCCTCCATAAAGAGGGCTCATTCAACACTAGTATATGCTTCTAAAATATTGAACTAAATTTGCAGAGCCCTCCAAAAGAAGACTCTTCCAAAAACTAGCGTATGCCGCTAATTGTGACGCTCACACGGTATTCTTTAGTAAAAGGCGAAAGAATAGTTCGCTATGTGATCATCACACGGCTCCGTGATTTTTATAAGGAGAGGTCCTATAATTTTATATGCAAGCTGCATAGTTTAGTTTATGAATTGGGCGATGTGGGACTTTATTAGACACTCACCTGTTCTCAAAACATGTTTCCCTTGTTCACTCCTTCACACATTTATTTGAAAGGTTAAATCTTGTCTTCAATTTTATGTGTTTAAAATCATTTTAGTTTTCTTCAACATCTCAAAGCTAGAACATTAAACATTCATTGAAACTTTTCTTCTAAAAGAAAGAGACTAAGATACAGAGGCATCTTTCTCCCTTTGGTGGTTGGAACACAGGTGATAAAAAAGTTGAGAGATAAGAGTGGGAGAATTTGATCCCTATATATCCTTAATAAAATACTTACAGTATTAACAAGGCATGAAATTACAATAAGGAGCTACGGTAATTAGTGTGCAGTAAAAGACTTCGGATTAATCCGGTCTTTTTTCCCCTTAAGTTGGTCTTATATGTTCCAAAAGGTTAACACCATTGACCTTTTTTTGCTTAAGAAAATACGGAGATTTAATCTATCTTACATCTAAGAGGATAAACCACAGAACAATTTGATACATCTGGCTGTATGAAACTCCTTGTGATGCATATTCCCTTAATATCTCTGACTCAACATCTGAATCCTTTCACTGGAAATATCTTTAGGACACAGAAGGCGTCGGCGATGGTGGAATCGTGAAGGACGAGTTCAGGATAAGCAGATAAATAACAGGCATTCTGAGAACCTGATTCACAAAAGTTTAAGGAAGGAGATAGTTAATGATGTCATTTAGATGGTCAGTAAAAATAAAAAAAAGGACAGAACATTGTTTTGAAAAACATCAATCGAGATCCCTTGAATAAAAGGTCGAGGCAAATATAACACGTGAATAAGAGCTCACCTTCCAACAGATGCGCTGCATTGACCTAAATGATCTGTTCCGTCTTTTGTGTTAAGCAAGTCTTTACAAACCTCGCCATTTTCTTGATCAAAATCTACCATGGCTATAGCATACAAAATAATCCTGTTGAAGACAAAGAGGCTTTACCTTACTGTACTGACACAAGTCAACATGCTATGCATGCACTATAACAGTTAGACATAAATACGTTATTCAAAAATACCGATGAAAGATGAAACAATGCATACACATGAAGAGTTAAGCATAACATACTTTACTCAAAAATACCAAATACGAATGAAAGATGAAACAATGCATGCACTATCAACAGTTAGGCTACTACTAACTACCACTAAATAGAAAAGCACTTGCAAACACATTTAAAATTCCAGCTTTAAAATCTTACCTTCATGAAAATCTGCTAACGCGCCCCGACTTCATAGTTGTGAACTAAAATGAGTATCACTACAGCTTGTAGTTGCTTCATTGCTCTTGATGAAGGTCTTCTTTACAAGTTCCATTCGAAATGACCAGTCTTTCACCATTTTCTGATGCAAGTGACAATTTACTTGCAGCCTCCCGAAGTGCACTCATAGCCAGATCAAAAACTTTTGGGGACTTCACTCCCTCATCAACATACTTAAGGGCCTCATGGCGATCGAATACTTAGAGAATCCGGAGCATCATTTGACAAATCAGTAGTTCGTTCATCCAATATGACACCACTTCTAGCATTTCGGCTCCATCTTTTTAAAATATAATGTGATGGTGAAGTAAGAAGGTTAGTCACCCTAACAACAGTCAAAATGTGTCTACAAACTATACCAGAAAATCAAACATCTGGCAACTGCGAGCAGCTTTCGTCTCAAAACGGTTAAATCAGACAAAGTAGGCACTATGGTCGATCTTTCCCTTATTTGGCCACTCTATACATTTAATTTATTTAATAAAATTATAATTTAACCCGAAGTACAGAATTCAATATAATAATAATAATAAAAAATGTTATTTATATTTACTGAAATATGTTGTCCTAGTAGGCCTAAAAGCTTTTTTTTTGTATGACCTTTAGTTTGGCCTTTTTAATTAAATAAACTTCTAATAGAATCTTAGGCTTATCTATTTAAGAAAAAACTTGGTCAAAGGTCTGATGTAGCCTAGAACATAGACCCCTATCGGATGCTCTTACCTATTTCCACCCCTATTGGCAATGAATAGGTGTCACTCTGAGGGGATGATGATTAAAATTAAATGCTACTCTGATCTTTTGTCAAGAGTCACTCCTCTAGAAACAGTTAGGGAAGTATTACAACTATGAATTATACAAGTGGCAAAGAACTCCCTTAAACAAGTAGAATACCAATAACATAGTAACCACATTAAAAAAAGAATACAAAAATATTGAACTAAATTTGCAGAGCCCTCAATGAAGAGGACTCTTCCAAAAACTAGCGTATGCCGCTAATTGTGACGCTCACACGGTATTCTTTAGTAAAAGGCGAAAGAATAGTTCGCTATGTGATCATCACACGGCTCCGTGATTTTTACAAGGAGAGGTCCTATCTTTTTATATGCGAGCTGCATAGTTTAGTTTATGAATTTGGCGATGTGGGACTTTATCAGACACCAATTAACTTGACTACTTCCTTTCACCCCTTGAGAATGAGGAACCTGTCGTCACACCTTTCCCCTATTCACTCATCCACATATTTATTTGAAATGTTTTTTCTCTTCGATTTCATATATTTTAAATCATATAGTTTTATTCAATATCTCAAAGCTAGAACATTAGACATTCATTGAATTTCTTCCAAAAGAAAGAGACTAAAATACAGAGGCTTCTTTCTCCTCTCAGTGGTTGGAACATGATAAAAAAGTTGAGAGATAAGAGTGGGAGAATTTGATCTCAAAGATAAAATACTTACTGTATTAATAACTATAAAACTCCAAGTTACTCCTTTAGACAAAGATTGTGTTGATGGTATTACGAAGAATGAATCCAGGATAAGCTGACCTGACACCTTTACACAACTCAGTCACCTGCAACATTTGTTTACAAATGACAGATGAAATTGCTTTGCACTTGGGGGATATTTAACCTCATCTCTTCTCAAAAATATTATATTAGTATAAACATACCTAAGAATGATTTCTGTACCTTATCCATAAGCAGAGAAATAACAGGCATTCGGCGAACCTGATTCACAAAATTTTAAGATGTAAATAAGCATATAAGTTTAACAAAACAACAATTTGCAATATTTAAAGAGAATGAAATTAAGGTATTTAGAAATTTTAACAAACGGCCTCATAAATCCTATCATACTTAAATAAATGCAACCTTCGACAGCAGCACGACGACAAAAGGCTTGTGTTAGTTCTCCTTCACCATAAATAGGATAAAGCAAAGCCCCCGGTGCACTCTGGAAACCGGAAAGGACAAGGATAAGTATCTTTTGAAAAATATTAACCATATCACTTGATTAAAAATGAAGGCAAATACATGAAACAGCGTTGAATAAGAACCCACCTTCCACCAGTTGAGCTGTATTGAGCTAAACGATCTATTCTGTCTTTTGTTTTAACTAAAGTCTTTCCAAACCTTTCTGGATCAAAATCTACCATGGCTATAAAGTATAAAAGAATTTTGTTGAAGACAATGAGACTTTATTTTAGTGTACTGACGCTGGTCAACAGGTTATGCATGCACTATAAACAGTTATCAGGTTTAACATATTTCATTAAAAAATACCAATGAAATATGAAACGAGATAGTACTCATTGCACAAGAAGATGATCAATTTAACTTTTTTAAAGAACATAATACACTTCATTGTATAATTCATATTGTTGCACATGGCAAATACTTTTTCTAACAATGAGCATACACAAAGTATGAATGCTGCTTTGAAAATACTCATAAATGCAGATTTGTATTTTGTTGTCAAACTCTCACACCAGTCAGTCACCATCAAACAAGTCTGTTATGATGGCATTACACCCAACCTTTGTTTTAAGAAAAGATATTCAAACTAAAAGCCAGCTCCAAGCCTTGCTTGCAAGAGCAAAATTGTTGACAATAGTGCAACATATTGGTTAATAATGTGTGGTTGTTTTTACTTTCATTGTAGCAACTCTGAATGCTTTTTACTATTTGCGTTACACCTCAGAATGTTATCAGAGTCAAGTATACATGTTTAAAAACAACAATTCATATACCACATTGTTAGTTGATAGTTCAAATTACTTAACATCTAACAATATAACCCGTAATGGTTGCTACTTTAACATGCTGTTGTGGTATGGTTAATCTTTTATCTATTGTAACAAATTTTCATGGAGACTATTATTAGAGTTATGTTTGTTTAATTAGAGTTATGTTATTCACTATTGTCCCGATAATTGATGGATTGTGAAAGTGTAACTCTTATCTAAGCAGAACTCTTCTAAGTTGAAAAGCAATACTTTAAAAAGCATGTAACTTTTAATGAAAACCTTCATATAATAACTTGAATCACGATGAATTTGACAAAATAATGGTGAACCGTGATGTTGTTGATGCTACAAACTGTAGCTTTTGCCAAAATCACAATGGCTTGCCGTGATTTTGCCTAGTTCATTGTCGATTCAAACATGCACTAAAGTATTAGCTGCTGCTGACCACAACTAAATATAAAAGCACTTTGCAAACATATGTAAAATTTCAGCTGTAAAATCTTACCAATCATGAAAAGCTGAAAATGGGCCCTAGATTCTTGAAATGGTAGCCCCACCAGAGCTGCTTTTGTTTTGCTACAGAATCTTGAAAGATTGAAAGACTTAAAAGCACGACCTTACTTGAACAGGATCTGTTCTATAAGATTGTGCTACTATGACCGTGTGAACAGAGCATGATTAACGGCCAGGATGATGTGTGCTGTGCATCATCTTCAGCTGCAGATGATCGTTCTCGGCCTAGTTCAACTGACCGGGATGGTCCCATAGTTGTCTGACATACTCAACCCTTTTTTTAGCATGTTTTTTGCGACTCAAAACCCGTATAATCACGTACAAGTACTACATTGCATTTTTTTTATTACCTCAAAATGCACCATAAAAAATAAATATGATTTTTTGAGAAGGGAATGATAATGTTTTTCCCTTGATTCATAAAGAGGGCATGGAATGGAAGGAACTTATTGTTAGTATTCTATGGTCCATTCTCTTTCCCAAAGGTAACTAACTGGCTCGGTTTCCTTTATCATAACTTGAAAATGGCTAAAGACTTGGCTATTACTAACTACCACTAAATATTAAAGCATTTTACTAACACATTTGAAATACAGCTTTAAAATCTTACCTTCATGAAAATCTGATAATGCGCCCCGACTTCATAGTTGTGAACTAAAATGAGAATCACTACAGCTTGTAGTTGCTTCATTGCTCTGATGAAGGTCTTCTATACAAGTTCCATTCGAAATGACCAGTCTTTCACCATTTTCTGATGCAAGTGACAATTTACTTGCAGCTCCCGAAGTGCACTCATAGCCAGATCAAAAACTTTCGGGGACTTCACTCCCTCATCAACATACTTAAGGGCCTCATGGCGAAGATTCGTTCATCCAATATGACACCACTGTTAGCATTTCGGCTCCATCTTTTTAAAATATAATGTGATGGTAAAGTAAGAAGGTTAGTCACCCTAACAACAGTCAAAATGTGTCTACAAACAATACCAGAAAACTCAAACATCTGGCAACTACAGGTAGCTTTCGTCTCAAAACGGTTAAATCTGACAAAGTAGTCACTATGATCTTCCCCTTATTTGGCTACTTTATACACTTAAATTATTTAATAAAATTATAATAATGGGAGTGTGCTCCTCTCATCAAGGTCTCAGGTTCGATTCTCCTTACTGTCAATTTAGGTGGGCTAATTTAACTTCTTAAAAAAAAAATTATTTATATTTACTTAAATATGTTGTCCGAGTAGGCCTAAAAACTTTTTTTTTGTATGACCTTTAGTTTGGCCTTTTTAATTAAATAAACTTCTAATAAAATCTTAGGCTTGTCTATTTAAGAAAAAACTTCTTCAAAGGTCTGATGTAGGGCCCGTTTGTTTGGACTTTTTTTGAAAAAAAATCTATTTCTTAAACTAAAAAATCACTTTTTTTATTTTTGTAATGTTTGTTTTAGATTTTCAAAAAATCCATTTTGTTAAAAAAATCATTTTTAACCTCAAAATGAAAATCTATTCCAAGTAGCTTTTTCAAAAATCTATTTTTTCTAAATACAAGGAGCTACTCTCTTCTGTCCTTCTCAAACCCTAGCCGTCACCCCTTTCTTTTTATTCTTCTTCTTCTTCTTCTTGTCAGAGAGGTGATTTATGGTTAATTTTGATTCAAAAATCACCCCTCCGAGTTGTTTTTCCTTATATCCTAATTGAATAAGTGATTTCACATATTTTCTGTTTTCTTTCGTTTGTTTTTGAGATTTCGTCGTCTCTGAACGACTCTGTTTGTTTTGATTTCCCGTCTTTGTGCAGTGTGTTTTTGATTTCCCGTCTTAGTGCGGTGTTTATTTGATTCAGGTTGAAAGATTAGCTTTGAGCAAGTGCAGATCTGATCAATGACAATGACTTTGGCGTCGTCAACGTTGCAGATCCGAAGACATGAATATTCCGGAGACTTTAATATAGTCATATTAGTCATATTTGTAGGCATATGTACTTTGCCGTTTTATGCTATTAACATGGATGCTGTGAGTTTGTTCACTGATTCATCCTTGTTGTTTTTAGCGAATTTGGATTTGTATTGTATCGATGTACTCTATCAATTTGAATGAATGAATATCGTTTATTTTTGTCAAAAAAGGAGCTCATGTGTAAGAGCATCAAATCATAAAAAATGATTTTTATGTTAGTAAACAAACAAAAATAACTTTAAATTTAACAAAAATCTCTAGATTCTTTTAACTCAAAATCTGTTTTTTTTTTAAGCTGAAACAAATGCACCCGTAACCTAGGTCGTAGACCCCTGTTGGATGGTGTTACCCAAGGTTGTCAAGATCGCAATCTATATCCCAAGATCGTACTTGCGAGTCAACATGCCTCCGCCGATCCGGAGCAGGTCCAAGATCGGAGAAGACGGCAGAGCGGTCGGCACTATTTTTCGCGTCTGGGAAGGTTGTCAACCCGGGTGTGTTTTGTTTGACCCGACCCAGTTTGTCTTGACCCGACTCAAACCATAACTTTTCCATACATATCCGACCCATTCTGCCCTGAATTCGACCCGTTTTCCATTCTAAAAGGACAATTTATATCATTAATTACATTTTTGGAACTTGTTGGTGTTTAATTGAATCATTAGGTTTGCTCAAAAAAAAAATGAATCATTAGGTTAGAAAATTGGGAATTTTTCTCATCTTCTCTGAAATTGTAATTCTCTAAAATTGGGAATTTCCCTTTATTATCTTTCATTTATTCTATAAATTCCTATCATATCATATCCACTTCTCATATCTCACGTTCATATCATTAAGAAAAAAACAGTCCAACTATTTCTCAAATTTCTCACGTTTTTTTCCCAACCCAAATATGTCTTTATCCACCCCTTTTTTAGATGATGTTTAAGATAATGAGAATGATGATTAATGAAAGTTTTTTTTGATTAAAAGTTATTTTTCTTAGTACCTTTTATAGTTTTGTCTATTAAGTGGGATCTTACGATCCTACGATCTACGCTTTTTTTGTACCCCAACGATCTTTAGTGCGATCCCGATTTTGACAACCATGGTGTTACCTATTCCCACCCCTATTGGAAATGAATAGGTGTCACTTTGAGGGGATGATGATTAAAATTAAATGCTACTCTTTTGTTTGTCGAGAGTCACTCCTCTAGAAACAAATTAGGGAAGTATTAAAAATTACAAGAAAAAACAAAGGAGGATTTGAAATCGAGATCTAAAAACATATCTCTTTGTGGCAAGTACTCTATGGTTCGCGGTTCTAGCAGGTCTCTTGATAGTAATCCATGACAGGGTGACAAAGATTAGAGAGTGGTAAAGAACTCCCTTAAACAAGTAGCATACCAATAACATAGTAACCACATCAAAAAAAGAATACAAGAATTTGAACTAAATTTGCAGAGCCCTTAACAAAGAGGACTCTTCCAAAAACTAGTGTATGCCGCTAATTATGACACTCACACAGTATTCTTTAGTAAAAGGCGAAAGAATAGTTTGCTATGTGATCATCACACGGCTCCGTGTTTATTAGAGGTAGAGGTCATTTCATTTTATATGTGATCGGCATAGTTTAGTTTATGCATTGGTCGATGTGGGACTTTATCAGACACCAATTAACCTGACTACTTCCCTTTCTCCACTTGCGGATGAAGAACCTGTTGTCACATCTTTCCCCTATTCACTCATCCACACATTTATGTGAAATGTTTTAATCTTTTCTCTTCAATTTCATATGTTTTAAATCATTTAGTTTTCTTCAATATCTCAAAGCTAGAACATTAAACATTCATTGAAGCTTTTCTTTCAAAAGAAAGAGACTAAGATACAAAGGCTTCTTTCTCCTCTTGGTGGTTGGAACACAGATGATAAAAAAGTTTAGAGATAAGAGTGGGAGAATTTGATCCCTATGATAAAATACTTACTGTATTGATAACTACAAAACTCCAAGTTACTCCTTTAGACAAAGATTGTGTTGATGGAATTACAAAGGATGGATCCAGGATAAACTGATCTGACACCTTTATACAACTCAGTCACCTGCACATTCGTTTACAAATGACAGATGAAATTGCTTTGGACTTGGGGGATTATTCAAGCTCATTTCTTCTAAAAAATATTACTTTAGTATAAACATATCAAAGACCATAAGCAGAGAAATAACCGGCATTCGGCGTACCAGATTCACAAAAGTTTAAGACGTAAATAGGTATATAAGTTCAACAAAACAACAACTTGCAATATTTAAAGAGAATGAAATTAAGGTATGTAGAAATTTTAAGAAACGGCCTCATAAATCTTTTAAAACTTGAATAAATGCAACCTTTGACAGAAGCACGACGACAAAAGGCTTGTGTTAGTTCTCCTTCACCATAAATAGGATAAAGCAAAGCCCCCGGTGCACTAGGAAACCGGAATGGACAAAGATAAGTATTTTTTTAAAATATTAACCATAATCACTTGATTTAAAATCATTCCAAATACATGAAACAGTGTTGAATAAGAACTCACCTTCCAACAGATGAGCTGTATTGAGCTAAGCGATCTGTTCCTTCATTTGTTTTAAGTAAGTCTTTACAAATCTCGACATTTTCTTGATCAAAATCTACCATGGCTATAGAATACAAAAGAATTTTGTTGAATACAATGAGACTTTATCTTAGTGTACTGACGCTGGTCAACATGTTACAGATGCAGTATAAACAGTTATTAGGTGTCATTCAAAAATACCAATGAAATATGAAACGAGATAGTACTCTTCATTGCACAAGAAGGTGATCAATTTAACTTTTTTTAAAGAACATAATACACTTCATTGTATAAATCATATTGTTGCACTTGACAAATACTTCGAAATGACTCATAAATGCAGATTTGTATTTTGTTGCCAAATCCTCAGTCCTCACACCATCAATCAAATATGTTATGGCATTACACCAACCTTTGTTTTAGGAAAAGAGAATGGACACATGGAATGAAGTTCTAAAAGTCAGCTCCAAGCCTTGCTTGCAAGAGCAGAATTGTTTTTTACTTATCAAAGTCATTGTAGCAACTCTGAATGCTTTTTACTATTTGTGTTGCACCTTAAAATGTTATCAAAGTCATGTACACATGTTTAAAAACAACAATTCATATACCAAATTATTAGTTGATTGTTCAAATAACTTGCATCTAACAATATAACTCAACTTGGTTGCTACTTTAACATACCCCTTTATAAGTTGTGGTATGGTTCATCTTTTATCTATTGTAACAAATTTTCATGGAGACTATTATTAGAGTTATGTTTGTTTAATTAGAGTTATGTTATTCACTATTGTCATGATAATTGATGGATCGTGAAAGTGTAACTCTTATTCCAAGCAGAGCTCTTCTAAGGTGAAAAGCAATACTTTAAAAAGCATGTGACTTTTAATGAAAACCTTCATACAATAACTTGAATCACGGTGAATTTGACAAAATAATGGTGAACCGTGATGTTGTTGATGCTACAAACCGTAGCTTTTGCCAAAATCACAATGGCTTGCCGTGATTTTGCCTAGTTCATCGTCGATTCAAACATGCACTGAAGTATTAGCCGCTGCTAACAACCGCTAAATATAAAAGCACTATGCAAACACATTTAAAATTTCAACCGTAAAATCTTACCGATCATGAAAAGCTGAAAATGGGCCCCAGCTACTTGAAACGGTAGCCTCACCAGAGCTGCTTTTGTTTGGCTACAGAATCTTGAAAGATTGCAAGACTTAAAAGCATTTTATATGTAAACCCCAAAGCGAGACCTTACTAGTTGTTTATATACCTGAAACTTAGTCCCACATCGCTTAATAACAGAAAAACTCAATTGTATATATACCTGAAACTGAGCACAATCGAACACGACCTTACTTGAACAGGATCTGTTCTATAGGATCGTACAACTGTGTCCTTGATTTCTAAGGAGACAGGAACATGCCTCTGGTGGATGAATCATGACCGTGTAATCAGAGCGTGATTAACGGCCTGGGTGATGTGTACATCATCTTCAGCTGTAGATGATCGTTCTCAGCTAGTAACACTGACTGAGGCGGTTGCACGGTTGTCTGACAGAGTCAATTTTTTTTTTTATCATGCTTTTGCAACCAACACAAAAGATCAAGTATTTTATGACAAAATGCACTAAACAAAGTTGATTTATTAAGAACTAATTTTTTGTTATCTTGCTTCAAAAAGAGAGCGTAGAATGTTCTTGTTGTTTGTGGTTTATGGGGATGTTGGGTTTTTTTTAAAGGGAGCTTCTTGTTATGTTTCTGAGGTGAAGAAGGAAACCAAGGCTGAATGAATTCATAGTCTATATCATAACGCAGAATGCATTACACTGGAAAAACGAATTGTATAATTGAAAGTGCTTTTACTTTTCTTCCTTTCATTTTTTGGGTTTGGTAAAGTGCTTTAGTTCAGTTTGTGGAGATGCCACGTAACTATGTTCCAAGGGTAACAGTGGACTAAACACTGTGACACGTTTTGAACTTCTCACATAATGGATTCGAGTATTGGACACACTTTTCTAACTTGTATTTGTCAAATAAAAATAACTTTTCTTACTTGTTAAAAGACATCAACTAATTTTTATGAAGATATTTTTTATCAAAGTTATAACTAAAAAGTGAAAATCACCACCTTAAGGTGTATGTTGCTAAAAGACACCTTCATGAGTGACTTCTGACAAAACCCTAAATTAAAAATAACCATTAAAAATTTATACATATAGTGGAACAATCATAATTTGAGTCTTAATCACAACATTTGATTAAAAGATCAACTTTAATAGTTTTGTCAATTGTGTTAGAACCGGTGGATGGTGAATAAAATGAACCATATTTTTTATTTATTTATGTAGTTTGGTGGCTAGAAATTTATCATTATAATAAATAAGTTAGGATAGAAATAAGAATTCGAATCGCAACCCATGTAAATAAAATGCGATGTCCATACCAATTGAGGTATGCTCAGACAATATATGAACCACATTTATCCATCAACAATTTATATTATTTCATTTTAGTTAGATGAATCATCCTTGTGATTAATTTTTTATTTTATTTAGAAGAAAAGAACTAGATTACACATAAATCTTTAGTGGTAGATCATCTAGAGTTGAGTATTTCAACTTATTTAAGCTAAATAATTAAAAAAAATGTAGAGCATCATCTTTTGTTCTTCTAATATTCTGAGAATGAATATTTAAAAAGTTGGTGATCGATCACAACAATAGCATCAAAGAACATAGTATCTGAGAATGAATGAGAAGATAGAAGAATTATGGAGAGAAGTACGAGAATTAAGTTTAGGAAGCAACAGAAGCATAGAGCGGTTAGAATCTCCACCTACACCCCTCCAATTTCTTAGAAACTTCATCACACCAAACAAACCTTGCATCATCTCCAACTCCATCTCCCACTGGCCTTCCCTCTCTCTCTGGTCCCACCCTTCTTACCTCACTCAATCCCTCTCTTCCACCACCGTCTCCCTCCACCTCACTCCCACCGGCGCCGCCGACTCCTTAACCCCTCTCCCCTCCTCCTCCCCTTCCTTCCTCTGCTTCGCCTCTGCCCACGTCCAACACCTCCCATTCCCCGAAGCACTCCGTCTCATCAACTCCTCTATCCCTTCCCAATGTGTTGCCTACGCGCAGCAGCAGAACGATTGTTTTCGTTCAGAGTATGATCCCATTAGAAAGGATTGTGATGGTCACATTGGTTGGGCTACTGAAGCATTTGGTTTAGAGCCTGAAGCTGTTAATCTTTGGATTGGGAACAAACATTCCTCTACTTGGTTTCATAAGGACCATTATGAGAATCTTTATGCTGTTGTTACCGGTGAAAAGCGCTTTCTCCTGTTTCCTCCTACTGATGTTCATCGCTTTTATATTCGGAATTACCCTGCTGCTACTTATAAATATTCTATGGTATTTACTTTATTGGGGCTATTTGGATTGATTAAGTTTAGCTTATTTACTGGGATAAGTACTTCTGTGAGTTGTTTTCAGCTAAACAAGTCTCTCCAGAATAGCTTATGAAAATAGCATGCAACTTATAAGAAAATAGTTTGACCTTGTTCTATCTTTTTATAGAAATAGCTTATACACTTACGACATAAGTTGTTTGTCCAAACAAGGCCTTGATGGGGTGTGTTGTTTAGTTATTTTTAATGATGGGGTTTGTGTTTTAATATTAAAGGTTTTAACTTTTCGAGATGAATTCATTTGGGGTGTTGTGGATTTTTTTGTAGGAAACTGGAGAGTTTGATTTGGAACTTGACAAGCCGGCCAGGTATGTGCCTTGGTGTAGTGTGAACCCTTTTCCTTCTCCGGAGAACTTGGAGGATGAGATTTCAAAGTTTCCTTTATACTTCAATGGCCCTCCACCGTTTGAGTGTACTGTCAAGGCTGGGGAGATTCTTTACTTGTATGATTCCCTTCTTTTGCATTGCATCATGTATCTGTTTTTCTTAATCTTTCTTCTGTTGAATGATATTCTCAATATATTTAATTTACCTGATTTCATAGTGTACCGTTTATATTTTATTTACATGTAAGAAGAAAATGTTGCAGCATTGCACGGCGCATTCCCCCAGTTTTTATGCTATTGCAAATTCATACCATAGTATGATACCATAATATTCATGATTAAGCAACTTGGCATTCCAATATGTCATGTCATGCCCATGATACATGGATCTTTCTTTCATAAACTACTAGTTACAAAGACCACAAATTTTGTAGGAAAATGGTGGAGAATAGACCTGTGAAATTCTGTCATGCTTCATTTAGGGAAGATATAAATTAAGATGAGTAGATAGATTGATTATGTTCAATTAGAGATGCTGATATATGATACCACATACGTACATAACCTGGTGTTGGAACTGCTTACTTCAGATTCTGAAGTGGACCATTATCTGAATTAGCATCTCCATCTAACTTTCGGGATATCAATATAATGTTATTGCTCTGTTAAAACTTAAAATTATATAAATTTGTGTGAAGGTTCCCTCTTCATGCATTGGATTTTTGAGTTATTCCATTACTCTAACAAAACTATTGAACTTGATGGATGCAATCATTAATTTCAGCAGTTTTAATCACTTAAAAATCTTTACCATATTTAAACCTCCACATCCACTAGTAAACGAATCAACGGAAATTTCTGATTTCTGTTAAGCATATGATTTTTGAGACAAGAATCAAACCGAAGGGTTATAGACTTAGCCACATTTAATTTACAAATGACCGATCAATCATTTACTTCAACTTACTGGAGTGAGTTTTGTTAGCTGATAAGCTATAACTGTTTTTCAGTGCTGCATACACCTATGGCATAGATAACATCATTGCTTAGATAATCATACAGCATTTACCTAAGCTTGTTGTCCAACGCTTTTGCCATACAACATAAAGAGTGAAGGCATGAAATTGATGATATCTGTGTTTTTATATTACAAATCAAGTGATTCTTCCGTCGTCCCCAACCCTGTTATAAAAATAGAAGAAGAAAAATAAGGAATGAATGAACAACTGAACATCCACATTGCACATGGTTTAGTTACATGATGAATATATCAGTTGCTTGTCAACATTAATGAGAATATTTGGCATCCTCGTTTAATTAAACAAGAATTCAAGTTATCTCTAATCTTATTGTTGCATGTCCTTTATGTATATATAATTATATATGTAGTAATGTTGGTAATGAGAGATGGGTGGATTAATGCAGGCCAAGCATGTGGTTTCATCATGTTAGACAGAGTGGGGATGATGGAGAATTAACTATCGCAGTAAATTATTGTAAGGATCAATCCTCCTCTTTTCTGGTCTATATCCAATATTAATAAGAAAATTTGACACAAGTTTTATTTTATGCAGGGTATGATATGCAATTTGACATTAAGTATGCTTATTTCAACTTTTTACAATCTATTGATTACCAATCTCCTACGAGTCCATTGATGCCTGAGAAATTGTGCGAGGAGATAGATTTTGGTCCTGATGACGATGACACTAGATGAATTATCATTTCCCAGTTGGTGATGTTCAGCAATGTGGCCCTTTGAGCGAATGCTGAAGACCAAAACAGACAAGGCCACATGAGCAAACACAATGGAAACAATGCGGGGAAGCATTACTTGCTTGCTGCTAACTTCTTGTGCCAAATGTATACACAATTTTGTTCTGTCCTTCATTTGTATGTATTTGATGATGATGTGATATCAATTCACCCCTTTACCATTTGTCTCCTTTGGTTGGAATGTTGTAAAAGTACGGTTGGAGGCTACTGTCCCAAAACAAACATCTAGTTTATCTCAGTTGGGTTAATCTGTTTTTCACTTTTAATTTTTCCATACTTTTACTCTACGTTGTTTGTGCAAACCCATCATTTTATCCAGTAGTGTTAATATGCACTATCTATTCACTCTTCACTTTTTTATTTTCTCCCCTAAAGTTATTTCTGATAATTATGTGTATGTTTTTGGCTTAATTTGGTCAAGTCTTTTCTAATCAAATTCTACTACCACTCATGGTGGAGTTTAAGGAATTGTTGGGTTACCTGTATTATAAAGGAGCAGGAAATGAGCAAAAACAATTCGTGATTTATATACAAAAAATCGACTTACGTTTTAAAACATTTTAAAAGTGATAGGCATCAAATTTGACTTTAGAGATATAAGATTGAAATTTTGAGTAAGAAAAATAGAAAGAAAAAAAATGTATTTACGTTTAAAATTCATAAAAGAAAATGAATAAGAAGAAAGTGAGAGTACCCAAAAGGTGGCAGTTTCCAGAAAAGGAAAAAACGACGATGACAAGAAAACATTTTATGCGATTTGTCGTAGGTTGTCTGTCTCTGACTCTGTCCAGTTGAATTCGAAATGGAAGCCATCGTCTCTCCACCACCGCCGGCACCACCCACCCGCCGCCGCAACGCAGACACCACTTCAACCACCTCTCCTTCTTCCAACCACCAACCTCACCTTCTTCGTTTACGCCTCCGTCGTAACCCCAAACCAAAAAACCTCTCTCTTCTTCACAATTTCCCTCATCACCACCCTTCTTCACAACCCATTACTCCTCCAAAGAAGAACCAGAGAAGAAGAAAATGTGATGCAACTCCACACATATTGCCCTTAATGGACGCTCTTCACTTTCCCATAACCATTGATATTTACACCTCATTGGTCAAAGAATGTACTCTTTCCACCGACCCAGAAACTGCTATTGAGTTGCATACACACATCATAACTAGCGGCATCGAACTGCCATTGACATTGCTCAATCGGATTCTGATTATGTTTGTTTCATGCGGTTTATTGGAGAATGCACGCCATGTGTTTGATGTAATGTCTGTGAGGGATTTTCATTCTTGGGCAATCTTGTTTGTTGCTTATTATGAAAATGCTGAGTATGAGAATGCTATAGATGTTTTTGTTAGTATGTTAAGTCAATTGGGTGTGATGGGGTTTTCTTTTCCTCCGTGGATTTGGTCTTGTCTTCTCACAGCTTGTGCTTGTAATGTGAATGTACCTTTAGGAATGCAAGTTCATGGATGTTTATTGAAGTTGGGTGCTTGTGACCATGTGCTTATTAGTAGCTCTTTGATTAGATTTTACGGGAGGTTCAAGTGTTTGGAAGATGCAAACGTTGTTTTTAATAAAGTGTCGCGGCATAACACGTTGACTTGGACTGCGAAAATTATCAGTTGTTGTAGGGAAAGGCATTTCTCTGAGGCTCTTGGTGATTTCAAGGAAATGGGAAGGGTAGGGGTAAAGAAGGACAGTTTTACGTTTTCTAGTGTTCTCAAGGCTTGTGGAAGGATGCAGAATCGTGGAAGCTGCGGTGAACAGGTTCATGCAGATGCAATTAAACTTGGATTGGACTCGGATAGTTATGTGCAGTGTAGTTTGATAGCCATGTATGGAAGAAGTGGATTACTAAGACATGCAGAACTGGTATTTGAAACGACACGAAATGAAAGAAATGTCGATAGTTTGAATGCCATGCTTATGGGTTACATACAAAATGGTTTCTATATTGAAGCTGTTAAGTTTGTGTATCAGATGAAGGTGGCTGGAGTGCAGCCACATGAACCGCTGCTTGAAAAACTAAGAATTGCTTGTGGCAGTTCTAACTTTTCAAGCATGAACTAACTAAGTAGGTTGTACATACACGTGTTACATATGCTGAATGGAGGCTTTTAAAATATACTGAAATTTACACATACTTTTGTAGTTTCAAACTTGTGATAGTCTTTAATTGCATATAAAAGTATTAAAAAGAACTCTAGTTTAAATTCCATTATAGAGAGTAAACTTGCAGATGAGTGTGAATCTGATTTGAGGAAAAAAAATATTGATAGCGTGATAAAATCATTGATGGTAAAGGATATTAATCCAAAAACATTGTCTTCCAAGTAAAAGTATGTATGATACAGTCAAAAGTTTACTACAAAAGAATATACTTTCAGGGCAAGGTTTAAATCAAACCGAAAGAGAAGAGAAAATATCTATACTTCTACTTGTTTTGCTTTCACTGCCATGGCTTTGATTTATTTATAGATTTTATATTTTCCCTTTGAGGTTAACTTTTCTTTTGAATGTATAGTACTAGGCTACTAGACGAAGGTTGTTTTTTGGGATATGAACTGCTAAATAAATGTAATGTACTGATTTTGATATGGAATAATATTTTTCTAGTTTCCTTATTGTTCAATGATTTTTTATGTACTGAACTTTTTATGGCTTAGACTGCTTGTTCTAGGTGTTTGTAATTACTGTGAGTGTTAATTTGTCACCAGAATTGAAGATTTAATTAGACTTGCTTGGCTGTTATCAGATTGGAGACCCTTTAACCAGTTTGTAGCTATTTTTATCAGATTGGTTTAATTAGATTTGCTTCCTTGAATCCCCTTGTTGCATTATTTAGGCCAGACGAATGTTTGAGTGGGGCCTAGTTATATTATATACCATTTTTGCATCGATGCAAAAACAATGAGAGCTACTTAAATCATTAAAGCTTTGCTATTGTTTCAAAATCCATTGTTGAATTTGACCATTTACTTGGTAGAACTGTCTTGAGATAAATAGAGATGGCCGATGGGTTGTTTTGTGATTATTACCATTGACATGAAAATGTGGAAGACTTAACTTAGGATAGGTTGTAAATAAATAAGTTGCTATTGAGCTGATTACAGTAAGTCACGAATCTGCATCAATCTGCCATGAAAGTGTAGGAAAGTATCTGCCATGAGTACATGACCAGTATAAGGAATTATGTATATCAGAATTGGCACTGCTTATTTCTGAATGTGCATATCAGAATTAAAACCTTCTGCAGCAAGTCCATCTTCCTAGCAGGAGTCTATCTTCCCGTCTGGCAGCAGAAGCAAACAGTTGAATATAGAAAACTAATTTTCTTAAAATTTACACAAATCTAAATGTTTGGGGTTTATTTTGCAATTCTAATATATAACAAAGATCCTTGAATAAATATTAGAATCTGGATGAAAGATTGGATGGACTACCTGTAGAGTGCAATTTCTGTTGGTATTTTTGCGATCACTTGTGATGGTGTTGGTGTTCACTATTACAACATGTTTTTTCATGTCGAAATCACAATGACACTGTGATTTTGTAGAAGCTTCAAAGTGTCAAGATTATGTGAAACTCCTTGTGAATATAAACATGCACTAAATTGTGAATTAAACCACACATTATGGTTAAGCCAAAATTGTTTTGAAAGAAAAACATGGCCATTGTAATGTGTAAGGTAACTATAACAAAAATTGATAGACCTCTCGGTGAAAAAAAATTCACCATTTAAAATTTTCTCGTTTGAAAGATATTTACACTAGAATCACTAGATGGTGAATTAAATTTTGTCCGATTATAATGAATTTCATTCAATTATTGCATAAGTCGCATCCCATACGCTTCCTTCTGCTGGTCAGCTGTAGTTTTAACTTGTGAGGGATTACACCAAGAAAATTGACATGAAATTGGATACTTCGAAATTCAACTAAGTTTGACAAAAAATGGTTTCTTAGAAGTTAGATCTAATGCTATGAAAATTGAACATATAAGACAATATCAGTTTATCTTTTTAACAATTTGCAAGAGTTGATTCTAGAGGCGTAAATATATGTTTGAATGTAATTAATTTTTTGCCTTCAAAATTTCATTTTAACTTTTTTTTCTCGCATAAAGTTACACATGAATGGAATACAATGCAATAACAAGTTGTGCGCTAACAATTTTTGAACGACAAAACCAACCATCTTAAATACAAAATCTTTGGATCTGCAAACAAGCTCACAACATTCAGATTAATAGCATGAACTAACAAAATACATATAAAGGTGACAAATATAAAATTAGAGGGATGTTTAACGGTTTAGTTAACGGTGTTAAGTTCATAGGAGATGTTTATATATATTTTAAGAGACCTTATAGGAGGTTATTGTTTATTATAAAAATAGAGGGGGTGTCTGTGTCATTTTAAAAAATCTCATGAGGGGAGGTGGGTGTATTTTTCTCTAGAATAAAAAGACCAAATGATACTTTTACAATATTTAATGGTTTACAATAATTTTTTGATGTCAACCCTCTAGTTTTTTAGATAAAAGACTGCTAATCTAGAATTTGCCAAGAGGGAAGTAAAATCAGACTTAAAATAATCGCATTCTCCAAATCACACCTTTGTTTGAAAAAAGATTGGTAAAAACCATCGAGCTCAATTGCTGTCTACTTGTTGCATAACTAAAACGTGAGTATTTGCATTGGAGTATATTTGCTTACATGTCACAACACAATAATTCTTTCATCGTGGGTGGCAGTGATAGGATGTCACCCAAAATATCTCTCATTTCTGTTCCCTGGCCAGGTATGGATTCTGTTTGTTTAATTAAAAAAATATTGCCAACGAGTGTTTCTGTGAACACTAATACCCATCTCCCAACCTGCTGCGATTGTATCACTTACATTTTTACCACTTTTAGATTCGAAACTTTTAAAAGAACTCTTTAAGTTTTATTTATATGTTAATTTTTATTTTAAGATGAACCCTTAAACGAATTGTTTCTTCAATTTTTTTAAAACAATCTAGTTTTAAACTTTTTACATATGTTAATATTTTTTGATTTTGGTGAATCACCAAATGCTACCAGTGTGTACTTTTAACTACGTACGGTTATTTATAGTATGAACCAAACAGTTAAATATACAAATACTCTACCTTCCTATCCTCCTTACTATAAGTGGAATTTAGCCTTAACCTTAATTAACAAGTTATTTATTCAAGTTCAAACCCCATGTGTTTCACTGATTGTTCCCCTTACCGTATATAAACAACAATCGTATATCTAAGAACAAGACAACTATCTATGTCTTCCCTACAACACCGACAACTTGGTGATGTCACTCTCTTTCACAAACAATCCATGAAAACCATACGGCACCCTCCTCGGCAACTTCACCTCCGCCACAATCTCAAACTCCGGCGACTTTGCATCCATCACCATAAA
>Ga0315914_1000629_pt1 | contig 46723 bp, 21 predicted proteins | sample MpolenodulesMG_FD_203920 | JGI IMG/M metagenome (GOLD analysis project Ga0315914, IMG submission 203920) | Medicago polymorpha root nodule microbial communities from Los Angeles, California, United States - elongated nodules | ecosystem: Host-associated > Plants > Roots > Nodule | place: USA...
TCTAGTAATCGTATAATTTTTTTACTAGTGTTTTGTGAATCATATTTGATTTTATCACTTTGTCCATCATATATGTCACTCTAGTTAGAGTAAAGGCATGGTTAAAAAGTAAAAACCAACTTGATAGGATAAAAAATAGTTTTTTCATCTACTCTTTATAATTTTACGAAAATTTTCTCGTTTACTCTTATAAAACGTATTTTAAAATATAAGAGATGTATAATTTCATATTACCTTTAAAAAAAACATATTAAAATATGTTTTAGAATATAAAATATGTACTCTCTTGATTATATAGTACTACTCGAATATGGTTATCTTTAGTGGATATGATTTAATAAAAAAAATAGTCACATTTGCACACATAAAAAGTTGTCGTATCATATAGTATATAATTTTAGTTAAACTTTTATCTTAGAGTAAGGGTTGGGTTAGAAACTAGAAACCAACGTGATAGAATAAGAAAATGATTTTTTTTCATTTACTCTTTTTTTTTTATAAACGTTTTCTCATTTACTATTTAGGCTTTAATAAGTGTTTGGTCGGCTCTGACTCTATAAAATAATGTAAAATAAATAAATAAATAAAAAATTGAGTTACAGATCCCAAGTTCACAAGTTATAAGTGTATCCCTCACAGTAATATACTTGCATAGGAGAGTAAAGTGCAAATATTATACAATTTTATATTACATTTTTATCAAATGGGACCAAATTATAAAACGCATCAAATTACTTATTAGGGATTACTCATAGTGTAAGGTGTAACTCATGAAATGTATCTTTCTATTTGATCTTTATTCTTTCATTGGCAAGGAGAATAGGAGACATCAAAATTCTCTAACAATGACATGGATACATAAAGGAAACTCTATGTGATCATTACTTATCAATTCAAATATCCTTTACCTTCTCTTGATAATGCAAATCTTGAAGACATCTTTGGCTTGCAATCATAGCTCTTACACATTTGCGGTTATAAAAGGAATATACATTTTGGAAAATCTCAGACAAAGGAATATGGGACCATTAAGCACATCTTGTTTGGCACAGACACAACCATTAACAAATGTCACATTGAACTAGGAAATGTCCATTCAGTATTATTGTAGGACATATTGGATAAAAAATCTTCTTGTAAAATCTATTTTGTTTCATAGTCTTTTCATCCACACAAAATATGGTGAGGGTCACTTCTCTTTCATTTTCACTCACAATCACAGCCTAGCTTGAAAGAAACTAGTGATATTATTATTTGTCACCTTTAGGGTACCCTTGTGAGGATTGAAAGAGGAAATTGTAAGAAAACTAACAAACCAAGTACAAATTACACACTATAACAAGTGTGATTCTATCTATAGTTAATATGGAATGACAATAACACTTCACCTACCTTTTTAATGAGTGATGAATAAAATATCTGCACATGTTTGTATATTGAACTTAACTCGGTAGAATATGAATAATGGCTCGCTTGAGTCATCTGTTCATTTGTTACTTCACTGTAATGTTTGTGGTATGTCTGGCATCTAATTTATAATTGGCTGGGCACTTCCGCGGTTGTTCCTTACTATATACAGGAACATTTTATTCAATTCAGTTACATTGGTGGTTCTTCAAGGGTCCAAGAGTCAATTCTACAGGTTATCTGGTTTGCTACTGTCTGGGAAATATGGAAAGAAAGAAATAATAGGCTTTTTTCAGATAAAATATGCTCGGTAATTCAGGTGGTCGACAAAATTAAGTACGTCACTTTCATGTGGTTGAAGGCGAGGTTCATCACTCTTTCCTTTAATTTACATGGTTGGTGGCTTAGTCTGTTCACCATGTTGGGTATAGACTAAAAAAAAAATTCTGTTACGGGTTCTTTTCTGTTAATCTTGTAAATATTGTTTGGACCTTGTTCTTTCTTCCTTAGTACATCTTGTGCTAGGAAGAACACTTTTTGTTGGTAATATATTCCATTTTAGCTTCTTAAAAATATGAATAATGGCTTTTGGTTAATTAATTGATATATGTTAGCAGTATTGGTTTTAATAATTTTACTTCTATATCTATTAAATATTTGTTAACTCACTTTGTATTAAAACCCTTAGGTTTCACTTCCAAAAAAAAAAACTCTAGGTTTCATATTCTCAAATTTCATTAATGTAGCGATTTTATAATTTGTCGCCTCCATTTTATACTTTCTCTATTTATGTCTTGAAGAAATTCGAAGCTTTCCACTCGGCCAACTTACAAATCTATTTTAACAAACTATTCTTTTATAATTTGTCGCCTCCATTTTATACTTTCTCTATTTATGTCTTGAAGAAATTCGAAGCTTCCCACTCAGCCAACTTACAAATCTATTTTAACAAACTATTCTTTTATAATTTGTCGCCTCCATTTTATACTTTCTCTATTTATGTCTTGAAGAAATTTGAAGCTTCCCACTCGGCCAACTTACAAATCTATTTTAACAAACTAATATTTAAATTATTTTTCATCTTAAATATTTAAGAATAATTAAATGTAATTACAAGTATTATTGTCATGTTACTTGCATAGCACGTGTTGGAAATGTAAATTGTTCGTGCGATATAGAAAGAAATTCTATAAGCATATTAAGCGGATCATTTTCACACCTTTTCTAAAATTCTCCGGCACAACATATGGGACAATATTTAGTTTTAATGAACTTTATACACAGACAAAATTGAGTAAACAAATGTTAGTGTCATAAGGTGGTTTGGTAGTTTGGAGGTACATAAAGATTGAAGAGATAAGGATTCAACTCCCCCCTTCGAACAAAAATAACAACTAACTGCTAACATTGTCCATTTCAAAAATAAATCCAGCCAATTATCATAGATGTACTTGGAGCTATTTGTATATTAAGAATAATTTAAGGAATTATTCATGAAATTCCTTGCAATCATCTCTTCAATGCACTAAATTTGAGAGATCGTGATTGGATTTTGCTTTAAGGCATTCCAGCAATGGTAGAGTAGATTTTGTAAAATAAACAGTTTTTTTTCTTTTCCATTTTGAACTAAACTTGATGCTAATATTGTACAAGAAAAGAATCCCAAAAAGGGTATGTTCTAGAGAGTAAGATATTAGGACTCATGTGAGTTTCATTGGCTGAAAAACAAGACATTCCAATTGCCACTATACAAAAATCTGCCAAATGCTTGGGACTAATCTTCTCCTTTGCATGACTTGCGTTTTTGGGAAATCACAAGCAAAGATGTTTCCTGAAACCAACAAAACATTATCAATCTACCTTAAGCACAAGACAGTGAATTAGGTTGGCAAATGTAGTCATGCACATTTATCATTTGACAGGTAGAATTGCTAAAACAACCAAGTCGAAAGGAAGAAAAGGAAGCTGATTATTATGGATGAAGTAGTTTATAAACAAGATTAAAATAATTAAAATTCCAACACAGACCTTTGTTCCCGCTATGATGGCATTGTACAAAGGATGAGTAGCACATGACAAAACTTCTTCAGGTAAATGAATGAATCTATTTTGATTCTTTTGTTTGGTTGGACCAGAAAGTTCTTGTATATCCTCCCTATAAAGAAGAAAACTTCAGAACTATTGAAAAATAAAAAATTCACAACACGTTTTGAGAACTAAATTCAGGCATATAAATGTACACATTGTTAACTTGTGTGGTGAGCACTAGGTTTCAGCATCTATGTGCTTCCACTGAAGTAAATAATAGGGATAGGTTAATATATGGATCTAACCATTGGAATGACTTACTTGTAATCCACGTGACTCGGTGAGTTGATACTCGGGTAGAAATCTAACATATGAAGGCCGCGATCAAATGGTGACCCTGCCAAATAGACCTGCCCAAGATTGACACACAATCATTTCATGCATGAACAGAAACAAGAGTAATGCTAAGAATCCTACTTAAAACATTAGCACTTAGTACTAGTGGTTTAATGCAACTATATAATTAAATATAAGATCCTCTCATTGTCCTTTTTTCAACTTTTTAAGTGCATTAGTCATTTCTCTACTAAATTACTCTTTAATATTTTTATTTTTTTTATAACAAAATAAGTAACCAACAAATACTAAAAAGGATAAACTTCAAAAAAAAAAAAATTGTTAACAAATTTAATACTACTAGAGTAACAAACCACCATGACTAAATGTTACTTTTGTAGAGAATACTGATAGATAAAGAAGGTACACTACATCAATAAAGGTTTCTTACCGAACATGTCGATAACCATGAAGGTTTTCTTAAATCCATTTGATCGAGAGAAGCATAGGAATCATTTCTAACAAAGAATAAACAGTAAACAAGATAGTTAGATGTATTCTGCAAAACCTTTTCGCAAATAGCAACAAAGCAAATCTAGAATGTGACAACTAACAAACTTACAACCAAGCTGGGGGTGGGCAGTGAATATGTGTAACTTCAAACTTATTGATATCCAAAATGCCCGACCTACATGAAAATATTAAAGAAACAATTTAGCGCGACAGATTAACATAGGTATGGAAGCATTTATTCTTGACACTTGAAATTCAACATAAAGCAAACAAATGTTTTAGATGTACTGAACCACTATTGAGTATTGACATCAAAAGAGCATTGATTAACGGTAGACTCATCACCAACAAAAACAATATACAAGTCTCTTCTCGCGAGATGAATTAAGCAGCATAGTTTAAATGATGACATATACCTTATGATAAATTAAATTCAAAGATAAAGCATCTTTCTCTAAATCTATCTTAATGGTTGGCCTATAGTTTTACTTATTCTCTATATCTCTGCTAACTATTGGACTGACATTCTTCTGGTAACCGTCTTTACTTTCTTTTGAGGGGTTTCTTCTGATAACCCTCTTTACTGATTCAGCTGTCTACTCCATAAATACCCAAACTAGCTAAAGATGAGACTCTATTGTTTTTTCTACAGTAGAAGTTTGTTAGTTGACCACCTATTACTAAAGTGTATGTTAGGCGTAGAGGACCAAGTAATTAGGCCCAAATTTGTGTAATTGTGTGTTTTAAATAGAATAAGTTAGGAATGACATAGTCATTTGGTTGATTTTTTAAGTGGATTGGTTTGGGAGAGACTACACTTTCTAATTCCCAGAAGTTGTTTGTGTAATTAAGACAGTTATCAATTGATATCCTTTTTGCAACTACTCTTGCGGAAGTTATTCAGAGTTTGATATACTAGCTTCATCAATAAACAGGATCATTTCCATATCTTCTTCAGACGCAGACCAGTTTTATCGAAGTTATTCAAAGTCAAACTTTCTCTATAATAATTGTATTCTTAATTCTATAATAATTGTATTCTTAATTCTAGTAGTAAACCAATACATTAACCAACCTACCAGCCATCTTCTAGATGGAATGCTAACTGATATGGACACGATGGATTAAGGCCAATAGATTGAATCTCCTTGGGAACAATTTCTGTTTGTGCCTACACAACAATAAGAATGGCTTAGCCTATAAATTCTTAAGAATATGAACAATCTCTATGGCAGTCAGCCAGTCAACACAAATATGGGATGTTTATAATGATATACTATAGATATGAGATTTTTAAATGCATCAAAAGCCTTTTCAGTTTCCACAAGTATAACACCAGTTTCAGCTGAAACACATTTCTATTGGGCATAGAAATTTAAAAACAATAAAGAAAATAATCAATGATGGAAAATATATGTAGACATCACGGAAGAAAGTAAACAGCTTTGCTCCCCTTTAATTTGTGAAAGAAATAGATAGATAGTCACCACACCTTTAAGGATCCAATCTTCTCAAGTAACGTTGCCAACTTCACTGATATTACAGGTGGATGGCATGTCTAGAAAGCCAAAGAAATCAACATAAGATCAATAGATATTAGAAAACATATCTTAACATTTATCCAAGAGGTCATGTTTTTTGTTCAACAAAAGTATGCCGCAAGCATATCATACTTTGTGATAAAAGGTAGTGTGGAGAGAAGTGTGTAACACCATAACTTTAGGTTCTAGAAAAGCATGCATCAAGAGGTCACAAGATTCAGCCTCTATGTCTATTAATTACAATTTATATAATAGGTATAATGCAGACATAATTAAATAAAGAATGGTATTTTATCCCCCTCTCCTAAGAAGGCACATGCACCTCCATGGTACCAAGACAATTTGTAATATCCTACAGTAAAAGTAAACTGGAACGAGACAATTGTATTGCCAATTTACAACATTAAAACAAATTTTTACCTTACACGATAATGTTTCGTTAAATGCTGTTAATATTGTTCAACAAAATCTCAATACCAGCCCTCTCAAAAACAAAAAAAAAATCTCAACACTAGAACATTGTTACTTGTTACTTTTCATTAACATACTGAAAACATTATAAAATGAAAATCACATAAGGCTTTTAATTTGTAGACAGAGACTAAGCCATTAACAAGTAGCCAATTGAAAGCAATTGGCCAAAGACTCAGGTTTGACCCTTGATCAAGGCACCATGGCAAGAGAAGATGCATTACGGAGGTAATACTTTTCCAAATAGCCTTTGACTCCTATCTTTAGAGTTGTCTTTTTCAGAACACATTAGCAAGAAAAAACACATAGTGAAGAAATAACCTCTTTGTGACTTAGGAATGCAGTAGATGCTCTTCCACCACGAATATCCCACACATACACGATCCCATGCCTCCCAGCACCATAAATAATCTGGAAAAGATATAATAAACAATATGTAATCTTAAACTCGTTAAAACCAAAATCTGACGCAATTGCAATGGTTATGTTAGTGCATTTTTATCAAGGTGGACCTGGAACAGTGTGCTATTCGCTAAAATTAAAAATTAAAATCACTAAAATATGGTTCAAGTGTATATTTCGTTTACATATAAGTTATAACTAATTTACATCACTTTAAATATGTTTAAACGACTATCATGCAAAGATTTGTATAATGCTCAGCTCAGTCATATCAAACTTGAACTGCCTAGGATATCTGCTTCGGGCTCATATATAATTAAAATACAGCCAAGTCAACACCAGTTCCCTAATTAGTCATTGGTTCTCTGTAACTATACGAAGGACCCATCAAATGCAAAAGTTAAAACAAGATTTTAGAAAAGCTTTCAATGACTCGATCCAAGAAAGAAATGTACAAATTTATTAGTGTTCCTAGAGAATCGACGATTATTTGACACTGCATAAATAATTGCTGACCTGGTTTTCTGCATCTAATTGGATGCTGTTAAGGGTACCAAATGAAGCGGATGTTAGTTCGAGGCAAGGCAGACTCTTTACTCTTCTATCCCAAACATTAATCGTACCATGCGTGTCAGAACCAAATATCCTGTTAAATTTGCTTGCAGATTGAGAACAGCACGGTGACAGAAATAATGATGAATTCACAGAATAAAAACCATTATCACGAGTAAATCATGCTTAGACTCGGCTATCTGGTGCAGGTATAATCAATGAGTCTTATTAAAAATCCTTCTCGTGCTAATGCCATCCAGCGGGTTAATAATCTAGCGAAAATACTCAACAATATCTTGAAAAAGAAAGCTATGCAGGTCTCTCATTTGCGATCTTTGAGGAGATCCCTTGGATCACACAAGGACTATGAGCTCACAAGTACATTAAAAACCTATCCTTAAAATGTAGGCACGTTGTGTGAGTATTGATTAACCTATCCTTATTATACCCACAAGATGAATAATCTTTCAAGATAGGGGCATAAGATCTGGAAATTTCTTTTAACTTTGTTCTATCATGATTAGCACCTTGCACTTTCTATTGAAGTTGCAAATATAGATGAATTTGGAAGAGTGGAATTGATAGAAGTTGGGTATTATGGGGTGACCAAGTGCCGCATCGAATTATATTGAATGCATGTTGGAGTACTTAAGTAGCTTAGTTCTTCCCCAGGACAGCTAACTTCTGAATGTTTTCCAAGTGCATGGGTGCTTAACAAATAGTACTGAATCTGGTTGCAAATGTCTCGTAAACGTAACCCACGAAGGGGCTAACTGAAAGAAACAAAAAAAAAACAAGTGCTGTATGGTACAGTTGCGCTATGATTTGAGATCATTCCCTATTTTGGGTGGATAATAGTTCTTCACGTGTAATTCATTATTGATTCATTTTACGAGATTTATAAAAAGTGTTATCCTTGATTTTCAAATATTTTCATAACCATGAAGTTTTTAAAGGTGCAACTTTAATTTCGAAGTTTGGAATAAACACTCGTGCAAATCCATATTTCTCACTTTCTCCTTCTTATCCGCTTTGTTTAATATGCTCTCACTAAATTGAGACAAATTAGAATTCACAATTCTGTGACTCACCCCATTCCCCTTCTCTTTTTCTCCAAATTTACAGGTGCAGGGTAGGTTATCTTTGGATTTGCAGATCTTTCTAGAAGTTCTTTATTATAGTAGCCTATATTTGAAGGGTAGCTAATGCTTTCTTGGCTTCAGTATAATGCAGCTATAAAGATGGGATCTTTCTCTTCTTTTGGATTGTATGAGTAGCCACACTAGATATAACATGCATATCTTGTGTGCATTTTGAGAACAAGTTGAAAATGATGTACATAAGTGTGACAGGCTATAGATAATGATATCTTGGTTATTGACAGTGATTGATGTTTCTGAAAGCTAGAAAACATAGGAGAACCTGCACGTTTTCGGCATTTTTTCTTTGTCAGGTTAATCATGTTGAGTAGCATGTGCGTCAGTCAAATCTAAGGATGGATCATGATGATCAGTAACAACAAAAACAGTGGACAAAATTATATATCAACAGAAAGTATTTATATTCGGGTTAATTAAGTTTTTAGTCCCTACAAATATTCACAGTTTTGTTTTTGGTCCCTACAAAATAAAATCACACTTTTTAGTCCCTGTGACATTTTCCTTAAGCATTTTAGGGACCAAATTTGTTGATGGAAATTTTTTACAGAGACTAAAAGTGCTGATAGAAAATTTTATAGGGACTAAAAATGCTGATGAAAATTTTTATAGGGACTAAAAAGTGTGATTTTATTTTGTAAGGACTAAAAACAAAATTGTGAATATTTATAGGGACTAAAAACTTAATTAACCTTTTATATTAAATCTTTCAACAAGAATAAGTTACATCATATTAAGTATTCATCACTTGACGCAAAGAAACAGCTCCTCTAAATTAAGGTTCACTAACCTTGAGTCATCCGATGCAAAAGCAACATCAGATAGACCTTTGGGTATGTTGGATCCATTAACTGTGGCGGTAGTTCTTGTACGTAACTCCTGTACGCCATTTATTTAAGGATGAAAAAATTGCTTACACTAGCATATATATTAAACCACTTGAAGTTGAAATTAGCAGTTAGCAGCTAGCAGCATACCCCTCAACATCATGAAGATGAGGAATATGTGATAACGTAAGAAAATAGATGTTCTATAATATTCTGATGGATGTTTGTACTGTGTTTCTTAGTTCATTTGTTTAGATAAGCACCTATGATAATGTTAAGAGAAGCTAGATTTAACAGGAAGTGCACAAAAATATTATAATGGAAACTTACTTCAATTGGTTCTGACATCATATATGTAACATCAAATATGAGTAGTGCATTACGTTTCAAAGAGCCACAAAGAACCTGAAATCAAAAGGGTAAAGTTTAAATTGAAGGGAAAATAAAACATTAATTTGCTTAGAGATAATATAAATTTCACAATACAGTACGAGTAAGAAGGTAATTTAATTAACTTTAAACCTCATTCTGGTTAAGAGGGTTCCATTTGACAACATCAAGTTGTGAATCAGGTGAGAGATGCAGTAAAAGTTTGCTTTCATCTTCTGGCAAGCCTATCATCAGTCATCACAATAACATAAGTGTCAACATAAACAATCATAACATGTACATTTGAACTTCATACCTAAAAAGTAACAAACTAGGAGCCAAAATGGGAGCTCCCAAATGCTTTTTCCTTACTGTCTCGTAGATGACATGGTAAAAAAGCATGAAAATTTCGCATCATCATAGAGAAAAAAACAAATACAAATTTTGAAGCCTCTATGATCATGATAATGGCAATAGAACCCTGTGTTTGAAACACAGTCAAGAAGCGGACAAAACTGAGACATAAAATTTCACATGGTAACAACTATTATCATTCCGCCAAAGGAGATCACTACTTAAAGACACAAAAGAAAGCAATATATATATATATATATAGGGAAGTGAACTCAAGTGGAAGCAAAATAGGCAAACTTGCTTATTAAATAGTGCAAGTATTCATCAAAACTAACAGATGCAAGAAAATGGGAATATTGCTCAAATTCTAGACTAATGCCCCAAAAATCAAAGAGTCAATAGTTTGGTCAAAACTCAAGATAGAGATTGAAATGAAAATCATTGGTGTACTACTCTAACAATGAGCTTCACAGCATTAGTTTACGAAACAAACCGTCACTACAGAGATTGAAATGAAAATCATTGGTGTACTACTCTAACAATGAGCTTCACAGCATTAGTTTACGAAACAAACCGTCACTACTAAAGCCAAACTTACATTTTAATTTGTTTGTTTTGCAATAAAGAGCTTCGAAGTCATGAACCGTTAAGCAACCTGATTTTGTGACAGATGCCAAGTATATTCCCTAGAATAAAATTTAAAATAGAATGAAAAAAGAGTGAAACTAATCAGCTTTATCAAATTAGTGCATTCTTCACAATGAGCAAAAAGATACTCACACAAAAGAACTTTGGTGACTTAACATGGACATGAATCCAAGAAATATAATGCACTCTTAAAAAATGTGATACAAATGAAAATAAACAGTGGATGAACATGTCCTCAAACATGTTAAAGTAGTATCATAATCATAAGTTAACCCAAACACGCAACAAGTATTTGCTACTATCATCCACCAATTGAATTACCTTGTTGTCAAAGTCTACAGAAGATACACCTTTCCTGTTAACAAACAAATGTGAGTCATTAAGTCATCTGTAAAGAGAATTCGCTAGTAACATGTAAAATACACAATTCTGTTTTACATAATAATTGGCATAAACCAGGAAATGATGAGTAATATCCTTATATCATTTTCATGTTAATTAAAGTTACCAATCATCGTGTAGCTGATTTGGTTTTTGGTTTTCTTGATTACATATTTGCTTCATAGCTAAAACTACATGTGTGGTTAGTTTGTATAATTTGGTAAAAAAAATTAGATATACAATAACAATACCTTCTGTTTATGTTATTGCAGATTAGGAAGTAAGAAGTAACTTTGTTATCGAAAATGTTTGAAAAGACTATTCATTATCTGTTAACACAAGCAAAGTCAGTGTGATCATTTCAGTCCCTCCTATGGGGCCTGAAACAACATTTCCAAAATGTGATCATTGAAACTGATGCTAAGCTGTGGTAAATTGTCTGTATGGTTCTACAAAGGTTGTTGCCATTGAACATTTGATCTTAGACTGTTTAGACATACTATCTAGAATGGACAATTTTTATGTTTCTGGAAGGATGTTTTATCAGTAACAATTACATTCTCCCATCAAATATATACACACCCCTTGCCTCCAAACAAAGAACTAGCTGGTTAAATATATGTTGAGTAGAAATTTCACTTCAAAATGAAGTTGTGTCCGGTGTCTGACATGTGTCAGTGTCCAACAAAACATATACACATTTGATTACTTAGTGTTTACATGTTAATGTTGCGTCCAATGCCCATGCCAGTGTTGTGTTGATGTGTCCAATGTCGACAGCACCAGTAAAGTGTTTTCAAACTATCAATTTAGTGTTCAAAAAAATAAAATCAATCGAGCAAATTATTTCTCTTCTTTCTTTTATCTTTTGTGAAAGAAGAAAAGTCAAAACATTACCTTCTTCTTAATGGAAGAAGGCGTTCGCCACTTGCCTCGCTAAGAATTCGATTAATCTGCATCACAATAGCCATAAATTACAACCACAACAACAAAATTTTATCCAATTAAGCAGGGTCAGCTAATAATCGGCTTAAACTATATCATTTTAAGTGACCATCTATACACCAATTATCAATCAATACATACATTTGAGTTGCAAGGCGCGTCGGTTTCCATCTGATACAAGTGCGGAAACACTCCAACCTTCACGAAATTTCAACAATACCATCAATTTCACATTAAACCAATCAAACCCCAACAACCAAAATACAAAACCAGACACAAACAAACCTCAGAATAAGAACGCATAAGCAAATTCATCATTTCATGTTGAAAATTCGGCTCAAATTTCCCATTCAGTTCAACCAAACTCCTCTTCCAACGAAACCTTCAATTGCAACAACACTCACAAATCTAAACACAAAAACCTAATTACAAAAATTACTTAAAATTAATAACTTTTAAACCAATTTTACCTATGAAGAAGCTTAATCTTTTCTTTCAAGTGCTTTTTAGGAACCAAATATTTATCCATTTTCGCGCGTCCTCTGCAAATGATCGCTTAAACCCTTCAAACCAAAAAAAAAATCAACCAAACAACTCTCTCTCTCTTCAACAGTGCCCAAAAATATTCCCGCCAATTAAATGGGCCCCAATAAAGTATTTTGAGCCACACTTAAGCCCAGCCCAATATCGCAAAAACAAAAACGTGCGTAAGTTGAACGATTAAATTAGCATAAGAAATTAATAATCATTAAACACAATAAATCACAAAATCAACTTTAATGAAACCAGTAATTTAATTTCATTCTGATAATAATAACATTATATCACGATACGATTACATTAGAAAACGAAACGCTAAATCTTCGAAATTTCAAGCAAATTACATAAATAACCCTAAGCCTATGCTTAAGCCCTCTCGCCTCTGATTCGGCGAGCGAGTTGAATATCCTTGGGCATAATGGTAACTCTCTTAGCATGAATAGCGCAAAGGTTAGTATCCTCAAAGAGTCCAACGAGATAAGCTTCAGCAGCTTCTTGAAGAGCAGAAACAGCGCTGCTCTGGAAACGGAGATCGGTTTTGAAATCCTGAGCGATTTCACGAACGAGACGTTGGAATGGGAGTTTTCGGATGAGAAGCTCTGTGCTTTTTTGGTATTTGCGGATTTCACGAAGTGCGACGGTTCCGGGACGGAAACGGTGGGGTTTCTTCACTCCACCGGTGGCTGGAGCGGATTTCCGGGCGGCTTTTGTGGCGAGTTGTTTTCTGGGAGCTTTGCCGCCGGTGGATTTGCGAGCGGTTTGTTTTGTACGCGCCATTGAAATTGAAATTTGAATGAAATGAAATGAAATTTCAGTTATGCTATGTGTTTGTGTTGTGTTGAATGAAGGGAGAAGAGGTTTTTTATAGAGTGGGGGTGTAAGAAGAGTGAAGCGCGGGATTTGAAATGTGTTTTGAAATTTTTGGTTTTGTTGAGATTTGATTGTGGAGTGAGTGTGGCCGTTGATGAGAGTTTAATCGACGGTTGTGGTGGTTAGTTGAATGATGGCACGGATCGTAATCCGCGTGACTATGAATGAACCAATAGCTTTTTGAGGAAATGAATGAACCACAATAGCTGACAAAAGTATAATGTAGTAGATGGATAGATATTAATAGATGGTTTTTGTTAAAAAAAAAAATAGGGTTAATTAAGTAAATAGTCTCTATAAATATTCAGAATTTCATTTTTATTCTTTGTAAAAATTTTACGTCGGCATTTTCGATCTCTAAAATGCTAAAGAAAAATGTCACAGAGACTAAAAAGTGTGATTTTATTTTGTAGGGATTAAAACCAAAATTTTGAATATTTATAGGGATCAGTTATTTAAGGTTTAATTGTGTGTTTGGTTTCTGCACTTTGATTATATTTTGGTATTGATCCCTGCACTTTTTTTGTTTGGTATTTGTCCCTGCAATTTGTAAAACTTTTGTCATTGGTCCTTCTGTTAACCTTATGTTAAAAAAAAAGTTAAAATTAACAGTGTGCCACGCGGACCAATTATTTCATGCCACGTGGCACATTAAAAGACAAAATTGCAAAATTGAAATAAATTAGATAAAATAATTGATTTTTAATTATAACAAAATCTAGGCAAGGCATGCTTCTTGGAGCTCCAACCCATAAATCAACAATAATTCCAATAACAAGGATAACCTAACAACAGCAACTATAATTACAAATATTCATTATCTATTTTCAATCTTCACTCCACTTTTCACTCATAATCCACTACTTTGTAATAAATCAAACCTTAAACCCATCTCAGCAATCAAAGCGTTCCAACTTGAGTTGATATGCTCGCAACCTGTCTCAACATCAGGTAGAGATATGCCTCACTCATCACTTCCTTTTCTCTTATTGTAAAGAGTCATCGCAAATTCTAAAACTCATCTTCCTTCTTCTTGTTGTTTGAAAACTCAAACCAGAATCCCTCAAATCTTCGCATGTGTAGAATAATTGGTTGTTGAATGTGAGTTGATCGGATTGCATGATGAGTCTGATGAGACCTTATTCGACGACAGCAAGGTAGCGATGTGAATGTCATTGTTGTGATCATCTTCTGCTTTTTATTTTTAATTTCCAATTAACAATAATAATAAAACTAATTAAAAATCAATTATTTTATCTTACAGAAATGATAACTGAACATCAAAATACAAACACAAATTTGACACCGAACACTGTTTACCGTATATTTATACGGTATTTATACATTTTTTCATTTTTTTTCTCTCCCTTTTTTCTTTCCCTCTTCTGTGACACTCTCACAACCGTCTCTCTCACCACAGCTCCGACCACCGTCCTTTCGTCCGGCCACAATCTCTCTACAACTCACGATCTCTCTCTCACTGATGTCTCTACAACCACCATCTTCTCCGATCATCTCAGATCTGACCACCACCACCACCAGCAAACTCGTTATTCTTTCCTCTTCTGCAAAAGACCTGCAACTCGGATCTAAACACCAACTGCAAATCGTTGTTCTTTCCTTCCCTGTACACGGTTGCAACAATCTTTCTTTCCTTTCTCTTACTTTCTCTGTACGCTCTTCAACTTCCCTTCCATGTAAACTGTTCAATGATGGCAGATCTGAATAAATTCACTCATTCCGATCACCACCGTCGTCCCCGTCGAAGAGATGACCGGCAACGACGATTCTGTCGACGACGTTGGTGATGGATGAAGGAGACGATGACCGACGAAGGTGATGACAGATGCCGATGAGGAGAGGAGAAAGTACCGCTGAATAATGCGGCGACAAAGGAAGGATTGAGGGGTGGAGAATCTGGAAGGGACGGTGAGGGAAGAAACGGAAGGAGAATTGAAACGACGGTGAGAAAGCACGCAGAGAAGAGAAAGAAGAGGGCTGGTTGTGTTTTGACTAAATTGCCCTTGTTTTATTGTTGAAATGTCAAAACTATCCATGGTGTCTTTTTTGTGTCAAAATATCTGTGTCCATTTATCATTTCTCTTATTTATTTTAATTTTGTAATTTTGTTTTTTAGTGTGCCACGTGGCATGAAATAATTGGTCCACGTGGCATACCGTTAATTTTAACTTTTTTTTAACATGAGATTAACAGAAGGACCAATAACAAAAGTTTTACAAAGTGCAGGGACCAATGCCAAACAAAAAAAGTGCAGAGGCCAATGTCAAAATATGATCAAAGTGCAGGGACCAAACACACATTTAAACCTTTATTTAATTAACCAAAAAAATATTAACAATAGATGCTAGTTCTGTTTGATACTCTCTTCGTCCAAATACAAGTCATCCTTTTTAAAAAAGTTTTATCCTAAATATAAGCATCTATATCAAATATAACCTTAATTAAAAATCCCTCTGGTCATATTTATAAAAAAAATTGATTTTTTATATTTATTGAGTAATTGATGTATCTTGTATAAAATACAGACGAAATATGAAAAATCAAATTAAATACATTTAAACAAAGAGCAATTTAATGATATTTATATACAAAATAGACATATAAATTACACTTTCAACTTTTCTTAATATTTTTGAATATGGTCAATGGAGTTTATAATAAGGGGCAGAGGAAATAGTTTTGTTTATAAATGTGAACAAATAGAATACTACTAATTTATTTAAAAATATAAAAAATCAAATTAAATACACGTATAAATTTACACATAAACTATACACATTAATTATACTCCATTTTTCTTAATAAGTGTGAAATTGGTTAAATGAGCTTATAATAAGGGAGGAATGGAATAAAAAGTAAAAGAAAAAACAATTGATGTTTTTTTACAAGTTAACAAAGGATTAAGATATTTAGAAGATTGAGTATTTAAAATAATTTTTAAAAATACGAGGGATTCGATCATTATATCTTTAGACTCACTTTTTTCCCTTTGAAGCACAGCTTATGTTTGAAAGGGCCTATTTATTCTAAGTAACTTTTGGTCTCATAGAAAACTGAGCAATTAAATTACATTAGGCATAACTAAACTTTAGAAGCCCGTTGGTTATAATTTTTTTAAAAAAATCATTTAATTAAACAAAATAATCATTTTTGAAAGTATTGCATGCGTTTGTCACAACTTTTTAAAAATCTGAATTTAAAAAAAAAAAAACTAAAAACAGTTTCAAATGAAAAGCTCTTAAGAGCAGCTTATCAAAAAATAGATTTTTTTTTAGACGAGAGAGAAAATTAAATGTCAAAAGATTGAACTAGTTTTGTAATAAAAAAACCCCTTTATATAGATGTATCCAAATAAACTAAATTATTTATTAAAAAAAAGTGATTTTTACTGCGATAAACAAACGCAAAATAGATTCTGATTTTTGTATAAAATCTCTAAAAAATAATCTCTAAATTATTCAATGTCAAAATCACTTTTGTTTTAATCTATAACAAACGGACCTTACTTCCGTATTTTAAAAAAAATACAGTTTGAACCCCCCTTATTTTAAAACCAACTTTTGGTCTTCAATTTTATTTTATTTTATTTTCAATTTTGGTCTCCATCCCGTTTTAAAGTCAATTTTGCTCATGTAACATTGTCCATTAATAATGTGTCATCTCTTGGATGGACAAATTTTATCACATATCATTGTTACTTTTTTGGGTTAAATATGTTTTTTGTCCTTATAAATATGTCAACTTTTTCGCTTTAGTCCCTCTAAAAAATTTCTTCAACTTTTAGTCCTCCACATAATTTCATCTTCACTTTTGGTCCCTCATATGTAGAATTCATATCTTTGAATAAAATTTTGCATAAAAATTTATAATATTAGTATAAGGATCTATTCCAAAAAAAATTATAATTTTTTACCAAACATGAATTAAATATGGTTTTTTATATTTTTGGTGGTAAAAATTCACATTTAATTCATGTTTTGTTGAAAAATTATAATTTTTTTGGGAGAATTTTTTACAATATTCTATACATTTCTGAACAATTTCATTAAAAAAAATACAAAAATTTACTTAAAAATTGGGACCAAAAGTAGTGATTGAAAATTTTGTAGGGACTAAAAGTTGAAGGAAAATTTTAGAGGGAGTATAACGGAAAATTGGTATATTTATAGGGACCAAAAACATATTTAACCCTAATTTTTTTAGTTTAATAATAAACATTTTAAAACTATAAAATAATTTCTTAAATCTTCACCATCTTGTTCATCGTCTTCATCAATTGTGTTCTTAATCTTCATCATCATATTCACAATAAACCCAAAAATTTCCTAAAATTTCAAACTCACTCTCATTAAAATCAATAAACTTGTTTAACCAAGCTTGTTGCTCCAGAGTTTTTAGTGATTGATCATTTAGATATTTAAGTTAAATAATAATAGAGGTGGTCGACAAAAATGATAAAATGTAGCGTAAAAGAAAAAAATACAGCAAATCTGAATGAAAAACCGTAAAGAAAAATCTAAAATTTGGTAACTCATGTTCATAAATATTTTATGGGGGATAAGTTGGTTCGTTAAATTTTTTGATTAAATTTTGTTCCTGAAATTAAATACAGACCAAAAAAAGAAGAATTGATAAAGAACAATAAAGGAAAATAACTGGTTGTAATAATCAAAATATAAAATCTAATGGAGAATTGATTCTAGTTAACTCAAAAGTTAGGAATTGTAACTTCATCCAGAATTCTTTTTGGAGGATATAAGCAATTCTGAAAAATCAAACAAAACATGATTGAAAACTCAATTTTCACTTTTGAGATGTTGTAGAAGTGCTTCTTGATGCAAAGAAGCCAAAGCAAACATACACTTAAAGAGTTAAAAGGTTTCTTTCTTCAACATGTTAGTTGAAGGTGTAGCTATCGAAATAGTTTCCACCTTGTCTTTGTCCATTGCCACACTTGTACTAGGAATGTGTGACCTAAGTAATCTATTTCCTCCATTCCAAATGAGCACATGGATAGTTCGACAAATAAAACATTATTCTGTAATATTTGTAAAACTGTTTCCAAATGGTAAAAATGTTGAGATAATGAGGGGTTATATACTAGTTTGTCATAAAAAAAAGCATAATTGCATGTTTGGTCCCTTATATTTATTTTAGGTTCTAAGTTAGTCCCTTATATTTTAAAAGTTTCAAGTTGGTTCTTTTGTTTTAAAAGTTTCAAGTTGGTTCGAAATGTTACTCACAGTGAAATAAGCTAGTATATTCGTCACTTGACCGTTTAAAGATTCGGGTTGACAATATGAGTGATGAAATTTAACTTATTTAGAAAATCATTTTTAAAACATTTTAATTTTAATTTTTTTGTTTTATTAAACTCAATATCATGTCGCCGAAGAGACTAACTTATTCCAACGTGAGTAACGTTTTGGACCAACTTGAAACCTTTAAAACGTAAGGGATCAACTTAAAACTTGTAAAACATAAGGGATCAACTTAAAACCTAAAATTAATATTAGAGATCAAACATGCAATTAAGTCAAAAAAAAAAAACATAGTACATACTTCCTTAAGCTTTGAAATTATGCATGAGCATTTGTCAAGCCAAAAGGCATAACAAGCCATTCATAATTCCCCTGATGAGTTCAAAAAGTTGTTTTGTACCTATCACTTGACTCTACTAGATTTTGATGATACCCAAACCTCAAATGCAACTTAGAAAAACATATGGCCCCAAACAACTCATCCAAAAGTTCATCTATCGTGGACATTGGGAAAGAATCTTGCATATTATTCTCATTAAGAGCTCTATATTCACTGCAGAATCTCCAAGTTCCATCTTTATTTTTTACCAATACGATAAATAGGTGATGAGAATGGGTTATTGCTGAGTTGTATGATTCCTTCTTCCAATATTTTGAATCATGATTTCAATTTTCTCATTCTGACTTTGGGGGTATCTATAGGGACTAGGGTTTCACCTTGACTGGTCAGTCCCTTCCATTAACGGTATAGTGTGGTTTTGCTGTCTTGTGGGAGGTAACCCTGTAGGTTTATTGATTTTTTCTTTTTGTATTTATTCAGCAGTAGCACCAATTATGGTTCCATGCTTGTAGGTAAGTCTAACCAACAACCCTGCTTATTAACAGGCTCAACTCTATGACTTGTGATAATTTTCTCACCTTCACAACTAACACCAAATATAAACTCTACATCATGGCTGTGATTATTGGAGTTGAGGTTTTTGCAATGGTTATAAACGACAACGAACGGTCATGCAAATATTGCTTATAACTTTAACCAATGTGTTATAAGTAACCTTCCCACAGGTGTTCTTCGTCAACTTCCATTTATCCATAGCAACTAGAGTTTCATGATGTGTGCTTGTTATTTTAGAGGAGTGATATTTGTACAACTTTTCTGACAACTAATTTTCTCCTTTTTTTTTATTGGACAAAAACAATGGAGAAAGAAAGAAGAAGAAAAAATAAAAACACATGTGAGTATGAGAGAGATGATTGTTTCAAAAGTTGTCAAAAAATAGATGTATAAATATCATTTCTCGTTATTTTAATATCTATTGTATAGTGGAACGACCTTAGGCATCATCTAGGATGTCCAACAACCCCACAGTTGTTTCACATTTAATTGATTATCCATATCATCTAAACAATTATCTTTTTTAATTTAACCAATTCCATCTCCCTTAATCAATCAATTCATCCCTTAATTTAATCAATTCCATCTCCCTTATAAAATGATTTAAACATATGCAAATAAACTTTAAAACATCTATTAACTTGATTGCTTAGATACACACCGGTGGCCCTAAGCACCGTTCAAAATGGAGATCGCCTATATTTAGGGGGGACCAATTTTTTTAGTATGTAATACGTATGAATGTATGATATATGTATGATTATTAGAAAGAGTGCCAATTCATTTTAATAGTCTTTGGAAATAGTTATAGGATTATTGATTTTTGTTTTAGCATTTGCAAGGTACCCGTGAGTTTTTCTTTTTGTTGAATAGGAACACGTGAGTTTACACAAATGTCTTTTATTTTTATGATATTGTGCATAAAGATGAAATAAAGAGAAAAAGATAAATCTAAAAGAATAGATGAGTATTCTTTTTTATTTTAGAAAACTCGACATCTGGTCTAAAGACCGGCCAATTTGAGAAACCAATCTCACGGTCCGTCAGCAGTCACCCCAATTGAAATCAGAACAAAACTTTGTATGAAACAATACAAATTTTTATATAATTATTTTTAAAAAAAATCAATGATTTGATACATAATAGAAATATATATAGTACATAGAATAAACTCTATTTGTCGTCAAACCTCAATGACCACTCTTTAATCATCTATGAGCTCACGTCCCTAATCCTAATCTAAATCTTTAGATAAAAGAAACAGATGTTCGGTGGTGCGCTCCCTGTTCTTATGGATGCACCACTGTCTTTTTTGTTATGGCTTGACGTTGGCTCTAATGATTCTAGTCGTCGTTTTTCCGTCTACTGATTCATTGAATTTCTAGGCTTAACTCGCGAAGTTGGTCGGGTCTGGTTCATTTTGGCGGACCTGGTTATGAGGTTCTCTTGTGTGACTTACTTACGAGATATTTCGTTTAGATTTAGTTGTTTTCAAAAACCGGCACAACCAGGTGGTGGTTATGGTGTTCTTCCTCTTAAACGTGTTTCCCTCGTTTGGGTTCGAGCATCTGGTTTGTTCTGTTCCTAATATCGCCGCCTCACTCAGTGGCGACGATGGCTTTGTTAAAACAACTTTAGTTGTTGGGTTTCTATGAGCTAAATTCAATCGCTTTGGGATCTATGTTCGGACTTGGTGTTTCGTAATTTCTATTAGCCTAAGCTCTATCCAATTTTCAATTCGGCATCCATCTCCGTCATCGTTTCGCTGCTGGATAATTTTGTTGAAGTTGATTGGTATTTTGCTTCTATGGTGTTTTGGCTTACTGATTCTATTTCAGATTTATTGAGTTTTGCATGTACTAAAACTTACGGGTTTACATCTGACACGTCGAAGAAGTTTGAGATGGTCCTAAACTCACCTCAATCATTATTGAACTCAAACAATGTAGCTAGAGATGGATATATGACTTGTTGTGATTTATCGAAGGGGGGTTGTTGGTACGTGAAACAATATTTATTGGCAGTCAATTCATTCGTCGTCTTGAGAAGTGAAAGTTCACATGACACTTTTTTTTTTGCTATCTATTTTGCTCTCGTACACGGGTTCGTTCCATGGCGTATGTTCATTTGCTTCAATTTCTTCTTAACCACTTTTTTGTATTTTTACTATTTATACCCGCTTGGGTTGACGTTATGGTTTAAATGGTTTACGTTTATGTCCCTCAATATTTTGTACTCTATTTTATTTTAATATATTTAGGGTGTTGAAGAGGGTTTTCCATATGAAACCCCATTTGATTAAACAAAACATATATAATACATATAGTTTTGCAACCTATAGAGGCCCTACCCAATTTAAGGGGGTAGTCTCCATAGTTGCGCATAGAGGATACTAGGCTCACACCAAAAAGATGTATAATTCATAAATAACATAGATGTTAGAATTTACAATAATTTTGAAAAATCATATTTAATATATGAAAAATTAGAAATAAAAGATTCAATAGTTATGCATGTAGTTTATTGGTGGCGTTCTTAGTAATTGTTATGTATGTAGTTGGTTGTTGGTGTGTTGTTGGTGTTCCTTGGGTCATGCATGTAGTTTGTTGGTGGTGTTCTTAGTGATTGTTATGTATGTAGCTGGTTGTTGGTGTTCCTTGGTTATTGATTTGCATGATTCTAAGAAACGTATTTCATACATGAGAAGGAAGAGAGATAAGTTGTGTATGATTTATATCCAATATCAAAATTTAAATTTAATGATAAATTATTTATGTTTCCATTATTTCTTTAATTAAATTTTTTAACACTTTTTTTTAAGAAGATAAACTAGGCCACCGAAATTGACGCTGAAGAGAATCAAACTTGAAACCCTGAGAGAAACATATTCAAAGGTCCCAAGTCAACACCATCAGACCAACTCACATGGGTTAATTTTTTTAAAATTTGTAACACTTACCTTATAAATAAAAATCTAATTCTAAATTTTAGATTAAGTTCAAAATTAATTTCTCAATAAAGCGTATCCAAGTTTTGATATCCAATTAAAAAAATATATTTTTTATAAGCCAATTAGAAAAGTATTTGATACGTTTTACTTACCTCTATTGAATTTTAAATTATCAGAGTCTTTTTTCATATTTTAAAATATCAGTACCATAATATAGAAATTTTTTAAATTTAAATATAAATATTGTTAAAAGAAAAATTAAAAAATCATAATAACAAAAAATTTAAATCAATCACATGAAATAATTGAAAGTAAAAGTATTCGAACAAAATTTTAACATTCTATTCATTGATCTCTTTAACATATGTCTTTCTTTTTTACTCTCTCTAATCTCTGTGTTTATAGCGTTGGATCATCGATCCAAAAAAGTATCATTATTCAAGCATTTTCTAATTAAATCAATTGTTTCTATTCATTTGTGCTCTTCTTAAAGTCTCATGGTTTGATTATCCTTGATGATAATTTCAGTGAACTAGTTTGATTTCTTCAAACAAATTTTTATTTTATTTTATTTTATTTTATCAATTTTATATTAAATATTGAGTGTGTTGAGGAGTGTTTGACAAAGTTTACAAAAGCTTGATAGACCATGTTTAACCCTGTATTTTTTTGGTAAAGTATGATAAACTATTTTTTTTTTGGGTACATATCATAGACCATTTTCTTCAGTATTTTTGTTTTTGTTTTTGTTATGAGTAAACCATTTTATTCAAAGATTGTTCACTGGTGGCATTTACCATGGGAAGGTCTAATCCTTTCCCACCATGAAAAAGGTGAATGTGAACCATTGATATATTAATAAAAATATTAAATGGTTGAGATTGTCCACTTACAACTTATTGGTGACTTTTTGTTTTTAAAATTTTACAAAATATTTGACCCCACATGATAAGGTTTAATGATATTTTATTTTATGGGCTATTGGCGCAATAAAGGACAATGAGCCTTTTTTAAAACGAAAATCATCAAGGCCCAACCAAAACATTCTATTGGAACCCCCGTGTACATATTTCTGACTCCGAAAAAAACAAAACATTAAGTATTATTTGGTTAAATAAATTTGGTAAAATAATTTTGACCTCCTGAACAATGTACTCAGAACTTAAAGCATCGATAAATAATTTTTTTATTTTATTAAAAATATGAATTTTACATATGAGTTTATTTGAAAATAGGTACCAAAAGTTACGATGAAAAACTTTTAGCGGACTAAAAATCGGAAAACAATATTAGAAAGAATAAAACGAAAAGTTTATATATTTATAGGGACCAAAAGTAAGAATTGGTGACAATTGTATATTTCTAAAATAATGAGTTTGTATATTTCAAAATTCCGCTTAAACAAAAGTAAGAATTATTTTTTAATTCAAAAAAAAAATAATGAAAAAAAAACAATAATAACCTTTACAAATTAATTCAGATGGAAACAAATCGGGATAATTGAAATTGTACTATGAATTTACAAGCAAAAACATAAAGTTCAGTTTTAATTCAAAATCCCACAACAAATTCAAAATAATAACAAAATGGAAACATATCGGATCGATTCATAGTGAGAGTTGATTTTAATGGTGTATAAAACAAATCAATTTAAAAGGGAGGTGTAATACCAAGTTTAATATAATATTGTATTGTTTTTTGTTTGTTCAAAGAAAGTTACCAAACAAATGTTTTTTCATCCGATTGGACTTGCCACACACACACACACACATATATATATATATATATATATATATATATATATATATATATATAAAGTAGCATTTTCCATGATGGAAAAGTATTAGCCTTTTCCATGATAAATGCCACCTCATCGTAAATATGAACACTTTTATATGTAGGAATCAAAATCATAATTTGTCAAATTACCGGTGATTAACCCCTTGTGCGAGACCAGCAACCATTTGTCATGGATTCACGCTGCTTTCTTCAGCTAATTTCGTTGACTTTTTGACCTGTTATGTTAAATAGTGAACACTAGTACATATTTAAATATTTTATTTGTATATTTTCTGCAATTTCTTATCGACAGACCACAGACATATCCACTAGGCCCACCACAAATTTCTAATTCTAATAACTTTTTAAAGTTCAACATTAACATCATCATTACAAAAAACAAAAATGCTCATTCAACGCTTGTACAATTTTCCAATATCTTTCTCTATTAAAACACATATAATCATGTAGGAGTACAAAAAAAAAGCACAAATACACATTAAAACATTCACTACTATTTGAACCAAAAAAATAAAAATCACTCCTATAATTTATGAATGTGTCAAAACTACAAATGCATTTTTTTTTTAGCAAAAGAACTACAAATACACCATGAGCGTTTAATACCTTAGTAATTTTATATGCACTAGATTGGTCAATGGAATACAACATTTAAAATTAAATTATCTAACTTAAAATACATACGATGACCAAAATTACTAATTAAAGACACATTTAGCTTATAACTCTTGTGTGGATATATATTTGGATACATCATTTAGACACACTTTAAGAAATAGACAAAATAATAATTAAATAATATATATTTTTAAAATAAGTGAAGATTCTCTCTAGAAAAAAATAAGAATAAAGCTATTCATTTTGATTTCTCACTATTTTCGTGCAATTCAATTTAGTCTTCCTGAATAGATAACACTAAATCAATCGCTCAAATTTTTATACAGAAGATGAATAATTTTCCAACTCATTATAACACAGAGATTAATTTATCTCTAATATAAAAATCTCTATGACGAGTTTATGTATTATTTTTTAATCATGACTAAATTGATTCATAAAGAAATTGTGAATGATTTAAATGAACTTTTACTTTTTAAAATAACTGCATAATAAACAAATTTTTTATGTGTCAAAATATGTGTCCACGCAAGAATTAATGTTTGGATTTTGCTAACAAAAACATATATTAATGATAGGACCACACCATAACCAATTTTTTTTTAATTTTTTGAGAAAATAAATTGACTTAATTTTTATACAAAATTTTAACATTGAATTTCTTATCATGTGCCCTAGAGCAGGACACATGTTGGAGTAAGCATCTTCGTCGATGTTTACCCCTAAAAATATCCTGAACAACCTCATAATCATACCATAATTAACATTAAATATACAACACCAACTAGGATAGGACCACACCATAACCAAAAAAACCACCCTTTCTCTTTCTCCCACATACAAAGTAAACTCATCTCAAACAAAATCCAAACCAAAACATGACCATGGACCGATCATCATCACAAAGCAGCTCAAAATCCTCAGACTCACCCTCTCGAGACTTCAAAGTCCTATCCATAGAATGCTACAAAGGCAGCTCAAAATCCGATGAATGGACCGGAGACATGCTTCAAACCGGTGACATAGTTGAAGAGTTTCGAGTTGGCGGTTCAGCTAACTCATTGATAAGGTTCAAAGCACCTTTCAAGAATGGAAAAAGTGGTGTAAATAAGATTCTTCAAGAAGCTTATAAGAAGAAGGATACTTCTATACTTGTAAGAGTACGTAGAGGAGTTGATGAGTATGCTGAGTTGCAAGGTTGTATTGTTCCTAATGAGAATAAAAAGAGTTATGTTCTTAGGGATATTGTTGATCCTAATTATCTTGTTGGCTTTTTGGATCGAACTGAAGCTGAGTGCTTTCAACTCCAAGGTATTTTTCAATAATTTTTTATACATGGTTGAAATTTAATAGTTGACTTAGAATTTGTGTATATTTGAATTCACTGTAAATTTAATAAAATTATGGTAATATTGTGATTTTGGTGAAATTTCAAATGATAAATTATGTTAAATTCACCGTCAATCTAAACATACCATTCAACTTAATTGCTATCTCCAAGTTGGTTTGTTCTCCTAAATTTCAATTTTTTTTTCATATGTATTTCTTGTAACAGTACAATATTGCAAATTAATTAGATTAACAATTTTTAATTTTCATGGGTATCCACTACATATTGGTGCAAAAATGTGTTTAAAGTTGTGCAAATATTTTTTTTTGAACAAGTAAAAGTTGTGCAAATAGTTAATTTAAATCACATAATTGAATTAATCATAATTTTAACCGTAAATTGAATTAATTATCTACTCAAAATGAATATATTAATGTATCAGTTGGTAGGGACAATACATAATATATTAAGGCATGAGATTCAAACCCCGGCAAAAAAAATTGTAGATTAAATAATCTTATCCTACATGATTTTTTTATTTGATGTGTCGATTTCCAGGTTAAATTAATCAAATGAATGTATTGGTAAATTACTTAGAAAATAGAAACCATAATATGACTTTGTTGCTATTGGTTGGTTGATTAGTCGGCAGATGGTAGTTATTTCCTAGTTACACGGTTGGTCTTTTCTGGTATAAAGTTTTTCGTGTTGGTGAAGATTAGTTATTATTTTCATATGTAAAAAACAAATTTTATTTAATTTTTCTTGGTGAGTGATGCCTTACAGCTACTAACAAGTACGGCTATAGCGACAGGTAATAAAAGCACACGGACAACGTAGTTACTGCTTTCTTATCTCGTTCTGATTAGTCTAGCAGTATAGTTCCCCATTTGCCAAAGCAACACCTTTACCTTATTTTTTTGGTAGGTATCTTGTTTGGCCACATAGTATGATAGTAGTACTACTTGCCTTAATCTCATACAAATGTGAGGGACACGTTTTCTTTTATTATTAGGGACAATGTAAATGCGTGTTTGATATCACATTAGGTTTGTTGAAATGACGGTAAACACTTTGATTTTACAAAAGCTACATCATATATATCTGATATCACGGTGAATTTGTTGGATTTGTGGTCACTTGTGATCTAGCAAAAGATACAAAGTGTAACTTTTGCAAAATCGCGATGATTCTAACAAACGGACACTGTGACATCAGATATGCACATAGATAACTTTTAGAAAATCACGTTGCTACCAACAATGGATTGGTCAGAGTGGTAAATGATTTGAGACACTTTTGTGGTTAGAGGTTTGATTCCTGGCTCATACATATGAAAAAAATCCAGCTGAAAGAAGAGAATCCACTTTGTATGTCTCACAAGTTTCTCGACGAAAGCACTGATGGAAACTTCGTACCTATTTCATAGTAATCCAAAAGTGAAAATCACATTGTTTCGGCGTGATTCGGCAAACCTACCGTGATATAAAATAAGCACTAAGCCTTCTTGGACAATCCAACATTTCAAATTAAAAGTATATTCAATTATTTTGATTTTTCAACTTTCAATATTGTGTCTAAGAATGTGTTGGTGCACTATAGCTTTTGAGTTACTTGATTTGTGACATTATCTGATTCTGATTCTGATTGTACCTAACCCAAGTCTACAATAATAAATATCCATTAAACCATATTTATTCAAGACAATAACTTCTCATCTGAAAGCTGCAAACTTTTGGTAGATTAAGCCATCAAGTTGCGTGTTACTCATGAGTTCCTTTTGTGTCTGATATAGACATCTGGAACTAAAAACCAGCATTTTTCACATCTTTAGATAAGTAATTGAAGAGAAGGAAAGTAAAGAAATTGTACACTTGTGATTCTTAATACTTTATGGCATACAGTAATATTGAACGGTAGCTATTGATACATACATTATATTCATTAGCCTCAATCTATACACGGACACCAGACACGACACGAACACGTTGAAATTCCCCTCAGTGTCAATTTGGGTGGACTAGTTTAGCTTCTCAAATAAAAAAAAAAACACGGACACACTGAAACTGATAATAATTTGAGAAAATAACATAATTCAATGTATCATATGTGTTGGTGTTAGACATGATACGTGTCTGACATTGGGTCACGCACGCCTAATCCGAAGAGTATCGCAACCCTTGATTGAATACCATCTAGTACCTATACACTGGTATAATGTATTAGAAGGACTTTAGTTAATCAACCTTTGTTTGATACACACAAGTGATTACTCTATTTGTTGAGCAATGTAGTTACAGATTATGACTTTTAGTTTTTGATATCTTCATCTAATGATAAATGATATAAAACTGCACTTTTCAGCTTCAAGGAGCAGTAGGATGGTAAATGAGTTAACAAAAACCCGAATACAGGACGGATTTGTGTCGTATCCGTGGGAGAGGAGGATGCAGGAGTTGCTATCAGTTCCAAATTCTAGCAACTTTCTTTCCATATTACTTCTTCCCAAAGCTTCAGATAGAGTTGCTTCTCGCTACAATGATGTGGAAGACACACTAGCCCGAGCAAACGCATGGCTTAATGCAGCCCAAGCTTCAGGGGTCCCTATTGTCTTTATGAACATTCAAACTGAGTCCTTACTTACAAAGGTGAACCATCAACTCCCTGACCATTTTACAATTGTATTCGAGGAGATTTGGACTCTGTCCCTTAAGATTTTAAGGTCAAACTTTTGCCATTGAGCGAACGCCTCATAATATTTTTTGCTGTCTTTTATCTGTGACAGATATCTGGAGAGACAGCTTCTTCCACGGTAAATGCAGGATCATTATCCGACTTATGCAACATTGCAAATGCAAGTCTTTATGGTTTCGAAGATTATCACGGAGTAGACATTGGTGTTGTTAGAGCAATTCGACTATGGTATGCTCCAATGGGAGGAGAGTTCTCCATAGAGATAAAACTTAGAGAGGAAGATACAAAGCTCGGCTTTGCCATTAGTCGTACAGAAGAGGTTTTTCTCTATCTCTGAATTTTTCATACATGCTATGAAACATTGATATAGTCACACCTAACACAACACTGACACTGATAATTTAAGAAAATAGAAACGATCGAGTTTGAAGTGTCGAATACTGACATTTCTTCAATATGAAGTGTGAGACATGTGCTTAAGTTACACAAACTCATTTATTGTTGAATGTTTCATCTAATAGTTTTATGATCAACAGGGTTTTATATTCATCTCATCATCAGTAATTGACGAAGGTAAAGAAAGTTTACCGGCCACACGTTCAGGACTAAGCAATCTATACAAACTAGCAACAGAAACTTCAAGGTTATTGGTAGTATCAAGGCTTTCAAATCAAAGAGTCCTTCCATGGATGGTTTCATCAACCGGAGCAATTCGTTGTTACGACACTGTTTCATTGAGCCAGAAACTCTCCTTACATCGACACACTAAAGTTCCTATTCTCCTACATGTCTTCCTTTGGGACCGAACAATGGCTACTTCAAGTGCAGAAAGTACAAAATCAAAACCCTTGTCTCCCTCTGTGCTACCATTACCACCTCAAGTTCAATTGGCACACCGTCCTAATGAGAACCAAATACAGCCCTTACCATGTGAAGGATCTGATCCAAGTGATATCAATATCAGTGATAGTTCTCAGCCGACGCATCTTGAGAGAGGTGCCGTTGGGGATGTCTCATTCAGATTCCAGGACTTCTCCTTGTCCTCCACCAACTGGGTATGAATAAGTATGGTTTTAGACTGCAGTCCTGGATACGCTGTGAACCTTTATATTGTGGTAAAATAGGAAAATGCGGTCCAAATAAAATCTGATTAATAGTATATAACATCATTTAACAGGCCACTTCGCACAAGTGAGACAAATATTGCATCGTACACAAGCTATAGTTATCACGTTGGATCAGTAAATTCAATGTTAAATTAAATGAAATATAATATAACTTATTGATCCAATGGTAAAAAAGACAATTGTGCATGATGCAAGACCATGTTGCTTGTGCATATTAGAGAAAGCCCATTTAACATGTAACATACCAATATCATGCATGTTCTTTTTGTTCACCTTGTTTGTACATACATGATATATTGTATTGCTTTGGTCTTGAGGCTTTTAATTTGTGAGGGTTAGAGTTTGTTTTGTTTCCTAATTAGCTTGTTCAGACATAGAAAAGGCTGAACAAAACTTCTAGAATTGCTTTTTGTGCTTAGTAGGTAGTGTTTTGAAAGAAACAATAAGTCATTCAACTTTTGAAAATGGTTGGTCCATAGGACAATATATATTCATAATATATCACAGAATGAATTTCTGCTTGATGATAAGAAAGGCATGTTGATGTTGAACGCTAAGAATATTCAACAGCCAGAGTCAATGACAATACTTGGGCCTACTGGTTGCATTTTGTCAATTGTTTTGACCTTAGTTTAAAATATATGTTGGATATGAACATGTGGATTAACACTTAACTAAACTCCTCGAATTACTTTATTACATCAACATTTAACTAAGTTGTTTATTTTAGCACAATCATAACAAACGTGTGTTAGTTTAGTTGGTAAGGATTCAACTCTGATCTCACAATGATACGAGGTTTTAAATCTTAATTTCGATGCAAAAGTTTCGTTGGTAGTCTATACATAAATTTTATCAAATACACTTGACACATGATACATCTTCGTGTTTGATGATACTTTCTCCGGCAATAATGTCCCTTTTCATCAGGGGCGGATCTAAACATTCGGCATATGTGTGGTTAAAATTTCAAAGAAACAATAATGTAAACCATATTAAAATAATAAGAAAAAACATTGTTTGACGCAATACAATTACAATGAAGATTGCCTCATATCCATTTGTTGAAAATGAGCTAAAATAACATTATTGCTAATTGTTAAAAAACTTTTTTTTATATAAGTTACAAGACGATCATTTAACCACCGATCACTCATTTTGTTACATAGTTGATTCCTCACAACTTTTGTAACTGAAAAAACACGTTCAACACTTGCAGTTGCTACCCGCAAGAGCAAATCCAACTTTAAAAACTTATAAACCATAATAAATGTGTTGCACTTAATTGTTTCGCGCGAGAGTAAAGTGTTTTATTTAAGGTATTATAAAAGGAAATCTTACCTCGAAAATTGTATATTATACTTTTTGAAAGTTGAAAAAGTTTTCTTTTTAATACAAATCTTTTCTTATCTTTCTACTTTTAGTTTCTTAACCAGTGCCCCAGGGCAGTGGTTAACAAGACCCTTTATTTATTTTTTAAAAAAACTTTAGGGTATGGATGTGCGGCTTTAGCCACACATGACCCAATATTGAGTCTGCCCCTGCTCCTCACATACTCCTTTCGTGTTTTATTATACGTAACTTGTGGTGCATGGTTAGGTCGTGGATTGGTATACCTTCAGCTGATCCGGATTTGTTACAGGATCATCTTGTTCAGTTTATTCATTCTTCTGGTGGATTGTGAGCTCATCGTTCATTCTTGCAGCTTATTTGGTTATGTTGTGTTTGAGTTATGTGGAATGACTAGAACAACAAAATTTTCAAGGTAAAGGAAAACACAATTCATCATATATATATAATCGAAAAATGAGTACAAGGGGTACACTAACAATACAATAAAATTCAAAGCCTCATAAAGGAGAATCATTTTAAATAGGAACTAAGAGTCTAAAAACTTCAGAATAATGGGATGGAAGTAACTAAAACACACAAATAAACCACCGTTCGTCCTCGACTCAATCATATAATACATCCTTGGTAAAGTTCCTTTCAAATCGTTCCATGCTATTTTATGCATGCTAAACTAAATCCTGACATTGAAACAGATAAATCTAAATGCTATAAGTCTATTAGAGTCCAAAATTTGGGCCAGAATAGACCAGTATAGTGTCATCTAGCCATGTTCAAAATAATGATAATACCCTTTCTGAAAGAGGGGACCAATAATCAACCTTGTTCATCCATACACAAGATAGTGGCATAACATCAATGAATTCTCCACCAATAATCTCTACAGGGTTTGGTAACTTGATCCATAAAAATGACTAACTAGTCATTTTTTTTAAGGATATAGTCATGTTACCGTATTCATTCATATACATAACTTTAGTCAATTTTCATACCCGTATTTCATGTTCAAGATATTCATATTTTCCCTAATAATACTATTTATGATTCCTTGATGTTACGACATATTTATGAAGCCGAGAAACTCTAACTAGTTGTCGAACATTCTAACACTAGTGAGAGTGTGATGTTTTAAAGTTCACCCTGATGGATGATGTTCTTCTTTTACTTCCCTTTTCCCCCTATTATAATTTCTTAATTATGAGTTATTGATACGGCATACATGTTGTAGACGTGTAGGAACTGTTCATTTGATATATGTTTATTTTGTTCAAGTTTTTGTATACTTCAGATGGTTTCCAATCATAAATAGTTATTCGTGTATTTGTTTCTAAGCATTGTTATTGTTGTACCACTTTAAGTGTCGTATAACATTTCTCACCCCCTATTTCTATGTATTTCTTTTCTCTTCATTATATGCAGGTTATCCTTACGACAAGACTGAGGAGTAGAATCAAGGCGTTTGTGTAAGAGAATAAAGCGGATAGTTATTATCTCACCTATATTATGTTGTTCTTTAAAGTTTGTTGGATTATTGTGTATGTTTAAATTGAGTTATAGGCTCTAATGTTGTGACATCAGAACTGAGTTTAATAATATGTAGTTGACTTATTTTGTTGGATCTTGAGAAAATTTTACATATTTTATTTTATTATGAGGATAATTGTAACGCTTTAAGATGGAAAAATATTTTATTTTGAATTATGACATTGAGTTGATACTTGTCATGATGATGTTATATCTTTTTTTCCCCCCGATGAAACTGACGATTTGGTATCTTAGACTACATAAAACTTATAATGGCTAAGTTAATATAAGACATTAACAATAGAGTTTAAAAATTCAAAACCTGGATCTTATAAAAATCGAGAAATCTATTTGTTTAACATTAACAATATATTTTATAATTTGGAGCGTGTTTTTGAGTTTCAGTTTCTAGAATCTGTAACTCTTGATATGATCAAAATACCCTATGAAGGCTATGGTTCTTTATCAACATTCTCAGCCTCAAGTTGAAACCAAAGAAAAAACATGCTATGAAAAATGTATGGTTCATCAAAGAAATGAAAGCATAGACATATTATTAAGTTATTAGCTAAAATCAATATAATATATCAAATAACTTCTATTTTTTTTTTGGTAAAGAGTAATTGCTAATATTAACTAATGACTAAAGACAAGGGATAACTTGTCAATTCCACTAAAAATTAATATCTTTGCATGGAAGTTGTTTCTTAATCGTGTTCCGATTAAGGATAACTTGGTAAGGAGGCATATTATTGCTCTAACTGATCACAAAATTTCGGCAGGCTGTGGATTGTTAGAAAACAAATACAATTTATTTGTTATATGTTACTTTTATGGTCGGCTTTGGTCTCTTGTTTCATGTTGGTTGGGTTTCTCAACGACAACTCATGGTAACTTATTGGTCCAATATTATATCACTATCAGTGGTTTGGGTCATTTGGAAAGCGAGAAATAAGAGTATTATTGAACACAAGGGTGAAAGATCTTTAAGTGAAAAGGTTAAGCTTCAGTCCTTTTGGTGGTTAAAATCAACATATGTTGCGTACGATTTAGATTATCATTTCTGGAGGCTTAATCTTATTACTTGCTTAATTGCGTTGCTTCCTAGCTTTTTTTTCTTTCCAGTGTTTGGAGTTTCTTGTAATGTAACTTTGTACTTTTGATAAGTCAATCAGGTACATCTTGTGTCAGAGGGACTTTGTGTGTGTTTATTTTTGGCATATTAAAAAAAAACTAATGACAAAAGACAATAAAAAAAAAATTGACCGAAGACAACTAAGATAAATAAGGAAATAAAACAGTAAAATATAGAGTATCATCTCATTAAGGGTATTATTCCTATAAAAAGAAATTGCCACCATTCTCAACTATCAATTCTTTTTTATGATTTTTCTTGTTTTTCTTCTTCTCCGTGTTATAGGTACAAAGTATCCATTGGCTATCAATGACTAATCTAAACCTGAGAAATTTGTTAGCCACCTTTAAATATAAGATCTCCCCTTATTGGACATTTTATTTAACCACAAAATTAAAAACCAACATAGCGTCATTGATACCAATGTAATAAACCCCCACCCCTACGGTTGAAATAGTCATATGATCGATGTTCAATTAATAAAATCAAGAGAAAACAAAGTTAGGTACTAATATTTATTTGACTTTATCTTGAAATATGTAATGCTAAGTATGATTAAATACCCCATAAAGGTTATGTTTCTTTCTCAACAATCCCAACCTCGCCTTAAACTAATAAAAAAACAAGCTACAAAAAATGAATGGCTCATCAAGAAAATGAAAGCATAAACAACTTATTAAATTTATGAACTAAAAATCAATAAAATATATAAAATGATGCTCTCTCTCTCCCCCTCTCTCTCTCTATTATGAACAACTGTATAAGAAATAAAATTATTGAAATATTGGTAACCATGTTTGGACTATAATTACAAGCAACATTTTTAATTAAGATCTATTCGTTGGGCTAAATGGACTAATGTGATACGTAAATATACTTTAGTATCATCTAATAATTATTCTTTATTTGGTGGTGACCGGAGTTTGAACCATAGACCATGCATATATTAAGTATTGTCCATAGCAACTAAACTAAACTCACGAGGACATCTAATAATTATTCTAATTTTAATGATAAATTATTTGCAATGACAAAATTTTGAAAATAATTCAATTTATTACTAACTATTATTCAATATTGAAGCAATCCCGAAAGCAAATCGAATATGATCATGTAACGAAAAAAACATCAAGTAACGAAATTGATCCCTTTGGTTTCAAAAAGTTTATTTTTTTTATTTTTTTACCATGTATGCTTCGTAGATAATAAAGGAAATGACCCTTGATCTTTTCTCACTCCCATTCATTTACCATAAGTGCATAGAAAAACAAATTGGTGCTATTACTTATATAAATAATGACAAATTAAAATAATCATCTTCATTTTAATTGGTTTTTCTATCATTATCATGGATAGATTATGGCTCCAATAAAAAAAACAAATAGAGAAGAATAAAAAAGAAGTGGTGAAGAATAAAAAAAGAAAGCACATGGAGAAGAATAAAAAAATAATCAATTAAAAGTAATTAGTTAGTTTTCCATTTATAGGTGATAAGTGTTAACTCCGTGAGGGGTGCGTGTAATTTTCTCACCATTCAGGATCCTCGTGGTGTGGAAGCTATTTCAGATTTAATTTGGCACAAACAGGTTCCCTTGAAGGTCTCTGTTTTGGCTTGGAGGCTTATTCATAATAGGTTAGCAATTAAGGACAATTTGGTAACGTGCAACATCATTTCTCATGACTCTCAATTTTGTGTGAGTGGCTGAAGTGGATTGGAAATAACACATCACTTGTTTCATTCTTTCCCTGTTTTCGTCCCTTTGTGGTGCGTGGTTAGGTCATGGATTGGTATATTTTCAGCTGATCCAGATTTGGTACATGATCATCTTGTTCAGTTTATTCATTCTTCTGGAGGATTGTGAGTTCGTCGTTCATTCTTGCAGCTTATTTGGTTATGTTGTATTTAGGTTATGTGGAATGAGAGGAACAATAGAGTTTTCAAGGCTAAGGAAAACACAATGCATCAAATGTTAGATAAAGTCAAATGACATTCGTTTTGGTGGTTGAAACCTTATAATGTCAATCTTGGGTTAAACTCTCATATGTGGTTGTCGAGCCCTTTTGTTTGTATGGGCATCGACTAATTTTTGTTGTTTCTTTTGTTTTTGGTTTCGTGTTAACTGTAAAATTTTGAGGTTCATTCTGGCACACCTTGTGCTAGCAAGAACTCTCAATTGATGTTAACATGATCCATTTTTGCTTGTTCAAAATAAAAATAAAAATTAAAGTCTACCGTATTATTTAATATTAATTAATCTAAGTCATTAATTGATAAAAGAACTAAAGGCCAAGATTTAGAGTAAGTAAATAACTTACCTTCAAGTACAAATATCCCCTTCAATATATATATATATATATATGTTCTGGAATGCTAGATAAGAAATATAAAAGTTATTAAATATTCATAAATAGGTTTTAACAATAATTATTACAAGTAACGTTTTTATGTAAGATCTATTATATGGGTTAAAGGGACAAACATGATACATAAATTTATTTTAGTGACATCTAATAATTATGCTAATATATTGAGGAATTTCGTGCAACAGAAGAATTGTTAAAAACTATTTATTTGATGTAAACGTTGGATATGGTTTTTACTATATAAAGTGATCAAGGAATTCACCATTTGTTATATACAAAGTTAAAACATAAATAAAAATATGGCTGGAATTCTCAAGCTTTTTTATATTGCAATCATTTATGTTTCTTTGTTTCTTGTTGTAATCGAGAGTAAAGGTAAGCTCATTCTTAATTTTTTTTATCTTAGACACAATATTTCATTCATATATAGTAATATTTTCTTATCCTTATTTTACATTGCAGATGGTTGTAAAACTTACTTCGATTGCTTGATACAATATCCTAGTCATAAAGAAGATACTTTGAAGTGCATTGGCGGTCATTGTGTGTGCATTAATTACCAATTAGGGTAAAAAAAATAACTTTTTTTTTCTTTCTTCCATTCGGCAAAGTCTTTTTATTTTATTTTCTCATTGTAATATTGTTACTCTTATAATTTGTCTCAAACTTTCATGTAATTATCTAACCTTACAATTTGTTTGATCGCATTATATATATATATAATCGAAAAATGAGTACAAGGGGTACTCTAACAATACAATAAAATTCAAAGCCTCATAAAGGAGAATCATTTTAAATAGGGACTAAGAGTCCATAAACATAAGAATAATGGGATAGAAGTTAGCAAAACACACAAATAAGCCACCGTTCATCTTTGACTCAATCATATCATACATCCTTCCTAAAGTTCCATTCAAATCATTCCCAACAATTTTCTGCATGCTAAACTAAATCCTGACATTGAAACTAATAAATCTAAATGCTATAAGTCTATTAGAGTCTATAATTTAGGCCAGAATAGACCACTATAGTATCATCTAGCCATGTTTAAAATAATGATAATACCCTTTCTAAAAGTTCCAGTAACGAATTTTGATTAGCTTACAATTCACAACACCAAACTTAGTATAGATTAGGACTATATATTATAGAAGGAAACTTATGTTATTGGGTTTTGGTAATTGGTGAAATTTCTTAGCTAGCATCTCAATTTATGATAGAAACTTATGTTTTTATTTTTTCTTAATTCTTAGGTTGCTGAACAAGTTGAAATTGAGTATGTGTACCAGAGAAGGCAGACCAGGATGAAGGCATGGCTGAAGAATTTATAACTTTTTTGAGAAATTTAGTTTCGGTGATGCTGTCATCGCTTTGGAGGTAATGAGCCGGTCTTAATTGTCTTTCTCTCATCACAATTTCTTCGTTTTTTTCTTTCATTAAAGGTTTGCTATTGTACAACTAGGAAATTGATAAAGATGAGTCGGCAGAAAATGTAACTAGGAAAAATAGACAAGGCTCTCTCTACTTAAAGTGGTTACTCCATAATTCAAAACCTTGATACAAGGGTCCTTAGATTCTTGATTTCGTGGTAAGGAATTTGTCTTTTACAATACTTGGTATTTGTGAAGTCAAACTATTATATTCATCTTGCATGTGCTGATCTATGTCAATTATTTCCTGCATGTGCCAAATCGAAATTTGGATTAGTTGTCTCTGTATCATCAGAAGTGGTAACTGTATCTCATTGTCTTTTTCTTGGTTATGATTTGTACTTTTTTCTTCTAAGCTTGAACTTTATTGCCATTTTTTTTTTAGTGGATGCTATTTTTGGAACTTTTACCTCTTATATGTTTATAAAAAAAAAGTGTGTTTCTGATTTTCGGATATCAATCCATTGATTGGTTTTGAACCTTTAATCTTTGAACTTTTTACTTTTATTTTTGGGAAGGGAAAAAGAGAAAAAAAAACCCTTAAGAGATTATGGATCTGGGGGTTGGTTTCGCGGAGGGAAGGTGTTAAAGACCCTACACGACTACGGTACTCCGTAGGAACCTTTTGTCTAATTTATCTTGTGCTAAGTTATTTACTTATTTTGTAAATAATTGCCTAAGAGTCTAAGTGAAAGAATGGAGGGAGAAGAAGTATGATTTTGTTATTTTTTATTTGATTTGGAAGGATTGGGTCTTTTGCCTACATACCCACAAGTGGGATCAAAACCAATGTAGTTCACTCTCAAAAATTATTTTTTGTGAGTTAGGTTAATTTTATAATTTTTGAAAATAGTTTTGAGAAGGAGAAAGAGACCTCAAGGCATGAGAGAAAATAAGATGAGGTTGGTCAAATTTTAATTACAAGAAACTCAAGTCTAGATATGAATATTAAATTGATTAAACATTTGATTAAGAAAATAAAAGGAAAAAACACTTGAATTAATCCAAAGTTTCTTAAGAAAATATTTTTAGATTTTTGCATATTTGATTTTTTTTTTGGTAAAGAGATTTTTCTAAATTAAACGTAAACTAAGAAACTAAGCGTAACGACGTAACGTGATGAAAAAAAGCGAGAAATTTACAAAGGATGTTGGATCCCAAACAAATTCTCAAGTTATGGAAATGAACCTAAAATTACTAATAGTTTGATTTTAAGAAAATAATTAAGGTCTAATAATTAACCTAATTTGTCTCTAATTCATTTCGGTCCTCGATTACGGTTTATGACGTAATGCGGTAAATAAATTGTGGTGTCGGTGCATCTTCTCATTATCATGATTACATAGTTCCTAATTACATTCTAAAGCTTCAAGAGAAAAAATAAATGACAAGAAAATAAAATGCATGAATTAAATTACATCAAAACCTAAATACATACTAATAAAATGATGACAATAAAATAAATGACAAAAGTTAAATATGCATGCAACAATTTCAAGCACAAATTAAAATAGAGACAAAATAAACTACAATCAAATAATAAACCAACAAGTTTAAAGAGATAAAAAAGGTGAAAATAAATAAACAATGATAAACATTAAAAGTTAAGGAATTAAAAATGAGAAAGTAAAAATTATAGTGTAAATAAGTAAAAAAAAACATAGTGAAAATAAATAAAAGAAAATTAGCTCAGCACTGGACAAATCTGGACCGTCTGATGAATCAGAGGGTCCAAATTTAATCACAACATTTTCATCAGAGCCACAAGATTAATCAAATGGTTTAAAAAAACACAAAAAAAGAGAAATAAATACAAGAAGCACAGTGACCGTCAGATTTTAGATCTGACGGCTAAAAAAACAAGCACACATTAAAAATAGAAACAAACACACTGTATCTCAAACAGGATCATCCTGGGGCGTTGGATCTGAGATCCAACGGCCTAGTCCTGGAGTTTCACAGTAGTTACTATAGACAGTAAACACAGGATCCCTAAACAGAATCATCACTGGCCGTCAGATTTTAAATCAGACGGCCTAGATCTGAACCATGGATCAAACCACATGAAACTATGACAAAAAATAAGTACTATAAATACCGAACTTAACAAAAAAACATCATAATCCAAAAACACTTCTCTCTCTTAACACAAGTTAGAGAGAGAAGCTCTCCCCTCTCTCTTAAACCAGTCCGTCGGAGAAGAAGAAAAGCGGTGGTCGAAACATTTCCGGCTCTGTGGTCGACCGGAGAGCCGCTGCGCCGAATTTTTTTTATCACTTTTTCTGAATTTTTTTATGTATTCCGACTCCTTTTCTTCTTCTCTTCTCAGATCGAGCAATAGATTTTTGAAAACATGGACCAATATTCCTAGATCTACACTTCTAGTTTCGGGAAAAAGTTATTCTTCGTTTATGTCAACAAAACAAAATCCAATACACAAAACATCCCTAGATTTAAAGCGAAATACTCAAGGAAAGCTTACTTTTGGTTCGAATCGGAGACAAATTCTGAGAAAGGAAAACTTCAAGAAAAATGCTCCGATTCTCTTCTCTATTCCGATTTGTTTGTGTTGTTGTTGTGCAGGTTCGGATTCGATCATTCAGTTCATTGAAAAAATGGTGTTCATGATGAACATTCATGAGTTTTGATTTTTTCTGGGTTTTGATCTAAGAAATGATGAGAGAGGAATAAATTTGTGTTTGTAATGATTGCTGTTACTTTTTCTGACTCTGACCCTCTCTGACCCGCTACAGTGCAATCAATGCTGCCTATAAATACTGTGGACTAGGGTTAGACTGAAAAAAGAGGATTGGACCAAACTGCCCCTGCAGCTGAGACTTGGGCAAGAGGAGAGCAAAGACCAATGGGAACAAGACACATGGACATGACTCAAGGACAAAATAAAAAAAAAAAGAAAGGACATTAAAACAAAACAAAAAGAAATAGAATTTTAAAGAAAGAAGAAGAAAAACGTGACCTTTTTTCAAAGTAACTTAAAAAGAAACAAAAAGTAATAAAGAAGAAAGTGAATAACTAGCAATAAATGACAATAAAAATCAAATAAATAAAATATTAAAAAGTAAGATGTCCCTTTTGGTAACCGAAATGAGGTATTTTAAAATACCTCTCTACCGAAATTTCGTCTGAGACGACAACTACCCGACTTTTAAAATACGAATACAAAACTTTTTAACTGATTAAGAAACGAATAATAGTTCTAAAATACGAACAAAAATGTTTTAATTATCTAAAAATGAATCAAAAAAGATTTAATTGCTTACAATGTGAATAAAATATTTTTAACTATCTACGGTACAAATAAAACGTTTAAAAACTTCAAAAACGAATAAAAGAATGTGTAACTTATCTAAAAACAAAACAAAGATTCTGACTGTTTAAAATACGGATGAAGACCTTAAAATACGAATAAAAATTTCTAACTGGTCAAAATTTGGGGTATGACAAAAAGCATATGCTATGTCCCAAATTTGACTCAAGATAGTATCTAATAAACTTCTTTATCAAACAAATAATACTTTTAATATGGCTTTTGGCATTCATTAATGGGAAATAAATTATTATTTTACTAATCCAGTAACTTTCCCGCGGATTGGTTCAGCTTCTTGAGGATTTACCTGGGGATACAGCTTTCCTGCGGAATTACTTGTGAAATTTTCTACGGAGTTACCTACGGAATATTCGCAGGAAACATTCACGGGCAGGGTAACTTCTCCATCCTGGCCAAACTATTTCTGCGGATTTTTGTCCACGAAGGTATTACCTGGGAACCTTAATCCTTGGCAAAATACGTAGGAAAGAGGTTTCCTACGGAAATTTAATCGTAATCCACAGGAAATTCCATAGGAAAAACGAGGGATTTTAGTATTCTATGTTCTTTGCCGTTAAATTAATTTGGGTTCACATGTACTTCATCCATATGTGAAGACGCAATTCTTTTTGATTTCCTGATTTATGAAAACTCAAGCTCTTGATTGAGTGTTAATATGCATAAAAGTTGGTGATTTTGTCTTGTGTTGTTGCGACTTGGGAAATTCAGCTCATTTCATTCTCTACTATTTTCTATGTTGCTTTATTTTGTTTGTGGTTGTTTGGCTGTTGTGTCTTGTCTTTCTTTTTTGCTAAAACATAAAATAGGATTTTCTAAAACTGGCATCCAATTATTCTAATCTTCTTGAACCATATCATTGTCTATTATATCTTGTCTTTCTAATGTATGCAAGATTATTACTATTTTAATGTTATCCATGTGCCCTATTATATCTTATGAATTGTATTCTCACCCTTTTTGTTGTTGTATGTTTGTGGTGTTTGTACTCATGAGGTACAGACACTCTTGATGAGGAACTCAAGTTGTGGGACTCTTTGAAGGTGGTGATGGGAGTCTTCTTCCGTCATTAGTCTTATTAGTATTAATTATATAGTAAAAAACGTGCTCTAATATGTAACACTGGGGTCGGCGGTTTCTAAGGTTTAAAAGTATTGAAAGTTTTGTTTATTTTATTTTGAAGATGAGTATTAAATTTGTTTTGTTGAAATGGTAGAATATTTCCATTGCTTGATGTAGTATCAAAAGTAAATATATTTCCTTTTCTCTCTTTGTGTGTAGCTCTTTTCCTTTTCTTTTTATTCTTTCATGTTCTTTAATTTAGTTTAATGTAGGTGGGTTATATATATATAATACGGTTAATTGATCAATCAATTAGAGTTGATTGTATCATTGTATTGTATGCATATTATAGTTTTTTGTCCTCTTGGTGGAGATAAAGAGGTTGATTCGTTACTATCACCACAAGAAAAATGCCATATACCTATGGTGGTTTATAGTGACCGACAAAAAACCGTAGGTATTGATAAGTATTACCTACGGAAGCAGTCGTAGGTATAGAAATCTAAAAAAATAGAAATATCAAAATAATACAGAGAACGGGCTTAATGAAATTCTTGACCGAGGTAATAGTCATTTTGGTTTCTGAATGCGTAACAAGTAGTTACAATGGTCCCTCAATGTATCGAAATTTGAAAAAAAGTCCTTATTGTGTATTTCATTAGTTAAAATAGTCTCGGATATTAAAATAATTTGTTAATATTGTCATATTAGTTTTTCAATATACTTACTTATTATCATATATATTAGTCCTTCAACAGACTTACTTATTGTCAGATCAGTCCTTATATGTACTTACTTATTGTCATTTCAGTCTTTATATGAAAAGAGTTAATATGAGTATTGAGAGATTATTTTAGGGTCATAGACTATTTTAACTAACAAAGCGCACAATCAGAGACTATTTTGAAATTTTGATACATTGAGGGACTATTGTGACTATTTCTTACACATTTACGGACCAAGATGACCATTACCCCATTATTTCTTTTGTAATTTGGTTAACTCCATATGTTTTGGGTGCAAGATAACTCCATATTTTTTTTATTAATAAGAATAATGCAATCTTGCCCAAAAGATGCAATCTTTACTTTTGCTTAGGTCAAAATAATATATCACCGTGATTGTTTAATTTTTTTTTTTAAAGAGAATATAACAATTAAAATGCATTATGCCAATGAATGTTATTTTTTTCTTAGATCGATGTAGATAAATGTATTACTTGTGCATTATATATGTTCTAAAAATATTTTTAGAGGCTATAAATTTTATAATATCTACACTAAGAACGTACAATCTAATTTCTCCGGGTCTAAGTTTACTTTCAATACTCTTATTTTTTTAATGTAACCATTTTTTTTAATAATGTAGCTAGAACTCTTGTTTTCAATAATCTAATCCCCCCCAATCTACAAGTTTGTGTTATGTACGGTATCTTTTTTTTATATCACAAACTCACTCAAAATTTTGATTTTAAATAAACAAATTTCACATTTTATGATGAAATACTTCTATTTAAAAATTTCAAACTATTATATGGTATGCAAATGGGAGCTAGAATTTCTACTCTACTGAAACTTGGCTTTCACCGGAACTGTTAAGACGCGCATTATTCAAGCTCCTCTCGGACGTTCTCGATGTCAACTTTGACCTTGTTACAATGATCCTTACTCCAAGTGGACATCTCTTCTGCGCATCCAGACATCTTAGGAATAAGAGGAGTCTCAGTCTGCATTAATTTGCCAGGAATGGGTAACAAAATCTTTGAAGCCAAGTTCAAGTTGCCAAGCATTTTCATACCTACACTTGCGCATAGCTTGGTGAGGTCTGCGAACAGGACTGCAATTTAATAAAATTGGGCAGTGGTCGGAAGCAGGACCAACAAGGTTTTCTAGCACTACATCCGGAAAGAGATTGAACCATGCATTGTTAGCGAGCGCACGATCAAGTCTTTCCTCCACCACACGTGAGGTACTCAAGCTCTTAAAACACGTAAACGGGTACCCTTCCACCAGAACATAGAGACCGGAATCAAGGATAGCTTGCCTAAAGCCATTAATTAGCCAATTTGGCCGTAACGTGCGACCTCTCTTTTCACTAGTGTCCATAATGTCATTGAAGTCACCAAATATACACTGAAGTCCGGGAAATAGACTAGACAAATGATGAAGGAAGTCCCACGCGGCTTTCCTACGTCCCTCATTAGGGTACCTGTAGTAGCCGGTAAGTCTTCAAGTACCACACACAAAATCAACAATTTTAAGAGTAATATGGTTATTTGTATACCACCATAAAAATACCACCGCAAGAGGTCCTCAAAGGACTGGAGGTGTGGTGATGCAAAGGGACACGGGTCATTGCACCACCGCTTTAAGGATCTATATCTAAAAAATGGGGGTTGGATTTGAGGGAGGCGTTGTTTTGGGGTAGATATAGGTATCATGCAATGATTTAAAGTTCCCTATGGAGTAGTTTGTAGGTTCTATTGTTAGAGATCAAAAAAAGTTAAGAGTAGTAATTAAAAAAAATCATCCAAAAACAACAACTTCAACTGATCCGAATACAACGACATAGGTGAACCAGATATAGTGGATCCGTACCCATAAAACGACTATCAGACATAAAGTAGACCCGATGCAGATTCGAAGCCTGCGAAATCATTAGAACAAGACCACCGCAAAAGGTCGGCGGAGGGCTGGAGGAGTGGTGATGCGGAGGGGCGCACCTCAGCGCACCACCGCCTTAAGGATCGACATCTCAAACATGCTAACCTGTCAATAGAAGGTCACTAGGGATATGAACTATAATTTGTGATATTGAGGGCCAAGTTGTTGGTGCAAGGACTTGGAAAGTTTAAGTATTGGGGATTTGGCAAATAGCTTGAGATCGAAATTCTTCCCTAAAACATATTGGGGATTTGAAAAATAGTGTTTTGGATGGTTAAAGTGTCTTCTCCAAGGTCCAGGAGTTGAGGGGAGCCTACTGATTTGTTTCTAGAGTTTGGTGGGTCGATCGCTTTCGATTCGAGATCGGGAGTCAGTTTCTTGACTCAAGTTTTTTTGGCATTGTGCTCTTGATTTTCGGATATCAAACCACTGATTGGTTTTGAATCGTCAATCTTTGAACTTTCTACTTTTATTCTTGGGAAGGGAAAAAGAGAGAAAAACCCTTAGAGATTAACGGTCCAGGGGTTGGTTATGCAAAGGGAAGGTGTTATTAGCACCCTAAACGTCTACAGTATTCCGTTGGAACCTCTTGCCTAATTTATCTTGTGCTAAGTTATTTGCTTATTTTGAAATTAGTTGCCTAAATGTCTAAGTGAAAGAATGGAGGGAGAAGAAGTATGTTTTTGTTGTTTTTATTTGATTTGGAAGGATTGGGTCCTTTGCCTACATACCCACAAGTGGAATCAAAACCAATGTAGTTCACCTCAAAAATTTCATTTGGTGGGTTGGATTAATTTTAATGTTTTTAGAAGGGATGAGAAGGGATGAGAGACCTCAAAGGTATAGAAAAAAATAAAATGAAGTGAGGTTGTTTAATTTTACTTAAAAGAAATCCAAGTCTAATATGGATATTAAAATTGATTAAAAGTTTGATTGAAAAATAAAAGGAAAAGACCTCTTGGGTTAAAATCCAAGGAATGATTAAGAAAATATTTTTGAAGTTTGATATATTTGATTTTTTTGGAAAATGATTTTTCTAAGTTAAACGCAAGCTAATAAAAGACTAAGCGCAACGATGTAACATAATAAAAAAAAGCGAGAAATTCACAAAGGACGTTGGATCCCATGCAAATTCTCAATTTCTTGAAATGAACCTAAAATTACTAATAGTTTGATTTTAAGAAAAGAAATTTAAAGTCCAATAATTAATCCTAATTTGTCACTAATTGATTTTGGTCCTCGATCACGGTCATGACATAAAGCGGTAAAAATAAATTTGTGAGGTGTCAGTGCATACTTCTCATTTATATTTACATTTGTCCCTAAATACATTCTAAAGCATAATAAGCAAGGAAATAAAATGACAAATAAATATAAAATGCATGATATGATATTAACACTAAATGAACTAAAATAAAGCAACTAAATAAATAATAAAAGAAAAAAGATGAGATAATAATACTAAATAAAAAAACAGCAAGTAAATAAATAATAAAAGAAAAGGAAAAAAAGAGATAATTACACTAAACTACACTAAAAATAAAGCAAATAAATGGATAATAAAGTAAGTAAAATAAAAATGCAAGAAATAAAAAATGATAAAGATAAACTAAATAAAACAAGTAACTAAAAAGGAAAAAATGCATGAAATAACACTAAAGTAAACTAAATAAAATAAATAAAGAAAAATAAAGAAAAAGAAAAAAAATGATGTAATGTTGCATATTTCTAGATATGCTTAAAAGGAAAAAAATGACAAAAAAAATAAATAAAAGCTAGAGAAATATTAAAGAAAAATGCAAGAAAATGAAA
>Ga0315914_1000630_pt1 | contig 46684 bp, 31 predicted proteins | sample MpolenodulesMG_FD_203920 | JGI IMG/M metagenome (GOLD analysis project Ga0315914, IMG submission 203920) | Medicago polymorpha root nodule microbial communities from Los Angeles, California, United States - elongated nodules | ecosystem: Host-associated > Plants > Roots > Nodule | place: USA...
ACTTGTTATAATGGAGTTATATTGCATAAATTTATATTTTTTTTCGAATTTTATAATTTTTTTAGGGTTTACTTAAGATTTTTAGGGTTTATGTAAAATTTTCAATACAAGTGTTTGAATGAGTTTTTCATTGATTATTTTTAATTTTTAATTGTGTAGATTTGAAACAATGGCCGGGTGGATCGACGTTTATGCAGAATTCAACGGCGGAGAACCTCAGAGGTTGAAGGTTCGGTGTCTTGGTGTAACGTTAAGAGGTCTCAAGGATCAACTTAATGAATTCAACCAAGGAGTCAACCCCAGAGACACAAGGAGGGTGGAATTAGTTCGGTATAAACATCCAACGCTCGACGAGGGGAGAGTATCATTCACTTGGGTGGAAATAAAGAACGACGAAAACGTGAAGATCATGTTTTGGGAGCACAACATATTCTAGTGGATCGATATGCAGGTAACATTGCTGAGATCAACTGAAGATATCATCAAAAGTTTGATTCCGCCAGAAGATCGTGATTACGTAGGGAAATGCACCTTCCAACTACAACAATTGTCTTCCTTTAAATGGGGTAATTCAAACTTGTTAAACGGCAGGAGTCAAGCATTCGACAGACATTTCTATTGCTCCTTTCAAAAGATTAAATTTTTGGTAGGCTTGTTTAAATGAAGTGTCAAGGAATGGACCTCATTCTTTTGACACTTGAATACCATCATTTAAACCAAGCCTAACAGGAATTTAATCTTTTAAATGGAACAGTAGAAATGTCGGACGAATGTTGGAGTCCTGATGCTTTGCTAGTTTGAATTTACCTCATTTAAAGGTAAGGTAATTGTTGTAGTTGAAAGGTATATTTCCGAATGCACCTTCCAACTACAACAATTGTCTTCCTCTGAATGGGGTAATTCAAACTTGTTAAACGGCAGGACTCCAGCATCCGACCGACATTTCTATTGTTCCTTTCAAAAGATTAAATTCTTGTTAGGCGGGTTTAAACGAAGGTATTGAAGTGTCGAGGAATGAACCTTATTATTTTGACACTTGAATACCGTAATTTAAACCAAGACTAACAAGAATTTAATCCTTTGAATGAAACAATAGAAATGTCGGTCGAATCCTAGAGTGCTGCTGCTTAGCAAGTTTGAATTTACCCCATTCATAGGCAAGATAATTGTTGTAGTTGGACGGTACATTTCCGAATGTAATGTAATGAGTCGTCTATATAAGTTAGGAACATATATCATTGAGAATCAGCTATATAAGTTATGATATCGAATGAAACAATAATTTATTTATTCACTTTTCGAATTTATATATCAATATATTTAAGTTTCGCATTTATTTTAAATTCAAGTACTTTACGTGTAATGTGTTGCATAATGTGCAAAATTTTACGCATTTCAAACAAGCATGAAACGTTAACGCATTATCGGTTTTGTGTAATGTTACCGATTAATTGATAAACTATAAAATGTTGATCTTTGAGATTGCTGGATGTTGTTGTTTCGGTTTGATTTCATGCGGAATTGCCGTTTGAAATTACAGGTACAAACATGCCAAAATGGCTGGAAAAATCATTGCAGACTGCACTAGTTCTGTTTACTGGTGTGAACGGCAGTTAACTGCCGCTGGTACCAGCGGTTGTTAACTGCCGCCGGTTACTTGAGCGGCTGTTAACTGCCGCTAGGGATATTAGGTAATTTTCTTGTGTCACTGTGAACTTTTCTATGTCAGAAAAGCAGTAGATATCTAATGGGCTTAAAGCTTCCAAATGGGTTGAAGCCTTTTCTTATGGCCGAAGAGATATCTTGTAATATCATAATCTGCCAAGTTTATTTCTTGTATAGACTTGTTCGTCTTTGATGTACTGTTCCAATTTTTTCGTATATACCAGAACGTTTTGAGTACATTCTTATGAAACAAATTCTCACAAAAACGATTTAGTAGATATCAAGGTTAAATAAATATAATATGTTTGTAATCTTTAAAACATCAAATAAGGATTTTGTCTCAACATATACTATATCAGTATATGTATATATATATATATATATATATATTAAGGAATCTCTCAATTATTCCATATGTCCCAAATTATAGTATATTTAAAAAGTCTCGATGATTCCGAATTTATTAAATTACCTAATAATACACTATTTTTATATAAAAAATAATATAAGGAAAAAAAAAGAATATTGATTGGAAATCTCAATCCCAATATTTATTTATTTATATCTTTTTTTACAGTATTTTTTTTTTGAAGAATCAAAAATGAAATTATTTTTTATTATTATTAAAATATCAATTAGTATATACTATATCTGTGTATATATTTTTTTTAAGGAATCTCAATTATTCCCTCCGTCTCAAATTATAATATATTTAAAAATTCTCGATGATTCCGGACTAACTGTAGCTTGCATTTATATACAAGTGATAGTGAAAAGCCTGAATTTTATGGTGGATTCTAGGGTGAGGGCTCAATTAAGTCCCTCACCGGTGGACCATCTTAAACAATAATTAAGAGTCATTTGATTAATCAAATACACAATTCTTATTATACCTTGTATACACTGAATTACAACTCCATTCTTTTCGTTCTCGTTTTCTTCCTCCCCTTCTCTGCTCTATTTCCTTCAGATCAGATGTGTTAAAAAAGGAGGAACACCTCCTTCCCCATCCAATCACTTCTTTAGCCTGTAATTTATCTTTTATTTCTTTTTAATTTTGATGTTACTTATTTTGTTTTTTGTTAGAAATTTGATTCTGCCAAAATAGAATGCAATATCAAATGATTCGTAGTTCACATTTTAGACTCTTGACTTGAACATGGGAAGTTGATATCAGACATTTGGGGTCTTCAGATTTTTCAGAAAAATAATTTTCCATTGCGTTGCGTGCTTGATATTGAAGATACAGTTTTTCAATTTTACCATTGAAGCATAATGGAAAAAATCTGGAATTTGTAAAATTTTGCCATGGAATGAGGGACTGAATTTCCATTTGTGGATGGAGGAGAGATTGTGTTTCACATCAATTTTTAACCCAGGCAATGGTTGTGAAAATAATCTGACCTTAGAGCCATGGTTTTTACCGGTGAGTGAAAAAGATAATTGTGATCCAGTGTAGACGGTGTAACAAAAATGTGTGTAATTTGATTAATCTGACGCCTTTTAACGGTGGTTCACCGGTGAAGGAATTAATTGGACCCTCATCCTAGAATCCACCGAATTTTATATTTACTCTTCTCCAAAAAAATATTTACGCTTATAAATTGTTTAACTAATTGCATAATTATTAATTTTTACAAAATCAATTGCATAATTATTAAAAGGAAATGCTAACTTTTGTCAGAAAAATATTCTGTTAGTGTTACAAAATTAGTACTCCAAAAATCTGATATTGCTACTTTCTTTTTAATCATACTCATACTTTATATTCCAAAAATGAGATGTTGGAAATTAATGTATCATAGTCATAGTTTCTATGTGAAAAATGGTTAAATGCACCACTTTCGATCAAATACTTCTATATTTGTTTATTAACAGGGGCCCTTATTAGTTTGTCCAAATACTTCTATATTTAATTGAAATATTCTTAATGACATTTATTAACATTTTATGATTTTAGTACATTAAACTCTCATTTAATAATTTGAACAAGAGATTAATTTTTATCCAACGACCGTGTAATGTTTTTACACATGCTGAAAATCACATCATATTGTCACTCTCAAAATCAGTTCCTAAAATATCTACATGATAGTTAGATGTATGCATAAAAAAAAGCTTATTTTAGGGAATGTGTAAAAAGTTTTACAAGTTTTACATAATAAATATATACAAAGTAAATTTATTAGATAATTATTAGTTTGAGATTAGTTCGTATGAAATATTTTTTTTACAAAATATTGAAACTAGAAAGCAATATTTGATACAAATTAATATTATAAATATTTGATACAAATTAATTTGTATATATTATTATATTGTTATATATTATCACTACCAAAAAAAATATTGTTATATATTAACCAAATCAAGATAAATAGATATTAGTTTTTCTGAAAGATAAATAAATATTAGTTGAAATATTTTAAAAATTAACCTACATATATCATATCATAGAATAATTTGATTGTAGAAATATGTATAACAAAATAAATAAAAATAAAAAATTAATTGCTTAATTATTAAGTTTATTATCGTTACTTTCGTAAAAGAATGTCCGCTGTTGTTAAAAAATTTAAAATATCATACTCATACATTATATTTTCCAAAAAATAGCATGTGATTTTGTTAAACAAAAGCTAATTTTTTTTCTTAAGAAAAAAATGCTTTTATTTAAAAAAACATATACTCATACTTTTTTTCTTCTTAAAAACAATAATAATAGAGTGCAAAAACATGACATCTTTAACATATCAACTATGTTAGCATCTTACACTGGCTTAAGAAATGAAGCAAACATTTAGAGACTAGACTAATACTCAAAATAACAATCAAGATATATATACAACAAATACTAGTGGAATAAAACAAAGGTGAATGAAAAAACATTACAATGTAAAACAACAAAATCAACAAATTTTTTGACTAAGAAAATCTAAATTGAGGAAGGTCAAACTTGTTCCTAATAAAGACATATCCTCATGCTCATACTACATTTTTTGTGATAGAAACTCATACTCATACCTTATATTTAAAAAAAAAAACATATTTAGTTATTTTCCAATAATATCTAGTTTAATTATTTTTGTCAAGTAATCAAATTTAAAAAATTGAATATACAGAAAAAGAAACTATATATATATATATATATATATTTTTTTTTATCAAAAAATAAAATAAAAAGTACATTAATAGTAAAAACCAATTCCAACCACTCTGTACCAAACCCAATAATATAAATTTCTGACCTTCTTCTCATCTCTGTATGTCACTATCTTATTTTTCCCTCATTCAGTTTAAGTTTAATTACACAGAGAAAAGAGATTAGTAGAAATAATCAACCTTTCAACTATTTCCAATCCAACAACGTCGACGCGCCAATTTTAACCTCTTTCTTTATTCTTAATCATTCTTTAATTAAACCATTAACTTCTTCTTCTTGAAACATTCTTCATTCTTTCAAATTCCAAACTTAACTGTTAGAATCAAAAGCTTCACCAAATGCATCGGTTCCCGTCGCCGGCGAAAAACTCGCCGGCGGTTTGATGGAACCACTGCCGTTTATTTATCTCTCAGTCTTCGCCATTCCAATGGACTTCGTTCTTCGTTTCAACCTTCAACACGCCATCGTCGTTTTCCAGGTATAAACAAACTCTGCTACTTCAACACTTTTTTTTAAAATAACTTTTTTTGTTGATTATTTTAGTTTAATTAACGACTTTCTAGCTTTTAGGGATTATTAATTGTTTTTTCTGCAATAACTTGCTGAATTATTGCTTGTTTAGAATTTTTTAGCTGAAGATTGTAAAATTATTAATTTGCATTCTATTTTTGAATGCAATCTTGTATATTTATTTATTTTTTTAATTTCGGGAGCGGAAATTTTATTAATTTTTTTAACAATAGAGTGACACTAATGACCAAATTAGAAGGACTTGTCCTCGTGAGCTTCAGTTGGTAGGACAATGCATAATATATGCAATGAGACGAATGCAATCTTATATTTCTTTTACCTCTGCAATTTTTATTTTTTTTTTCCTTTTATATTTCCATTTTTTTTTTGTGCGAAGATTCAATAACTTTAATGTAATTTTGCGTGTGTTTTATGAGGGAGAAATAATAAATAAGATTAGAGAGAGTAATATAATCATCGTGATTTTCCCGCCTAAAAGTCATTTAATTTGTACCTCAATTGTTTTAGAATGTTTAATGATTTGTCTGAAGGCTCATTCATGAGCTAAAAAATAGGAAGATATTAAGTATAATTAATCATAATGATAATGATTAAAGATTTCATAGCTTCTTATAAAAAGTTGCTATTTTGATACTCATTAATCAAAGGCAAAATCTCAGAAGCTTATTATGATAGTACCTATAAAAAGTTGCTATTTTGCTATTTTTATATTTATATATATGATAGTACATTACTTATTTCTTGTGATAGTATAGGTAGACAATATGGTTTCTAATGTTGGATCTCTACTGTTAAAAACCTTGCTTCAGATTGTATTGATATTGGCATGGTTGGAAGCGAACGATGCGAAGGCGCAAGAACGAAGATTTCAACCGGGAGGATTGGAAGGGAGGGTTGAGAAAGTTGCCTCACACTCTTGCATACATGATCAGATACTTGAACAGAGAAAGCGACCTGGTCGCCAGGTGTATTCGGTTACCCCACAAGTTTATGAGCCTGGTAGATCGAAGCCGCTTCAGCATAAAGGTAGGGCGTTGCTTGGTGTTTCAACATCATCAAAGCCCTCAAAGGATGAAAAGAAACCTATTAGGATATATCTAAGTTATGATGCTGTTGGTCTCTCCCCTGACAGGGACTGTCAAAATGTTGGTGACATGGTTAAGGCGAGTGTTTAGTATGAATAGAAAAATAATAATCTAGAGTTTATATGTTTAACCTTAACATCGGTATTCTCTTTCATATGTATGTACTATAATTAATCATCAATCTTATCTTATGCGAACAGCTTGGGGACCCTCCGATTACTTCTATTCCTGGTTTGCCTTCTTGTAATCCTCTTGCTAATCCTCCAATCCTTGGTGATTGTTGGTATAACTGCACTTCTGAAGATATAACAGGAGAAGATAAAAAGCATCGCCTTCGTAAGGTAAATTTGTTTATTTAATTTTGATTTGTTTCATTATGTCAATAATATAAATTAGACTAGTGTTGCTATAATTGTTTCATTAGGTCAATAATTTAAACTGGACCAGTGTTGCTATAACGATCTGTCTATATGTTGAGTCCATTGGAAGGCTTGGACTCACTATGTAATGCGGGTCTATAGTAGGTGGCTTATCTTGTTGGTTTCATGACTCATACATAAACTTCGAATCTGTGGAGACAATTACAACTATTGCATCAAGGCTCCACTTGATTTGGTCAATAATTTATCCTAACGAAGTTTGGCGTTTTAATGCTATACTGATAATAGTTACAGTACTTCTATTTGCCTAAAGGTGGTATAGAGATATTTACTAATGGTAGAAACTTAATGCAGGCATTAGGTCAGACAGCTGACTGGTTTAGGAGAGCATTGGCTGTTGAGCCTGTCAATGGGAACTTGCGATTGAGTGGATATTCTGCGTGTGGACAAGATGGTGGTGTGCAGCTTCCTCGTGAATATGTTGAAGGTATGACTCATTTATTGCATTCCTTTTGTGGACAATTTTGTTCTTAACAAAACTAATGCTCAGAGTTGTAATTGATTTGTTCATCAATTCTTCAGAGGGAGTCTCTGATGCCGACTTAGTTCTTTTGGTTACTACAAGGCCTGCTGCAATTTGGACCACACTTGCTTGGGCAGTGGCATGTGAACGAGATCAATGGGGTCGTGCTATAGCTGGTAGGTTATCCTATAAAATATAGATGTGCTGTTTTAAATGTTTCTCTTGGTCTAGCATTTGGAATACTTTAGTAGTTTACTTATTTATTTTCTGTGTAGGACATGTTAATGTCGCTCCTCGTCACTTGACAGCTGAAGAAGAGGCTTCGCTTTCAGCTACTCTGAAACACGAGGTTAGTTTTGTTTATGTCTATAGGGGAATCAAGATTGGAAACATAGGTGGCTATTTTGTGGCGTTGTTCATGGTATGTAATCCTTTTCAGGTTATCCATGTTCTTGGTTTTGATCCTCATGCCTTTACTCATTTTAGAGATGAAAGGAAAAGACTTCGTAATAAGGTAAATTTTATCCTTCCTGTTGTGAGATCCCTTTTTTTCACAATGGAAAAATATATTCTACTTAAATAACATCATAAACAGTTTTTTTTTTTTTTTTTAAAGAATACTTTGTTCCATGTTTAGGATTTTAACTTACTAAAGTATGACTAATTCCTCCTATTAAGATGTAAGAGCTTTTTGTTTGTTCTCATTATTTTAGTTAGCTTTATAGGTCGCTTAGACACGAAGTTTGAACTTTGAAATACATTAAAGTTGAGAACAATTCCTGTATGTATTTGTGGAGATACATTTGATGATTCTGGTGAATGGTGTTTGACTAAAATGTCTTTGACTTGTGTTTTGAGGAATATCGATAATGCAGGACATTTAGGAATTTGGAGAATATTGCAAAATTCCAGGCATTTAACTGAGTGGCACATTTGTGTTATATCTTGTCCTACTTGTATAACTATTTTGCTTGTTTTTAGGAAGCTCATCATTTCTTGTTTTTGCAGGTTACTGAACAAGTTATGGATGAAAAGATTGGGCGAGCAGTAACACGTGTGGTGCTACCACGTGTTGTCATGCATTCACGGCATCATTATGCGGTATTTCCTCGAGAACATTTTTGTATGATTTGATTATCAGTTTTTTAATTTGCATATTTGCAGTGTCCTTAATCAAAAGCTTCAATTCAAAGAATGATTGATGAATGATTTATTGCAGGCGTTCTCAGGAAATTTTACAGGTTTAGAGCTGGAAGATGGCGGCGAGAGTGGCACATCAGGTTTTTAATTTCATAACTTTTCTTTCTTAATATAAATAAATGCCTACCCCTCCCCCTCTCTGTTTTTAATGTCCCTTTCTGTTGAATTCTAATTGCAATTTTAGTACACAAAGCTGATGGAGTTCTTTTAGCACACCCGCCGTCCCCACTTTTTTGTTTGTTTGTAATGATAATATCATTGTGCTTAGGTCCATCCCATACTTGTACTAAGACTAATGAACCCTGACTGTCACAATATGATGCTTATAAAGTATGCGCTATGTTAGTTTGATTGTTTAAAAGTTATATATTATAAGCAAAATGGGATAATGAAATAAATAATCACATACTTTTACTACCAACCAACACAAATGATCAAACTAAGTTTGTTAATTGGCTTAATAGGCTCTCATTGGGAAAAAAGGCTTCTGATGAATGAGATCATGACTGGTTCAGTGGATACAAGATCCGTAGTTTCAAAAATGACACTAGCTCTCTTAGAGGATAGCGGATGGTACAAAGCCAATTATAGCATGGCAGACCGTCTTGATTGGGGACGTAACCAGGGTACTGAGTTTGTTACCTCCCCTTGCAATCTCTGGAAGGGAGCCTATCATTGCAACACGAAAGAGTTTTCAGGCTGTACGTATAACAGAGAGGCACAGGGTTACTGTCCCATTCAAACCTATAGCAGAGACCTTCCTCGGTGGGCTCAATATTTTCCACAAGCTAATAAAGGTACATACTTTGATGTCTTCTTTTCCCCGATTTAAGGTAATGCTAATGTTGCTTCGACTAGATTCTTTGTAATAATTATGATTGACTGTCAAGTAATTGCAGTTTCTAAGCTTATGGTTTGTTTGTAACTGCTTATATTATTGGCTTACCACAGACAATTGATTTTTCTTCTTGTTGATGGTTTTTGTAAATGGTTCTTGATGCTTTATGACGGGTTGGTTGTATTGAAATCTCATCTTTCGCTGGTTGTTTCAGGAGGACCATCTTTATTCGCTGATTATTGCACTTATTTAGTTGCATACACTGATGGTATATGTACAGACGCTAACAGTGCACCTGATACAATGCTAGGTGAAGTCCGAGGAAGCAACTCTAGGTCAGTCTGTCACTTCCTAGTTATAATCTATTCTGTGTTATTTTTTTTTTTTTTTGAGGAATCTAATCTATTCTGTGTTATGTTTTTATATAAAACGCCAAGGTGCATAATTATGAACTATCCCCATTCACTGCAGGTGTATGGCCTCATCATTAGTGCGCACAGGATTTGTACGAGGTTTTACGACCCAAGGAAATGGTTGTTATCAGCACAGGTGTATCAACAACTCTTTAGAGGTATAGCTTAGATTTAGAGTGCCAATATAAGAGAAAAGTTTCTGTTTCCAAAATGCTTTATATCATTTTATTCTTGCAACACTAGGTTGCCTTTTTTTGAATTTGATGATTTGAATTTCTAGAGCGACCTTTGCTTATTTCTTTAATTGTAAGTTACGTACGTGTGCATAAAATAAATCTGTATCTTTGCTTGATAATACTTCTGGTCCTCTTATTGCAAAAGTCAGCTTTTTGACGGGCAATGCTTTTTTTGGATGGCATGGAGCATGACACAATTCTATCTCATAGATTGTGATTGAATGACAGTCTCATGGAACAATAATTTCTATTGACACTAAGGAATTGAAATTGAACTAAATTGAAACTAAGCAGGAAATAAGTTTATAGAGCATTTGTTTAAGTTTTTTTAAATCACTTTTGAATATTTATAGTGTGTATGTTTATGTCTTTGAAAAAAAAACGCAATCTGTGAAAAGATAAATTTCTAATTATTTTGAAAAACTATTTTATGTTGCCTCTTAATAAGTTGTAAAATTGTCTCTCATCTCTCTAAAACAAAAATCCATTTTATAACTGTAATCAAACAAAAACTACTTCTATACATAAAATTTCTAAATTATACTTTGTTACACAACCTTAGGAATTTTGAAAAGCATAACAAGTGTCCTTTGTCAACCTCTCCCTGCATGAGCTAATTGTTTAAGATATATATAGGATACAAAATTAAATTTTGTACTTCTTTAGCTTATATTTGAATAGTTTATTACGCGTATTGTTTTTCCCTCCATCATGTTAGTTGCTGAATGAAGCTCTGTGCTACATACAGGTTGCCGTGGATGGTATGTGGAGAATGTGTCCTCAAGCTGGTGGATCCATTCAGTTCCCGGGATTTCATGGTTAATATAATGTTATTTTGTTTCTCTTCCCAGTGAAGTTAATTCCCAATTAATGGAAATCTTACTTTTCTTTATGTTTTCAATAGGTGAATTAATCTGCCCTGCATATCATGAGCTCTGTAACACAGGCATGGTAGTTGACTCAGGAAGATGTCCCAGAGCATGTAATTTCAATGGAGATTGTGTTGATGGAAGGTGCCACTGCTTTCTTGGATTTCATGGTCACGATTGCAGTAGACGTGAGTCTTCATATTCCAAACTTATATTTTAATTTCAGAGTTCATTTTGCTTCAGTTTTTCATCAGATTATTGTTTTCAGTTTTGCCTTAATCAGCGCGTGTTCTCTTAACTTATTCCAGGTTCCTGCCCCAGCAATTGCACTGGCAATGGCTTATGTCTCAACAATGGAATATGTGAATGTAAAGCTGGTTACACTGGCATTGACTGTTCCACTGGTAAAGTTTTATTCTAGACTATGTATTCCTTGAAATACTATTTCTATGTAATCTATATAGATGGGTCCGTTTATTGGTCCTGATCTTTCCCCCATTATTCTGTGTTTTTACCTTCTTTGTGGGTTTCTGGTAGGAGGGAGTAGGAGGGAGTCATTAGTTTCTTACCTTTGCATTATAGTTAAAAATAATACCTGTCCTGATCATAATTTATTGGTTTGTTCTTATATCACACGCAGCTGTTTGTGATGAGCAATGCGGCCTTCATGGTGGGGTTTGTGATAATGGAATTTGCAAATTCCGCTGTTCTGACTATGGGAAATACACTTGCCAGAACAGCTCCACTCTCCTCTCAACTCTTTCAGTTTGCAAAAATGTGCTAGGGAATGATGTTTCTGGGCAGCATTGTGCACCGCGAGAACATAGCATGCTGCTTAAGCTAGAAGAAGTGGTTGTCATGCCCAACTACCACCGATTGTTCCCTGGTGGCGCTAGGAAATTCTTCAATATATTTGGCAACACCTTATGTGAAGAGGCAGCTAAACGGCTTGCTTGCTGGGTAAACCTTTCTTTCCATGTCAAATTTATTTTTTAGATTTTTCTTTTTCCTTTATTATATTTATTTTTATTCATACTCGACTTGAAATTTGTATTTGTTGCATTGACCTTCTAATCTGATAAAACAATAGTACAAATCAAATTTAGTTGGTTTTAAGATAATATATTACATGATTATTCCATTACCCATGAGGAAATCCTGACTTCTCAAGATGCTATTACTGATTCTGTCACTACTACTTGAGGATGCTCGAAACATAAAACTACAATTATCTTTTTGAAGGAGAAATTACAATATACCAAGTTCACAACACACCAATGAACACTTTCCCCTAATTTGTTGAAATTGCGCACACCTGTCGTCAGTTTTTTTTTTTTTCCTTTAGCATAAGTCGTAATGTTGACTATTTGTCTGAAGTGCTTGGTACTTAATTTCCAGATATCAATCCAGAAGTGTGACGGAGACAACAGACTACGAGTATGTCATTCTGCATGTCAGTCGTATAATCTAGCGTGTGGAGCTTCACTGGACTGCAGTGACCAAACCATTTTCAGCAGCAAGGGTGAGGGTCAGTGTACCGGTTTTGGTGAGAAGCAATCGTCCTTGTTTAATCGATTTAGAAGCAGTTTTTCTTTGAGAAATAGTTACTCAAATGAAATATTAGTTAGAAGCAGGCAGCTTTAACTTCAATTATATTTTCTCTTTTTGGGGTAGGAGGGGTTGGGTTGTAACTTTCAGAGTGTTATTATAGGGAAAAATAGCGGCATACATCAATCATAGGTTTAGGGATTGCTTACACATCCAAAATTGGTAGCAAAAAAGTGAGATGAGGAGGCTACGTTTTTCCCTTTCAAAGAGAGCCTTTTGTATAGAAAAGTAGGAGTATTTGGAAGTGGTTGGTAGATGAGGTGAGGAAGAAGAAATGAAAGAATGGAGGAAGATGACATGTTAGAGCTTTGGCCGAAGGCCATCATAGAGGAAAGAAATATTTCTATGCTTCATTCCTTTTCTTTTTTGGGTTCTATCTATGCTTCGCTTCATTCCTCTTACTGTATATATTGACGTCTTTTTTATTTTTCGTTAGTTCATGGTTTTAATTTGTTGTGATATTGTTATGTTTTGATCTGGTGTTTTCCTTACTATTATGATGAACTGTTGGTTCAAAGTTACAACTTACCAACGTACCAATCACTTTGAACCAATTTAACAGAAAATTTCTTCTCTACATAAATCAATGAATGAATAAACAGGTAACAAAAAAAGTTAAGAAAAATATCATAAAATAAAATGGAATTGAGAAGGATGATGAATAAATTGGTTTTAGTATATCTTCATATAGAACTGCATTTGTGTGAGTACTACCACGGTATCTGCTGGGAGGAAAGATCATTCATTCAATAAGGGAATTCAGTAAGTTTAAAATTGGATCAGTATGTATTGTTACATCTTCACATGCTTTGTCATGATTCTTGTTTTTATGAATACTATGCAAAGATGATTATGTTATGGTTATGGTCTTAATGGATTCTACTGCAGTTGTAGACATTTATTTAGAACATTCACATACAACATAAAAAGAGCCAATGTTCATGAATAATATAATAATATAAAAAGAAAAGACGATTGTGCTGAACAAAAGAGCTACAACCTAGTACTGAACCATGTTGTAATATTTTTATTGGTGAGCTGAGGCCCTGAGGAAGGTTGAAAGTGTTTGATGTAACCAATGATTCGCTAACAACTAATGTTTCTATAAGAAACTTCCTTTATTTTTCAATTACAACTAGTAGATAAAAAAGTAAAACAAGAGAGGAAAACTAAAGTAAAACAAACAACCTAAGATATAGATGATACGCTCCCTAATTCCAAAATAACCAATAAAGTAATGATCTTGTAGTAAATTTGTCGCACTTTTCATCAAATAAAAAATGTGAAACATTAACTGACGACTATGATCATGATTATGATCCATTGGGGCAAAACGTGATATGGTAATTGGAACCAGAACATGTGCAAGTGCTTGAAGCATCATCATAAGCATAACTGTAAGCAGTTGGGCAAGCTTTCTTAAATATATCCGAATAATGTGTAGGCGAACATGTTTGTGGCGTGGCATGTTGGCCGGTGCAACAAAATTCCTCCATATTGAACGCCAAACACGCGCTCTTACACGCCACCACCGAACCTGCACTGTTCACCCTAAGCTCTGCCGGACATCCACCATTCAAGTCCGCAACACACCCCGCATATTGACAATCACCGGTGCCTCCTCTAGCCCATACACCCATTCCTACATTGTAACCGTCGACCAAGCTCACGTCGTAGAAGTCCTTGCCGCCATTACCGGCTGATCCGATAGTGAATTCTGCCAATGTCACCGGAGGAGTACCTCCTCCGATACAATTTAGTCCACCGGGACAATCTCCAGTGACACATTTTCCATTGCCTGCACCGTCAAATTCGCAACCAGTCCGGGCCCAGAAGCGTCCTGACCAACCCGCTGGTGCGTTTAAACTAACTGATGCACCAGGGGCTAGCAAAAAACCACCTTGGCCGAGAATTGCAGCCCCGTTGCCGGAAAGAGTTCCAGGCCAAATGGTGTAACTGCATTGGTTGCGTATGGTAAACACCGTAGCAGATGCTAAGTTACCTGCAAAAAATATATTCATGCACAAGCTATTAATTATAAAAATAAAAAATTTAAAATGATTTTTAAAAATACTAGGGAAATGTTGTTTACCTAATAAGAGGAACATGTTGAAGAGAAGAAAGGTTTTTGGATTTGGATTGAAGGCCATGTTTCTCTTGAGATAAGTAGAAAGGAAAGAAAGACGGTTGGGAAGTTGGGGATGAAAGAAATGATAGTTGATGGATGAAAAAATGGGGCAACATGGAACTGAATTTATAGTAGCAAGAATGGTTAAATAAATGTGACCAATCTTTACGTGAGAAATTTAAGAACGTGGGTCATCTTTCTATGGGACGTGTCTATTCATAAATCACAACGAATCGTTGTCTCCACCACGATTGCATACCTTCTCTGGATTTCCTTTACTGCCTTGTTTGGACATGTAACGTATTTATATTGATGATTTAGTTTTTTGAAAGGTATATTGATGATTTACATTCTCAAATGTGATTTTTTTTTTTCAAGTAACTAAGAGATTAGATTCACACACATTATGTGTGGGGAATCAGAGTTCGAACACCGACCCCTGCACAAATCATCTCTAACAGCTACCAATTGAGCTACACTTATAGAATTCAAATGTGATTTTAATAATATACTTTAATTATACTATAAACGTCCAAAAAATGTTTAATATTTAATTTATATAAACAATATAGTGGAAAAACAGACACCCGTGTTCGTTTTGTGTTTTTCTATTGTGCTTAATTATACACCTTAGAAGAATTAGGTAGCCTCAACTAGTCTGAGTTAATGAATTAAAGGATTTGACCAATTAAAAGTTTAAGGTTCACATTTCGATAGGAAGAAACTAACATAACAATTAACATTTGTTATTAAAAAAAAAAACATCTATGTTAATAACTTTTTTGAAGGAAGAAGGCAATAACTTTTTTTCTTACAAAAGTATACGATATTAATTTATTTAAGATGATAGAGTATTGTTATAATATAAATTCCAAGTCGCGCTAAAAAAATAATGAGTTTACGAACAAACTCACAAAGTATACACCAAAGAATATGACTATATTCAAATGTTTGAAATACTCGTACATATGGATCTATAACGATGACGACGTTATAGTTATTGATTAGATCAAAACTGGATCAAACATAATCTTTCAACCTCAATCAAATAAACACCGCACTAAGACGAGAAATAAAAAAACACACTGCATAAAGACGAAAAATCAAAACAAACAACGACGTGCTAAGACGAAGAATGCACAAAAACATACCAAAGAAGGCTGAAAATATCTTGAAATCACTCGTTTAACTAAGAGAAAGAAAAACAATTCGACCCATCTTGCTTACATCACATAAGTTTAACAATTACATAACACTTTAATTATTTTTACTACCATATAAAAAATATAAATTCAATCAAAAAGTTGATCATTGGGTCGAATATCAAATTTTTTAAAAAAACAATATTTCTTTATTAAAAGTTACAACTTTCAATCCAAAGAAAAATATGATATAAACAAAAAATAATTAACTTTTGAACAGTAGTTCATAATTAATTATTGATTTTTTAAGAAATCAATAATTAATTTTTAAAAGTTTTTTTAATACCCCTAAAAAAAGTGTTTTTGATTAACTTTTTAATAGGATAAAAAAAGATAATTTCTTAAAAACGTTATAATTAAAAAAAGCTTAAATATGTAAAAGGTCTCTGTAAACTTGTTAACTTTTCGTCCATGTATCTTTTTTTTTCTTTCAAAACCACCCTTGTAACTTGTTAACTTTTTGCTTTTAATCCATCCCGTTAACTTTTACACGTGGCAATTGCTGTCATGGCAAAGCACGTTTATGTATACTGACAGATGATAAGTGACTATATTTAAAGGATCAAAACCAAAAATGCAAAATTGCATAAGGATGAACTTGAAGAAAAAACGTAAACATCAATATTTGAAATTTAAAAGCTAATCTACTTCATCCCTCTCCCTCTGTTTTTCTTCTTCATCTCCAACTCCAATTTCTTCATCTCTAACACAGTCTCATCTCTTACACTGCAACATTTACTATAAATATAAATCTGCTATTGATTTTAATATCAGATGTAGACAAACAAACTGGTTGATAGCACAAACAATTTAAGAATCATTGCTAGAGTATTACTTCACTACTATGCTAGTACCGAAGTCTGTTATAGCATATTTGTGTTGAGTATACTAAGCTACTATGTAGTTAAACAGTTTTTAAATTGTCACAATATAAATGTAACTATATTGTAAAATTAACTGATTCATTTAGTCATTTACAGCAAAACATAATTGTCTCAAATTCTCTAAACCTTCCCGATCCTAACATGCTACTTCCCCAACAATCCCCTCCAATCCTTCTATTCATCCCATTCTTTCTACACTTGTCATAGTAGGATTCTGATAAAAGGAATAAAAAGATAGGTGTTGCCACAAGAATATTAGAGACCCGCTGTCATTTGCCCAAATCAAGGAGAATAACCATGCTCTCTATGAAATATGTATCTCTGCTGAATTCTATTATCCGGCATCCTCTAAAGCACGGGTACTCCAATTTACCGGGTACTGGTACTCGTACAGTACACACCCATGACGCACCAATTTTTTTTTGTTTTTAAACCTTGGTACCGTTACGGTACGGCGGTGGTACTCTGAGGGTACGCATAACCGTTTTTTCTTGAGAAGATGAGGCTTTTCATGAGAATTAATAGCAATTATAGTTTTTTTTTGTTTTTTTATAAACTCAAACGGTTCAAGAGCCTCAGCAACATTTACTAGACTTCTGGAACTGCTGCTACTTACTTAATTTACACTTTTTCTTGTCTATCAATAGTTGATGCATGGATATTAAGTTTTATCCCGTACTTTAGTTTTTCAATTTGGATGTTTTAGCGTTGTAATTTTTTTTGGTTGAATTTTTGTTGTCATTTGATCAATATAATTTCCTCATACTATATCATTTTAAATTTTAAAAAAATGTTATCCTATCGTACCCATACCTTTGTTTTTTGAGAAATGTTGTATCCCGTACCCGCACTCATATCCGTACCGGATACCGTACCCGCACCCGTGCAACGCAGCCGGCATCAATTAGAGAAATATAATATGACGAGTCACCAAAAGTACCCTTGGATTGTAGGGATTCACTAACATCTTGGAATTCATTTTGACTTCTGTCAAATGTGATTATAGTAATAGAGTTTCAATTGGGGTTGGAGATGAAGAAGAAAAAACAGAGGGAGAGGGATGAAGAAGATCTAGTTTTTAAATTTCAAATTTGATGTTTATGTTTTTTCAATTTCATCCCTCTGTAATTTTGCATTTTTGGTTTTGGTCCCTTAAATCTAGTCACTTATCATTTGTCAGTACACGTAAGCGTGTTTTGCCATGTTAACGATTGCCACGTGTGACTCTGTTTTCCAGCAAAGCGTTTTTGTAATAAAAGTTAATGAGATGGACTAAAAGCAAAAGGTTAACAAGTTACAAGGATGGTTTTGAAGAGAGAAAAAAAAGGTACATGGACGAAAAACTAAAAGATGCGAACTTTCAGTACCCTTTTACACATTTAAGCCTTAAAAAAATGAAAAGATAAAATTTTGAAAGAAATACCATTCTCCATGGCGAAACTCTAGTTTATTCAAATATAACCAGTGGAAATGGCTAAATCGGTTTCAACTCCTTTTGAAAATAATAGAGTCGTAGGTTTATTTATTCTTTAGAAATAGAACATAATCTGCAGTGTGGCCGGCTGACTATACTCTCCATAATTTATGTGCATCAAGATACTTCTGAGTTTTAGATGCAAGCAAACAGAGTCTTATTATATAATGATATAATCTCCCATAATTAATTATTAATGTATCACCATGTATTTACGACTTATTATATAATGATATGATATGAGTTTCTTTTCCTCTAAAAAAAAATACTTCTTAGTTGTTTTTATTTTGTCTAGTAATTAAATTGGAACTTGGATATAATTATAATAAGGGGTTAATATGTCTTTACCTCCTGTAATTTGAGCGAGTTCCGGTTTACCCCTGTAAAAAAAAAGTTTAGATTCCAACTCTGTAATTTAAGATTCTTTCGTTTTAGACCTTAAGGCCATCTGACTGGACAAAATGCTGATGTGGCATGCTGAGTGGTGCGCTGACTGTGCATATCTGATGATTATGTGGCACGCTGACTGTATAATTAATTTTGTTTTTTATTTTTTTAAGGGCACACGTGGCATTTTGCCTATTTTATTGAAATAAAAAATGAAATTATATTAATTTAAAAATAAAAAATAATTTAAACAATCTGAAAAAAATTGATTTAATTTTTTTTAAAAAAAAACAAATATGAAATAAAAAATAAGTTCAGATTTTTTTCGAATTTTTTTTTTATAATTTTCTCTACCAAAAATAAAAATTCTAGAATTTATTTTATTTTTTAAAATCTGAATATAATTTTTTTATAATTCAAATTAAAATTTTGAAAATTATATAATCTGAAAAAAAAAATCGATTTTATTTTAATTTTCAAAATCTTAATTTCAGATTTTTTTTTTATTTTTGGAAAAAAAATCTGATTTTTCAAATTTCAAAAAAAATATTTTATGATATTTTCAATTTTGAAAAAAGTAATCTGATTTTTTTTCAATTTTTAAAATTAATTTTCAGTTTTTTTTTATGTTTTGGAAAAAAAAATCTGAATTTGTTTCTGATTTTGAAATTTTTTAAAATTCAAAAAAAAATAATCTGATTTTTAAAATTTTGAAAAAAATAATCTGAATTTTTTCCTATTTTTAAAAAAATATAAATGAAAATAAAAAAATCAAAAACAAAATTAATTATACAGTCAGCGCACCACATCATCCAAAAATGCTTACTCATCATGCCACATCATCATGTTTGCACAGTCAGATGACCTCAAGGTCTAAAACGAAAGAATCTTTAAATTACAGGGTTGGAATCTAAACTTTTTTTTTTACAGGGGGTAAACCGGAACTCGCTCAAATTACAGAGGTAAAGACATATTAATCCTTATAATAAAAAACAAACGACTTCATAGAAATCATTGAATAATTTCTTTTCTTGAAGATTCTTCAATGAATTCTAGTAGTTTTGTTAAAGTTAGAAGTCACTTTAAAGATTATAAACACTATCATTCTACTTTTGTCGGTCCATGTGAGACTAAGTGTTGCAGTGCATATTCTGAATTCTGATACTTCCAATGCCAATCACGATTTGCTTTTGTTCTCTTGCATCTTTGTCCCTTACCCATGGTACATCTTGTTAAGAGTCTCACATCGGTAGGTGATGGTCTGACAATGTGTTTATAAGTGGGGGCAATCATCACCTCACAAGCCGGTTTTGTGGGGTTGTGGCCCACCACGATTTCTAAGATGGTATCATAGTCTCTCCAAGATCCATTGGGCCACCTGCTATCAGGTTTCCACTATCGGGCCACCCGCCATTTATGTCCACGAACCAAGCCCAATAGTGCTGATCGTGAGGGGGTGCGTTAAGAGTCCCACATCAAATAGGCGATGGTCTAACAATGTGTTTATAAGTGGGGGCAATCCTCATCTCACAAGCTGGTTTTGTGAGGTTGTGTTAGGTCCAACCACGATTTCTAAGACATCATTGCCATGGGTGCTTTAATCATGCAAAGTGGTACTGAACAACAGTTCCCCCATGGTTATATGAAGATTTTCGTGCATTAATACAAGATAGTCTTCTAATTAATTTCCAACTTGAAGGATTTCAAAATACATTTGCTTTCTTGTATCTTAATGTAGGAAGACATGTACTAGCGACAACAAGCAATTTTGTTTTGGTTGAAGGATGATATGATGCAAATAGTAGATTCTTTCATCGCACTAGATCGCAAAGTTAGTGCGATGAAAAAGAAGTATAAATCTAGAAGAGTCGCTCAAAGGATTACAGACTCATGGATGATCCAAGAGGGTCACTGCAATATTGCCATAGAATATCTTCACTCACTATTCTCATCTAGTCATTGTGATCTTGATATGGTCATTAATGATTTCTTCGTGTATCTCTAAAGATGATAACTATATGCCCATAACTTTATCTTCAGGTTGTACTCTATAAGCTTGGTTTTGCTGATCTTTAGATAAAATGAACTGTGCAATGTAGTTTGCATCATGGAGATTGTAATCCCCATACCTCAACATACTCACAAGCTCGATTAAATTTTGGAAACTTATGTGGAAAGAAAATAAAATACTGGAACGCTAAATCTCTCTCTTATGTTGGTAAAGAAGTGCTTATTAAATAAGTGGTAAAGAAAGTGGTTGTTGTTCTTGAAAAGGCACTTACGCTTATTGACCTTCGGATTGGAGGGGTTCTTATGGTTGAGGATCTATTGGAAGTGGATAAAGTGGAAGATGATGATGATAATTGGTTGTTGTTTCCTCTTTGTGAAGAAGATTTGAAGGCTTAAACTGCCATCTCACGAGAAAATGAAGGAAAATAATAATGGTAATAAATATGTTTGTAGAAAATGTGTTGTACCGACTTTGTTTGCATCTTCGATTCAGTCGTATCCACCCAAGACAAGTTGTTGTCTCTTGTCTTTTGCATGGTGGTGGTGGTGTGGGAAGAGGGTAGGGGACGAAGGTGGAGGTGATGATGTGGAGGGGCGGATTGGGTGGTGGTGGTGGAGGAAAGAAAGGAGGAGGTAGAGAGAGAAAGCTAGTGAGATCTGATACTGACATACTATGATAAAAAATATGCTCTCTAGTTGATTTAATTGTAAAAAACAAGTTGATCTATGTGGTGCAAAAAGTTGTGCATGATGCACAAATTTGTGTTTTGTGCATACTACATCCCACCTTTGTCTAGGGTGGGATGCCTTAATAGGTCTCATACTGGTGCATGACATTTCAGAACCAGTAGATCGATCATGCTCACATATTATACTATAAACCAACCACACTTGATTATTTTTTTGTCTTTACACTCATCCAGTTACATCAGCCACCACGTCTAAGCTTCCAATTCCTTCCCTCTTGCAATCTTATACTCCTGCAATTTTTTCTTTCTTTTACGGTATCAAGCTATAAACACTTTCTGGTGCATATTTCTCAATCATTTATAAACAAAATTGTTCTTTTCCCATTATGTGTTCTTAAATTCAAATAATTGTCCATATGTCTCAGTAAACTAATTCTCAGATTCACAGTTTTATATTCATTAAAGGTAAAAGCACGAATCTTTGACATATAATGAGGAATAAATCAAACAAGATTCACACTTTCATAACCATTAAAATGAAAGATTACATCTGCAAGAGAATAACACATTCGCAATTAAGAACACAACTCATACAAATACAAATTACAACAAAAAATTAAATCTTTCAGCCATTAAAGAGTTTATTATTCTTCTTCCCATATTTTTTGGTACAAACTTTCGGTGTCGGGAGCGGCCCTCTCCGCACTGTTTGAGTTTCTATCATCCAACACAAGGATATGAAAATGGTTATGGTTTCATTTGGTTCATCAGTATAGCTTGCTTTCCTGTTATCTCTATGGATCTTAAACTTGTCACTGCACCATCAATGATGCAAGCTCCTTTGTTGTTGGTTATGCATATCTGAGTTGATTGAGAGAAACAAAGAATCGAAAAGTGTTCATAGGAGAGAGAAAATGATAATGAAGTAAACGAAAATATTAGGTGTTAACAACATATAATAAGATCCATGGAGATTCATGATCCAACGGTTAAGAAAAATTTATGTAACTTGCTCACGGTAGGAGACTTATTAAGGTCTCCCACTCTAGACAGAGCCTATGTTTCAGGCCTTGTTATGTTGTGATGAGGAAGAGTTTGGTTTTGAACACTCAATGGGAAATATTTGAATGCAACACAACAACGTGAGTTAACTCACGTTGGGGTTCGACGTGCGTTAACTTATGTAGGTTATACCTCAATGTGAGTTAACTCACGTTGTTTATATCGAACATAAGTTAACTTAAGTTGGGAGTATTTTGGTCAGTTCACGTGGGAGGGAGCAATTTTGTATGGGAGAAGAAAAAATTTCTAAAAAAATAACGGGTTTCGGGTAAGATCAAACTCATACCAAAATAACTCACTTACCCGATAATGCCAATGTTTTATTTTCACATGGAAGAAAGAGAAAACTAGGTCCCGCTTGGTTTGAGCTTATTTTGAGCTTATGAAAAATAGCTTATGTAAATAAATAAGCTTTTATTTTAATTTATAAACTCTCCCTAATGAAAATTGTATCTTCATGAACGGGTTTTTCATAAACTACCTTAAAAACTTATAAATAGTACATAAAAACTTATTTATTTGCATAAGTTGTTTTATATAAGTTCTAAAATAAACTAATCCAAACGGGCCCTTAGTTATAAATCAAATCTAACTTCCAAAATTGACACAAGACATCCTCTATATTTAAAATCAAAACATGTTTAAGTTATAAATTAGGATGTTGCATTTTTTTGTAATGTAACTTTAGTTTGTCGCAAATAATTTATGATAAATTTTTATCTTTTATTATATTATGACACTAAAAGATAATGAAAATAGGTTAAACAATTTTTTTAAGATAATAACAAATTTCTGGTACGATGTTAGAATAAAAAGGCACTCTTAGGTTTATAAACACCATCATACTACTTATCTTTGTCGATGTGGAACTATCTGTATGCATATTCTGATACTTCCAAATGTTGTTCGTCATGGTTTCTTTTGTTCTCTTGCATCTTTGCCCCTTATACATGGTGCATCATATTCTGATACCTTTACCAAATGATAAACATGGTGGGACTGAACAACTGTTCCCTCGTGATTATATGAAGACTTATTCAAGATTGTCTTCAAATTAATTTCCAGCTTAAAAGGATACCAATATACATGTTACAAAAGTTTGAGCACTTAAACATTTTATTAACTCAAATAATTATTTGCTTTCCTGTGTCTTAATGCAAGAAGACAGGTACTAGCAACAACGAGCAATTTTGTTTTGGTTGAACGAAGGTGACGTAAATAGTAGATTTTTTCATCGCTCAGCTAGTGCTCATGGATGATCAAGAGTGTCTTTGCAACATTGCTATAGAATATTTTCACTCTATTCTCATCTAGTCATTGTGATCTCGATCAGGTTATTAATGATTTCTCCATATGTATCTCTAAAGATGATAGCTATATGCCCACAACTGTATCTTCAGGTTGTACTTTATAAGTTTGGTTTTGCTGATCTTTGGATAAAATGAACCGTGCAATGTAGTTGCATCATCGAGATTTGTAATCCCTATACCTCTACATACTCACAAGCTCAAGTAAATTTTGGAAACTAGCGGTTAATCAATTAATTATAAAAAATCAACTCTCTTTAAGCAGCATGTCAGTCTTTGAATCAAATCTCTTTCATCCTGAGTGTATTGAAGTGATTGGTCAAGGTAAATATTTGGGACTACTATCGGTAGGAATAAAAAGGTAATATTTGGCTGTCTAAAGGAACACATCTGGAAGAAAATAAAATCCTGGAACGCTAGATCCCTCTCTCATGCTGGTAAAGTCTAAAGAAGTACTTATCAAATAAGTGAAACGGATACAGCTTGTGCTAAATTCGTTTTTATAGGGGATCAAAATAAAGTGGTGGCAAAGGAATAAATTGGATTCGGTGGGATAAAATGTCAACTAGTAAAAAGAAACTTGGAGGTTTCAACCTTGGAGATATTGAGGGATTCAATGTTGCTATGATGGAAAAACAAGGCTACAAGATTGTCGCGAATCATATCTCCCTAGTCCCTACTCACTGGTGTTCTCAAAGTTAAATATTTTGGATTAACAATGCAGCTGTGCATATCCATGATCAAGGTCTCATTCGTTCCGCTCGATGTATCAGCTAGACCAAACCAGAGACCAACAACCTGAAATGTAATCTAGTTTCAACAATTATCGGTGCAATATCAAGTATTGTGGTAGGAATATGCTTCCCAGACAACTCTAGAAATTTGGTATTGGTTCATACTACACATTTTATCTATCAAAACATGGTGCCTGATGCTTTAGCATTAGCCTTTCTTATCCCCTACGCAAAGCTCTGGCTCATGAATATGATCAAGTTATTTTTGAATTTAATAGCAAGATAATAGTTGATGTTATCTTAGGTTCAAAATTAATTTGTAATGAGTTGGGAGTTCTTGAGCCATTGCAGAGAGATATTAGATACCCATCGTAACTACAAGTTAGTCGTTATAAAGAATGAAATTAACAAAACCTGAGAATGAGTTTCAATGCATTGATATCACAGACGTCTAAGCAAGGTTTTGAGCAACAAAATACCAGTTTGTAACATTGTGCATTTGATTTCCTGGCACTGTCTGAACAAAACTATGAAAAGAATCAAATTAAGCAAATAATGTACACTTCAATATCAAGTTCAAGTTCAAGACCAAAATTGTACATTTGACCTTTAAAATTGAGAACACTATGCATTCTTTTGTTTCTTGCTGTTATAGAATGCATGTACATAATTTGTTAAAGGCATCAATTGAATTTTGTAGCGCGTTGCAATAGAAAGATATGCACAAGATAGACCTACATATAACTTGAACCCGATGTGAGAAAACAAGGTAAAATAAGTAAACAAGGCGGTAAAACAAACTATCACGGTAAAAGTGAATAGGCACTTGAATGTTGAGATTTCCTCTTCATTTTGTTGGTTAGGGAATTGGCCTTGAACCTTGAAATCAGAAAGCAATTGGTCCTTGATTTGGAATGCATCCATTAGCCAAGAAGCAGCTTTAGTTTCAGAAACTGGAATCTCCTCTATAGGAATACGCCGAATATGCAAGTGGACTTCCGAAGGATCAAGACCAAAAACATTGTCTAGAAAGGAAGGACATTGATTCTTGTATGCAATTGTCACGTCATATACTGCACGTGATTGAAAGATAAAATTTAACATACTTTACACGTTGAACAAATTTAGAAAAGAAAAGAGACAAGGGGAAAGTTGGAACATTATGTAAACTGCATGTCAATGAAAGGAATGATATGGAATATACACAAATTCGGATTGACTGCAGAAAGTAATTCCATGCATCCACTTAGCACATTGGTGGTCGTTGGATCGAGATCAAACGGTCCAGGTTTGAATAAAGATTTTGATTTTTTTTTTTTCAAATTAAAATGCCGAGAATTTGAACCTTCCAATTTAGATCGAACAACAACCGGTGTGCTGAATCGTGTGCTGAATGCGTGGAATTTCTTACTCTGCCGATTTCGATCACATAATGTAAGCTATAAGTACACCTAAAGAAATCCACGCATAAAGCAAAAAACACAGCATCCTAAGGGGTAACTTCAAAGCAAGGAGAAAATGTGAAGTACTTGTATGTTTGTTTACAATTGAGAAACTGCAAAGATACATTTGGATCTGAACATACGTATGGAACTGAAATTCAATTATACTTATCATAATTTTCAAAAGCCAAGTCCGTTACATTTTGGTGACATAGATTGCATAACTTTATAAATATCTACCATAAAGTCATTATGAATTGACCGAGTATCAAATATTAAAAAAAGTAAAAGGAATTATAAAAGAAACCTGCATCCAATGAGCCTCGTAGAGTTTCCAAGCAAGTGTGAAACCCCTTTGTTTTTGGAAGTAATACATTTGTCAGCACAGGAAGTCCAACTTCAGCAGCAAATTTTTGACTACTTTTACACTTCTGTTCACTGCATAAAAAACAAATAATATGTCAAATGTGCCGCTGAAGTGAACAATATATTGTCTATTTGTCGGTATAACACGATGCCCGTACTTTAGTAAGCTAGTCAAAACATTGCTCATAATGCATACAAACAAAATATCAAATAAAATAATGTGGAATTGAAATGAATTTAATACATTATCAATGATAATAAACACACTTAGAAATGAAAATATGAGATCCGAGCTGAGAGGGATTCGAGGTAGTACGTATAATCGGTTCCTTCAGGAAAAAGAGATAGCCATAAAGGATCTTTCGGATCCTGAAATGTTGAAAGATTTTGTTGCAATATTTGCTCATCTATCTCCCATTTCCTCTCCACTGCAATGAATTCCAGAATCTGAAATCCCCAACCAAAAATCGGTAGTTTCATTAAGCTGCTCTTAAGGATATATTTTATAAATCCCAGTCTTCCCTTTCTAAGAGCAAGATCCCACAAGTACATCCAATCAACCTCAGTTCTGTGATTGGCGATAAGTAACACACGTTCCCTCATCGGAATACTATCCCCAGAAAAGACAACTTTAGTTTTGTTTATCTTTTCGAATAGAAAGGGCCACATAGATAACCAAAGTCCAAAGAAGAATGATACTGCCTTCCTACTATAACGAATACTGATAAGCCGCAATCCTACAACTGCAAGCGGCGAAAGATATACTATACACATAAAAGCTGTTGAAAGAAACACCACCAAACATATCACACCCCTTAAAAACCTAAGAGGGGTCATAGAGCGGTGCTTTAATCTACTATCGGATTTGAGAGGTGTGCAAACTTCCATCTTCTTCAATGAACTGGTCGAAAACCTCCCTTCTGCAATAACGTACTTAAATGTTATTTGGTAATTACCAAAATTGTGGACAAGTATAACAGCTATAGCATAAATCCTCATTGATTTGCAATAAGCTAAATGAGAAATGAGGAATTTGATCTAAATGTTTCCGAAAAGCTTCTCCCATATACATAAATGCATTGCTATACAAGTCAGGCAATCACACAAAGACTGAAATAGAAAATAAAGGAGAAAATACAATCTAAAAACTAAGTGATTCAATTTAATGAGTTTTAATGTTTTGGCACTGGGGCGAGCGAGACATTAAGTCGGTTCTTACTTCATAGTTTGAAATATCCTTTGAGTTCCCATAACATGCTCTTTCAGCACTAGTTTTTCAGATTTGCAGCAATTTGAAATTACATGTTAAGAACGGATTTATTATTTTGACGAATTTCAATTGTAGCATACAATGAAGTTACTTATGGTGCAAAGGGATGATTTTCAGATAGTTAAGACTAGTGTTCATTTCAGCATCGACACTCTAAAGTAGCAGAGGAACAAAACAGTAAGTAATAAGTATTGATTCCTTTGAACTTCTGAATGATCGATCGATCTCCCAGTATAATCCAACTTATTAACACGTCATATTATCGATGATCAAAAAAGTAAAATTTTGAACTTGGACTCTGCAGTCACACAAGGAAAAACTGCATTTACCACACACGTCAAGAGATCTTGAACGTGGGATGACGATGAGATGATTTGTATTAAATCGGATTGAAAATAAAACTCTTGAATACAAACCATCTGATCTCCATAAAGGACTGCATGATACATGGCTATATATGATTCAAATCCTAAGTTTCCAATTAAACAAAAACGACAGAATTGATTAAATTAAATGCAGTAGCAGTAAAGAATATCACAAGCAGAAAATGGCAAAAGTGATTAAAAAAAGAGATTAAATTACTTGTGAAATAACAGTATCTGAAATAAAGATCCAGTTATTCTGACATGAATTTTCATCTATTAAGGTAAATATATTTTGGAATCTGAAATCTTGTTCATGAAGCAAATCGCAAAATAAAAAACAATCGTATAATTGAATTCGTAAGAATAAGGTCTAAAATCCAGAAACATAACATGTATAAATGAAATTGAATTAACGCATATAAAAAAGCGAGTTAGATCGAATTAAATATATGAGTATAGACATAGTAGTTGACTAATAATAATAAGAACTAACTCACTCACCTTGAGAGGGAGATTTTCTTTCGAGGGTTACGAATGAATGAATGAATATTGAGAACAAAAATGAGTGAATGAAACAGGAGTTTGGTTTGTAATGAGAAATTTGATTGATTTGGGTTGAAATCACCAGCGGTGTACCTCAACGAGATGTACAGTACTACTGCCAAATTTTGTACTTAGTATATTGGATAAGACATAAGAGATCATGCCATGCCAAGTTGCCTACGACTGGGGTCCACTTCGGATCTACATCCCTTTGTCCTTTCTACTCTTGTCCCACATGTTTTTTTTCTTTTTTAGTATTATTATATATAGGTATACTAGTAATATACTTATGTTATGTTGGTCTTATATTTATCACTAAAAATGTAATATAAGCATTTCATCGACTTAGGGGTATTGCTATGGTGTGTACTCTTTGGCTAGCCCCATGGAAAATAGGAAATACTTAATGTGGTTTGAAAATTAAAATGATTAATTATGTTTATCAGATAAAAATAGGACAAAACTTAGGTACAGTACCACAAGTGCTGTTGGTACTGTTCCCCCAAAAAAATACGTCAACTTCCTCACCGTTCAATTTTAGAGCTATCTGCAACGCTCGCTGATAAGGGAGACCGTCCATGGAACCATACGAACGGATAGTGTTGGTGCGTATCCATGCTGATTACCACTCACACCAAATATAATCTGTCGGTGCAAATTTTCGGTTGTGACATTGGAGTAGAGGTGCTCTATACGAGACTCAACTAACGAGATAGGAGAAGTAGGAAAACAGGCCTTGTTGGTCATGGACAATTGGATTTCAAGGCAAGGTATGAAGGTTTCATGGTGATGGTAACATCTAGATCTAGGAATGATAGGTTATAATTAAAAGTTAATAGTATAATAGTGTGAAACAATGGTTTTGTACAATTTGATGATGAATGTGTTGTTATGGAAGATGATGATTCACGATGGTTGCCGTTCTCCCAGACTTGTTTTTCAGTGAATTCAACGGTGAGGAAGTTGATGTGGCATAAATTGCACATGTGTCATAATTTTATTGGGGAACAGTACCAACAGCATTTGTGGTACTGTATCTAAGTTTTGTCCATAAAAATATTCAATAAAACATATAAAAAATTCCTTAATCGTTTTTTTTTTTGAAGGGATATTCCCTAATTTATTTATTTTTTGACAAAATTCCCTAATTTATTATTATTAGGTGGAGTGTAGCACAAAATAGTTGACAAGTCCTATGACCCACCAGCCACGCAGTTTGCTTTTACTTCTAGAAAGAGCAAGTACAATGGTGGAATGTTCCCGTTGGAGTGTTAGGAATAATTCGAGGAAGCTTCCCCAGCAGCCTCCAAACAAGGAATATCGATTTGTTATGGGACACTAATGTCTGATCTCATTGTAGTTACGATGTTTCCCATATCATTAAGTACAATTTGTTGACACAAGTTCCTATCAAGGATTGCCATTGGATCTTGTTAAATAAAGATTGCTATTGGATGTTTGGAAAACAAATACTAATATAATGACACTAATTGTTTTTTAAAATCAAGAGGGAAAAAAACTCAATAAAAGAATTTACATCTTAATCAAACGAGAAATCGAGAAGTATACACTATAACAATATCGATTAACAAGAAATTACATCTTAATCAAACGAGAAATCGAGAAGTATACATTATAACAATATTGATTAACAATAAATGTCTAACTTAAGTTGAACAAAACTCATAAATAAATAAATAAATAAAAAAAACTCCCATCATTGAAACTCGTATTGGACAACACATCCATACACATATTACTTTCACAATAAGAGTGACAAAACTCTAATCTCTCAATTTATATGTAATAAACAATTGATTTGTTGCAAAAGTCTTCCGGCCATTGACACTACCAACCACCTTATGGTTTAAGTAGGAGTTTTCTTTTTTACTTTGGTTTAAGGAGATAATGACACCGATTTTTGCATACCACTAATTCTTGTTATATAGATTAGATTCTAAATGATTAAAAATTATGATCTTAATCAATTTTATACTTTAAACTTAACAAAAATTTATATATTCTAACAAACTAACTAATTAATTAATGACTTGTCATAATAGATCTATTCAAATTCTTTTAGAAAGTGAAGATTCGTAGTTTAAAATATCTAATACAACATGAAGTTAGTACTTAACATATTTGAATTTTTTACACGTTTGAATTCTAACTCCGAACGGGGGTGGGTTAAAAGTCAAGGATCCAAAATTAATAGTTTTTTTTTGAAAGAAAAATTATTAGTGTTGACTGATCCAATTTGAGAAAGTCAAATCAATACCAAATTCAAGCATTCTTCTTATTATATTTGGGTCATAACACTCGTGGTCCTATTTGGATAAATTTTGAAGCAATAAATCACATGACTTTTTCTATAAGCTAAAAGTTTATGTATAAGGGAAAAAAAATCGTAAATTAGGGACATAAATCTAACTCAAGAAGAAACGAATAAAATAAAAAGCTCATACTTACATGTACACCATCCCCTCCATTGAGTAACCTTCACCCTCCACCACATCCGAGCAACTCTAGCCACCGTCTTTGGGTCTTATCCGCAACATTGTTGTTGTATGAGAAAAGTAGGTTTAAACCACAAATGATGGTTGACAGGTCCTTTACCTTGACTAGGGGCTCCTTCTCTAGTACACCAAAAAATCCCACTAGATTTGAGGTGTAAGGATGATTTATAAGCATCATCCACACTCTCAATCCAACAAACACATTTTACAAATGACAAAACTTTGAGGTCCCACATAAATGTTTGGATGATCAAAGAAAGTATAAGGAAAGAAAGAGTAAGGAAAGATAATATGAGGAAAGAAAAAGAATAGAAAGTGAGGGGATTGTTTTGGTTGTTTGGTATAAAAGAAAGTGGAATAGAAAGTTGAAGGAAAGAAAGATCCATATTTATTAATTGATATAAATACCCTTAAAGACAATATAAATATAAAGCATAAAACAATATAACAGTGAGTTGAAAAAATATTAAAAAAATGGCTATATCCAATTGTACACCATAGAGATGGAAAAAAATGAAATGGTAAGTTGAAAAAATTTAAAAAAAAAAGGGAGACAAATAGCTATATCCTATAAAAAAATGAATGGTAAAAAGTAAATAAAAAACAATATAAGTTGGGGGTGTTTTAGACTTTTCAAACAAATATGGGTTGTTTCTCAATCTTTCCGTTCACATTAGCATGGAAAGGTTTTATGTGTGGGTCCCACATAACTTTCTTTCCTTTCTCATTGTTCCCTTGAACCAAACTCGGAACAATTTTTGGTTTCCGTGCTTTCCATCCACTACCAATCTTTCCTTCCTCAATCTTGGGAACCAAACATAATGTAAATGAGGCATTGCCTCAAAACATACTGTGTTGGGGACTTGTGATGGAGCATTGAATGTACCAGAATAGTGTCGGGTAAAGATCCTTTCCATTTGGTATAATAAATGGAGGATGCAATTTAGAGAGAGATATGCACATAAAATAGATAGTGGGTCCTACTATTAAGTGGGTCCCACCATCATTAATTACTTTTTAGTTTTTCGAAATTTTTTGTGTTTATATCTCTTCAAATGGATGAAATGTAGAAAATAATAAATGGAGAGGATCTTAACTCAATAGTGCCAAAGCACACTTGTGTCAATTACTCACATTTTAACCACGATAACAATAATGTAAGATTGTAAGAAGCGATGTGTTGTTAGAATTTAATGTATTAGTTTCTAATATTACACAACTTTGTTTATGTTGTTTCGTTGATAGTGGTGTTGGCTTTGTTTTGGTGTTTCTATTTAGGGTTAATAGGCATTTACCCCCTACCATTTGGGGGTCTTTTGGTATACCCCTATCAAAAGAAAACTTGGAGATTCCCCCTTATAAAATAAATATTCTTTGGTTTACACCCCTGAACCAATCTGACTGTGCACATAAGCTGACATGACACGCTGACTCTATATAAGCCAAGTTAGCATGCCAAATATGCAATTTTATAGAGTCAGCGTGCCATGTCAGCTTATGTGCACAGTCAGATTGGTTCAGGGGTGTAAACCAAAGAATCTTCATTTTACAAGGGGGGATCTCCAAGTTTTCTTTTGATAGGGGGTATACCAAAAGACCCCCAAATGGCAGGGAGGTAAGAGAAATTCTAATATGGTCACATGACCCAATAAAAAGTGTTTGGTCACACACACATAAAGAAATATTTTTTTTAATAATAAGGAAGAAATTGATAAAAAAATAATTGAATATTTTAAGGACCATCTTTTTATGTATGTGTCCAAACACTTTTGATTTGGTTTGTGACCATGAAAGAATTCCTCGGGAGGTAAAAGCCTATTAACCTTTCTATTTATTGATTTTAGAGATAACCCTATGTTAGGAGGCGTTTCCTATAAGTTTTTTGGATTTTTTCTTTGATTCACGGGTGTATGGATTTTTCATTGGTGGCTCCCCATCTATCATTTGTATGTTGTTACTTTAAGACTCTTGGCCTAATGATGTAGTAAATCTGCAAGTGCACGGCTTACCGAAGTAGTAAAAAGAGAGTAGAGAGTATCATTCCAACAGGGAGTTGTTCAATTCAATTAAGTTTTATTGGTGATTAGAAAAGAGTTTCAGTTGCAAAGTTGTGATTTTAACGGTTTAAAAATAATAGTAGTAAAAGCGCCTTGGGATTATTGGTTCATCTTGGTGACAACCCTTCACAAACCAAACTCTAAACCTAGAACTTTATATTGGACCTACTTTCTAAAGACAAGTTTCTCTTAAGCCTATCACATTTCCTTTCGGTTTTAGTGAGCGTGTTCCTCTAGCAACAACGCCTGTTCTCATGGTTGATTGCTATTAGAATCCTTGAAGAACGAAACTTTATTTGTCTCAAGGTTTGCTAGACTATTCTCATGTTTCGCAATCCTTGTCCAATTTCACTTGTTCCAATATCAAAACTTCTTCTTTCGATGCTTCGCTTTGATATTTGTGATGATGAATTAACAAGTACTAACCCTCCGTTGTCGCTTTACGAGTTTGATACTTGTTAATTCATTATAAAAACGGTGAAATTAGATTAGAAAGTAGAATTATATAAAATTAGGGTTCGAGGCTTGGTTTGATTAGGATTAGGTCATTAGACTCATTCAACAATCCCAAGGCAAGAAGAGTCTACTCACTTATGTTCATCGTAGACATAGAAGAGAAGATGAAGAACATAAATAAAATAACAAGAAAATAAAAGAAGAACTTTTATTAAAGATAACAATTGTCACTATTGAATTCCAAGAACAAAAGATGATTGTTGTGATTGCTAACCATTCTATTTATAGTCTACAACTACTTAAGCCTCAAGAAATATATCAATAGAATGTTCCATAAGAAACCATGAGCTTTAGGTCAGAAATAAACTAAAATAGGTGGCTTGTACAAGAAGCAAAAGCAGCAAAAAGCTGTCTGGAGGGGTGGCACGGCCGTGCCACTGGAGGCACGGGCCGTGCCTATGTCTCTGACTTGTGCTGGCCCTTGGAAACTTGCAGGCACGGCCATGCCATTGCTGGGCACGGCTTTGCCTGATAAATTTGTCCAGAATCTTCATATTTTTGGCACGAATCAGCTCCAAATCACCTTTCTTTTGCTCCAAGATGCAATCTTTGAAATATTTGTTTCTGAAATAAAATAACTTGCAATTGAAGTAAAATAACTCTAAAAAGGAAATAAAAACATATTAAATTTAAATAAAATAAACTCAAATATTATATTAAAATCACTAATTATTGACTCATCACGTAACACTCCTTGTGCTGGTTAAGATTCATTGCGATTTTAATAAATTCTATTTTAGCTTTTTCAAAAAAAATATTAGACAAGTTGTTGAATTATTTGATAACTGTGAGGCTCAGTTTATTCTAATCGTTGTGCTTTTTTTTTTTTGTCCTCTTTGTATTCATTATTATTTCTTAAATGAAAAGAGTTAAGTTTGGTTAGATAAAATAAAAACTATAATAACAATATCGAAATGTCAAAGAAAACAATTAGGATTGAAATTTAAATTTAATCATAAAATATTAAAAACCAAATTGAAATGTTATAGTAAATTTTATACGTACACATAGCAATAGTAAATCGTTGGTTTTTTTTTTGTGATGGTCGAGGTTTGAACTTCGGACCTTGCATATATTATGGACTGTCCTAACCAACTGAGCTAAGCTCACAAGGACAAAACAATTTAATTGAGTAGCAAGTTGGGTCGTTACTGTTTTATTGTTTTCACACAAAATAAACCATGTTCATTTTTTGCGGTTTACTTAACTTTTTGGGTTAATACGTTTTTACCCCCCGTAATTTGGGCGAGTTCCGGTTTACCCCTGTAAAAAAAAAGTTTAGATTCCAACCCTGTAAAATAAGATTCTTTGATTTTAGCACTTGACCCATGTGACTGTGCAGAATTGCTGACATGGCGAGCTGAGTGGCACGCTAACTGTGCATATCTGATTATGTGGCATGCTGACTGTATAATTAATTTTGTTTTTCATTTTTTTTAAAGGTACACATGGCATTTGTGCCTTTTTTTAAAAAAAATTGTAAAAATTAGAAAAAATTCAGATTTTTTTTTATTACGAAAAATATTTTCCAAAAAGAAGTTTTTTAAATTTTCTCAATAAAACAAATTTTTTTCTAAAAAGAAGTTTTTTAAATTTTCTCAATAAAAAAAATCTGGAAAATATTTTTATTTTTAAAAATCTTGATACAAATTTATTTAAAGATTTAGGAAAAGACAAATTTTTTTTTTGAATTTTTTTTAACGATGTGTTACAAATTTGAGAATATTTTTTAATATTTAAAAATTGAGGATAACAAAAAATCTGGAAATTTTTTTAATATTTAAATTTATTCTTATCTATTTGTTACATATGTTATTTGTATTGAAAATTGAGGACATTTTTGAAAAGAAACAGTCAGTCCAAAAGCGTTGAAAGAGATTGTTTTCTTTATATCTATAGTATATATTATATAAACAATATTTCCCAAAAATTTATATAAAAAATAAAAAAAATCAAAATTAAATTAAATTTTAAAAATATTCGGAAAAAAATATAAGCTAATTTTTGAATGTTTTGGTAAAAAAATATTTGAAAAAAATGTTAATTTTTTACTGAATTTTATTATTTTTTGAAAAAAAATCCTATTTTTTTTCCTTTTTTTAAAAAATTTGATTTTTTTTCTTATCGTTTAATTTTTGAAAATTAATTGTCAGATTTTTTTTTTTATCTTTTTAAAAATAAATTTTTGAACCATTACACACATGTCAGATTTCAAAAAAATAAAAATTAAAACATCTTTTTTAAAATAATTTTTTGAACCATTACACACATGTCAGATTTCAAAAAAATAAAAATTAAAACAATTACACAGCGGCATGCGAAGGTCAGTGTCCATTACACACATGTCAAGTTTTCAAAAAATAAAAATTAAAATAATTACACAGTGGCGTGCCACGTCAGCGTCTGGATGGGGTCAGGGGTGTTTTGTGGAGAATCTTTATATTATAGAGTTGGAATCCAAACTTTTTTTTATAGAGGTTAAACCGGAACTCGCCCAAATTACAGGGGATAAAAACGTATTAACCCTAACTTTTTTGACAGAAAGTTTACTTTTTGAACTGCACTGCATATTTGCATATTTTCAATTAGGAAATTACCAATTAATTTTTTTTTTTCAAACTATAATATATATGTGTGAAATACGTTATGTGTCCTATTACATGTCTTAAGATTTTTAAACAGACAAAGGTGTACCTAATCAAACTAAAAACTGAAGACCAAAATTTGCAGCAATTGGGAACCTAAGTCTTTGCCTCAGCAATAAAGCTTTTCACAAATCTCCTCCAATAGAAGTAATCATATTTGAGACACTAAATACGACACTTCTCCCGGCTGAATTTCGAATTTTAATTCGCCACATCTTGAGAGACTAGCTCATTCCGCTAGACCAGTCATCCATAGATTTTGAAGCCGCTATTTAGACCAGGACATCAAAGCTATTGAGGCCGTATATCCAGCTGAATTTAAACACAATCCTATCTAATATCAAAGATTGTATTGTGATACGAACTCAATTGTTACTACAATTTTAAACTTTGATCACATGTACTATTATAGGTGCTATTGTTCTTCTTTTGGCAATGAACATTGACATAGGACTTCAAAAAGAGGAAAAGAATAGCAGCATTCAAAACAGAATTGAAAACCCAAGCTCCAATTCCATTACACCCACCTCTCCATAAATGCAACCAAAGAACACCAAAATGACAAACCAAATTACAACCCAACAAAATCATTTGACAATTCACTGTGAAATAAAAATTCTTACTTGGCAACCCAATTTCAATCCAAAATCTATATCCATAGACCAAACAATAAACCAAAGTTGAGAGCAAAATCCCAAGCACCTGAAATGACTGTGAAAATTCAAGCCATAGAAAAGAACTAATCAAGAGAATGGAGTTGTTGAATAGCCTGAAAAATGAGAGTTTCCGGTGACGGAGAATGACAAAGAAGGTTCGAAACAGATGAAGAAACCTTGAGAGGTAGAAAATATAAGACCAGAAGAAAACACGACCAGAAGGACGCATACCAAGTGGGAAACAAAGGAACCATTCAAAAGGGGTGGTTTTAGTTCTCCGGAGGAGCCACCGTGTGTCGTGGAGTTCTGCAGCCGCGGAGAATAGCATGCCGGAGAAAATTGTGATGGAGATTAGTGACATCATGAGGTAGTGGATTGCGGGAATAGGCCCCAGTCGAACAGCCTGACTGCGTTTGAAGATTTTAAGGATGATGTGGAGGGTGAGTGCCGCGGTTATATAAGCGGCGATGGCTGTGACGAGGAATGGCCACGTGCCGCCCCATGATTGGCTCGGACTCCATCGGAACCAAACTATGGACGGATGGTCTATTAGCCAATATTTTAGGCTCTCGGTCAGTTGGAATATCATTTGGAAGACTATTTGGTAGGATGTTCTTAGGAAATGAGTAAGGAATGAGTATGTTAGTTAATTTATTAAGTCTTGAAAGTTGGTTTGTCTTGATTTGAATGGTAAGAATTTGGAGTATGGAAATTATATATGTGTAGGTAGTTGTTGATATTGATATGAAAAATGAAACAAACGTGGTAAAGTTTAGTTATTAGTATTATAATGTGATGTGATGTGATGTAGGTGCATGAAGACTTGTGAGAAGTGAAATATTTTTGGGGTCATTGTTTATGACTATGAATGAATTAATGTTATATATTGTCGTATTGATTGGGCAATTACCTTCAATCCATCTTTCTTCGTAGCAGCATCATCATAATGGCTATGGGGCACAACACAATGCATGATAAAGTCACGCGTTTAACGCGTTAGCTTAGCATGACATTACATACTCGTTTTTTTATTTATATATATTTTTTATTGATGAGTTGAGCCGACAGTCCAAATTCCAAAACTAAAAAAAATCATCATTATCATTATCATTATATAAAAAAACAAAATAGTTGTTCAAGTCAAACTTTAATGACGGGTTATGACTCATATGTATGACATTGACAAGTGTGAAAGAAATGCTAAAATTATCTGGTGATTCTCTATCTTTTGTAGTTTTTGTTGTGGGTGACTTAAAACTCATCAAAACAAAGGTTGGAAGTCTGAAAATCTGGTGGAACACTGCCACAGGCATGAGGCGCCCGAGTAGAGGAGTTTTCCATTGATTCTACCCTGCCTCGTATGTGAGGTGGGTGGTTTGGGCCGCGAGGCGCCCAATGGAACGTTGGCTTGAGGCACGAGAGACAGGGCGTGAGATGCCTGGTTCGGTTTTTGAATAATATTTAGGCTACTTTCACTCATTTGTTGTGTAATCTCAAGAGATCAGAATAAAGAATTTTAACGGTTAAAAGTTGAGTGTTTTTTTTTTGTTGAGATTTTTGGGTTGAAAAACAAATATAGACACCTTCATGGTGATTTCGCTCAAGAGGTTGGGAGATGATACGAGCGCAATTAGGGATTGCTCTTGGTGGAAAATGAATAAGTAATATGTGTTATTTGAGTTCTAATATTAGACAGGTTATCGGTTGTCATTGATACTTGTTTCATACATTTAAGTTATTGTTGTTATTTGAGTTCAAATTCACAACACTTTTGATTCATTTTTTGAATGAAATTTAAAACCAAAGTACATTCCTTGTTAATATTCTTTTCTTCTAGCAAGATATATAAAGTTAGTTTGATAATTAAGATGAAGAGTGAGAAGATCGAGGTTTGATCTCATGTTTTTCATTGTTGAGATGCATAATATCATAAACATATAAACCATTTTGATTTATTCTAAATAAATAACATGACATACAAAACATAATGAACTATGGGCCCGTTTGGAATAGCTTGTTTTAGAGCTTATATAAAACAGCTTATGCAAATAAATAAGTTTTTATGTATTATTTATAAGTTTTTAAGGTAGTTTATGGAGAAAAAAAAGTTTATGAAAATACGATTTTCGTCAGTGAAAGCTTATAAATTAAAATAAAATTTTATTTATTTACATAAGCTATTTTTCATAAGCTCAAACCAAACGGGGCATATATCTATGTTTTGTCTAAATAAAGAAATAATCATAAAAAAAGGGTTGGTCACACTCACTTTGTTCTTTCAAAAAATGAACAAACCTTATTTTCTTTCTCTCTAAAACATGGGCAACTCTCCCTAAATAAAGAAAAAAAACATGGGCAACTCATTTTCACTATTTTTTTCATCAAATATATAAACATAAAATAAATAAAAATACCAAAATCATAAAATATATCATCAAATATTTGCAATTAACTTTGGAGGAATGCTAAACAGTGCCCCCAAGAGCATTGGTTGAACATCTAAAAAAAGAAAGTTTTTACAAAAAAGTAATGTAATCATTATTTAGTCAAAAGTAACACTTTATGTTTCCAAGACAAAATTTATATTCATAGGTTCCTTAACCAATGCTCCGAGACACTTGTTAACAAAACCCTTAACTTTGCATACACCAAAGTAGCAAAAGTTTCAAGCCTAAAACCGCATAAGTTGCTTGCAAGCATCATAAAAAATAACTAAAGCAGGAAACCCTAAATTAACTAAAGTTATTATTCACGGAATAACAAGGTTTAAGAGCTTAACTGCATCATTACAAGACAGAGCTCATAAAGAGCCTAAATTCCATTTTCAAAATTGATTGAGTTTGTTTTGAATAATAATAATGATAAGGATGGGCTTGGTAAACGGTTTAACCTTTTTGATATTGGTTTATGTGGGTTGGATTCAGGTAAACCTATTATCCGAATTGGAATAACTGATTTTGCAATTTTGCAAACTACTACAACCATTTACCAAATTCAAACCATCAAATTGGATTAGGATCAACAATGGATCAAACCAACACAAATAAAGTTTTAGACTTGATTCGATAATTGATTTGTTGAACTTGATTCGTGAACTAAATGAGCTGAACTTGAGCTGATGAGCTGAAAATTAAGTTCGTTAACCTAATAAGCCGAACTTGAGCAATATATAGTGCAACTCGTTTAGTTCATAAACAAAATCGATTATATGTATACATATAATATTATGTATTACTTATAAATTATTTAATCTTTTTAAATTTATATATTTTTTTAAACCTCGACATCCGATTCAAGAACCGACTAATCTGACCGCCCACTTGATGGGCTCCATTTAAAGCCAGAGTGTGACTTTGTATGGGTTTGTCCACCAAAATTGGCACAAGGAGGAATCGAACATGAGACCCTGAGCGGATCAAACTCCAAGATCCCAAGTCAAGCACTAGGCCAACTCCAAATAGGTTTCAAATTTATACAATTGATTTTATATATTCGACTAAATTACACTTTTGGACCTTTAAATTATTTTTAAATTTTGTTTTGGTCCCTTAACTTTTTATAATTTTGTTTTGGTCATCTAAGTTACAAATATTAGACACATTAACCCCTTATTTTTTTCTTCTTTTTATTTCCCCCCCTTTAAGTTGCCAATGTTAGACACTTTGCTCTTTAAATTACTAACTAGACATTTTGGTCTCTTAAGTTGTAAATATTAAGCATTGTAAATGTCTAACGTTCATAACATAAAAGATTGAAGTATCTTATGTTTGTAAGTTAAGAAACTCAAATATGGAACAAAAAAAAACTTAAGGTAACAAATAAAATGTAAAAAACTTAAGGAAATAAAGTGTAATGTTTAAAAGTCAAGGTATCAAAATGAAGCGAAAATAAGTTAAAGATCAAAGTAATACATAAAAATAACTTAGGAGATAAAAGTGTAATATATCCTATACATTTTTATTTGTGGTTGCTAACTTACATCCACTTAAAAATACTAAGGTACAAGTTAACAAGCTACACTCACTTATAATATACTAAAACACCCTTTTGTTTATATTTTAATTAATTTTAAATAGAATGGTAATTTTGTAACTAGCTTAGGAAATAAATGTTCTCCTATTTTTTCGGCAGAGTTTCAGGGATTTCGGATTTTAACCATCAGTGCATTGACTAGTAAAAAAAAAATAGCTTATAATTAATGTCCAAAACAAAAACTCCAGTTTATAATCATTAATTAAGTAACTTTTTTTTTTGGAACATTTTATTAATTAAGACACAAGTGAAAATTGATTTTTCTTTAAAATAAAAATGTTATTGTGTTTATTTGACTTTTTTCAAATTAAGTATTTATTGAATTTTTTTGTTGCTCTTTTAAAAAAAATAAAAGGAAAAAATAACTATTGCATGTTTAAGGTACAAAATATGTAATATGAGCATACTTTTAAGGAAACAATATTTAGAATGATGAAAGTGGATGTAAGTTAGTGAGGTGGGTGTAAACAATTTGATAAAAATTATAAAAATTAGTGTAAATAATCAAGTGGGTGTAGGCTGCTAACTTGCACCTTAATGTTTTTAGATGGATGTAGCTTGCTGACTTGCACCTTAGTATTTTTAGGTAGATGTAAGTTAATATCCCCTTTTTATTTAATATATGTAGAGTTAGTTTGCCAGACTTTTAATATTTTTAATCGACATCATAACAGTTATTAAAAAAAAAAAAACAGTTCTCAAACAAATTGTTGTTGGACTAACGCCCAATAGCACAACACAAGTGATTTAGTTCAAATGTCCCACGTCGAAGGTTTGCGACAAATATAAGAGAAACTTATATAAAAGCAGCAACGCTTACTAGCATTAATAATATGCAAAATGTTACGAACACTCTCTTCTCAATATTTTTTTCAGATTCAGGTGAAATTCATATAGATCTCATCATTTTATATGTGATCGATTTACAATAAAAGAATGAATGATAGAGAGAATGTTCGAAAAAGAATGTCAATAACACTCTTCTTTACGATATAATATTTAGTAAAATATTTTCATTTAGTTTGCTCATTAATCGCGAGCTAAAATGCCAATTAATTTTTTTAGCATCTTTCTTGCTTTGATCTTAAGGTACATCGAAAAAAATATGGTAAAAAGGTTTAAATTTTTTACATTTAAATTGATGAATCAAACCAAACCGTTGGCTAATTTAAATTTGTATTAGACTTGAGTAATTGAAGCCTAACAAATTCAATGTCAAGAGTAGACCGTAGTCGTACTACTGCTCCTTGGAATTTTCCAGTCAAATGGTTTAACGCGTCGGCAATGTACTTACAAGTTACAGACAAATAACCAATAGCTAAACACCAGCTGGAATGTCATTATTTTATATTCTTTTTTCACAAAAGTCATAATTTTTAAATTAAAAGTACTAATTTTCTTGTTAAGATTCCGCGGTTATGCCAAACCAGAAATGTCCTAAACATAGACTTATTAAACACACAATCATTAATTTCCACTCTGTTTTTTACCCTCCTTCACAATTTCTACTATCCACGTGAAAAAAACAAACACAAATAATAATAATAATAATAATAGTACCTTGTAGTAATAGTTTTTGTTTTGAGGTTTTGACTTCAACAAGAATCCATCGTTCATTTCTTCACCGTTTTGTTTCTCTTCAGGTTCGTAACTAACTACCCCTTTTCATCAAAATATTTTTTTTTTTTTTTTTGCAATTCGATTTTCCAACTGTCTTAACTTACAAACCTTGATTTCTTCCAATTGCAATTTTTGTTTCAAAATTGTTGTCTAAAATGATTCAATTGAAATCTCAATTAGGGTTATGCTTTTGGAAATTTCATTTTGAATGATGCTTTTGTTCCCTGTCGATTTTGTTAAATCTTCAACAAAAAAATTAGCTTTTTTTCCTTTATAACATTCTTAGCTTCATGTTTGTGTTTCCTCTTTCTGATGTATCTGTGTTTGTTTTAATTTAATCCCTCAGTGGTTTCATTTATGTATGAAAATGAATAATTTTGACTCAGCAATACTGTATATGTATATTGTATGTAATTTGATATCTTAGATCTAATGTTTTTAGACATGATTAAGTTTTTATACGCAAGGGTTCGTTTGGATTGACTTATTTGAGTTTATCTACTAGCATAAGCACTTGTGAGACTATTTGGGATAGCTTATGAAAACAACATTTGGCATGTCCATAAGTTGTTTTCAACTTATTTTAATAAGGTGGACGGATAGCTTATATCAAACCATGACTTCATTTTATCTTTTGCTATAGAAATAGTTTATACATAAGCACTTATATGATAATTGATTATGCCATAAATGCTTAATTAAACTGTGGTCAGCATATAATATGTCCATAAGTTGTTTTCAGCTTATTTCTGTAAGCTCTCTTGGTTAGCTTATGAAAACTGCTTATAGCTTATATGGAAACCATTTGACTTTATTTGATGTTTTACTATAGAAATAGCTTAGGCATAACTTAAATGATAAGTGTTTATGTTATAAGTGCTTACTGCTTAATTAAACTGTTTATCCCTAACAAGGCTGTAATGTGAAGTTGGGATTTTATTTTACAGATGGCAAGTGGGTTTGGGGAATCAACAAGCAGGTCACCCCCAAGCCCTCCTTACTCAAGTAATAATAATAACAGTGATGCCGGCAATTTTGAATGCAACATTTGTTTTGACTTAGCACAAGATCCTATTATTACTTTGTGTGGTCATCTTTTCTGTTGGCCTTGTCTTTACAAATGGCTTCACTTTCACTCACAGTCACGAGAATGCCCGGTTTGCAAGGCGATGATTGAGGAGGAGAAATTGGTTCCTTTATATGGGAGAGGAAAGACGTCAACTGATCCGAGATCAAAATCTATTCCCGGTGTTAATATCCCTCATCGTCCTGCCGGTCAGAGACCTGAAACCGCTCCTCCACCTGAATCAAATCCTTTTTCTCAACATGGATTTGGATTCACAGGTGGATTAGGGGGATTTGCACCAGCAACAACTGCAAGATTTGGGAATTTCACATTTGCTGCAGGATTTGGTGGATTGGGGGGATTTATACCATCCTTATTTAACTTTCAGTTGCATGGTTTTCACGGTGGGGCCATGTATGGTGGAGCTGCTGGTTTCCCTTACGGGTTTTCTAATGCATTTCACGGTGGCCATGTTCATAGATATCCTCTACACACAGGCCAAGGGCAACAAGATTATTATCTGAAGAGGCTGCTGATGTTTGTTATTTTTTGTGTGGTACTTGCTTTACTTTGGCAATAGATTGAATAGAGTTCAGACTGCCGATATAACCAAACATAAGCTCTTATCGATCTTTCAGTGTGCCTTCTCTTTATATTATTATTTTGTAACTGTGGAGGTTGTTCATATTATACTCTGTTGTTACTCTTGTAGTTCCTCTCTAATTAGTTTATTGATCTTGATATGCGTCCTTATGGAAAATTTCATTTCAAGATCATAAAATCAAATGCAGATATAGATGTTAGTTTGATGATTATAAACTCATGATATATACCTATGAGATGGTTATTGAAATTGTAGTTTTTTCCCAGTTTTTGGTTTCCTCTTTGTTAAATATATGTTAATGTGGTCATCTTATATGAAAAACTATTTAGATATTTCCTGTTTTCAGTATCCATTAACTTCATTATTTCATCACGGTTATGCCTGTTAATTCATTTGTTCTTAAAGATTAGGATTTGAGAAGGGGAGACTTTACAGATGACAGAATGGTTAGAGTAACTTCCCTGTGATTAGGAGGTCACATGTTCAAATCAACATTCTTGCAAATGTATGGTAAGGCTGCCTTGGAAGTCATAATGTGAGGAGTTTTATAGCACTGGATGTTGCCGTTTTTGTTGTATAATAGATGAGGGTAAACATAAGCATTGTTGAAGTTTAGACTTAGATTGTTTTTGTGATGCATTTATCTATTTCATTACTATCAAATACACATTAGAATATTAATGATATATATGTAGTAACTTAAGGAACTGTGAAACTAGTTGCACTTTCTTTCATGCTCCTAGGTAGTACAGTAGGATTAAACTTTGACGTACTGAGATTCTAGCCTAGTTCATATTGTATTAGGTTTAAACCTGTAAGATGGTATTGAAACAAGTTTAGTTTTTTTCAACTATGTCAAAAGATTTTTTTTCAAGAATTTTACGCCTTCATTGATAAGACAAAATGCTTATTGAGCTCTTTTTTTTAGTAGTTTTACATTAATAGAGTCACTCATTCTTTACAATTTTGATCACAACAACCATCAAATTCTATCTTATTGTCCCCTATACAGTTCTCTGGTGTACATTTTTCTCGTATACAATGGTCATTACCTCCCATGAGAAGTTTCTGTTACCGCATTTATAAGAAAATAATCATTCCTGATGACTATTTATTGAAACTGTGGTTCATGTGCTCTGTTGTATTTTAGAATTTGTTAGTTTCTTTACAAGGGTGTTACAGCATTGGTTTGAGGTAAGCAGTAGTCTAGTAAAAAGTTGCAACTGCGTTTTGCACATTATGCTACCTTGAGCTCAATTTTGAGTGTCTCTCTCTCTCTGAAAGAGTCACAGTATTGTACCTCCTCTATCGAGCAAAGCTCCTAGCCCTGTCCCTTGAATTTTGAAATCCTGTTATTGCATTCGATTTGTTTTGTTTGGATTTTTGATTATTATAGGTTGTCTTTGATTAGCCTTCACATGTTGTAACTTGACAACTTGTAAGTCTGAGCTTGCTAGCTTTATACATGAGTTGTTTACTCAATGCATGGTTGGTATCGTAGTGGTTTTGCCGAAATCACAATGAGTCGTCGTGGTTTTGCTGAAACCACAATGAGTCGTTGTGTTTTTGCCGAAATGAATTAGCATTCCTTTCATTTTGTGTTGGTCTCATATAAATGAATGGAGATTTAATGTTATATAATAAGCAATGAGGCCGAAGCCAAGAAAAACACAACTACAAAAGGGATATTGTTAAGAAGAAACTCCCAGAAAATCAGATTTTTTTTTATTTGACTGCTACCACTATTATCATTGTTTACGGTTGAGCAAAATTCAATCCGATTTGTTGAACCAATACAACTAGAGTTTGAATATGTACAATAATAAAATAGGAACTATGTATGGTTAACCTTTAGATGATTTTTTATTTTTTGTTACAGAAACCTTTAGATGACTTGACTTATTTAGCGTTTGTATACATTTTTATTTTTATTTATTTGAATACAAGTTCTATACGTAAATTCATTCGTTATATTTTACAGTGACAACCTTCAATGTATAATTCATTGAAAGGATGCGTTAGAAAATCATATGAGACTAGCGTGCATATGAGCAGTAACGTGGCAGTCCGCATTTCTTGATAGAATTAATCAAAGCTACACGACTTATATGATTGTGTAAACAATTATAATAGCAAGACTTGATCCTTGTTCAGTCCGTATCAGCATATCTCTCAAAACACGGTATAAGCAACTAACATTATGGTAAGCGCTTTGTTGGTTCCTGATGGTGGTAGCAGTTTCATGATCAAGAAAGCACTATTTCTGCATCTGCTGGCTCGTTTGGGGAATAGTCTGATATTTCTGCTTTGGTTTGGCTATTGTATCATATTTTAGTAGCGATTTCTACTCGGTTATGTCGCTGCGGGTTATGATTATCATATTTTCTCCTTTGGAAGGGTGTGTATTGCATACTTTCTCTTCAGTAGTAATCGTATTTGATCTAAGAGGTTCAAAATGATTCTGTGCAAAGGGTGTATTATGAAGCAGTGAGTATTTAGGAGCTAAGTGCATTTGTTAATTAATTTGGTTGCATTTGGCAGCAAGAGGAGGCATTGGTTTTGACAGAAATGTGGTGCCTGATGTTTGAGGTCTTTTTT
>Ga0315914_1000632_pt1 | contig 46664 bp, 28 predicted proteins | sample MpolenodulesMG_FD_203920 | JGI IMG/M metagenome (GOLD analysis project Ga0315914, IMG submission 203920) | Medicago polymorpha root nodule microbial communities from Los Angeles, California, United States - elongated nodules | ecosystem: Host-associated > Plants > Roots > Nodule | place: USA...
ATAATATCATATAAGATGTCGTTAGATTTGTCTCGATGAGTATTTTCAAAATATCAAATTTTCATAATTTTTTCTAATATATTATTCAAGATATTTAAGCTTAAAAGTATGCATTGACATGCGTAACAAGGTCAACTGTGTTATGTATTGGGATGGAGGGAGTAGTATTTTAGTGTGGTGATCTCTGGACCTCTATAAATATCAGATACTATTATTCCTTAATAAAAAAAAGTATCAACTATAAATAAAATCATAAAACAACAAAAACATTTCTATTTTTAAAACCTAACCCTTAGATGATTTCCTTCTCAAGGTGTTCTTGCAGCAAGAGGTATATATGAAAAATGGCATCACAATTAAATCTATCACAAATTCAACCCAAACAAAGACCTACCCTACCCTACCCCATTTATTTGTTCCCTACTTCTTCCATCTTTGTCTTCTTTTGCTACTTGTATTATTTTTCTCCAACCAAATGGCTAATGAGGCTTTGGTGATGTGCACTTAAGTCAATTTTTGCTATATGAATATGCAATGTTGCATTAATTAAAAATTAACGGTTCCTTATATCCTGCTTTATCCAAAGAATTAATTCATAACTAACTTAGAAATAATTGGAAAGTAATAAGATAGAGTAAACAATACTCAATCCATGTAGCTTAAGAAAAGCCAACTGTCTTCACACTAGACAACAAAGAAAATGCCTTTTCATGGTGGTCCTATATATGCTAAGTGCTTTATTTTATTTTAGTATATTTTAGTGGTTTATTAAGATTCTAAAGGTTCTTACCTACTTTATATTTTTCAGTGATAGAATAGTAAGTATTTACAATCATATAGTATTCTTTTTATTTTCCTTTACCCTATCATTCATTCTTAGCCGAAAAGAAAGCCAAAAAGTGTTATTCTTCATGGCGAAGTCACAATATGTATTGGCTCAGATTTTCCATTTCCTATTCAGTCATTTTGCCACATTTTCCGGTAATAATAAGGAACATAATGGGAGGAAGTTTATATTCTAAGTATATTTGTATGTATCACTCATATGTATCATAATTCATAGGCATGCAATGAAACAAAAGAGATTTCAACCCCGTGCTACGTATTTTTACTTCACCAAAAAGTTAAGTTTTACCAAATGAATAATTTTATGATATGTGAATATTTCTAATTCAGATATATCATATCTTATGTCACAATCTCTATTTAATTCTCTCTCAATATGTTAATTGAGTTTTGGGTTTCTATCAAATATTTTCCTTACTAAATGGAGAATACTAATTGCATGATAAAAATGAAGTTCAAACTATAAAAGATCCAAAACCACATCTATATGAACAAAGAATGATTGTTTTTAATAATGAAGGAAGGGAGAAGTTAGAGAGAGAATGTGTAACTCCTCTCTCTATAAAAACACTCCTACGCTAAATAAAATGATAAAATTCAATGATGTAATTTCTAAACGAAAAATAATAAACTGATTCACTTGCAATTTTTATCACTTTTATTTTGCTATTTTCTTAGTTTCATTCTAGATATCACAACACTTTCCTTTTTACTTTACTTTTACAATAAAAAAATGTTTGAATTTTAGCAATAAAATTATTCATTTTCACAAAATCACAAGTAAAAATATTTGCAAATAATTTAAATGTAGAAATCATAGAATTGGGATTCTTAAATGATAAAAAGAAATTATATTTGGAAAAAATCTAACATTATTATTAAATAAATAAAAATCATTAAATAAAGAATATGCTCCTAGTGTCGACATGGTTATTTAAATTAAACTAAACTAATTATCACATACTCTTTGATCCTTTTTATAAGAGAAAAATTATGAGTCAACAAAAGTTGATGTATTTAATTTATTATATAAACAAATACAATAAATTTTATTAATCCATTTGTCGCTTATAAAAAAGGCCAAAAAGATAGTTTAAAGATCAAATTAATGGTTTATTGTAAAATAAACTAAATTATATTTTTTATCTATGAAATCAATATATCATAAAATAAAATTGATGAAAAAAAATGAATTGACAAAAATGTGTGCCAAAAGCCAAAGAGTTATATAACCCCCGCGCCTCATCAAACAAATATACTTCTAAATAAATAATGACATTTTCATTCTTTCAAAAAAAAAATAATGACATTTTCATGTACAAAAGATAAAATAAACAAAATAAAAAAGAAGACATTTTCAACGAAATGAATAATGTAGCATGAGATGGTTCCAAACGTTGGCATGGCACGCTGCCGGATTCAACAATTCTGATTTCTGACTGACTCAAATTCGAACGTTACTCATTCTCTTCTCTACTGTCTGTTTCTTTTCTTTCACTTTCACATCTTGTCTTGTTGGAATTTTCCCATCCTTTTGTTTCATTAAAAATAGTTCTCTTTATCCATTGCTGGGATCAATGCATTATTTTCTTTGACAAGTGTGTGATCATTGCTGTATCCTTTCAATATTTTGTTTTATAAAAAGAATATTAGTTAAGAAATAAAATATTGTTCTTTAATAGGAAAATAATGTTTTGTTGTTTGGAAGTACTTTTTATAGGCTTGGCCATTGAATAGGAACTCCAATCATCTACATTTTTAGTATTAATATGATTTTATTGTTAATAAAATTAATATTTATGTTTTTAGTTCTTGAATCCACATTTTAGTTTCTAAAATATTATCTTTTGATGAGTCATAGAAAGAAAAAAAGAAATCACTACTAAAAAAGGAAAAGAAAAAAATCCGACTTTAATTGTGGATTTAACAATTTTTTGTTAGACCTCTAATTATCTCTTATTGAACCTCAAATTACTAGAGTCCTTGCATAAAAAGAAACTCTTTGGTCTATAATAAATGACTCTTTTGTAAAAAAATAATGTTCTAAAATAAGTGACGCATTTCACTTTTCGTTGTAATACTATTTTTTTTTTCTTTTCCAATTATAACTTTAACTAATACTACTTTCAACACTCCTAATTCAATATATTCTTGTATTTATGATAATAGAGAATACATCAATATTTAACAAAAACACTTGAAATGAACAAATAACTCACTTAATTTGTGACATAAGAGAGTAAAATGAACTAAAAAAATCCATTAAAAAAAGAGTAAATGTAGAATTAAATGGATTTTCAAATTACAGTTAAAGTAGATAAAAAATATTAATTGTGAATTATTATATTTAAAGTCAGAATCAGAAAGAAAACAGAAACAGAAAGGTTACAGACATAACACAACTCAACACTCTTCTCTTTGCTGTCTTTAATATCTCTCTCTCTCTACACTTTCTTCAATTTTTTCCATTTTTCTCTTCCACTGTTTCTCTGCATTTAAACCTTATAAAAAAACCTTACTCTTTTTTGAATTTTCCGGCGAAATCACAGTTACACCACTTCGCCGGAAAATCAAAAACCTCACTTTTCTATAACTTTTCCGTCGAAATCAATGCGACCCAGTTTCTAAAATCTCACTATTAGATTCTCCTTCACCGCAAAATCAATTTTTTTCACTCATTTCCCGGCGGAACTACCCCGTCTCAGTATCTCCGGCGACCCATTTTCCGGCGACAATGTCGATCTTTGATGGAACATTCCTCAACACACAACTCTCCAAACACACATCGATCTTCGGTCTCCGTTTATGGGTCGTCATCGGAATCTTAATCGGTGTCGCAATCGTCTTCATTCTCTTCTTAATCTCTCTGTGTGTAGTTTCACGTCGCCGTCACCGCCGCACCGGAGACTATAAGATCACCGGAGCTGTACCAGCTAAAGAAATCCAAGAGATCGTGCATGTTCCAGGTCCACACATGCTCAGGCGACCAACTCCGGTACCAGAGATCCACGTGGACATAGGAAGACAAGAACATCGTGTGGTTGTTAAATCTGATAAGGTTTCTAGTGGGGAGAGTAAGGGAACAGTGGGAAGTGGGTGTGAAACGACGTCGTCTTTTGGAAGTGGTAGTGTTGGTGGGATTGGACCTGAAGTGTCACATCTTGGATGGGGTAGATGGTATACTTTGAGAGAGCTTGAAGATGCTACTGGTGGATTGTGTCCTGAAAATGTTCTTGGTGAAGGTGGTTATGGAATTGTTTATCATGGTGTTCTTACTGATGGTACTAAAGTTGCTGTCAAGAATCTCTTGAATAACAAGTATGTGTGTTTTTTTTGAAATTCTTTGGTTGGTTTTTAATTGTTTTTTGTTTTTGTGTACTTGAATTTGGTTTTGACTAGTGAATTTGACTCTATCTTGTTTTCTATGTATAGTTTGTGTTAAAAGTTTGAGTTTTGCTTATGCTTGGAATTTGGAGTGTAGTTGAGAAATCTATAGAAAAATTGAAGTGTCTAATTTAGTTAACTATTGATTATATGTTTCTGTGATTGATTCTATGTCATTTACTATTATTTGTTTTGTTCATAGCTGTGAATGTGATCACTTTCTGTTGTGTTGTTGTGTGATGATTGATGAGTTGACATATTGTTATCTTACATATGCAATTTCAACCTTGCATTAGCTGCTTTTCGTTGATTTGGTTCAACAGATGTCAAAAAATTCATTTGTATAGAGCTCATTGATATTGTGAATCCGAGGAGGACGAAACAAATGATTTTTTATTTGTTCTGTTTGGTCAAAATACATAAGGCGACGGAAGATGATGAAATTTAAATGGTTGTTTATGTGAAAATGTTTCTGTTATGTTTTCGCTATTAGATTATGCTTAGTAAATCCATGATTAATTGCATCTTCTATAATTTGAATGATTTAAGATATATAATTGTTCCTTGTTGTCTTTAAGTCTTCAATAATTTTCCTGTTGGCAACCAACCGTATAATTGCTCCATGGAATGATAAAACAAATGATTTTTTTATTTGTTCTGTTTGGTTCTGAAAAGCTTAATCAAGTTTTTGCTCAAAACACATAACGTGACGAAATATAAATGGATGTTTGTGTGAAGATGTTTCTATTCAATTTATCATTAATTGCATCTTCTATAATTCAATAGATTTAAGGCATGTTATCGTTCTGTGTTGTCTTTAAGTCTTCAATGATTTCCCCGTTTGCAACCAACCGAATATATTCTGGGCAGTATATGGAGTAGGGAGCAATATCAACTTTTTTTTATGTAGGCCAGTATTTTCATTTTACTTTCACTAGTGTTTCCACTTTTAACTTTTTATTTTTTGTGTTATCCTTATCTTGCATCCTTAGGAGTTATCATTTAAGTGGGGGCTCACTCATGCCATGTGATGAAAATAATCAATTTTCTTTTCAGCTTTTTGTTAGCACTTGTCTGGAGTTTTGCACTCTCATGTATATTTCTGGATTTCTTTTCAATATTTTTTACTTCTAAATTAATTCAACTTGCTGTTAGTGAAGGTTCCTTGGTCCCGGTCTTGTATTGTCTTTTTCCTGCTAATAAGTACTTAATGTTTAACTTCTTCATAGGGGCCAAGCTGAGAAAGAATTCAAAGTAGAGGTAGAAGCAATTGGTCGAGTACGACACAAAAATCTTGTTAGGCTGCTTGGATATTGTGTTGAAGGGGCCTACAGGTACTTTATATATTTTTCTTAATAATTGAGGCTACCAATTTGTTTGTTTTGAAGAGATGTACGATTTGAAACATGGAATTATTGTTTTTGCAGGATGCTTGTGTATGAATATGTGGACAATGGCAATCTTGAACAGTGGTTGCATGGGGATGTTGGACCTGTAAGCCCTTTGACGTGGGAAATACGCATGAACGTTATATTGGGAACAGCAAGAGGGTATCATATTTGTGATTTATCTACACATTGCAATTCATGTCAATTCAGGAATGTTTTGGTCACCATGCTTATTTTATTTGTATCTTTTCAGATTGGCCTATCTACATGAGGGTCTTGAACCAAAGGTTGTTCACCGAGATGTGAAATCAAGCAACATCCTCCTTGATCGCCAATGGAACTCCAAGGTTTCTGATTTCGGGCTTGCCAAGCTTTTGAATTCCGAGAATAGTTATGTCACGACTCGAGTTATGGGGACATTTGGGTAAGTATGATTTACCTAATCATTTTCCTTGTTTTCTTTCCTGTATTACTTCCAATGTGTTTAGTCAATGTTACTCTCAACTTCTCAAGTTTTTCGAAAGGTCAAAAGATAAGATAGTGATGCTCTTCTAATATATCTTTCTTTTTTGTAGTTATGTTGCACCAGAATATGCCTGCACTGGAATGCTGACCGAGAAGAGCGATGTTTATAGCTTTGGGATACTAATAATGGAGCTAATCACTGGGAGAAGTCCTGTCGATTATGGTAGACCACAAGGAGAGGTTAGAGACTAACACTAAAAATAGCTTAGATCTACGAAGCACTGACACACGGACATTAGACACGGCATTGACACATCGCGACCAATAATAATTTGAGAAACTATTAATTATTGAATGTAATCAGTGTCGTGTCAGTGTCAAACACCACAAGAAATGCCTTCAATTTGAAGTGTCAGTGCTACATAGGTTTAGAGACAGTTCCCACCACACTTATCAATCTATTCTTCTCTCCTTTTTGGGCTAACTAAGTGTGTTGGTGTGATTACAGGTTAATTTAATAGAGTGGTTGAAGACTATGGTTGGTAATAGAAAAGCCGAGGAAGTGGTTGATCCTAAGCTACCTGAGTTGCCATCTTCAAAGGCTCTTAAACGCGCTCTGTTATTCGCTCTTCGGTGTGTTGATCCTGATGCAACAAAGAGGCCTAAAATGGGACATGTGATTCACATGCTCGAGGCAGACGATCTGTTATTCCATAATGTATGTTCTTTGACTATACTTAAAAGCAATCCCACCGATATAAGAGTTTAATTTTGATTCCCTGTTAGTGTAAATTTTTTTACACCGTCAACCATCACAAATCATGCTAAAGTCAAACATTTTCAATGATGTTGCATTATATTATTGGTTGACGGTATAGAAAGTATCCACACTTACAATGCATATCAAGAAAATTCTTGATATATTCGTGTAATTCGATACTCACAACATTTTTTGTCCGTCTTGTTTATAGGATCGCAAAACTGGGGGAGAGTCTTCGCGATCTCTTAATGATTTTCAACCAGAGCATGAGGACTCAAATTTGGATAAGAGAACAGATGAAGGAATCAGTGGTCAAAGTGAACATGGTAGTGGTAGAAATAATAATCATCAGTCTAGGAGATGAAAATAGTGTGATAAATTAAATAGAATTATGTGCCTTTTTTTTTTTGAAAAAAAAAAGTATGTTTAGTAGTTTGCCGTTATTTATTTTTATTGATATCAATTTAAAATATGAAAGCAGTATCTGTTTATTTGTTTTTGTCATTACACAAATTTTACCCCTCTTGTAACCAACCCCAATTTGGGATTCATATTCATGTGTATACTGTGATTTGTTATTGTAAAATAAAAAATGTTTATGAAAATAAGCTTTTTGTTTCATTTTAGTTGTTAGTTATTGTTTGATGCTGTTCAATAATGTTTGTATAAATACACTTTATATCCTTCATTATACATTTTTGTTCAGTTTGTGTTCTCCTTCCTTTCATTCTGATACCTAACAACAATGTTGATAAACATAAAAAGAAAAGTGACACTTTTTCAAAGTGTTCATAAAATAGAATCAGTTCCCTTCAACTCATGCACTTTGGTTTTAGCTTTGCAACAATGTTGGACTGTTTATGATGTTTGCACATGTGTTTTGAAGCATAAGAATCAAATTGGTCCTTTTGACGTTATGAATGGTTAGAATTTTAAATTGATGTATTTGTTAATTTCATATTAAAATAAATTTTGTTTGAAAATTCAAAATTGTGGTATTGTTACCTATCCTCAAAAGCCATAGCAAAAGTAATTTTTTTTTAAGAAGCCAAAAGAGAATTAAATTAAAAAGCTGACTAAGCACAAGATGTGCCTAGTAAACCAACGAATATTACAGTTAATATTATGTTGTTTCTGTAGTGGAGGATGATTTGTTAGGATATGTGATGTCAAAATAATTTCATTAAAGGAAAAAAAGAACATTCTTGTGGTATAATTGTCCAGAACCAGACATATATGAGTGGTCCAATATTAAAGGATATGTGATCATATACCATATCAAAATCTGAACTTAATTTTACTTCATCCCAAAAACTAGCTAAAATTTGGGATTTTATAACCATTATATTGTTACTATAAAATCACTTTTTATGAAAATATATTCAAACAATCAATTCAGTTCAACATACTCCGCAGTAAAATCAGTTTCCAAAACATCATATCATATCCATTTAAAATACATTTTTAACTTATGGAAGAAAAAAAATACAAACATATAGCAATTTGAGTATCCAAAAACATTTAAATGAGATAGTCCTGTCTTTTTTCAACTTACCCCATCACCCTCGTTCAAATTAAGCTCTGAAAATGCAACAATATATCATTGGCCCCCAATTAAGATGCTCATTGAGCAAAAGACACACTATCCAGCTATTTTGATAGAAAGCAACAATATAATTGCCAGCTCTATATGTCTTTTTCAGGTTCTGTTATGTGCTGGTTTCAATATGCATCAAACATCAAACAGAATGTGTATGTTCCATTCTCATAATGTTACAACTCGTCCACAAAAACTATATTAGTTGCACACATTCTTTCTTATTTCATTGCAATGTTTTTTTTTCTTTGACAAAATTTCACTGCAATATTCAACATCCAATTGGCATCTCATGAGAAATTTGCAATTGAGAAATGTTATTTGAACAATCGTTTAGTTGAAATAACGTATTTATATACTATATAGATATCATTTTGTTTCTTTAGCGGTTTTTTCTTTCTCCTCAAGTTACATCAATAATTATGAAAGATGCACTTTTATACCGTTTTCAAATAAGTTGTTAAGTTTTGGTTGTTCAAGTAACATTTTTCTTTGCAATTTACTTGAAACAACAAAGCATTACCTTCGACCTAATTATGCTCAACTTTTTACTTTTGAATATTAAATAATTTTGATAAACAATTACTAACTTTTTTTTTAGGAAAACAATTACTATCTTTTAAAAGTATTCTTTTTCCTATGAAATATCCACTAGGTAGCGTGAGTGATTCTTAAACAATGCAAAATATAATATTCTTGTATTATTCACTCCTACATACCAAAACCAGTGCAATATACTTCTGTCAATATATCTTTCTTTCAAAAAAAAAAATACTTCTGTCAATATTAATATCTTCTAGTATTCTCAAAGCTTTTTGTTTAGTACAATTAAGTCGTTTGAGGATTCATGTTACTACTTGGTCGGTTACAAGTTTTAAAAAGATTTTAAAAAATAAAGGTTACTCTCAAAGAGACAGATGATACAAATTTTCCTACAAATAGTTGAAAAGAACTCTCTCTCTTCTCTTGATATCATGCACTTAAGGTGTTTGAACATAACTTTCGAAGTGTTTTTTTTTTTATGTGAATCAAGTATCTTCTGCACGCAACTATAAAGACCAGTCTCTCGAGTAGGATATGATCACAATGGTGACAAAACTCTCTCTTAAAAGATTTAGCGTTATTGCTTTCTCTTAACGTGTTTAGTTACTAGAGTATGTTATGTATCACATAAATGACTCGGGACTAGACTTAGGAAGATGTGACGACGATGTTAATATTGTTCATTAAACGCATGGAGTCTTAAATAGTGATAAGTGAAAGCAGACTATTCCAATGTGTGAATCTCCACCATACCATGTAGTTGTATTATATCATGTCTCTCTTGTCACAATAAACATTTGCTACAAAGCGTGTTTAGTTACTAGAGTATGTGATTGCTTTAATTTAGAGTGAGTTATTCCACCAGAGTGTGCTTTGCTTCAGAGTGAGCTTGCATACAATCTTTTGGACATTATTTGAATTGACTTATCAGAGTACATTACCAGAAGATCTTCATGATCTTCATTATTTTTATAGATTTTTACATGCATACACATTAGGAGATAAATTATTCTCTTATGAGTTATGAGTTTTTTTTTTTTTGAAGGAGAGTTATGAGTATTAAATGATGTGTTATTGATCTTCAAACCAACTTGATTTTTATAATATCTTGTTAGCATATTGCAAATTTGAGTAGATAAAAATGTTAAACGTGGTAATTAAGTTATGAAAACTCTCTCACCTAATAGATTAGTCTTTTGGGTTGGACTCTTCTCATAGGTTTAAGTTCTAACAATTGGTGCTTTCATTGAATTGGACAACAAAAAGGACTACCTATAGACTAGATTAAGGCACTCCACCAAATAATATTGATAGATGAGCGAAGTCGCAAAAAAGAAAATGGCTAACATCGGGTCAGTGTCCATAAAGTGAAAGACGTTGTGGACGTCAGCTCTTAAAGGATGTGACAATGTTAGGAGTTCCACATTGAGTATATAAAAGTGTTTAACATAGTACTTAAATCACGAGGCTCTTTCACCTAATGGACTAATCTTTTGAGTTGGTCTCTCGTCACGAGCTTAAGTCCTAACCCAATGTCTCTATTTTTTGAATTTCTATATTTTACCTAAGCAAATTATCAATATTTTTCTACTTGGTTGAGTGAATTTTTAAAGTTTTATAGTGTAAACTCCTAATATTATAACTAACTTGCATTCTTTGTCCTTTCAATTTCCCCCTTAAGGATATTCATCAATAGTTAGTGTTTATATACATATATAATTAGTGTTTTTTATATATAATAATCAATAAGTATTATTACGTATTCACCAAAACTATATTTACCTTGACATTTGTCTTTAAATCTTCTAACCATGTATCTCTAATATGAAAATTTCTTCAAGCACTTATGATAGAATTGTGTCTTCAAACGGTTTTGATTTGATCATGAGTTTGGTAAAAAAATTCCTAGACGTGTGTCTTAAGAATTTGGTTACTAGCCCACATGTAACACATGCAACAATTATCAATGGGTTAAAACTACTCCCGTGGTTAACTTTAATATTTGCTCATATCTATCTAACTACAATTTTTTTTTGTCACATGTTAGTTTGAATCATACATCTTAAGGGAAAGATGCCACTAAAATGTTAGGTCTAGACCCTGGGATTTCCTTGTTTTTTATTCTTTTCTTTTCGAATTATATTATTGGTTTATATAAATAATTACACATGAATGAGTTGTTGTAAACAAACAACAAGTTGTACCGTTGATTCATTATGGATTATTTATAAATTATATTATTTGTTTATATAAACAATTACACATGTTTTAAACGATAAACAGACAACAAGTTGTGTCGTTGATCCTTTATGGATTACAAAACCAATTTTCGATTTCAATTTGAGTTTATTTTTAGTTTTTATTTATGGGGTAAAGCACTATATTTTTTATCCCGTTTCACTATAAATTCATCCAATATAAAAGTATTAAAACATAAAGTCGACATTAGTTGTAGTGGTAGTTGATTGTGGTGATTTAATTGGTGAATGAAATTGGAGGTAGTGATGAGCGATAGTAGGAGTAGTGATCAACAATGGTAGAAGTGGTGGTCAATGATTGATGGTGGTGGTTTTTGGCAATTATAGTGGTGGTCGGTGGTGATCAAAGGTGGATGGAGTGATGATCGACAATGGCCACTAGTTATGATCAATTTGTTTGTTTTAGTTTTATAATATGTATGCATTTTATCTAAATTTCAATATTCACATTGTATGTTTTTTAGTTTGTATTTGAAAAAATTTGTGTTGTTAAAGATAAAGTTGCAAGTTTAAATTTAATTTAATTTTTTGAATATTCACATTGTATGCTTTTTAGACCGTAACATTCATAGGTTGATCTGATTTATTTCCATCGCTAACAACGCGCAAGTTTGCATCTAGTTTTTTCTTTAAAAAAAAGTTCACACATCTAGTTATACCGAAGTTTATGTGCAAATGCATGAGACTTGCGCGTTGAAGTTTATGTGCATATGTTTTAAAAAAAAAAAGAGAGAAGCTCTTCAAACAAATTTTTGATTTGAAGTTTTATCAAAAATTCTTTGTTAAAAATATTATAGCGACAAAATGTTTCACTATAAAAATCTATTTAAAAAAAAAACTATAACAAAACAGACGCTTTTTCTGTTTTTTTATTGAAACATTCTGTTTTTTTTTAAGTGGTTGGATTGGATTTTTTATCATATAATATTATTGATCCGTTGGATATAATTCCTTTAACTTAAACTTTGCCCATATTTTGATTTACTGAATATTAAACAATCAAGTTGCCAAATTGGCCCATTCTTTTGAGGTGTGCTTCAAGTTTTTTTTTCTTCTCTTTCTCATATTCTCAACTGAAATAACATGTTCTAACCGTGCTTAGTTGCTCATCATATTCATTGGCATTGGAGTAGGCAAAGTGTAATTCAATTCTAACCAAATTTTATAAAGTTTCTTGCAATCAAAACACAACTGATTACAAAGCAATCCCTTCAAGAAACCACTTCTACTAAGTGCTCAAAATATTCATCATCATTATATGGTTAATGAATTTAAGAATTTATCATGACGTGTGATGTTGACATATTGGTGTAAAGGGAAGGATCCCCTTTCTTTTGAGCACTTTTTGTGATGTGCTAATTGAACCTTTTGTGGGAAAAATGTTGGTTCTCTATGCCTAATTCAGTTCAACTCCAGTTATTATATTGCTTATCTTTCAAGTCATTTACCACGTTGCAATTTATAGCTTAAGTGTTGTAAACTAAGGTACTTTTTCTAGTCATATGCTTCACCTTTGCTTAGGGACAACCTTTCAAACACATGGATTAATTGAAAAACTTGAAGTTTGGTGAGGGTTCATGTATGTTTTTAGACACAAACAAAAATTATTGTTTCATGGAAACATAAAAAGGGATAACTTTTCCCAAAAAGGATGTATAATTGTAGAAGTGTTGTATCGAAGAAGATAAAAAACTACATATTATATAGAATAAAATTAGAGTTATAGAGAAGTAAAGATACAAATAAAACATGATCTAAATATAGTAAACCACAGTCATTGAGTTGAATTACACGTGTTATAACTAAACTTAGATGTTCTACAACCTTACAACTCAGTCCAATACTCAATCCTAATGTCGGTTGTCAAATTAATTCATGTTTGTAACAACCGGCATATGACTGGACCAAGTTGCAAGGATCTAAATTGGGTCAAAATCTCTACTTTTGAAATGTTCATTTTTATGTTATAATTGATTATAATTTAAAACAAACAAAATGGCTAAATGTGAGACGTAAAATAGTTTCGGGTAATAAAAAAAGATATAGTCAATATAAGTGTATGTTTGGTTGGACGGTGGACAACCCTTCCTACTATAATTTTTTTTGAAGCTATAATGTGTAGCTTTTGGTTCACCATGATTTCTAGTATGTTCGAAACACACAGAAAGTTAGCGGGAAATATAATTAAAAACACTATTTTTTTTTTTATCATTTTAACTTGGTCACTCAAGAAAATATATATGCACAATAAAGGTGTTGGAGGCTGCAACGAGGGCAAACTAAAAGCCGCAATTTAGGCAATTAGGGGCGGACCGCAATAAAGATGGAATTTCCAACACCCCCCTCATGCTTCAGTCCGACCTAATGGGCCTGAAGTGTGAGCAATGCGAGAATTCCAACGATAGATCTAGGATAGACTTTGATACCATGTTGAGGATCAAAACCAACTTGTAAGGTGAGGAGTCCCTCGTCTTTATAAACTCTTCTCAGGAGTCATATCTATTTGATGTGGGACTAAATCCACTCCCTCAAAGTCAACACAATGAAGGTGTTGGAGACTGCAATGAAGGCAAACCAAAGAATATTGTATCCTATTGCTGATATTAGTAGACTTGACACATTTGTTTAACAATTATGTGTGTAAATTTTATGTCGTGTTTGTGATTTTCCCTACCAACGAAATAAAATAAACAGAAATGGTTAGCTTAACAATATATGATGGGAGATCCATATATCGACTTCTTTAAGGTTTTTAATTAAGATGTGTTGTTTCTCTCATTTATGGGATTTTGTTCTGGGTCCAATGTGAATGAAAAAGTTAAATGACTATGTTTTAGAAGTCCTTGTTATACACCATTTTCAAACAGACTTTAAATCCAACTCTTCCACATAAAATACTTGAGTTCTCATCACGTTTTTCCTTTAGTCAAATTGAGTTATTATCACTTAAACCATTTCTCATTGGCAATGTATGTACCTTTTCTCAAAAGAAATTGCTTCTGTAAGTAGAAAAGGGATCGTTGGGCATTACCAAGAATGGAAGAACAATGTATCCTATTCCTACGTAATAATAATAAGTCCAAAAATGAATGTTGAAAAACAGAAGCAATGAGCCTGGGCCATCGAATGTTGGGTTTAGTAGGACCCACTTGATGACGTGTGATTTTTAAAAGTCGTTGATTAATATCTCAAAGATACACTTGAACCGTGTGATTAACTATCCGTTGAGATGCAGATACATAAATATGCTTGCTGCATTCCATTCCAACGGTATTTGCCCATAGTATTTTTAACTAATAAATGTATATGAAAATGAATATATTACACTAGCGTGGTTAACAATTTTCACACGCCAATTATAAACATATATTTATATGAAAGCATGAAATGGTGCCAATCTCTTCTAATTAATACAAAAAGTGTCTTTTAAAATTTTGATCTATGAATGTATAACGATATTAAAATTATAAATAATTTTTGATTGTGTATTTTATTAATCAAAATTGGAAGTTAAATTAGTATTTCAATGCTGACATTAACTGTTTTCATATAAAGATTAATATGACAATAAATATAAGGATATACATGACAATGAATAAATATGTTGACGGACTAATATGACAATATTAACAAAATATTTTAACATAAATGACTATTTTGACAAACATAGTACATAGTTAAAAATTATTTTGAAATTTCTATACATTGAAAGAGTATTGTGATTAACCGTTTAAATAAGGTTTATTATGAGCTTATGAAAAAATAACTTATGCAAATTAATGAGCTTTTTTGAATTATCTATAAACTTATCAATGTAGTTTATGAAAAAGCAGGTAATGAAGATACCATTTTCATTAGTGAAAACTTATAACTTAATATAAAAAATTATTAATTTGCATAAGCTAAAAAAATAAGTCAATCCAAATAAGCCCTATTTGTTACACGTTTAAGGATAAAAATAGCCATTTCCCTTGCGAAAGAAAAACATGACATTCTATAAAGTTTTTATTGACTTTCTACGAGTTTTGAGTTAGATGACATAAGTTTAACTAATGTTTCTTTTATTTTGCGATTAGGTGCGGTTTGGTTCGATTGGTAAAATAAAATGCATAAATCAAACCAAACCACACAATTATGTCAAAATAAAAGACTCAAATACATCTAAACCAAATATAGTTTTTTACAATTAGATTGATTACTCTTTCAATATTTCTATTGAGTTTATTTGGTTTTGAACATCGATAATACATTTTAAATAGTAAACTTTATAGAAATTGATATTCAATACATTAGAAAAATTGAACTATTTCTACTAATATTTTTATAATTAAGAATCCTTAAAAAATATGTTAGGAGATTCGTTAACAAGAAGATTAAATAATATTCTAGCAAGAAAATACAAGTACTAGTGGAAAAGATAGTATAAAAGGTGAAGGCGCCAATAGTATTAGAACACGTTTATGAGTTGGAACCAAAAGCTTTAATAAATTTCACAAAAAGAAATTCTTAAATCACATATTCGGATCCACACACTCGATTCTAACTATTCACAACAAGGAAAAAACAACAACAACAACAACAACAACAAAACTCTCAAACCCTAATATTTTTTTCTCGATCCGGTTCATTCCACCCAGGTTCTTTCTTTCTCTTTGTCTCCTTCAATTTCATTTCTCAACCATTCTTTATTTTTTAATTTCCCTAAATTATCTACAAATAGAAGAAATTCCCCAATTTTTCCTCATTTTGTGTCTTTTTTCTGAATATTTTGTAAATCCATGATTTCTTTCGCTTTGATTGATTTTCTATGTCCACGATCTAACGAATTTCATTAGGTTCAAACAATTTTTTTCCATTTATTTAACTTTGTAAATAGTAATTTTTTCTTATCAATCCATGAAGAGTCTTTGTATGGTTAATTTTGTTTGAAATTTAATTGTAATTTGAGGTGTGGTTTTAGTTTCAGGAAGATTTTTATGGGTTTTGTTGATATACCTAATTTGCTTTTGTAGGAAAAGTTTAGGTAGGTGGATATTAATTTGTGATAAAAATTTAGAATTTTTAACCTGATTAAGGATGGAGCTGAAGTGAAAACTTTTGGTTCTGGAATTTATGTTTTTTAAATTTTGGGTATTTTTTATTTTTGCTAAACTTACCATCATAAGTATAGATGTTTAGAATTTGTTCGTTAAACCAAGGTTTTAAATTGTGGTTGGGCTGGCTGCAGTTACATTGTGATCCTTGATATTGCAGATAATTGCTTATAAAGGCCTCTGAACCTGTTGTTGTATTGCGGCTGCCATTTTGTTGTGGACCGCACTTTACAGTTATGAGCGAAACATGCCGTAGTGTGTTACAACTCAAATTCGGAAAGATAATTAAACGCGTTAGTATGTCTAAATGTTTATCTTAGTAATGGCCTAATCGGGTTATAAGAAACTAAATGTTTAACTATGGAAGTAAATTAGTAAATGAAGTTTAAAGTGGTCAGCGATGCTAGTTAAATTATTTTTTGACAAAATAAGGCTAGTTATTTAATATTTCTGATATTATGTAGATTTCGTATTGCCTTCCTATATTCGTTTAACAGTATATGGAAAGTACTAGTTGGGCATACATATTATTAAACTAAGGAACAAATAATTAAATATATGTAGAGTTTTTTTCTTCAGTCGATTTTCATTATATAAAAATTGCTTCTCTTTTGATGGATAATTGAATATCTGTGGTCTTCATTTAGTGATTTTATATTTACTTGCTAGTCTTTCTTGTTGCAGGAAAACATCTAAATGAGTCGTCCACAGGATCCACCCAGATCATTTTTCCCATTTGGAAATCCTTTCCGGATGATAGCACCTAAAGGCACTAAGTTATCTCCACAACTGCTGGTAGTATTATCTGCTTTTGAGGCAACTTTGGAAGAGAGGCTGAAAAACCTCACTCCCAAAAGCAAGGATGAAGTTGTTAGCTTGTCTTGGATGACTTCGGCTATGCAGGCACTTTGTGAAAGTCACAATGACATTAAAACCCTAATGACAGACCTTGAGCTTCCCGTGACTGATTGGGATGAGAAATGGATAGATGTGTACTTGGACATCAGTGTGAAGTTGCTAGACATATGCATTGCATTTAGCTCTGAGTTATCACGTCTGAACCAGGGACGTCTTTTACTTCAGTGCACGTTGCACCATTTAGGCTCCTTCTCATCAGATCAGTTTTTCCGGGCATGTTCTTCCCTTGATGGTTGGAGGCAGCATATTGGTTCTAAAAACCCTAGAATTGAAAATTGTGGCAGCATTTTGGATAATCTGGCCGGGTCATCTGATCTTCCAAAGGTTAAAAAGTCAGCAAAAGGGAAGGTTTTGATGCAAGCTATCTATGGAGTGAAGGCGCTGACAGTGTTTGTGTGCAGTGTGTTTGCTACTGCTTTTTCAGGCTCTACAAAGAACTTGATGGATATGGATGTGGCTGATGTGTACTCTTGGGCTCCAACTTTTAAAGGTCTACAGAATCTTGTAAATGAGGAAATTAGAGCTAGATTTTCAAGTGGGAGATTCACTGTATTGAACGAGTTGGAAGCAGTTGATTTGTCTGTGAGGGAATTATACCCTATTATCCAAGGTGTTGTAGATACCATTGAAACAGAATCACATGCGAAGACTGTTGAGAAGCTAGGCAAAGCAACGGAGAATTTCTCTCAAGGACTAGATCTTCTTACAAAGGAGGTGGATGGCTTTTTCCAAGTGGTCTTGTCTGGTCGTGATGCCTTGCTGTCTAATCTGAGGTCAGGTGCAACTGTCAATGACCACATCTTAGGGGGTAACAAAGATGCACAAGTTGTCAATTGAATATGTTGCAGCCTGCCTCTAGTGTATGCCAACGGATCTAGGTATTGGGCTTTACCGTTTATTATCGCTAATGTTTTTCAAACATGTTTGACTTATGATATTGAAGTTATCTTTAGTAATAGGTTTTATAACTGTATTATCAAGCTGAAATGTATACTTGTGATATTCTGTGTAACAATGAACAGTGAAATAATGTATAAAAAGTTATTTGTGGTCAAAGAGGTTGGTTAATTTGTCACTCTGAAATCTTTTTTTTTTTTTTGAACAAGTGTCACTTTGAAATCTTGAGAGTTGAGATCTCTTCGAGTTTTGGAGGGAGTGTTCTCTCATGGAAATTTTAATGTGGCACTGATATATTTCAGTCCTTCTGTAGAAGTGGGGAGGAGCAGGTAAAGTTCACTTGTTGGTATATATGGAAGGTTTTTTTTTTTTGCCTTCCAACTTGATTAACGGTTCATAGCAGTGAAATTAATAGTTATTTTCTGTTTATTACACGGTCTATAATTTGTGACTTGTTAGCTTAAATTCCACAGTTGGTTAAATGTATTTTAGTGTCAGAGACATAACAAAAGTAACGGATACATGCATACAAATCTCAGTTTATTTGAAGGCCGACATCATGGATTTACCAGTTGATGAGTTGTATAAACTTGTTTTTAAGTGTGATTCGAGCACTTTCTTAAGCTATCTTTAGGATGTTCCATATTTAGTTGTCGGTGTCTTTTGACATGGTGTACCTATCATGCAATAGGTATATTAGCTATTTTAATTGAGTATCATGAAACGTGTTTTAGTATTTCATGTTCCTTGGCATGTTGTGTGATGTGTGCTTATGGACTGATGTTGTACAACTCACATAACAGCTGCAAACTGCTCTGTATCCCAAGTGTTACGCCTGATCTCCAGATACCTCAGCTTGCAGAATCATTCAATGGCTCCTTGTGTCAATTTGTCAAAGATAATCACGGTTTGCCATGCATTCATTGCAAGCTGAGATCTGTGAAAACTGAGTTGCTGTTGAGATCTGAAAAAATTGAGGTTTTTTGCTGCAGTACATAACTTCGTATACAACATTGCTATAACAAGTCTGAGCTTTGGTGAGAGAGCTTTTGCAAGCTCTGTTGCAGATGTCAGAAACCAAGCTTTATGATGAAAATGATCCACGGGGGTTGCAAAATTGAGACTGAGGAAGTCAAGTTATTTTATACAAAAACTTCTCAGCTAATAAGCATAATCTATAATTATAAGCTAAAATAAAACTATTATTAAATATCTGGCGCAGGACCAAATACAAAGGACGGCGAGTTTCCATTCTAAATGGACTTTGTTTTCACCCTCCTTCACACCTTATTTATTTTAGGGTGTGTTTGGATCGAGGGTTTAGGAGAGGAAGGGAGGGGAGGGCTCATTTATATTTCTTAAATTACGAATAATGTAAAATGTTTCTTAAAATTAAATTAAGGGTTTTTGAAGTATTATATGATTATTTATCATGTTGTTAATTCAATTTTCTAAAAATTATTTTATAATGTTCGTAATTTAAAAAAGAAAAGTAAGTCCTTCCCTCCCTTCCCCCTTCGTAAACCCTCCATCCAAACACACCTTTAAGGTTCTTGGTTGATCACCTTTAAAAGTCTTAGTTGTGCTTATATATATTGAGATCAATGCAGATTAAAACTAGGCACTTGAATTAGCTTCTTTCACTCTAAATTCAGACTGCATACAAACATGAAACTAGCAATTGGGTGATGAGGATCTGAAAGATCTGCGTGCATTCTTTCAAATCAATATTTGCATTTCTAAGGATTTCAATACATTAATAATTCGTATTGCTTGCTTTGAAGTGCAAAAGCAACTAAAGAAAAAGACTACAAAAAGTAAAATAGTGACCATGGAGCAGATGGAAAATGAGTTTATATTGATTGATGTTAATATCATTCAGTCACTAAACCTATCTATAAGAAAACTACCTCTTTCAGCACACTTTTGGGTTGGATTTTTTTTTCCAAAAATACCTTTAATTTTCAATACAAATAACACATGTAACAAATAGATAAGAATAAACTGGATTGTATTCTGTAAAGAGCGCATACAGGCTTTGTGTGGAGAACTTAGTTGATACTACTCATTTACAACGTCCAGGATATTGGTATGGAATTTGGCGTCTTAAAGTGCCACCGAAATTAAAGAACCTGGTGTGGCGAATTTGTTGAGGTTGCTTACCAATTAGAGTACGGTTACAAGACAAAGGCGTCCAGTGCCCGACAACTTGTGTGAGCTGTGATGATATAAATGAAGACCTTGCACATGTTTTCTTTGAATGCCCTATCGCAGTTCAGGTCTGGCGTATGTCTGATCTTTGGGACGAGGTTCAACACGCCTTTGCACTTTCAACCACAACAGTGTTTGCTATTTTCTACCTACTGCAGGAGCTGCCATCTGCATACAGCCAGCGGTTTGTAGCTATTGTTTGGAGTGTCTGGAAACATCGCAATTTAAAGTTGTGGCAGAATGAAAATGAAACATGTGCTCAGATTGTAGAGCGAGCACGACATTTGGTGGAGGACTGGTAGGTAGCTAAGGGGAACAGCTAGACAGAACTCACATTTACGACCCATGATAGTGGCTGCAACTCCCGACACGACTTACACAGTGGCAGGGCCTATTAGACTGTCAGGTTCAGGTCTGCAGATCCGTGGGCAGCAGGAAAATGTGAACAGCAAGACAACACAACATCGGCTGATGCGGAACAGATGTGAAAACCGCAGAGAGGAGCCTGCTGTGGAATCTGCGCAGGTTGTACGGGCAGCAACAGCAGGTCAGCACCGGTGGCAAAGGCCTCAGCAAGGGCGTTTTAAATGCAATATTGATGCGGCATTTTCAGTGCGCAATAATCTAAACGGAATATGCATTTGTTTCCGAGACGAGCATGGTGCTTTTGTTTTGGCAAAGACATTGAGCTTCTCCACTGTTTTTCCAGTTGCAAACGGTGAAGCTATGGGGCTGTGGAAAGCGAACGTGGTAGCTCATGCATTAGTGCACGAGGCCACTTTCTCAGCTAGTCCCTTTATTCATTATGTTATACCCCAATGTATTGATTCTCTCCTTGTTAATGATATGCTATAAGCTCTTTTCTTTAAAAAAAAAAAAAGATAAGAATAAATTTAAATATTAAAATAAGGACAAAACTTAGGTACAATTCCTTTGGTGCTTTTCGTATGGTTCTTAACTAAATTCACCATGATTTCCTTAAATCCATAATTCTCTCAAAGTTTGTTATCTCCAAAAAAGTTGTATTTTTAGTTAAGAACCATACGAAAAGCACCTATGGAATTGTACCTAAGTTTTTTCCTTAAAGTAAATGTAACAAACACAATATGAATATTTTTTTTTTGTTTATCATTTAAAAAGTGTAACAAACCAGATGAGTATATTCATACTTACTTTTTCATCATTCCAATTATACCCTTAAACAACTTTTTCTATAATAAAATTGTTGGTGTCATTAAAAAAAGAATTTAGATTATATATATATTTTTTGTTATATTGTATTATTGTCGGTATTGTTGAAATAGATAATCATGGTTATTTTGATTTTTTATAACTTGAAAGCAACAAACATTTATATTTTTTTAGTTTTAATCAAAATCAAAATTCATAAAAATACACCGTTCATAATTTTCAGACATCAGTGCCATAATAAAAGCGGAAAGACGGGCATTTCGCTAGTATAGATAAGAGCAACCTTCTTTTTTTTTTTTGACAAAAGAAGAGAGCAATTTTTTTTGTGGGTACCAAAGCATTCATTTTAAACACCAACTTTTATGGCATTAAAATCTTTAAACCAAAATATAACTAGTTATATTTTAAAATAGAACTAGTTTTAAGCAGTCAAAGTTTAAACCAAAATTAATATTGTAAAACATACTAGTTTTAAAAGATCTTTAATTTTGGTGTTTTTAAAAGTCTCTGGTTTTAATTTCACTTTTTCTTATAGGTTTCCTCCATCCGAGGTAATCCTATTTAAGGTGTATCAAATATTAAATGTGGATATCCCTCTTAGTTGAATTTTAAATTTTAGTGTTACGTTGCGAGAATCTAACCCTTCTTGTTGAACACAAGCTATCGTCACATAAATTTCGCTTTAAGCTTATAAATATGTTTGATATATCTTAATAGACCAAATTATCTGATCTTGTTGACCTTAAGATCTCTGGATAGTGGTGTTGAATGACCTTCAAGTGTCAGATCTTCGTCAATAACTTTCTTCTTCAATGGAGGGGAGTGGTACATGCAAGGACACTTCAACGCTCAAATCAATAAGCGTCATTGATATGTGAGGTATTTTAGAGTAAAATATATGTGTACCTGTAAGGACACTTCAATGCTTAAATATAAGTTAGTATTTATAGAGAAAGTTTAGAGTTTTGGTCCATAAACCTTTACCTGGATAGTTGTGCTCAAGGAACAACTATGAGTAGATTATTAAGATTAATCATTATATTCAGACTGGACGGTCCATACCACTACACTGGTCATTATTCCAGTGCATACCAAAGAGTGTCCATATCATGGTCTTTGTGTACCTGCTAAGAGGTATGCCCAGATCCAATCAATGGTTAGACCTTGACCTAGACCGAAACACTATCCAATTAAGTAGATTAGATATATGGGGAAAGGTTTTAGTTTCCACACCTTTTTTACTCTTATATCAAGATCGAAAGTTCAAGAAGATAAATATCCTAATAACAAAAGGCAAGAGGAACTTTTTTCCTCTCTCTTCTCTCCTTCTCAAACTATAGTCGTCACCCCTTTCTTCTTCTTTTTGTCAGAGGGGTGATTTAGGGTCAATTTTGACCCAAAAATCACTCACCCAAGTTGTTTTCCCTTTTATCCTAATTGAATAAGTGATTTTACATATTTTCTGTTTTCTTTCGTTTATTTTTGTGATTTCGTCGTCTCTGCACGACTCTGTTTATTTTGATTTCCCGTCTTTGTGCGGTGTGTTTTTGATTTTCCGTCATAGTGCGGTGTTTATTTGATTCAGGTTGAAAGATTAGCTTTGAGAAAGTGCACATCTGATCAATGACAATGAATTTGGCGTCGTCAGCGTTGCAGATCCGGAGACATGAGTATTTCGGAGACTTGAATATAGTCATATTAGTCATATTTGTAGGCATATATATTTTGCCGTTTTATGCTATTAACATGGATACTGTGAGTTTGTTCATAAATTCATCCTTTTTGTTTTTAGTGAATTTGAATTTGTATTATATCAATGTACTCTATCAATTTAAATGAATGAACATCGTTTATTTTTATTTTTGTAAAAAAAAAATCCTAATATTTTCCCCTAAAGAAAAGATATGCAAACATTTTAATAATGACATATAAGAATCCATAAAAAAAAAAGTTACGACCCTATATGAGAGTTTACTATTATTTAGCGACCTATTATTGATTTTTTTTTATAAATATTACATGTAGTATCATTATATTATTCATATTTATTGAAAATTATACGTAAATGTAAGATAAACAAAAGTTGCACCGTGCTAAACTTTTTTGGATGATAAAATGACCTGAGGGACGACTTATACCCTATATTTCCACTTCCACTCGTTTTCACTTTTCAAATTAATTATGGTCAATTTTGTGACCACAAAGGGAAAAACGAAAGAAACTGACACGATAATGAAGCAAACGAAGACTTGACTACGTAAACAAACATGGAATTTGGCTTCAGTTTACTTTGATCGTGTAGGGCAATGTAATATCTACGAAGCTTACATGTAGAAAAATGTTTTTGATATTTTATATACTAATATAAATGTAGTTTGAAATTATGATGAAATTATATTGACACCAAATCCAGTCAATGCTTGGACCGTGTTCGATCCCAAATATATCTGTCAGTATGATTGAGTTCTTATTAATAACCGAGTGAGTATAATCAGGATGGACCGATTACATTTGTGTTATGCTAAATGATCGAGTTAATGTTCTCGTGAGCTTAACTCAGTTAGTAGGTACAATGTATAATATATGCAAGGTTCGAGGTTCAAATCGAAGACGTTGTTGGAAAAATCAGCCATAAAATTATCTCATAGTAATAAATCATAAAGAATTACTTGTACATATAATTTCTTTTTTTGTTCAATAGTACATATAATTTAACTCTAAATAAATAGAAGAATATGCCTCATGAAATACATACGACTTTCACCATTTTATGTGAGACTCATTCTAAAAGTAATGTGATCCACATATATTTCAACCAATAAAAGAATGAATGTTTAAAATAGTATATTAAAATGAGTTTGCTAGTATTACTATAAACTATGTAACAGAGAACTCCGTGCAAAAACACTAGAGCCTTAAATAAAGGGGATAAATGATTTTATGTTGCATTTTTAATATTACAACAATACCTTAAAAAAATTTGCTTACAAGAGTGTCTAATAACAATAGTCTTCCAAAAGTGCATGAATTGTCCAAATTGAGACATTTCTTAGTGTCTTAACTCCATAAGCATTAGTACTTAATATATACTTCCATTTTGGAGAGAGAAAAAAAAGATGAATACTTAATGAGAAGAGTGTCTCAAAATAAGCCCCTCTCTCGGCTGTCTCTCTCCTTTAAAAATATAAAATTATTGATAGATGATTAATAGACCTCGTTTAAGAAATTTGGGTAAAGAGTTGAGTTGAAAAGATCAAATGCTTGCTAAACATTATCATTATCATGCTTACGCAAACAAACACACCTTAACCCTCTCTCTCTCTCTGGTCAAAAGTCATAATACACATGTTCTCTCTCCTTCACCGTGTACAAAACCAAGTACCATAACCCAAGCGAAATGTCAATGACTTCTACTACACCTTAAAACACGTACACGTACTAGTACCTTCTAAATTCAGTGCACCCCACTTCACAAATTTACCTGCTTTCTATAAAAATCATTCCTTTCTTTGTTGGGTCTCTTCCTATTTTCTGGTTTAATTTGGATACTTAACTTCTACACAAGAAAGACATGTCTCTTGCTTCATCTGATCACAACAATATTAAGGGAGTTCTTACTCATGGTGGACGCTATATTCAGTATAATATCTATGGTAACCTCTTTGAAGTGTCTAACAAGTATATCCCTCCTATTCGTCCTATTGGAAGAGGAGCTTATGGTATTGTCTGGTAAGGAAATACTACAAATTTATTTATGAGGCTCATTTATTTTTTCTTGCTTGATTGATTTTGTTTTTTGTGTTGTTTTTTGAAATGTCAAAGGGTTTCCCTTTTTAAGTTATTTAGGCCATGGTTGGATATAAAGCTTAATTAAGTGCGTATATATAAGCTATTTCTGCAACAGATGACAATATTTTTTTAAGCTATTAGTTGTTTTTATAAGCTATCCTGGAGAGTTTATAGAAATAAGTTGAAAACAGCCTATAGACATGTCATAAGCCGTTTTCATAATCTCTTCCAATTAGTCTCACAAGTGCTTTGGCTAGAAGACTAGCCAGTAGCCAATCCAAACACGCCCTTATTGCTTATATTATAGACACTCACAAGTCACTGGCATAGTTCCCTGTCCATTATTCTGCTATTTACTCAAATGATTTTCCTAGAATATAGGAAGAATACGAGTAGAACGAAAAAGAATAAGTCAATTTTTTAATGTTTAGCTTTTAGATACAAAAAAACAAATTTTATAATTGGATCAGTGGATCGTTTTTTAAGTGCTTAGGCTTAATTGAATGCCTATATTATTGACACTCATTATTTTTCAATTGTTTTTGTATAAGCTAGTATTTCTATAACAAAAGACCAAATAAATTCAATATATTTTCATATACACTATAAACTATATTCATAAGCTGTTCTAGGGAGGTTATGGAAGTAAGCTGAAAACAATTTATGCATATGTTATAAGCTGATTTTCAAATTTATGTCAAACAGTCTCAAAAGTACTCATGGTGGTAGACAAAACACGCCTTCGATGCTTGAATCTTCTTGGGGGGTTGGAATGCTAGGTTTTGAGAGCAAGGAACTGGTTTTTGATTGTAGTCAAAAGCCTTTTATTGATTTTGGATTTGAGTATTAGGGGGAGTTTAGAAATCATAGTTGGTTGTACATTTGTTGAAGTATGTTTTTGATGGGATTTCTAAGAAATGTGAGCTATTATGTTGGGTTAGTTGTGATTTTTGAGTTTAAACATTTATTCTTTTTTATCATCGGTTGAGTTTTATTGGAATAGATTAATTGAAAGATAATCTAGTAGATTAAGTCTTGTGGTATTTATCTTCTTCAAAAAAAGTCTTGTGGTATTTATTTAGTTTATATAAAAAATTCCAAATCTGAACTTGTTGATTGTACGTGATTGTTTTAGAGAAAACATAGATTGATGCTACGTTTTGAGCTGACTTTAGAATAAGACAGGATCATTATTTCAGGCGATTGACAATTTTACACTGTAAAGAACACAATACTAAGGATTTTCAGATTTGTTAAACCGATGATAACATGTATAATCTGGTGGATGGCTTCTTAAATTTTGGTGTGCTCATCAATAACTTGTTTTTTCTCGTTCATGTGGATTTAGATTCTGTTATCAACAATGTGAAAGGCAACATTTTTTTCTTTCTTTTCAGTGCTGCTGTAAATGCGGAGACACGGGAAGAAGTTGCCATTAAGAAAGTTGGCAATGCATTTGACAACAGAATAGATGCCAAAAGGACCTTACGAGAAATTAAACTTCAACGACACATGGATCATGAAAATGTAATTCGATAAACCTTTTACTTTGAAGACATTCTTACTTAAATTTTGCTTGAATAATTTCTTTAAACTTCAATGGATCGACAGACGGTGTTTTTTCTCAAACAAAACAAATAATTGTCAGTTTCTCGATATGATTTATCCTTGATTCATTGGATTTCAATTCTACAATCTTTATTAGAATTTAATTTCAAACAAGGCTTTTCACTTACCAGTTACCTCTCCAATGCAGGTAATAGCCCTCAAGGACATTATACGACCACCACAGAAGGAGAATTTCAATGATGTGTACATTGTTTATGAGTTAATGGATACTGATCTGCATCAAATAATTCGTTCCAATCAACCATTGACTGATGATCATTGTCGGGTTAGCACTGCACCTATTTTTTCATAGCATATGCCTTTTAATGTCTTCCCTAATGAAATATCTTTAGATTATGGCACTAATAATCTATTCTCCTGTGTTTGATTAGCTTAATCCAAATGGAAATGGTAGCTTTTGACTGAAAAGCTTTTTGTGTTGAATTGTTTTCTTACTCAATAACTTTTACTTTTCTTTTGAATCACAATAGCACTCAACAAACAAAGATTTGTATAGCAATATATATTTAATTTGTGAATATACTGTCATACAGCGACTGATATGATAAGTTTTTCCAGTATTTTTTGTATCAGTTGTTACGAGGACTGAAATATGTACATTCAGCAAATGTTTTGCACCGTGATCTAAAGCCAAGCAACTTGCTACTGAATTCCAATTGTGATCTTAAGATTGGAGACTTTGGTCTAGCTAGAACTACGTCTGAAACCGATTTCATGACTGAGTATGTGGTTACTCGATGGTACCGAGCTCCAGAATTGCTTCTAAATTGTTCAGAATATACTGCAGCCATTGACATATGGTCTGTTGGTTGCATCCTTGGTGAAATCATGACAAGACAACCCCTATTTCCTGGGAAAGATTATGTTCATCAGCTCAAATTGATCACAGAGGTAATAATAGATATAGGTCATGCATTTTGCTTTAAATATTGCAAATTATGTCATATTCTTTGATCCTTTTCAGACTTGACCCTTCTTGAAATTTGATTTTAGTTTGACAAATTTTCTTTGATTCAAAAAGCTTATAGGTTCGCCTGATGACGCCAGTCTTGGATTTATACGAAGTGATAATGCTCGTAGATATGTAAGACAGCTTCCTCAATATCCAAGACTGCAATTTGCTGCTAGGTTTCCCAACATGTCTCCTGGTGCTGTTGATTTGTTAGAGAGGATGCTTGTTTTTGATCCAAACAGGCGCATTACAGGTAAACTCACATGTTTGATCTTTTATTTTATTTTTCTTTTATAATATTCCCTTCTAAATTTCTGTTATTTTTTACCATCGCTATATAGTTGATGAGGCTTTGCGTCACCAATACTTGGCACCTCTCCATGATATTAACGAGGAACCTGTTTGCTCCAGACCTTTCAATTTCGATTTTGAGAAACCATCTTTCACTGAAGCAGATATCAAGGAGCTCATCTGGAGAGAATCTGTGAAGTTCAATCCTGATCCACCTATTTATTGAGATTTTGCATTTACCGTTCTATGTATATAGTGAAATACTTGATACCTTATTGAGAACTTTTTGACAAATTATATTGAGATTGAATAAGACTGCTGTGAGGTTTCCTTTTATTTAATTCTTATGTCACCACTTGTGTTTATTGGGCTTATTAGAATGAATCTGCATAAGATTACTATTTACTAATACAAATACTTGTAAAACGTTTATCAAAATAGCTTTGAATCTTACATCATTCATCAAGTTCCATAAACTAGTAGGGAAAAAAGAAGAAAAAAAAACTGTTTGATACAGATCATTCCTCAACTGTAACTAAATTACATATTTCATGCTGTAACTACACTTCCTAAGCTCCAAATTATCAATAGGTAAACTCTCTGCTGGGAAATCACACGCCCCGATTTTCTCAGGCCCTTGATCAGGCAACAGATCACAAGGCGGAGGCGTCACACCGCTAGTCATCCCTTCAATATCAGTGCATGTCCATGACCTTTTCTTGGCCTTAACTGCCATCCCTAGTGTCACATTTGCAATACAAATTCCCTTAAAAGGGTCATTAGAGATTCCTTCAAACCTAGCTGCTATGGTAACATTCTCAGCCACAACATCTCTATAGTTGATATTTGCAATTTCAGGCAAAGCATTTGGGTCAAAGTGAGTATCAGCATGTGAATTGTAATCACCTGTCATCTTAAATGCCCATTTCATAGTATGCATGGTAAATCTTTTCACATATATGTCCTTCACATACCCTCCTCTACCAACAGCTGTTTTGATTCTGACACCTGATTCTGTTCGAATGGCTGTGATGTCTTCGGCTCTGACGTCTTGTATCCCTCCCGACATCTCACTCCCTAAGGCAATGGTTGCACTGAATGGTGAAATGCATGTTAGTCTTCTGATTACTAGTTGTTTTGTAGGCCAGCCAAATTTTATGCCATACTCATCCCATCCACTCTTCACAGCAACACAGTCATCCCCAGAAACTATGTAGCAGTCTTCAATTTTTGTATTTGTGCAAGAATCTAACATCAACATAAAGGAAAATTACAAAATATTTATCAATCCAACCCATTGTTTTTCGGTTGCATTGTATCAAATGTTTGATAATGCTATTGCTAACTTTTCTGTTAGATTATGTTTGGATAAACAACTTCATTAAACGTTTATGCATTAAGCGTTAATCATACATTTTTATTGGGAGTAGCATAATTTGAAATCTTCAAATACTGACCTGGGTTGATACCATCAGTGTTAGGAGATGAGATAGGAGCAATGATTGTGATACCTTGTATAATAATGTTGCTGTATAGTGTTGAAGATTTTGTTATTACATAATTTTTGAAAGTAAAAGAGGAACTAACAGATGAAATGTGAATTTAAGGACATATTCTCTGAAGAGTAAAAAAGATAAGCATTAGTAGTGTTACCTGCTGTAAACAGGATGAACATTCCATGATGGGGAATTAAGGAGGGTTAAATTTGAGATTTGGATGCTGTCTGAGAACATAAGTTCAATCAGATATGGACGAGTGTACTTCAATTTTTTTCTGTGAAATTGTTGCCACCAAAATGCACCCTGACCATCTATGGTACCATTTTCCCCTGTTAACAAAAGGGTCATGGTTATTAAAATACTACCTAAACATTGTCTAAAATATTAACAATAACTACAACGTTTTCTAGAAGTAGAACTTCACAATTCTTTTAATTTCCTGGTTGAGACGGTGGCCTAATCGATGTTGATTTGACAAAAACAAGAGAAAATGACTGAGCCGAGAGTCTTCAGACACATATTTTTCTCTTGGTTTTGACATATATGCACAAATTAAGTTACTATCTTAGATGTTACTATAACTTACAAGGAGGACCCTAAACTTTTAGGGGCCAACTCAATCATCGTTGAAGTTTCAAATGATTTTCAAGCATTTAAGGTCCAATTCAACTTAACCTTTGGTGCATTGGAGCTTTTTGATTAAAATAAGGAGACAACTTTACTACACTAGAGTTTAGTTTGGTCTAGTACACAACAACCAATCATTCGAAGTCACACAACAATCATTTAAGGAAAATGCTAGATCAAGCGAAAAAACCATTTCACGATAGTTTCACACGAGTTGACACTTTATGATTGGCTTATTATCACACATATCAACCATGATTTCCGCCAAAGTCAAAGGTAAAGTGGTTATCAAATCTAACACTACCAGCTGTGCGTTTTCATAAGCAACTCGTGAACAAAAATTCGCTTGATAGCTTTAAATTTATTGCTCAATTTTTTTTTACACGAAAATACTGGACATATTAATTCTTTTTAATACATGGTATTTGTATCTGTGATTTTCACAGAAATCACTCAACTATTACTTTGAATAATTTTTTTATATGTTTTCCCCATACCTGTAACAATAACATCCGTGAGGTTTGTTCCAAATATGAAGCTTCTGAATCTTCCTGCTGGTGCATCTCTTCCTCTACCGTATGATGGTAATGGTTCAAGCGCAGGCCACTCAGTGATATCCTACATTATTTTATTAATACAACAATATAGTAAAAAACAAAGTAGATAAAGTTAGCAGCAGCACACAACAAAGTGTCAAAAATGTGTCACACTCAGAATAGTTCTTCTAGTCTAGATAGCAAAAGACAAAAATTTAATGGACCATACGCTATGGCATGATAGAGTTGGTGTGTGAATGTAGGAATAAAACAAAAGTGTGTCACGATAAAGTTGTTTTGGAGAATCAAAGGTTTAGGAGCTTAAAATATTGCTTTCAACAATTAATAATGAAGAATATTGTTCTTATAGAAAGTGATGAAACTTGTGACACATTGTTTACATTTATTTATTTATTGAATCTGTAGCTTCCCTCACGTGATTCCCTCTATAAACATCTATTTTCTAGATTTTCAGAAATGGATATTAAGTATTTGTTGCAAAATATAAAAATTTAAAGACCTTTTTTATTTTTCTTCCAACAAAATTGTTAACATGTGTTTGGTTTTACGGTAGTGTGTATCATAATTGATTATCGCCTCATACTAACTTCATTTTAGTGAATCAAGTGGTTTAACTTAAGTGGTTAATGAGTTTCAGTTAAAGATAAAAGTTCAGAAAAATCCTAGTTAGAATCATGATTAGAACAATCACTAGTTGAACTTTATTTACCTTTCAGCTGAACTCTAGATTACGATGATCTATTTTCCCAAGAACAAAGGCAGTTTTGACAATAAAAAAAACAACATGATTTTGGTGAAAAAAATTGTTCTGCTACTTTTAAGAGGCTTTTACATAATTAAACTATTTTCTCTCAGAAGCCACATTATGAACACTTGCTAACCAAAAAGAGTAAAAATGAATGGGATACCTGAGAAGCAAGGAGAACAGCATCTTTATCCAAATAGAGAGTAAAGTGACTAGTAAGACTAAAACTACCAGTGAGCCATTTTCCTGCTGGAACATAGAGCTGAGAACCACCTTCAGAACTATACTGACTTAGGTGACTAATTGCAGACTGAAAAGCCTTTGTGTTAGATGTATTTCCATCTCCAACACCACCAAAATCTGTCAATGAAGCACTATGTGCTCTACAATTTATACCATTGTACTCAAATGAAGTTGTCACAATTTTTGCTTTTCTACTCTCAGCTCTTTCTGGATAATACACCAGTGTCACCACAAAGAGAGCAAAAAGTATTTGAATCACCTGTAAAATATACACAGCCATGAAAATAAATAGTTAAATAAATGTAGCAGAATTTGTCTAAGCATATGAACTATATATAAGAATAAAATATGAGAATAATAGAGGATGAGGATAAAGTGTCTCACTTGTACCCTTATGTGAGTTTTCCACAAGAGCTTCATCCTAAGAAAAATAAGTTTGGAATTTGATTTTGGTATATTTGGAGAGTGAAGCTATGTATGATAAGTATTTATAGCTGAAGTTCAGTTAAGGCTAATAGATCCATTGGTTCCTAAAAGTTGAAAAGGATAAACTTCACGAGCTTTTTGTCATTCTTAAGGCACATATACTTACATATTAATTAATTTATGATCTAATGTTAACAGTAACATTTACAATATTTGTTTGTCTCATATTATTTTTTATTTTAAAATATTAATAAAAATATTATTTACATTTTTTCACCTAACTAGTCCATAACTACTTTATCAGTAAGAGTATTTTAGTTAATAAATTTGATTTTGTCATAGAAATTAGTGCACTCAATAATTTGTTTAAGAAATGTGCATTACCTTAAACTACATTTTTATATGAGATGCAGAGATGACATATACTATCTTTATATGAACTTAGAGATTGCTATTTGATGTCTAAGAATGAAATACTAATCATCTTCAAGACAAGAGGCATGGCATAACATACCAAAAAATATATATAAAAATATGATAGTTTAGTTTAGTGGAAGTCATTTTGTTTCAACTTGGAGTTGTAGTTGACATCATTTGTTCCCACAAAATTTATGAGTGGATGCTCATTTTCTTTATGGAAGGTTTTGAGCTTGGAAACATTAACAAACATTCCTAGTCTCAAATCCTACACAACCATCAAATTTGTGGTCCTATAAACAGTTTATACAGAGAAAAATATAATTATTTTTAAAAGATGGAGATAGATATAGAGCCTATTTGGTTTAGCTTCTACATCCTTCAAAAGCAATTCTGCTAGCTTCAAAAGTGAAAACTAGCAATTCCAATATGTTTGGTTTAACTTCTCAAAATCAATTCTCATCTCCAAAAGCAATTCTGGTTGAAGCTACAATTCCTAACTTTTGAGTTTACAAGAATCAAGTATCCATTAAATTTTATATTTTAATTATTACAATCATTATTTTCCTTTATTGTCCTTTATCTCATTCTTTTTTGTTTGTATTTAATTTGATGAACCAAATTTAATCAAAAATCTAACGAACCAAATTAGCCCCATAAAATATTTATGGTCATGAGTTACCAAGTTTTGGATTTTTCTTTACGATTTTTTCGTCCAAAGTTACTGTATTTTTTCTTTTACGCTATATTTTATCATTTTTGCCAACTAGCTCTATTATTATTTAACTTAAATATATTTTTATCAAAAAATATAAAATACATAGAACAAATATTTTGTCAATTTTTTTTAGTTTAATGATCGTATTTATTATTTTTAAATTAATATATATAAAATTATTTATTTAAATTAAATAATATATCTGCATTTAGTATTGATTTACATATTCATTCAATTATGTCCATTTATTTGTATTTAACTATGTCCATTTTAGTAATTATACATTCAAAAGCTATTTTGATCAAAACTATCCAAACAACATTCATTCTATTTAATCAATTCGACATTATTGTATCCAAACATAAATCAATTTTGTCAGAATTAATTCTATCACAATCAATTCTTTTAGAATCAATTCTATCCAAAGTTGAACCAAACACACACATAATAAAAAATTTTGAATATTCATTTTTGGATGTAGTTAAAGAGTTGACTCTTACTCTACAAAGGTGCGAATTAAACTAATGGAAATAATTTTTTGAGGTATTTTGTAATGGGACCCATGGCCCCAAAGGTTTCACATTCTGGAAGTTCTGAGTGTGCAGTGTTAGGTCTCGTGAGTGCTCCTAACCCAGTCCCACTGCCCTTTTGCCGACCCACTTCCTCACGGGTGGAGAAATCTTGTTGTGCTCTCATTCTAAATTCATTATCCTCATGTATTTATTTATTTATTTTATTAGCATTTTTTTTTTTGAGAGATTATTTTATTAGCATATGTGATTACTTGTTATTTTTTATGTGCTAAAACCATACATTAACAGCATTGGAATACCTCATATAGTAACTTATATAATTGAATTGTTTTCTTAAAAGGTAGTGGTATTTCTTTGGCGTTATATACTTCTAGAGCATATACTAATACCATTGGCTGAAATTTTTCTGTTCCACTCACGAGTCACAATAGCACTTATCCATGGTTGGCCATGCCTCCAAATAATGGGCCTTTGTGGATGTGATTCAATGACATGGACAGCTTTTCGCTTCAAAAAAATCACGAGCATGTTCTATTACCTTGAAAATAAGGAAAGACTATCTACAAAGGATAATCTGTTTCATCGTGGAATTATTTCAATTGATTCTCAATTATGTTTGATTGGTTGTGGAACTATTGCAAGTGTTAATCATTTTTTTTGGACTGTAATATTTTGGTCGGATATGGTCTCCGATGTTGCGTTGGTTAGGCTTTGTTTCAGCCAACTTGGTTTACCTTTTCGGATCACTTAATTCAGTTCAGTCAGTTAGGTCTTTTTCCTAAATGTGTTAGAACACCATTATATCTGATTTGATTATCTTGTGTTTGAGTGATTTGGAAGGAAAGAAATTCTCGCATCTTTGACCTGAAGGAATAATCTATGCATTTTCGTGTCTACAAAGTAAAGTTGTTGGCAAAAAAATCCTACTTTCGTCTTTGATTTTTTTTTCTTGGTGGCTCATTCCCCTTTTATGTTTGGGAGTAGCCATTTAGTTTGGATTGCTTGTTTTGCATTTTCGCTTTCCTTTTTAAACTATATCGATACTTTCTTTGAACTCTATTCTAACACATCTTATTTTGGATAGAACTTCTTGTTCATGTTAATATAATTTCATTTTGGACTTTTAAAAAAAATAAAAATCTGTAGATGTTGATGGACTATGAATTGCCCTTTGTCCCTGAAATGAAGTTTAAATTAATTTGATCTTATAATAAAACATATTTCATGTCCATTAAGAATGTAATTAAGTATATCTTAAATTTGTAATGGACAATTTAAGTTTTCTTTTTCTTCATATACAGCTGCTAGTATAAAAAATCCTATTGGTAGATATAATTTACGAATACATCTGTACAAGGTTTTTAGAGTTTGAATCCACCCTTACCTTGTTGATGCTGAGACCCAACTCCCTAAACTATTTGTTATAAAAAAAATCATGACATACAAGTTTAATATTAAATATGGCCATCTATGTCCTTCTTTTCTTGTAGACATTTGTAGTTGATGAGTTAATTTGTTTTCTACTTTGGATAAAATGAATGAATCACCCGTATTCAACAAAATAAATGAATCAAAGCAATACCTTTGTAATGGATAAAAAGGAACCCATGTGGATAGAGTGGTTGAATAAGAAATGCACGAGGAAGTTTTACAAAGTGTGAGTGTTGAGAATTCGAAATAAAATGGAAGTGTTACAATACATTTTCTCGAATCACATGGTAGTCTAATTCAATACGTTTGATTATCATGAAAAGTGGGATTGTGAAGGATCATCGAATGCACCACCGATAGTGCTAGACAACTTATTGGTATGATTAAAGAATATGTTGACTGGTTTTGTAGCTAGAAAACCACAATCTTGTAATAATTCGAGAGTGTACATCCTATGATTAACAAATATATCATGAGGTGATCTTGCAATATCCGATACTAAGAAATACCTAAGCCTACCAAGATCCTTGCTCTTAAATTTTTTATCAAGAAAAAGGTAATTGTCTGAATTTCAAGAGGAGAATTACCAACTAAAACAATATCATCAACATACACCAGTAATGCAATGCAATAAAGACAGTATCAATGGACTTGATATATAATGAATTATCAGACTGAGACTGTACATAAATCAAAGAAATAAGAGTATAGGAAACTTAATATACCATTTTCAAAGACGACGCTCAACCTGCCTTTAATGATTCAAAGATTAGTTAGAGACATTGAAGACTACAATTTGGAGCCTCTTCATAAAGGGTCTCAGTTAAAGGCGATTGTCCACATAGGTTGGAAGCGACCGCGAGAAGAATGGATCAAACTTAATAGTGATGGTGCTTGCAAAGATCTGGGTAGGATTGTCAGGTGTGGTGACCTTTTTTGTGATACAAACGGAGAATGGATCAATGGTTATGCTAAGAAGTTTGGAGTTTGTGATGCTTTACATGTTGAGATATGGGGAATTGTACTTGGCCTTGGAAATGGCTTGGAGAGAACAATTTTCTCACCTTATAGTGGAAAACGGCTCGAAGAATCTAGTTTACATGACCGCCGACAATTTTAAGTTCAATGGAAATATCCCTATTTTAGTTCACTGTATCCGACAGTTGTTGAAGAAAAGGTGTGCGTGAAAATCAACCATACTTGACGTGAAGGAAATATGAGTGTTGAATAACTTGTTAACTTAGCATTTTTATGAATAACTATAATTTGTTTGCTTTGGAGACCCCTTCGAGAAAGCTTCAAAAACTTATTTTTTATGATATTTTTGGGGCATGCATGCATATGAATGTTCGTTTAGTTTTGTTGTTTTTTTCTTGGGCTTTGCCAATAATAGCATATCCGTTCATCTCTAGCCTACATTAGTGGAGGTCATATATTAAAGAAAGATATTTGTGTACAAAATGTTGATGTATATTGATGATACTAGTACGCATAACGTAATTGTCTGATCCTCTATTTTTCTTCATTAGTTGTGTACTTGGATTTCATTGTTGATGTAACCAAACACATTTTGAATTTTTAAACATTTTGTGTATTTAAGTTTTTTTTGTTGTTGTAATCATACACTTTTTTTTTACTTTTAAATTTCTATGGTAATGTTTTGTCGTGAATTGAACAATTTTTTTTTTTATGTTATATTATATATAAAAACTCTTTTTTTTTAAGTGCATGTACCTAATTGATTTTTTAATTATCGTATATGGTATCCATACTCATACCATGTACTATACCCATAATGGATACATATGTGTTGAAATTTACCCTCTAAGTTCCCATGGTTCCACTTCAGTATGATGATCTTAGTCAAATGATTTTTGATGTTTTTGGCAAATTAAAACAATGACTCCTTAATAAGAGATGTTAAAGAGATCAAAAGACGACAAGATTAAAATTTAGTTTGCATACTTTTACCTCAAATTATTTCATATGATTAATATTCTTTCATTATTTTGTTACAATTTTTTTCAAGAAAATTAATATCATTATCATTATTATTATTGAATATTTTTATATTTGTTTTTTTCTTTAACATATTATGATGTTGATATTTAAAAATGTCGACAGATAGATAAAAACTTAGGATTCAATATTATCCCTCCAATTTTTTAAGAAAAGAAGCTCTGGTAATTTTAATTTCAATCGTGAGATAAATAAAATCTATTAACCATTTAAATTAGAGATCAAATTTAAATACTTTTAATTAAAAAATGAAAATTTACTAAAAACACAGAGAATTTACTTTTAACTTAGAAATTTATTTGCTAGGAATATTAAGAAAAGATAATATAAAAATACAATTAACATATCATTTAGTTTAGATTAAAAATCAATTTTAAATATTAGATAAATCACACACAATTTATTCTCCTTCATTCTCATAAATTAAATATGAGTATTAGAGTTGTGCATTTCAATCACAATGAACATCACAAACTATATGCATGACACCACCACTATATCTTGCAAAAGAATATATTCTCCTCACATTCATGTATTTAATATGACTTTTGAAAATCATGCATGTGATGTAAGAATGAATATTATATGTTAGAAATACAATGTGATGGTAAATTCTAAACCCATATTATATTTATCTATTATGCATCTATTATCTACTAAATTCTAAACCCATTTATTTTTCCTTTTGCCTAAAAAAAATAAATAAATCTACTAATTAACTTTTTTTTTAAGATAATCACATATTTATCTTGTACCACTCCATTATTTTATGTGACAAGTTAGAAATTAGATTACTAATCACTTTGAACCGGGACGAGGAACATCATCAACATTGATTATTTGTTTAGTTTCTCATTTATTTTCCTCTAACATTTCGTATTTTCCTCTCTTTTTTTTCTTTCCATGCATAAAAACAATAGACTTGGAAGAACACAAGGTACCTCGTTAGTATTAAAACAAAAGTTGTTGCTCTTTTAATCATCAACATAAATATTATAAACGGAGAGAGTAATATTATAAAATATTTAATTCTCCTATAAATATTTATACATAATATTTAATTCTCCTACAAAAATAGAATTAAGTTTAGTTCTTTAGCAAATAAAGTTTTAGCTCTTCTTGTGTACCCAAAAAGAAAAGTTTAGCTCTTATAAAGAGAAATGTGGAAATAGTATTTTTAAATTATTAATTTAATATAAGATATTTTATACTCTAATAAATACATCATGCCTAATCAACCAAAAAAATAACTTCTAAATAATATCTCTACCTATGGTCAACACAGAAATATATTAATCCCTCACTAATAGAAATTTAAACTATTTTTGTAAGAGAGAAAAATTAAACTCTTAAAATAATCTATATTATCTAAAGAATAAATCAGTTCTACATTTTTTTAAAGATTAGAATAAATCTTTACTCTAAAATATAAAATAAAAGAAAATATTCAAATTAGTCATTAAAATCTTAAATTTATGTCAAATTAGTCATCTTAAATATACTAAAACAATGTTTCAAAAAAAATATATATATACTAAAACAAATGATTTCATGTGAATGTATATGTTCCTTAAAAAAATGTTAATGTATTTGTTATTTATCATCAAATTAATTAAATTTATGATAGATAGAAAAAAATTGAATCGGTCACATATAAATTTGACTTGGTCGTGGCACATGACCAATATACAAACATGTAGATATACCAAATCAAAGGTGAAGGATCACATAAATCAAAAACCCCGAATCATAAATTCGCAACAAATCAAAGGTGAAGGAGCACATAAATCAAAAACTCCAAATCAGAAACCCTAAAATCAATATATTAAATGGATATTGTAATTCACTAACCTTTTTAGATGAATTTCGAGTGAGAAGGTGGATTGTGGACTGAGTGAGCGAGCAATATTTTGTAAACTAAAATAGGTGGCGAGAGAGTGAGAGGGTGATGGAGGGTTCTGATGTGGGAAATGGTAACGAGGAGTGAGAAGTGATGGAGTTTCGAGAGACACATAGAAGTTTTGAGAGAGAAGGTGTTCAGGTTGAGAGTAAGGGTTTCAAGACAAGTAAAAGAAGAAGAGGGGTAATGGTTTTTAAATTTTGAGAGATAATGGTTTTTTTTTTAGGATTTTTCATAGATTATGTTTCTTTTTTACAGAGTCGAACCGGCAACTAAGCGGTAGTCAACCGTACTTTAGAAATTGTTTAATTCAGCTAAGTAGATAACCTCTTAAGAAAGATGAAAAGAATTGCAACGTGTCACTTGTTAAGTCGAGTGGCATCGAGAATCGACTTAAGCATCATCTTTAAAAAAGTGTTGTACTAGTGGTTACATCTTGTTATTGAACAATAAAATAAACTAAACTAATACTCGTTGCAATCCTCATGTCGGCGACGATGTCGGATGTGTTGCGTGGTTGAAGAGAACTCAGATCGACATGAATCATGTAATAAAATGTAGTTGTTCTATAACTACTTTTCGATTTAGATTCATGTAATAAAAGCAACCCATATTTACCTTAAATTTCATGCTTGCGTTCGATTGAGATTCATGTTTCAAGCTATGTTTGCTATCTCAAGTTCTGTTTTACTGCTTTTGTGTGTTCATGTCTTATTAAAATGACAAGATCTATTATTTTTGTGTTCTGTTCTGTTTTGATTCATTAAAGCTTTGTTAAGGTAGATGGCGTTTTTGCCTTTTGATTGCGTTTCACTACTTTTGCTTTTGATCTCTTATTGTTGCGTTGTTTTCTGTTTTGTTTGTTTGTTAAGCTTTGAAAACTGGTAACCACTAACCTGAGGGGTAACAAATTCACAAGACTATATATATTATATGAGATTAAAAAAAAATGATATTAAAAATTACCTCACAAATTCAAGAAAACTTCTAATGCAGTTAATGTATATTCTCAAGGTGTTGGATAAGTAATGCACTCTCCTTGTTAGTTTCCTGTCATTTATGAAGTTTAATACAACATTAAACTTCTTAAAAAAAAAATGCAACATTAAATATTATTTTGTCAATAATACTCTTAGGTAGAAATGTAGAATGATTTAATAACTATCCTAACTAGTATTTTTCTTTAGATATGAGTATGAGATCAAAACTAACAAAAAAGTATAAGAGAAGAGTATGAGATTGGGGAAGAAGAAAGATTATAAGGATTAGTTGGAACATCAAACTATAATTTTTTTTCCTGAACAAATTAAAGTTACAGATGTCTTTAAATGAGTCTTCTATATGATGAAGGAACATCAAATGCACAACCATTAGTGCTAGACAACTTTTTTTTTTTTTGAAGGGAATTAGTGCCAGACAACTTATTGCTAGGATTAAAGGATATGTTGACTGTTTTTGTAGCTAGAAAACCAGAATCTTGCAATAACAAATATACCCTGAGGTGATATTTTAATCTCAGTTCCTAAGAATACCTTGATCTTAATTTTTTGATCAAGAAAAAGCTTAATTGTTTGAATTTCAAGAGGAGAATTACCAGCTAAAGCAATATCATCAACATACACAAATAATGCAATATAGGCATTATCAGTGGACTTATATATTATGAATTATCAGACTGAGATTGTACATAAATCAAAGAAATAAGAGCATAAGCAAACTTAATATAGCATTGTCTACTAGCTTGCTTCAAGCCATAAACGAGACTTATGTAGTCTACATATTATATGTGGACCAACATTAGAAAGATATCCAGGGGAAAGAACATATATACATCTTCATTAAGATCACCATGCAAGAAAGCGTTGTTGACGTCTAATTGTTGAAGATGTCAACCCTTATTGAAGCTAATGCTAGTAACACTTAAAACAAAATTACAATGAAAATTCACTGAGTAAATAGGATGTTTGATGGTTTTACTAGATCTTCTTAAAAGATTAGGTTGAGCTGGATGACTAGATGCAAAAGTTGGATGATGCAGGAGATGATGAAGTAGTGGGACTAGAGAGAGGATTAGGAATAATATTAGTAATGGGAGAGGATAGATCAGATTCAAACATAACATGTCTATGTAAGCAATGACTTACTCACTGAGGAGCTTTGATCTGGTTGTTATCTTTCTGTTGCGCTATTCCATTAATACAAATCAATCCTTTCATTTATCTATATATTCTACCTTTGCTCTATCAGGCTCCCACAAATATCATCATGCAAAATATCAAAGGTCAAAGGGTGCAATAGATTTAGAAATACTATGAGAAAAATGTAATTTCTTTTGTTTAGAAAAATGAAATGAATCACAAGGTGGTATTGTGTGCTTATTTGATACAAAGGGGAAAAATTTAGAACTAACATTTAAACCACCAGTAGAACTATGGCATAATCTTAAATGCCTTAAAAGAGAAGAAGCACTACATGTAGAATTACAAGTAGAAGAAACAATACGAGAAACATAATCAATTAGTACATGCAGTACTTAGGGGCTGTTATGATTAGTTGTTTTCTTCTTTCCTTGTTGCATATATTAGCATCATTATCACCTTCTTTTGGATTCCTGTGAGGTGTTTTATTTTTAGGGGTAGTGGCTTTTGGTGTTCCGTATATATACGACACTCTTTGTATGTTTCGCTTCTTCCGTTTTTTCTGCGAGGTGTACTGTATTATGTACAACTCGACAAGAATAATATTAGCTGATTAAAAAAAAAAAAATCAATTACGTATTCAACGTCTATGACATATTTGAACTAACTAGTTTACCAACCACAGCATTGGTAGAATTAGACAAAATTTCTTAGGAGTGGGATGTGAAATTCACAAAGTAGTTATTTATACTAACTAGTTTAGTGATAGAAATTAAGTTCACATTAAATAAAGGTATATAAAGAACATTAAGTAAGGTAATGGATGAGGAAATGGTGACAGTGCCAGAAATGTAAGCTAATATTTTTGAGCCATTTGTTAAAGACACGAGCATGGGAATGATTTTCTTATATATGTTTAAGGAACTAAGATTGAAAGTGATGCTATCAATAGCACCAACGTATAGAATCCAAAGAGTATAACACTCACCATCACAAATAGAAGAGAACAAGATAATGTCATTAGGTATGAGAGAACTTGTCATACCTAATGGCATTATCATGTTGCCAATAGGTCTTGATCGAGTTAATCGCTGATTGTTGTAGACCAGCAAACTGCATGTAACTGCTGTTGGGGGTTAAAATGTCATTTTGGGGTGTCTGACAGCAAACATTAAAGCCTAAAGAGCAATTTTCTAACAAAATTATGGGCTCTGGATATTGGTTGAGTAGCCCAAATGGAAATTCTGGCCCACAAATCAATTTTTTGAGGGTGTTCGTGGGAGGTTATTAGCACCCTCGTTTATGCCAATACACACCACTATAAATTGTTTTCATTTCTATTTACTCAAAAAACTCCAGTAAGTACTAGTGGATTGTCTAAAGATTGGAAAGAGGGAGAGAACAAAGAAAATATAAGGGCATGTTTACTTCATAAAATAATGGTTTTTTTATTTTATTTTCATTGCTTAAAATTTGTGTTTGTAAAACTTTTAATAAGAAAAGAAACTTTTAAATTGAACAATTGTCTTGTATTTTTAGAAGTAATAGAAATGTCAAAACACCAGGGCTTGTTTACTTATATTTTTTGTTTTCATTTTCAGTTCAACAAATAAATATATGACAATGTAGATCCTTTCCAAAAAAAAAAAAGACAATGTAGATCCTATGGTTTCCTCGCCACTTTCTTAGAAATATATTTAACGTTTTCGTTAAATAAGTTATTACAAACATATTTAACGTTTTCATTAAATAAGTTTTTGGTCCTTTTAAATAAGTTCATTGATTTTAAAATGCAAGTGATTAGTGACCGCGAGCTTTTCACAAACAATGAAAATGACTTTTTAGCATGTTTGAAATAAAAAAATGTAACTAATAAGTTCAATTATTCTTGTTCAAGACTAAACCAATGAATGTCCTCTTGAACTTATCTCAGTTGATAGGAAAAATGCATAATATATATAAGATTTGGGGTTCAAACTCCGGCCACCACCTAAAAAGACTAAACCAATGAATAATCTGTGAAGGATCCATGATCCAATTGAATAGGCAACATCATGTTTAACAAAATATTAAATCATTCATGTGATGAAATTAATCATGATCCATTGATGACAATCAAAATGTGACCCGTGAGTCATAGTGGATGACTAATAACCGAATCGTCGATATTTCAGTCTCATAACTTAGTGTCCCTTACCCTTCACCTATTAAAAGTCTCTAACTCTTGGAGAAAGGTACATTCTCAATTTCATTTAAATCTTTAAGCTTTTATTAAAGTCTCACTAACTTAAGTGTTGAAGATCTTGCAGGTACATCACACCACCTCTTACAGAGTAACAACACATCATATGCATTCAATCCGGATCAAACATAAACATAATAGAATTTTGAAGAGATAAAATAGATTAAGATAAATTTAAAATAGTTTAAATGCAGAGGATGTATACTATTAAATCATATTTACAAGGCTTCTAATAGTCAATATTCCACCATCATCAATATCTCTACCTAATTTGTTTTAGATTGTCTGGAATTGTGCATGTATCCGTCAAAGGTTATACTTTGGTCTTGGCATAACCTAATATGCCGTTTTGCCTTTTGTAAATTGAAAATATTGTCAAAGAGGTAACGTTGAAGTCATGGGATTGAATCAACGAGTTTCTTGAACAACGTTCTATAATTTTAGTCGTTTTCTTACTTACCTTTACATGCAAATTTAAATTCCGAGTTTTCTTACATTGTACATTTTTAAGTTTTCTTACATTGTACATTTTTAAGTACCCAAAATATAATTTTTAAATATTGTATGAAATATTCCTTTGTTATTGTTTTAATATTCTTTAAAAAATTAAATGAATAAAATTCATAATCAAGTGAATATTTTCGAATGTAATTAATTAAAACTATGATTGGTGGTTATTTTTAAAACTATGACTATCTGTATGATTGGTTATTTTCTACGAATTTGGAATTTGTATTATAGCAAGGGATAGGATCAAATGACATCATGGTGTCAAAACTAAATTTGACACCAAATCTTAACCATCTATTTTAATTCAATCTATGGTCAAAAATTACTTGGTGTATATGCTCTCTATTTCCTTTTTTGGAGAAGCAAAACAAATCTTTTTCATTCATCATCAGATCACACATTTACATTGTTATTTTTTTCTTTCAACTTCTCTCTGCATCAATGTCTCAATGACCATGAAGAACAAAAACTAGGTATTTTGTTGATTGCTAAATTTCTAAAATGCATCTCTAAAACACAAAGTCTTTTGAATTGTAAGCACTTTAAGGAGTTGAAACAAGACGAGAATAAAATTAAATTGCTAACATTGCAATTTCAAATTAAATATGATTTACTTGTACCACAAAATTTATGAGCTTTTTAATCGAACCCTTTTCTGATTGAATTGAGAGGATGGAAATCCTTAATTTCGTTGCATCCCATTTTCTTAAGTTGATACTAAGTGGTTAAAACTTGATTATGGTTAAAACTTGATTAAATAACTATATAAGAATAGAAAAATATTTGATTGATACCGTCTACGTGAAATTCTAATTATCCCATCTCAAATGACATACACTATATCTGCAAGTATAAGTTGAATTGATAGTGAGGATGGAAATCCTTAAGTTTCGTTGCATCCCATTTTCTTAAGTTGATACTAAGTGGTTAAAACTTGATTAATTTCTCATCATCGTAAAACAATAGAAAAAAATTTCTTCAAAAGAAAGAAGAAAGAAGTAAATGATTTGGTAAATGAAAAAGACTTGTTTTTCTTCTCCGAAAAAGGAAATAGAGAGCATATACATCAAGTAATTTCTGCCCTTAGATTGAATTAAAATAGATGGTTAAGATTTGGTATCAAATTTAGTTTGACATCATAGTGTCATTTGATCCTATCCCTTACGGCAGACATGCTAGATTTGCTAGATTAAAAGTTACATGACATAACGTTCACTCATTCTCCATGTCGGTTACAGTTGGCTCTTAATGACTTTTAATTTGTTGATGTTGCTGATCAATTAAAGGCTTGCTTCATTTATAAATGAAAGGCTTTTTCTTTGATAATATAAATAATATTAAATATTTTGAACGATAAATTAACATAATTTAAAATACATCATTTTTATTAGTAGAATTTTTAACATATACTTTAGGGACACAAGTTAGCATTTTCCTATAGCTAAATATATAAATAGTAACAACAAAATAACAACTTTCTTTTAGAAAAAAATATTGATTAAAAATGTTGGTTCATCTAATACATAGGACATCCGACTGCAAAGCATAAGCCTGATCTAATTTTTCTTTAGTAATAATTTAGCCTCTAATTTGTCAATTAAGTTACGAATCATTAAAAACTTAATGTTAATATTTGAATTCATTAGTAATATTTGAATTCATTATTAAAATAAAGTTTATTTTAATATAAAATATTTATCGAATTGAAAAATTCCAAAACAAGAGGGCATTTGTAATATTTTTCCGTAGTCATTTTAGGGAGAATATTAAACAGTGTCCTCAAAGCATTCGTTAAGCAACCAAAACAAGTAAATTTTTATAAAAAAAATTGTATAATTAATGTTACTTAATCAAAAGTCAAAACTTATATTTTCAAGACAATACTATAGAAGCAACATTTTAGGTTCATTGAATACTTAATGTATTTGGTATATATTATAGACCAAATACATTGGGTGTTGAATGAACCTAAAAAATGGTTTTTTGCTTATAAATGTGATCGAAGGGAGTATATTTCTATAATAAGTTTCTTAACATGTGCCCTTGAGGGCACAAGTTAACATTTGCCTAAAATTTATTTTTAATTTCCATTTTAAGTTCCTTAACTTGTGTCTTAAGAGCATCCATAATAGAGACACCCATTTTTGGGTTCTTAAATGGGTCTCACGTGTACACATCACTTATTTATAATTTTTTAATAGTAGTACATAATAAGTACTCAATCACTCCAACCCAGATCTCACAATAAGTTCATAATAAGCACATCATTTTTGCGGTATGCTGGAGAATGCAAAACACTTATTCCTCTCTTGTGATTTTTTTGGTAAACTTTGGTATGGTATTTCTCATTGGCTTAGTTACCACATAGTGTTTCCTGAACATGTGCCAGACCATCTATATCAATTTGGCACCTTAGGAGGCTTTTCAAAAAACAATCGCTCCGCTTT
>Ga0315914_1000633_pt1 | contig 46654 bp, 31 predicted proteins | sample MpolenodulesMG_FD_203920 | JGI IMG/M metagenome (GOLD analysis project Ga0315914, IMG submission 203920) | Medicago polymorpha root nodule microbial communities from Los Angeles, California, United States - elongated nodules | ecosystem: Host-associated > Plants > Roots > Nodule | place: USA...
CCATACCTCCTTGGTGCAACACCCTGAAATTGCAAATTCAATCAAATTAGTCCCTAAAATCATAACATAATCAATCATATCAGTCCTTCAATTAATATACTAATTGCCAAAACGATCCTTAAAAATTAAGAGTCATACCTGTCCAGCATTTGCAACAACATTTCCTGCAGTTTCTGCATTTTCAGACACAACATTATCTGGCACAAAGTTAGGAGCATTTCCAAGCACAATATTTTCTGGCACTTCATTAGGAGCATTTTCGGGACCAACATCCTTAGAATCTTGATAAACAACAGGAAAGACGTTACCTTTAATCACAGCCGAACACAGAAACTTCAAAAACGTGAGAATCGTCGAAGATGATGATGATTTTGGAGGGGTGAGAATGGAGAAAGTTTTAGCGGGAAGGAGAAAAGTCAATGACGTTTTTGATGTTTCAGAAATGTGAAGAAGGAGGTATGGTAATGCAGGGGCAAAATGGGAAAAGCAGAAAAAAATAAACTGAAAAGTGAAAACTCAACCTTTTCCAATTCAATCAAATTAGTCCCTGAACACATGGCTTCCTTCTTGCCACGCGTACAAGACAACACAACATGCAGGGTGACAGATCAACATGGCTAACGGAGCACTTGGACGGAGGGACCTTTTTGATGGACGTGACAAATTCAGAGACTAAGTTGATATTTCACATAATTGAGGGACGAAGTTGGCCGACGCGTGAAAATTTAGGGACGAATTTGATGGTTCACTCCTTAATTAATTCATTGATGGCAAATTTTGTCAAAGGGGGTTAATATATTTCCCCCAAAGGTTGTGAAATAGAACGCGGTAAGAAACAACATTTGAAAATCAAATTGCCTCCTTCCACTGTGCCTTTTTTTCCGGACAGTCACTCTTACCAAAAGACACTATTGCCCCTTTCCACCTCTTCATATTCCTTCATTATAGCTAAACCCTTTTCTTCATTCTATTCTCTTCAGCTCAATTTCTTCCACTTTTCTTTCTCTCAATCAAGGTATTCAAAACTCATTCTTCTACATTCTTTCGTTATTCATCTTTTCAAATGAATGATTTCATTCATCTTTTAACTCAAGAAATGGAAAAGCTTAAAGATTTCATTTTTCGTTTTAAGACTTTCTGCTATCATAAAAATTGTAACTTTTTGAATTTTTATTGAAAAATAGCAAGTGGGTTTCTGACATTTCTGTAAATAGTTGCGTTTTTTCTGTCAAAAAAATGAAAAGTTTATTTTTTCTTGCTGTGTTGAATCATTGTGTGTAAGCAGATGGCAAAGGGTTGTTCCACTACCAGTAACAAGTACGAAGCTGCTAGAGAACAAAGACTTGAGGAAAACAAGAAGAGGTTTGAGGTAATAATCACCAAAATGCTTAGGATTTTCATGCTGATTGAAATCAAGGGTTTTAAATAGTGGTCGTGTTGCGATCTTTGATGTTAAAGAAATAATTGTCAAATGTGGTTGATGTAGATTCAATTGTGGCTGTAGAAACATAAAAAAAATCTTGATGGTGTGACCTAAAATGTTGTTGCGGGTTATTTTTAAAACCTGGTTGAGTAGTATATATCAAAAAACTTGATCACTTAAAGTTTTTGAGTAGTATATATGCTTGTTTAAAAATTCAAGATTTCTGTGTTGGTTTAAGTCATGGTTTTAAATTGTGGTCGTGTTGCAATCCTTGATGTTGCCAACATAGTTGTCAACTGTGGCTGTTGTGGTAAGTTGCAGAAACATATAAAACTTGATGTTGTGACCTATATTGAGTAGTATATATAATATACTTTGATTACTTAAACATTGTGAGCAGTGTAAATGTCTGTGTAAAATATTCAAGAGTTTCATGTTGGTTTATATCATGCTTATAAATTGTGGTTGTTAAGCGATACTTGATATCATGGAATTATTTGTCAAATGTGACTGATGCAACCTCAACTGCGTTACAAAATCATAAAAAACCTTGAGGTTGCAGCCACAATTCCTAGTTGGATTCTATTACAATGCTGATAATAGTTGTGATAATGAGATTTGAACCTATAGATTTATGCATACTACCTGTGTCCCTCACCACTAGCATAGTCTTAGTGTCTTATATTTTGTTCTGTTTTGATGATTGCTTATTTTACATAATATCCCCTTTTGTTCTGAAGGATTTAGGAATTTCAAATATTTCCAAAACATTGACTGAAATCGCAAGTCCAGCAAAGAAATCCACGGTAAACTTGCAATTTTTTTATTTGGTTTTACTCTGTAAAGAACCAACATTTGGTTTGACTTAGCTTTCCCTATTTCTCTGTGCAGAATCGTCTTTTCAGACTAAAATCAAAGACTAATGTTGTTCTGGAACCTAGGCGCTCTTCTCGTGCCAGAAACACAGTTCCTTCGTATGCTGAAGAGGTAAGCTGTGTTGCCTTGCAAAGTTCAAACTATCATTGTGCAATGAATCAAACATAAAGTGTGACTCTGACTCAAGAAAGAAGATCGAATCACCTTTGTATAATAGAATATCTAAAGCTAGTATGAATGGATATAGTAGAAACTATATATATTAGGAATATATGGTTGAATTTTTTTGTTCCCTAAGACAAAAGTATGAGAATTTAGCTCTGGAGTTTTGCAGGCCAGTGTTGTGTGGTTTTTTTTCCTTTGAGAAATCCTTGATTCTTGAATTCAAATATTCAGCATTCTTTTTCAACGTGATAGTTTTGCAGGAATATCTATTTGACAGTATGTATTTCACTTTATTACAGTTTGGCACAGACCTTCCACAGTTGCGGAGGAGGTCAAGGTCAAGTTCATCATGGGGAAGGTGGTTAACTAACTAATTACTCATGACTTGTCTTTATTGCTAATTGAAATTGAAATGTTAGTGACATGTTTATGGGAATCTCAGCTACGCTTACGCTGCGAGGCCACTGGATGAAATCAAGGTAGCTACAGCTCAAGAAAGAAAGCGTGCTTGGGATGCGGCAGAGGCACTCCAAATCAATTTGCAGTCTTCAAATCCATCATTTATTAAGTCAATGCTCCGGTCTCATGTTTATAGCTGTTTTTGGTTGGTAGGTTTCAGCTCTTACATCTTTATATATTGCCTGCACATTGTTAACCATGTTGTTCATTCTTCAATGTTAACATTATTTATAATCAATTGATTTAACATATGATGTACTTCCTAATATATATATTCTTTATTTTGTCAGGGTCTTCCCAGTAGATTTTGTGCGGAACATCTTCCAAAGACAGATGATAACATGGTTTTAGAGGATGAAAAAGGCTCAGAATATGATGCTGTTTACCTTGCCCATAAAACTGGGCTTAGTGGTGGCTGGAGAGGATTTGCATTGGAACATAAATTGGACGATGGTGATGCAGTAGTTTTTGAATTGGTTGAAGCAGCAAGATTTAAGGTACTTTATGTTGCCGATTCTCATCCAACTCTCTTATAACTTCAAAGGTTGTTATACTTGTCCGATCAATCTATCGTGATAGACAGAATAATAACTAAAACCAGCTTGGTGAAACTAAACTGTGGATAAATTTTAAGTTTCTAGTCTTGAGGAAGAGGAATACTTTCAAATGGACTGCCACTAATGAACTTTGATATTCAGAATTCTGAAATTATTTATAACACTCACCTTTGATATTGAGTTTCTTCTTGAGTTCAAGGTTTTTCCTTTTTGTAATATTTTAAAATCTTCAAATTTAAAAGGTTTTATAAATATATTTATTGAGCTTCCACATCAGTTAGAGACATGACCAAATTAATTCTTACAAGGCTTAAGCAATTCCTTACCTCTTGTCTCATGTGCTAGCTTTTGAGGTTGAGTTAGGCCAAGTTCCAAATATAGTAAAGACCTGTGAATAAAGAAATAAGCAAAATAATGGTTACCAGTGAGGGGAAACCCTCATACCATGATATAACTTTTGAATATACCTTTTGTGGGTACAGGTAGACCCATTTCAAATTCTAAAATGGTATTAGAGTTTATGTCATATGTGTTGCTGAGCCACCACTTGTAATGGTACTAACTTGCAGCCTTCATGCTCCAGATGTCTTGTCTTGAGTGTGAAAGGATCCCACATTTACTAGTGATATGTCCAAAATAGTTGTTATAAGTAGGAGGAAATAGTGTTTTTCCTATGAGCTAACTTTTGGAGTTTACTTTTAGGGTTGAAATTACGGTCAAGCCAAATTCTAAGTAGTTAGTGTCATTTAATTTTCTCAAACTAATAAAAAAAAAGTAATTGTATTTTGCAAATTGGCCCTCATGGAAACTTGTTCTATAAGAAAGGTTTATTGAAAAATATAAATTTATTGAAGCATAATTTAGGTATAATAGTATTCAATATGAAAGTAGTTAACATTTGTTTATATTTGAGACCGAATGGAGTATATGCTTGCTTTTTTGTGTGCAATGTTCTCTAAAACTGCAGGCCAGGCCCACTTTTTTTTGTTGGCTTAAATATTGCACTCGTCTTGCAAATATGGCCTGTTTAAGTTTTGGTCCCTGTAAAAAAAAAATTGTTTTTGGTCCCTGCAAAATTTTGTTTTTTAAAATAGTCCCTGACCCCATTTTTGTGATGATTTGCATATGTGGCACATGATGACTGGACCCATTTTGTAGTTTTTGGTCCCTGCAAAATATTTTGTTTTTTAAACAGGTTCCTGCAAAAAAATTTGTTTCTGAAAATAGTCCCTAGAGGGACTATTTTAAAAAACAAAAAATTTTGTAGGGACCGAAAACAATTTTTTTTTTTTTACAGGGACCAAAACTTAAATGGGCCATATTTGCAGGGACGAGTGCAATATTTAAGCCTTTTTTGTTTGCAAATGTTCTTGGTAATGAAATGACACATATTATCTATATACTTGCTTTAATCAAGACATCCAGTAGAAACAAAACCATTTATATGCAAGGTGGATTGAATGATGACATCGTGTCCTAACAGAATTCATTTGGAGGTAAATAATAGTCCTGACAATACATAACTGCAGGTTTATATTGTTAGAGCATTTGAAAATATAGATGAGGAGGAAGAAAAAGAAGAAAGCGATGCTTTGGTGGAAGATGGAAATATGCACACATCTAAAGCAGTCAAAAAATCTGAAACTGTGAAACCAAAGGAAGCTACAAAGAAAACTAGAATGCAAAAGGTATCTAAAGTACCTACACCTGAGCCAAAGTCTGAAACTGTTAAATCAAAGGAAACTTCTAGGAAAACAAGATCTTCTCAGAACAAAAAGCAAAAGATATCGGATGTATCTACTGCAATTGAGCCAAAAGAGGATGCACACCTCGAAATAGTGAAACGAGAGGCAGCTACAAAGTTGCCAAATAAGAAAAGGAAGGCAAAAGAAGGTGATGTATCTGAGAAGATTATTTTGGAAGATAATGCTAAAGCAATGAAGACTGACTCAGAGAAGAAGGAAGAACTTGTTGAGGATGTTGATGTTGAGCTAAAGAAAGTTAAGCTAGATGATAAAGCAAGCAAACCTGCTGCAGAAAAACCTCGGAAAATTCGAGCTCCAAAGTTTTTCAGAAAGAGAGGTTAGTCTTAGAGACCGGTTAAAAGGTTATGAAATACTGAAGTGAGCATCTCTTGTTCCCTTGCTATGGGTTCCCTTGCTATGGGTTCCCTTGCTATGGGTGATATTGCTTTTTTATATTGCATTTTAGGAACATGAAACTTTTATGTAGTGGAGCTTCTGTTTTGGTATATGTAGCAGAATGTATTTTCAAAGTTAGTATAATTAGTATTTTCTTATTTCTTATCACTAAATTCTTAACTACGACACCACCTAGTCAATCTTGGAGGTACTTCTTATCACTAAACTCTTATATCTATATAACATACTTTTAAAAATGAATAAGGCACATTCAAATCTGGGTGCATTTAGAATGGGAAAGTTAAAGCAACAAATGAATATAATTGATTAGCTTTTTATATTCACCTATTTTGGCTGTGCAAGATTTATTTTAGAAGAAAAGGCAAATTATGCAACAATCCTTTAAGTTTGACCACCATTTTGGATTGGTCGTGCAATTTATTTTATTTTATAAATTGGTCTTTTATGTTACATTATTTTTTGCATCGTTAGACCATAAACTTTGCTCCTCTTACACTTTTGTCATTTATGTTATATTTTGTGATTGTGCGAACAACTTTCATTCTAAAATAAGAGATGAACGACATTCAAATGTTAATTCGTCCTACCCATAATAGAGATAAATTATTGTTTTAGGTTTGTGAATGCTTCATAAATGAAGACACTGTTGTATAAAATTAGATACTCTGGTTCTAAGGATTTTGGATTTAGTAATTTATATTTAAAGAATAAGTGAGAGGAGAAAGGAAATGAAAGAATCTTACATGTCTACGTGAGTTATCTCAATATTAAAATGTTATTCGTTCTATTTTTTAACCTAACTTATTAAAAAGATCAACAATGCAAACAAAATGTAACATAAATGGGCAATTCAGAAAAGAAAAAAAAAGTAACTTAAAAGACCAATAAAAAAATTGTAAAAGATAAATGTGTCATGTCCTCTTTGTAAAAGTGAAGCATGTGCCCGTAATTAAGGTTTACCAAAGTTTATCTATACAAGTTTAAATAAGTTTGGATTATGCTTTGAAGGTTAGATCAGAAGATGGATGCAAAGTCACTTGTACCCTTAAAGCATATATAATGGCGTGGAACATATGTTGTATAAAATGTTTTTGTTTATCAACTTTCCTTGTGTATATATAACCAAATTTAATGAAAACGGTGACATTTTCCGAAATTGAAGGACAAGAGAAAGACACAATTATGTAAAGACTTTAATTGAATTAAAACTATTTTATCTTCTTGTGCCATTTTTAAAATTTATACAGGTTTAATTCTATTTTTGGTCCCTCAAGTGTCATGATTTTGTGATTTTAGTGTCTTACTATTTTTGGAGCAATTTTACCCTTAATTTTTCCTCTTTGCAGTTTCGCAGTCTTCCACCTCATTTACATGGCAGCCAACTCGTATTTACATGTTGAGTTTTGTTTGAATAAAACATAAACAAAGATTATATAAATAACTCTTAGGTTTCAAATTTGGGAACTTAGGGGAACCATCATGAAAATATACAAAGGAGAGTGCATAAGATTTTCATCTTTCCTGAATTTCCACATGCCTAACCAGAGATCAAGGAGAACATCACACGAACACTTATATTGTACATATGAAGAACTTGAATATTGACTGGCACATCCCATGATTCATAATCGTTAGGTGAAGAATTCATGAAGAAAAATAATTGATGAATATGAGAAGATATAGTAAAGAATATATGAATTTGATTTAGGATTTCAATTCTATGCCCTCATATTTTGATTTTTTTTTTCCGTGTAATTTTTGAAAATAACATTTGGATGTCCTAGTATTTATTTATTTATTTTGGAACATCTTGCACAAGATTGAGGGAAATTAGGCCGAGGGACCACTAAAATGCAAATGGGTGCTAAAAAATAACTAAAATCACACAATAGTAATACTTGGGTGCCAAAAATGGAAATAAGTCTTTATTTTATCATAACTCATTACAAATCTCTCGACCATGCCAGAACTCAACCAACGGTTTTCACATAAATTAATGTATGATTTCTAAGCCAAAATTTTCACATAATTAAATATTTATACACGATAAAGAAGCTAACAAATGGAAAAGTACAACATGCTCTCATGTATACTGGCCGCCGTATACAGGACCAGAAATTTAAAATTTCAGTAGCTCTCCCTGCTACCTAGGACGATGATGCAAATCCATTGACCCTGCTCTTCCATATCCATCGAGAAAAGAGCCGATCAAATAAAAAAATTCAACCCTAAGATAAAATTATACACATTTGCAAATGGAATACAAATCAGTTTAGAGGGAGAACTTGTGCAAAGAAAATATATATCGCGACTTGTTCCCAAAATTTGATATAACCTGCACCAAAACTCGGTGAACCTTGCTGGGAAGTGGGAACTTCTACTTTGTTAGATAGTGAGATCTTTAAATGATGCTAGTTTGCCGTTTGATGTGACAGATTCCACAACGGTATCACCCGGTGAATGGCTAGAACTACCATTTATGGTGGTCTTGCATATTTGATTGAGAGCAGAGTTGGGTGAGGCAGAGCTTTGACTACCCTCAAAGTATGTGGAGTACGGGAAAAACTCAGCACATCGCACTTTCCATCCTGCAAGCAAATTTCCATGGATGGATTACTATCAGTAACCTTGTGATGCATTACAAGGATAACATACAGGGCAGGTACAAGAGTTTAGAAACAGCTAAAATTTCAGTAAAAAGTAAAATTACACTTAAAATTCTCCTTTGCGGGGATAAAAGCAGTCAAATCTAAAATGTTGTCAAAACACAAACTTTAAAACTGCATAAGGACATCAATCCAATCCATGAATGACAAGATTTAAAAATAATAATATGTTTGTAGCAAACATTTCTTTTCCTTTTTCCTTGTTCTCTTATAAAATAAAATAAAAAAAATCTAGTTCTCCCTACAGCAGTTACTGATTTGTTTTAATCTTGAAAAGTAATGTGGACCCTTAATATCAATGGAACATAAATAAGAACTGATTCAGATGATACTTACTCAATGCAGCATCTTGATCATCAAGGACAGATCCAAGAAGTTTATGAACTGCAATACAGTCTTTAAGTGTCCATTCCCGGATTGGTCCAAGTGCGCCATTGCTTTTAGAATAAAATATTGCATGATTAATATTACCATTAGGCATGTTAGAAAACTAAACACAAAACCAGGTAAAAAAGGAGAGAATTATGGAAAAAGTTTTTTTTTTTTTTTGCAATTAAAAATTACACACAGCAAAGCCCCAGAGTTATAGAATAACAACACATGTTCAATATGTTTGAATGATTCGTTTTCAATTAATTTAATCATTTTTCAATTTTTTTTACATAGTTATTTCTCACTAGTTTGTGATTTATTTGATCTTGTACTAACTACCCATTTGCCAATGGACACTCTTCCCTGTTTCCTTCCCTCAACCTTTAAGCAGTAGGGAATTTTTCAAATAAAAAAATAGAAACGGGACAGTGGATTGTTGTTTAGCAATGAAGAGTAGAAAACTAACTCTCCACATTTGTCTTCGTCTCCAAGACACCAAATCATCTCATGTACAATCATTTTCTAAAACTAACTCTTCACATTTCACTCATTGTTTGGGGACTTGTGAGATAAGTACAGCTCACAAGAACCACAGATAAGTAAAGAAATGAATTACAAAATATACAGTTTTGCATCACATGCGAATGTCATATGAGTTTGAAGATAGAGACAGATAGAATATATTGAGTAGGTACTTTATAGCATGATGAAGCAAAAGATACTGTAAGAACATTACCTTGACACAGGGTTATTTGTTGAGCCTTCAATCAACTTGACAGCCTCAGCTCTTCTATTGGGATCTAAAATGTACATCATTTCTCCAAAAGCAGCTCTATGCATCAAAGAACCTGCAAACAAAACGAGGAAAAACACAAACTTTCATAATCAGGCTTAAAACATATAACACGGATTCACTGACATGTGTTCATAACATATTGAGCATGACCTTCATGGTTTTCAAGGAAAAGGCTATTTGCCTCAAGAAGAGATTTCCCGTGCAGCTGACTGGTTACAAATGAATAAAAGAGGAAATTAGAATTGTTGAAGTTATGGCATGCATTAAATCATCAATTAATCTAAAAAACTGTAAATATGATTTCCCTTAAAGAGAACACAAGAAAGAAAAAATGTGAACAGTCGCATTATAGAACCTTATAGTTTGACGCTCAGCTTCTAAGACACTCCAAACGAGTTTCTCACTGTCAGTCACGGGAGCATTCATGGATCCTACTTTATGGAAGAATTTAATCTGCAATGCATATACTTAGAAATTAATGACAACAGAAAGATAATCCATTTCCTTGGTGGAGAAAGGAACAAAATCACAATAGAGAGGATCATGAGACAATATATTCTAAAAAAATGGGACAAAAAAGAAGGGGGTGAAGGAAAGGGTGGTTCCAAATTCAATGAATACAGAAGAAAACATACCAAGCAACGATGAGAATCAGGGTGTTCAGCATCCAATCTTAGTAATTGCTTTAAAGCCTACAAATAGAAAGATAAAGAACAACACATGAATGACTGGCTTACATTCAACAAATGGGTAAGTGTAATATAAATTATATACATTAAAGATATACAAAATAAATAAATATTCACTTGATAAGCATAAAATCACAACAAGGAGCCCCTTAAACTCTTTAAATTTCTAGGAAAATGGTCTTATTAAATTACTATAAGTCAGAGATAAGATGCTGGACAAAAAAGCTAGGCACCATGTTTAACAGACTAATACCTGGAAGGCTAGCAAAATCTTCTGTTTTCTCATGTATAATTCAAAGGAGAGCAAGTGTGTCTCCAGTGAATCAGGTGAATTCTTCAGCAGCAACTTCAAGTATTTTGTGGCTTCCAATAATGGACCCTCAACCTATGCAGAGAAAAATTGCACATTAAACAGGATAATATCAGTCCTAAATTATGATAACAAGAAGTGTTTATCAGAAGAAAAAAAATCAAGAAATGTATCACATGATTTTTGTTCACCAAGCATTTCCCTGATAAAGTTGGTATTCGACAAACCAAATTTTTATATCCACTACACTGATGTTAGGTCTTAACAGTTTAGTTATAACATGTTGCACAATGATGATGAAACTGTAAAAGCTGTTAGTCTATTCAACAGGTAGTAGGTTTCCAAAACAACAAAGTACAAACAATTTTTCTCAGAATAGTATCTGAATGTTGTTTGAGAATCCAGCTTTGGAATAAGTGGGATTAGTTACATATATCATTATATTATATAATAATGGATCTTCACCTAACATGATGGGTTTTAGGAAGAGAGCTTAACATGGTATCAGAGATGCCATGACCAAGTCGTAATCATTCTTGTCCCCCATCCTAATTGGAAAGAGGTCAACTTAAGGTAGAGTATGCATGAGCATTGTCTGTAGTATGCACTTAAAATGCCTAAAGAGCTTTTGCATAAGGTGACATGTTAGAGACAATCTAAAGCCTAATTAACTCATCTCAATATTTTGGGAGAATTGGTTGATAGGTGAATTTACAGAGGAAAGTTTGATTTTGTATAATCATGAAATTTAAAACAGGTCTCCATGTCGGAGATGGAATGCAAATATAAGAATGTTAATGGGCAATATATGTACTGAAATTTAACCTGTAACAACTTTTCCCCCCGAGGATCTGGATCAACAGGCTTTGTATGACGTTTCCCAGACTTTGATGTCCCACTAGCACTTGATTCTTCATTTTTCTCTTCTGCCTCCTAAAAAGGAAATAAATCAATACCATGAATACTTTTGCAACAACAAGTTCCATATAAGCTACAGAAATTATTATTACTTTTTTAGCTCTTGCTTCTGCCTTTCTCTGTTTTTGCTTCAATTTCTTTTTCTGAGCAGGAGGCAACTTGGACATTTCATCATCCTCCTCAGCTGTTGACTTTGGGGGAGAATCGTGCAATTTTATATAACACCTGCAGTGGAAAGCGTTATATACATGCGATCAAAGACAAAAGATCAGAAATAAATTCCATTTGTTTATACATACTACAAATTGGACCGTTATGGAAGTCCCAAAAAAGATGTTGCTTTAAGCCACAAAATTATGAGCGCATACCAAATGTTATGCAAATTGCAAAAATAACAAAACTCTTAACTTTATGAGAGCCAAGGCAGAGAAACTGTTTGAAATATAATATTGAAATAATATTAATATATTCATGTGTATTCACTTAATAAACTTCAACTTTTAAATAATTTTATCAAGTGATATCTAAGCCTCTATGACAAAGTGATCTAGAGTTGTATCCCTGTAATCTACACCTTTCTAGTAAGAAGTCGAATTTCTACACATGGTAAGTAGACCAAAGCATTGTCCATAACTCAAATTCAAAGGCCTTTAGTGTGAAAAGGCATGTTAGAAATATAAGATAAAGCCATTTGTGTCTTCACTTACTAGCTTAAGCTTTTGAGACAATTGGTTCATGACCGAAACAATTGGGGGAGAATTTGCTATTCAGTTCTAGATACAATTCGCAACTCAAGTGTAGGAATAAAGATTGATGCATGCAACCCACAAAGCACGGCATAACTTTAATTAGCATATAAAACAACTCATACAGTAAACCAATTATATAAAAGATAACAAACATTCACCTGATGGCTCCAGCAGCTGCTTTACGAAAATATGCATGTGAATGCAATCTGTCTTGAAATTGAAGCATTTCCACATATGTACGCAATGTCATTTTCCTTAAGCAGTATGAATGAAAATCAAATTGGTCTTCAGTAATATCTGCATAATGCTTCTCCACTGCCAAGAATTTTTTGAGAGACAGCCCAAGATCCCCTTGGCGGAAGTAGCTTTCAGCAGAGGCAAGCTCATACCTTCGTAAGATAGATGATACAATCAGTGTTACACATAATGAAACCTCAACATTGCAAAGACAGAACAGAATGCTATGCATCATTAAATACAGACCACATGCACTGCATGTCATGGAGGTTGTTGTGTTGATCCCCATCTTTTGTGAATAGCACGGCAGTTTTTTCTGCCAAAACCACCTGGACAATAAGGGATTTTTACACAGAAAAACAAAGTCAGAAAAAAGCAACAGAGAAAGCTACCAAAATTACAAAGATCAAGTTCAAATGAAAATCAAAGAAATAGACAGAAAAACCTGATCAGCCTGCAGCATGCGTTTCACACAGTCACTATTAACATAACGATCACCGAGATCCATACACCTAGCTTCATCTGCAAATGCAGCAGCAGCAGCCAAATCACCAGCATGCTTCAGTATCCGACTCTGTATTCAAAGACATGCAATGATTATTCAACAGTTTTCTAGTATGCTATACTGTCAGGGTAAATCACTGATCACCACTAAACCCAACCAAATCAACTCATTTTCACTCTTTATATGAAACACAACTCTTATTTAATCATCCAACCTGCTTCCTTTTTCTTGGTAATAAAAATACAACAAAGTAGTCTTCAATAAACATTTTCAACTTTTAGAACCCATTTATTAGCCATGAAACTATATGTAACCTTTCAAATGACTAGAGCAGTATATAGAATGTGTTAGTCTAAGCTTTTGGAAAAACAAGAATTAAAAATATATATATATTTTTCGTAAACTAAAGCCATAATTAAGTAGTTGATTGAGTAGTTTCTAAAACTAAAGCGATAATTACAACTATCTATTAAAGTTAAAAGTGACTTTTGTAATTCTGACCAAACAATCAATAGTTTCTAAATCTCTAAAACATAAATTGTGTTTTTATACAACCTTAAAACCACTGTTTAAGCTTAAAAAAACTCATACTCTTGGCACCTTCATTGCATGGCATTACAGTAGTTTCTATGATATGTTATGTCATACATACTTACCAGAAAATAAAATAGTATTCTAATGTCAAGTTCATTTTCAATAACTTACAAGAGAAAGATAATAGAAACAGTTTAGCCCAAAGGTTTTGAAAAGATAATATTTCATAGTAACTGGTGATTTAGACTTCTTAGTGTAGTGAGCCTCTGTAAATTATTTATGCTACTTACACTTGCTAAAGATGATTAGGAAAACCATAGTTAACAGTGTTCTTTAATTAAAATATTTTCTTGACTAGAATATAAAGATATACACATACATATACACACAGACAAATATAGCAGGAGCATATTTAGGAATGAAATATTCCTGAAACAATCCGAAAGCTAATTATAAATAAACCTTGGCAGAGTATAGATCAATGACAGTAGGTGTGTGTTCTATAGCCTCATTGATTTTAGAAAGTGCGATTTCATATTGGCCGCGCCTGTCATAATGCTGCACCAATAAAATTTTACTGAGTAAGAAAAACAGAAAATGGAAGAACACAAACAAAATGTATCTTATGAAGTCCCCAAAAATAGTCACAAACCTGAGCCAACAAGAACAAAGTCCACAAAAAAGTTGAAGGGGGCTCTTTTTCCACCCTGTATACCAAGATAGTTAATGGTTAGTGATCCAGCACAAAATACAAGTTCAAAAGCAACAAAATTTCCGTGTCAACTATAAGGTCTTTGCTATAGTATTGCAATCGGATAGAATTTTCCTGGGATCTTTCCACCACGTATAACTTTTTGGCCAATTTGGCTTATTCTCCCACTAGATGTGCATTCTTTCTTCTTTCTCTGAAAAGTTCTCTTCTATCATCAAAAACTACAAGGGTCAAAGTTTTGGTTGTTTCAATTTAGGAGAATTTACTGGGAACCACATTACATATGTGACATGTAAAACCATTAGATGGCTGCATCAATTTCTATAATTCATACATAAGTATTACCATCCTGGAGGTGGGTAATAGAAACAGAAATTGGACCTGAACCTAATGGGAACCCATAAACATTATCTAAAATAGATAGGGTTTTACCTATTAAATGGGTCTGAGAGACCTACAGTGAGGAATTACCCGCAAATTTATGGATATTGGTGCAGGTAGTGTGGGTACTATAGAACCAACTCCACCCACATCCGCATAATGTGTGTGATATTTTAAATTACAAAGATTTTCAAATATTCTTTAAATTGAGTAAGATGGTGCACTTAGCAATGTGTTTTTCAGGCTGTTGTTTAATGCCTTAGTAAAATAACATTTTTGTTTTGCAATAATATCATTAATGCAAAACTCGTCTAATCCTTCCGAAGGAAAGAATTATTGATTTTACATAGAAGATTTTGGAATTAAAAATTGTGAGAGAATAAGGAATTCAGAAGAAGTCTCAGATAATATATTAACATAAGCTTCAATTATATGGTATCATGAAAGAAATAAAATTCCAAGCTTTCCCTTGTCCCACATGAACACAGTAATAATAACTCTTGTGCTACACACAGGCGTTGAATGACTGATAGTAATTGTATATCTTACCTCCCAGGGTATTGACCGGTCGTCCTAATAGAATTCTCTAATTCAAGAATAATTTGTTCCAAAATGTCTGCCTGGAAAAAAAAAATCAGAACCCGCAAAATAAGAAACGGTATTTTCTACCCACCATAATATACAATATTACAATAATAAGACAAGCCAAAATATTTGAACAGTCAAATTTAAGTAATTAAACTAACCTTCCCAGGGTGATTGTATAAAGAAGAAAGATCTGAGAATAGAGATGGAACTCCCTGGAAAGGAAACAAAATGAAATCACATTTTGATTTTGAAGCTTGTAAAATAGGAAGAACATTATACCAAAGAGGATTTGTACATACCTTAGTTAGGAGAGGCCTAATATAACTATCTGCTGCTTCTCGAAATCTGTCACCTTGAAGAAAATCTAATGGTATTCTCTGATAAAAAAAAAAAAAAATATCTGATTAATTTCATTACAAAAACTTAGGTGAGGCGGCCAAATAGCACTACTAGCATTGACCAGCAAAATTCATAAATGATGTAGCAACAAGGATCAGTGAAAAGAATGCCCCCCCCCCCCCTCTCCAAAAATAACGGGCTATGCTTATCAAGGTATACCATCCCAGTTTACCCACATTTTTGGTATAACAACAAAATCCTTGCTTCCTTTTGGGGGAGGGGTTACATGGATAATATGGAAAAATAATAAAGTGATGATTGTTATGCATGAAGATGAAGGCAGGCTATTAAACTAAAAAATATATAAGAATTCAATACAAGTATTGATTGCGCTACCTTAACAGCAGATGACCGCTTAAATTGCTGCCCAAGTGTTTTGTACAGGGTATCTAATCGATCTATTTCATCAGGAGAAAATTGACCATTTTCTGAATATAATCCAACACATCGTTGAAGGCCTTCATAATATCTGAGCATCAACATGAAGAATAAATGATTAGTCATCTTTTTATGAATAAGTAAGGCAAGACAAAAAACAATACATACTACCTGGAAAGGAATTATTATGCATAATATCATTAAAATGACCTAAACATTCTATAACAAAAAACATTTCAGAGATGTTTAAACTTGTGTCTCTTGCTTCCATAGGTCAGCATTATCGAAGACAAAACCAGATACACAAAAAAAATCAAGTCACAAAAAGGAGCCAAATGAAACAAATGTTAAGCCATCCGAGCTAAAGCTATCCTATATCCTATTATGCTTGTAGCTAATGCAAAAAGGAAACAATAAAAGTAGGAGAACATAAAGAAGAAATACATCTAGACATGCATTGCAAACGAGACATTAGCCAAAAATTTCACCTATAATTGTCTGGATTCATGGAAAGCAATGCCTGGTACAATTTCTCGCCTTCTTCTAAGCGACCAAGCTTGACTATTAGTGAAACCTCTTGTTCTTTATATCCAAGCTTATCGACCTGAAAAGATATAATCCGAAACAAGTAATGAAATCATGTCTTTCAAGCATAACAAGTTCATTATCAAATTATCTCAGTAAATAAAACTCATACAATTTTTGACTCCTTCTTCTGCAACTCCTCAAGAGCACTTTCAAAAGATCCACATTCCTCTAACAAAGAGACCTGAACAGAGATGATTCATGCAGAAAAAATATTAACACCGATATTTGAACAATATGAAAGACATCATATCCCTAAACATGCACAAGTAACAGCAGAATGATAACATTCAAACAAAATATTATTTGACTAGAGTCAGCAGAAAAAGCTTCATTTTATAGTTATCATGATGCATAAGGTTATCATCGACGTTTACTAAAGCTCACAAATGGCAAAAGCCAATTCAAAATCCTATCATCTTATAGCAAAATCTAATCATGCATAAGTTACATCAAACAATAAATAAATGTAAAAAGGACTTATGCAATATGCAATCAACAGGAAACAGCAGTAGAAATTAGCCAAAGGAGATACCTTATATAAAATCATTTCACCATGCTCAATCCGCTCATTTTCTGGAGGATAATCATCTTCTAATGTCCCTTCATATGCTTCCAGAATTTCAATAGCTTTTGATGCACTGGTTTCATATTTGAAGTTCAGAACAACAAACAACCAAAATAAAATTTTAAAAGATTGCCATTTCAATAACAACTACCAATGATACCAAGGCCAAGGTACTGACATGATAGATTGAAAAAAAGGCATCTAAACCTTTCTATGCACCATTTATGCATATAAAATAATGGAAGGGAAAAACCGAAAAGAAAAGAAAAAAAGGCATTAGAGAAAATAGTTTTCCCCACAATTTGACCACTGTAGTTTATAATTGATATCTGAAGATAACTATAAAATCCTTGAAAATTTTAATATAGTTTTCTATCTAACACTCTTCACACAATAGTCAATATCCCTTTGTACTGAAATTTCAAATAACATCTCTCTGTGGACCCCGTTACAATATAAAGGAAGGAGAGGTGACTAAGATGTGTTTGATATTTTGGTGATCCTCTCTACCCCATTATCTTAGGTCCACTGTAGTATTTACCATTAAAAAACATGCAAATAATCACATAATACATTATCGCAAAAGCATCAACAAATTAAACAACAGAAATTTTGGCAACAAACGATGGTCCTTAGCTACTAGTTATTATAAAGGCAGCTCAAGCAATCATCACTAGGAAAAACCATTTACTTTGATGTAAAATAAAATCATACTTAGAGTTCAAATGATGTGAAACAGCAAATCCAATCCAGTTCATGCGATGATTTGACTTGAGAGTCAGAAGTTGTTGCCGCGTCTCAACAAAGCCAGATAAATCTCGCATTTGAGCCTGTCAATGAGGTAAATCAAATCAAATCACACACAAGAAATAAGTACATCATAGAGGAATCCATTAAGTCTGTGGTTGTGCATTATGAAATACGATGGTAAAATTAAAATGCCATTGCAAAACATTTGTTAGCTACAGACAACCCTCCCATGGTCTATGACCCCCTTGCTTATGCATTGGAAGATTACAATGGGAGAAGACTGGGGAAATTTTTTGTCCGCCTTTATTGTTATAATCCAGCATAAGTTCAATTACATATATCATTATGGAAATATTCTACAAGAGATTTATCCTGAACTCAAAATGAATATAAGACAGTAGCATTCTGATTTCTGACTTAAGTACCCACGAACTTCACCAAGAGACATAAACAAATTTAGATAGGAAATTGCAGTGTCATAAAAGGAAGTGTCATTTCTAGCAATCATGTAGAACAGAGTTCTTTAAGAAGTTATTTCAATATCAAACTAACCGACACCAACATGAACAAGCATGTTTATGTTCGGGAAATGTCCAAATATGATGCTTGTGAAAGAAAACTCGCACCCAAGTTAACTCCATTGTAGAGAAAGCAATGACAAAATTTCTAAATGTACGCTGCAAAAGTAAACCAAATAGAAACAAAAGAATTTTATGTGCTACCTGTAAGAGAGATAGATCACGTAAGATTTCAATATTGTCAGGATCTATCCTTAGTGCATTTCGATAGCACTTGATTGCTTCCCTGTATTCTCGGTCGGACCGATAGAGAAGACCATAAACATGCCAGCAAACATGACTCTTAAGGTCATTCTGCAGCAGAGTAAAAAATTAAGCTTAGAGCATCAGATAATAAAAAGTTAAAAGATTGATAAATGGTCTGAAATCGAAGGTAACATACCTTCAATCCTTGGCGAACCAGTTCATATGCTTCAGATTTACGATCCATGCAATTTAATGTCAAACCCTTCATCGATAAAGTTTCTATCAACCAGAAGGGGGAACAGAAACATAAATAAGAAAAACGCCCAATGAAACATGATAATTAAGATATGGAGAGAGGAGAGCTTGTGTAAAACAAGATAAGTGTTTTGTGTTATTTCAACATATAACAAAGAAATAAAATATTCAAGACAGGTGCATGTTTGAATTGGTGGTGAGTTTGGCATAATTATGTCAGACCACCACGATTTTCACCGAAGCTACACTTTGAAACTTCAACAAAATCATGGTGTCATCGTGATTTCATATAACTCCTCGAGACACCAAACATGCACGAAGTAAAAGCATGCAGAAGCAAGTACCAAAAAAGCATACCTCCATGATCTGGAAACTTTTTCAATATGGCATCGGCGGCTTTGAGACCCTTTTTGTATTGTTTGGTTTCATAGGATTTCTGCAGCAACACAAAAAAAGAACTTAGAGCCCCACATAACAATAGCATTTCACTACTCCTAAATTCCCAATAACAATGATTATTAAATTTAATCACAAAATTATAAGCATTCATTTGATTATTTTTTTTCCTATGAGGAAAACCGAGCCCCAACCCAACACATGGCTATTAGAAAACAGGGATAACCCTGGAGTTAAATCATATAACAAAGTAGCTATAAAACTAAACCATATTCTTCAAATGAGACATTGGACCTGTTTGAATTGGCTTATTTGAGCTTATCTACTGACATAAGTTTTGTGAGACTGTTTGAGAGAATTTACAAACACAGCTTATGACATTGTTCATAAATTGTTTTGAGCTTATTTTCATACGTTCTCCAAAATAGATTACGAAAACAGCTTATAACTACTGGAAAAAAAATTAACTTTATGTTGGCTTTTGCTATAAAAATAACGTATACATAACATATGTGTTTGTGTTATAAGCTGCAAATAAAATGCTTATCCAAACAGAACCGTAGAAACAGGAACAAAAAGAAAAAATGACCAATTAAATTCAAAGCCAAGTATCATCTTATTTTCGTTCTATTCCCTTCCAATTTCAATAAAAAAAAAAAACATAATTTTTTCATATATTTCATAGCATAGGCACACAATTAATTCATGTAATCTACAAACACATTGATAAAGTGATAAATATTATTAATTTAAATAAAACTATGGAATTCATAATCCCAGAGATAGCAGTTGAAATTGAATTAATACTGAATATCACCAATTCGATTAATTTAGTGGATTACTCAGAAGTAAAAAAATAAGCATAAAAAAAATCTAGGGTTTATGAAAAAGGGAAGAAAGTAGCAGAAATTGGATCTGGCGAAGAGAAAAGAAGCTTACAACAATGAGTTTGAAGAGATTGGCCTCTTTAGGAGGAAGAGAAGCACCCATTGTCGTCGTCGTCGTATCGAGTGAGTTGGGAGGTGCGAATAGCGAGATAAACAGAGAAAGGGGTTGTGTTGTGACGATGAGATGAGAATAATTATGAAGTGAAGTGAATTGAATTGAATTTGAGAGATTCTGGATTGCGTTTAACTGCACAAAGAGACAGCAGCCAGTGTGCAACCCTACTTAAGTACTCCTCTCGACTCCAACCCAATAGAGAGGAATCTACAAACTAGTAGTAGTCACTTACTTCTTGGGTCATTGATACTTTTTCTATGTCTATTTTTCCTTTTTATTTTTGTTACAAATCTATTCTATACATATTTACATTTTGGTCCCTTAACCTTTTTTCTCTCTTTTTGTATGTAGACAAATTCGCAATCGGCATCTCGAACTCACACGCGCAATTGTGGGATTTCAAATTTGAACTCTAGTGGAAGTGTTTGGTATAGCAATTAGGCATTGATTTTTGTTTTTTTAACTCAATATATGGCCAAGGGCCAACTAATTGGAGGGTTCAATCCCATCGTCCATTTATGAGGTCTAGCAAAGCTCTATATGAATCAGCCCATCGAAATTAGTATCAGGGGAATTGAACCTACGATTTTGAGATGAGCGCACTCCAAGGTATCGAGTCAACGTCGTTAGACCAACTCAAGTGGGTTGCGATATAGGCATTATTACAGACATTTGTAAGGTCTAGTTTAACTGTTGATGTTGATATTGTTAGAATTAAAGTTTTAACATTGTTTTGAACTAGGGACTCCGGAGTTGTATGTGTTAGTTTAAAGTGATTTGTCACTTGATCTAAAAAAATATTAGGGTCGGCCATTTAACTTTATTAAAATAGGTTATGTTATTATTTTCCATTCAAATGATACATACAACGTCAATTTTTGTTTATGTCTTAGATGATGAGGAGCATTCGGTTTTCTTCATACTTGAATCGTTTGCCCTCTTTAACTAAGTTAAGATTCGAAAAACTCATATGCTTCCTCATAAATTTATTTGATTTGTATAAGCCTAATCAACAATATTCACCATGTGAGCTTCGTCCTCAAGTAATTGATTATCGTTTCCATCTTTTTCAAGTTTCATGTCAGTTTTGCTTGGAGTTTTGGCTAAGTTGCAATGATGCATATTGAATTGTCTCAATATATCAGAAGAATATTTGCATTGATGCATTACAATTTCATCTTTTGTTCTCTGAAATTCTATTCCTAAAAAGTATGATAGTGTTCCTAAATCAGTCATCATTAACCAATGATGACTTGGAAGTTGCTATATCATTCTCATTGTTTCTAGTATCCAGGAGATCATCTACATATATACAAACCGGTAATGTGCCTCTATATGACACGAAAGACCATATATTTTCTTATTATAGGCTTTTGGTACTTGCTTCAAACCATACAAAGTTTTTCTCAACTTGTATAATTTTATTTCGTGTTTCTTTATTTAAAATCTCGGAGGTTGTTTGACAAACACTTCTTCCTCCAATGGACCATTTTAAAATGTTGACTTAACATTCATTTGATGAACTCTCCAATTCTTCAAACTTGAGATTGCAACCACGGATCTAATTGTTTCCATTCTTGCTACAAGTGTAAAAATATGTCCATAGTCAATTCCAGCTTTTTGCATGAAACCTCTCACTACTAATCTAATTTATACTTTCGTACTTCACCATTTGGACCTTCTTTAACTTTGAAATTCCACTTTACATCTACATCCTTCTTATTATGTGGTAACAACACTAGCTCTTAAGTGTGATTTTCTCAATAATTTGTAATTCTTCCACCGTAGCTTTTATCCAATTTTCATTATTCAATGCTTCATTAAGTGTGACGGGCTCAACTTATTCAAACAGTGCCAAATGAACTAGATCACCTGTCTCATTTATTTGAGAATCAGGTATCAGATCATAGTCATGTAATCTAACTGGTGGAGTTCTTATTCTATTTGATCTCTTGGCTTTTGATTGATTCTCAGTAATTTCATCACTACTGTCTGAATAAAGCTCATCTATTAGTTCAGGATTCTTTCTTTACGTATCAGATTCACTGCACTAGTTCTTCAGTTCATCTATTATTACATATCTGCTAATTTTTACTTGTGTTTGCTATAGGATCAAAAAAAGTATAGCCATCAATTGTATGATATCTTACTAATATCTTATGTTTACCTTTATCATATAACTTCCTTCTAAGTTGATCAGGAACATGCTTATAACATACAAAGCCAAGGATTTTAAGATGGCATATTTAGCCCGCTTCATGACCAAGCTTCTTATGTTGTGAACTTGTGATGTCTTTCAATCTCTTTATAGGGTATCTATTCGACAAGTAAACTACAACATATGTTACTTATCCCCATAGGTACTTAGGGAAATTCTTGCATTTCAACTCGTTTCTCGTTGTATGCATGATGCTTCTGCTCCTTCTTTATATCGTATCATAGCGCTGAGGAGTGTACGAAAGTATCACTTCATGTATTATTCATTCTTCTTCACATAGTGACTTGAATTCAGCCAACACATATTCTAACTTTGATGAACTTACCAATTTGCCTAAAACTTGTAGACTTGAATTTTTTGAACACTTCAATCACATCAAATTTTTCTATGATCAAATAAATATATGTCGTTCTAATGTAGTCATCTATGAAAGATACAAAGTATATATTTACACCAATTGATTCACATTGCATTGGACCACATATGTAACATCCTACACAACTTTAAGCATTGCCGATTGACCCTACAAACCAACACAAGTCTTTTTAGCGTGTTTTGTTCTCACTCGCACGTTTATCGGGAACTGCCCGGTAGGTCACCCATCCAAAGACTACTCCAAGTCAAGCACGCTTAACTATGAAGTTCTTATAGAATGGGCTACCCAAAAGAATATGCATCTTGTTGACATAGGTAGTACCAAACAATTCTTGTAAGTCTTTCCTTCAACCATGCAGTCCCATATCTGCACGGCCTCAGGATCCCTCGCATTCCGGTGTGATTCGGTTCGTCTAGAAGCTGTCAGAAGTCGCTCATTGTCGTGCCTTGTGCACCGGCGACCACTCCCCGTCCTCGTTAGCCTTGGGTGTTACAACATACAACTGAATATATATGATCTCTAGCTTGCAACTTGATACGATTTCAACCTTATGCTTGAAAGAGTTTTGTGTTGCTTTGATTTTACACCATCTTCACACATTTATGTAGCCATAGAGATTTGTGGTAAACCTAATACCATTCCTTGTCTCTTTGATTTATATCGGTATCTGGAATTCAAGTTACCAAAACTATAGTGTCATATTCATTCATCTCTGCTAACTGCAGCTGATATACATCTATGTTCCATAACCTGAACTCCAATTTTGAATATTATCTTCTTAGTTAATGAAGCCTTAACTACTATCTTCTGATTGTTATCCATTATATTAAGCATCTTATCCTCAATTATCATTCTATACATTTTTCAAGTAACTGGCCAAAACCAAGCAAGTTACTCTTCATACTTGGTACATACAACACATGTGATGAGAGAATGCTTGCCATCTTTTATCTTGATCATTACCTTTCCAATGCATATATATCGGATATTGTACTCTTTTTCTTCCACTAGAATTTTTTTTTGTTTTAGGGTTTTTTCTTGGTAAGGTTTTAATGAGGAATATTGAAACTTTTGGGAAAGGGCTCTGATTTGCTGAATACTATTTTTCAGGGTCTACCCTCTATTGTACCAAAAAAAAAAGATAATTTTTTATCCCATCATATTTATTTCTCGCGTGCCCTACAATATTTTGGATTATATAAGCCGAAAGGCGTAAAAACACCCTACATTATTTTTCTTTAGATTTCATAATCCGAACCAGGTGTGGAGGGTGGAAAAAAAAAACGAACCAAGTGTGGAGGGTGGAAAAAAAAAACGAACCAAGTGTGGAGGGTGGACAAAAAAACTCAAATACTATAAGATCTTTCAAGTTTCAAGTACTTCTGCAAGTGCACAAGTCCGAGAATTCAGGTACTGTACTCTTCCCAAAGTTAAGTAAAAAAAAAAAAATTAGTACCAGCAAAGCAGACGTGAGCTGTAAGGCTAACAAAGACAGTATGAAAAAGTTAATTTTAAACAGAGGCAAGTCTCATAGACCTGGGCCTTTTCTGCAGTGTATTGTCGTAGGAAGAAGTAACCAAAATTGTGTAAACCAAACTAACTACTTTTCATCCCTAAACAAACCAGTTCAATCAGCATTCACAGGTGACACATCTTAGAGGATAAAGTCTTATATGCAAGGTCTATTTCTTGTTCCGTCATCTCGATTGTATCATCACTATCATAGTCAACTACACCAGAAGAAGATGCAGCATTTGTTCTTCCCACTTTGCTCCTATGTTCTTCATTTATCTTTGATTTCTTTGTCGATTCATGATCTAACCTATTTAGTTCTTCCTCGTAAACATGTTTACAGTCCAGTGCTAGTTTGTGGATATCTTCCTTTGACATTGAAGCTTTATTGTTTCCCACAACATCCAATTTTGCAAGCTCCTCAACAACTCGAGGTAAGAATTTCCAGTCATCAGTTCCTCTCCCAATGTCCTGGTTAAATTTAACAAGACAAATACAATTAGCAACAAAAACATGCATTCCGTTTAATCCTTGATATAACAGCCCCACGTTGAAACTAAAATAAGAATACCAAGATGGCACGGAATTCAGACATATGTGTAATTGTGTAAAGCCAGATATAAATGGACTGTACAAAGACTAAGCATACTAAAACTAGATAAGCAATTCTGCAAGTCTAGATGCCAATTGTCAACGACATTGAAGGATATTTTTGATGTAAATGAGTGTCATTCAGTGTGATGACTCAGCCAAATGATTTGCCAATTCTCATTCAAGTAAAATATCCAGTATAGCTATATACTCAGGCCTTATAAGTAATCGGCATCATTAGGTACATAGACATTATACATTGTCCATCCTGTCGTAAAAATAAGTGCAAAGGTTCTGGAGAAAACTTTGTTAGGGACAAAAAAAGCTAGGATGACAATGATTAGGAAATAGAAAATACTAAGTAGTAAGTAATACCGTTGTTCATGCAAGAGAAAATTTGACATACTTACGATATGTTACGTTTTTATGTTTAACTGATCTAATACATTCCCAAGAAAGATAGGCAAATTGCTCTGAATTGTCAAATAATAATGAGATGAATTTAAATGATAATATAAATATGTGCCCTGCATCTATTATTAGTCTGATACTTTGATTATTCTCATAGAATTTAAGGAGATGTCTCTATACAAAACTAAAATCTATATGCAAGGTAAATTTTACTTATATTACCGCCTCCCAGGAAAAGAAAATGATTAAATTAGTTGCTTACTAACCAATAAAAGTCACAATCAGTTTTAATTATGTGCATTACCTGTTTTTCCTCGAGAGAACATATGGCATCTTGCAAACAAGTCAAAATCCCTTCTGCAGCTATTTTTGTTATCTCACTTGGATCTGGCTGAAAGGATTTACTTGAAAATTTAGTTTTACATAGGAAATAACTAAAGACCTTGAACAAAATGAAGTTAGAACAACAGATATGCCTTGCTACTAAAGCATTTATCACGGTAAGAGTGAGCACTGAAATACTATATTTTTTAACAAATAAATTTGGTTTCACAGCTCACTTGTTTTTTGTCTTTTAGTTTGATCCTATGCAAGTTCCGAAAGCTTACTTAAAGTCGTGACCTCTAGAATGAACAGAAATGGTTTTAATATAGAAAGCAGAAGATTATAACCTTTTCTTCTTGATTTTCCAACCACTGAATTGTTTTATTCAAATCATCAAGTGCCCACTTCTTCACTTCAGAAGGCTCAAAGCATTTCCTAGCATCGTCAATGTCTTTTCCCTGGAATATGCAGCAAACAAAAAAATAGCAAATTTAATTGCCGACAAATAAAATAAAGGTTATTTAGATCCATTTTTCTCAAATCAAGTATATAAAATTGTAAAACATTTTGCCACCTTTTACCTTTGATTTTATGGAAGTAGTCGCCTTTGAAGGCTCTCTTTCAACAAGCTTTTGTAGTTTGTGGGGTACAGATGGTTTTTGTTCTGCACTCACGCATAAATTTCATGAGGAAATATTAGATGTGAAACTGGACCGAGACAATGGAGTGGGACTTGGGTAGGAGGTTGGCAAACATGCATGTGGCAACAGCTAATTAGATCTGCCCTTACAATTTTGCACTTATTTATATATATCTTCGGTGAAAAAGATGGTTGTAAAGAAAGTTTTAAACACACAAAAAAGGTCTTTAAGTAATTTTAGAAATAATTAAGCATGCATAATATCAATATATTTTGCAGATAATGGAGTTTTCTCTATAGCTAAAACAGTGATTCTGCTCCAAAAACAACATTTTTTTCTTTCTAATTAGTAATTACTTTTCCAGAAAAATGAGAGAGAAAAGAGACGAATATGAAATATAATATCTAAGATGCAAGTCACAAAGGTGCACAGCTCCATGCAATCTTAATTGGTTTCTTTTGAGCTCAAATTTCATGTTACATACAAAATGAATGTGGTAATCAGTAAATCATTTATCAAATGCAAAATAACTTAAACTAGGTCCCATCAATTTACTAGTGCATACAAAATTATGTCACCTTCATTGACTTCATGCGATCTACCTCCTTTACGCCATGGCTTCCCAGCATGCATAAGGTAACTATCAATTTCAACGAGTTTCCTCTGGCTGTAACACTCTTGTATCCAATCCTAACACCCAAAAACAAAATAAAGGATACATCATGTTACGTTTTTGCTGACAAAATATATGGACAATAATACAATCAAAACCAGTGTAACGTTACTAGAATTTTCCCACCAAAATCTAAAAAGTGGTAAGCTTGATTCCAATAATATTTGAAAAATTAATGCCACCAATATTATTAAAAAAAAAACAGCATCGTCTGGATTATGTAACAAATAGGATTCCCCTCAGTGAAAGGCTTGGATTAGCACATCACATAAAAATCTCATTCATGTTAGAACAGAAAAGAACAACGAACTCTATTCATTATCCTGTCCTCGAGCAAAAACTTAATGTCAGAATGTCAACCAAGACAAAAGATCCCTAATTTCCTTCATTGAGGAAAGAAAGCCATTATGTCTCAACTAAACCACCGCAAACTAAGACACTACAGCTACAGCCTACAGTAATTGACGCTAAATTGCACATAGATATCAAATATCAAACCAAATGCTTAAAAAGAAATTATTCCACAAAGAAAAATGAGATTATACATAGAGATGCCCTAGTACCTTCTTGGCTATTAGCTGGTTCAAGTTTGAGGACAATAGTTTCAATTTTAATTCTATGGGATTGTCAATAATGAATCAACACCAGAGATCTTATTTGTTGATAAGTAGTTTACAAACTCTGACCATGAGACATTAATAAAATGACACTTAGAGCAATGAACTTATCCACACCACAAGTAGTGAGAATAACAAACCATACAATAGGGATTCGTAAGGACTAAGGAGTATAAGACAGATTCGTGAGGACTTCTTCCTTCCACTTCTAGCCTTTCCAAAATATAAGCAGTACTTTTAAAGGAATACATTTAAAGACCATTCACGTGTAACAAGTCAAAAGAAAGGGAAAAACCTTTGATACAATGGTTCCACAATCAGCTTCAACTTGTCGAAACTTGGGAGTATTTGGAAATGCACAAACCAAAAGAGTGCAATTAGAGTTCCAGTCCTGCTTAAATTCTGCTCCCATTTCCATAGCACGCGACCTCAAGATGCCACGCTCCGGATTCACAAAACCCGACAGCACAAAAACTACACCTTCCTGTCCATAAATCAGTTTAATGAATTAATAACCTCATTCAACAACAATGCAAACAAACCCAAATAAACACAACTGTTGGTATCCCTATGAGTTTGCCCAAATCACATTGTACCATCATGATTTTGCAAAAGTTACGTCCATTGTTAGTATCACGGTGGATATGCTGAAATCACAACGAGCCATCGTGATTTTACAAAATCTACAAAGTGTAGCTTTTCAAAATCACTGTGACACCGTGATTTTGCATAGCCGCTTTGGCATTGTAGCTTTTACAAAATCACGGTGTCTCACTGTGATTTCGACATATCAACCATGATACCAAACACGCATTGAGTAGCTTTTGAAAAATCACGGCGGCTCAGTGTGATTGTGGCAAACACACAGTCATACCAAACATAAACTTAATCAATTACCATAAGCTTGTTGAAAGCATTTTCATTTTCAACTTTGGTCTTTTTGTTGGAAGTCCCAATTTCACTGGAATTCTCACCACCTCCATCCAAAGTTGGTCTCTTTCCAAAATTTCCATGACCATCATCATCATTTGAAGTCATCCATGATGGAAGGTTTCTCTTGGAAGACATGATGATAAAGTACCGATTTTGAAAATCACCCAAGTTCCACTATAAAAATCTGCATTTAGGGTTCATTCAAAATTCACAAATCATTTAAAAAATTCATCAATTGACAGAGACATACATTAGAATTTGATGATTTTTTGTAGCAAACAATGCACCAGTTGAAATAAAATAATCAAATAAAAAATATTTACATATGAGATTAAATGATAAATAAATGAATAAAAAAAACCTGTTTGTTCTTGTTCTTCTCAGTTTCGGCGCTGTGTTTGATTTTGGTATAATGGAATTGTGAAAGTTTCGCTTCTAATTGTTATCAGTGAGAGTTCTGAAACTGATCGAAAAAGTGATATCAAAATATTGTGTGAAAAGACTAACAGAACAGTGGACGTGCCGGAGTGGTTATCGGGCATGACTAGAAATCATGTGGGCTCTGCCCGCGCAGGTTCGAATCCTGCCGTCCACGTCTTTTTTTTCTTTTCAATTTCAATTTTTTCAACTAAATGACAATATTGCCCTCGTAATCAAATTAAATGAAAAATATACCCTTGCAATCTATTACATTAATTATTAATTAATATTTTTTCTAGTTTTTTTTGTATTAAAAAGATTTTTTTTTCCTAGTTAAATATATTAAATGACAAAATTGTACTTATATTGTCAAAATACTTTGACTAAGAAATGCATGCACACAAGTAGCAACTTCGCGCAAAACAAGTTTTAATCTATGGTTAATAGTGATTTATTCTCTTTTAATATATGTTATTTCTGGTTTTTCTCCTGTAATTTTTTTTATTTACCCCAATAAAAAAGAAATCCTGGAATACCCTTAACATCTCATTCAAAAACCAATTATTTTTTTTTTTTTCCAGATATTTTGGTTTTTGAATGACCTATTAGGGGGGTATTCTGATTTTTTTTTACTGGGGGTAAATAAAAAAATATTTACAGGGGAGAAAACCGAAAATGACCTATATTACTGGGGTAAAGCACCGTTAACCCCTTAACATATAAGTCTGTTTTTGTTGATTTTTTTTTTTTGTTAGGAGGACTAAAAAGAAGATTTGATAGCTGTGTGCAAAGCTACTCTAAATCCAACAAACAATTAAAAGAAAAGTGATGCTATTTCCAGCAAAGGAATTCATCATGAAAAAATCTTGAATGTATGGTAACCGTTGGATTAGTTCCTTATAATAATACATGGGTTGATGGAAAGCACAATAGGTGGCCCACACGGTTAATTAACACTATCGTGATAGCTTCGGGAAGTTATTTGTCGGGAAACATAGCATTTTCCTTAAAAGAATACAATCAATATTTATACAAAAAATATCAATCAAGTGAAAATCAACAACAATGTAACATGTTAGCTAATTTCTGTGTACATTATTTTTTGTGACACATGATGCTATTTTTTATTTCAAAATTTGGGATAATTTTGTTTACATGGCATCATATAATACTTTAGATTGATATGTTTCAATGCCTTCTTGAATGTGAGTGGATAATCTTCTCTCAAACATTCTAAAAAATCAACAAATGATTTAGTTTGCTTGTATGAGTAGCAGTGGGTTTGGTTTGATCTAAACTTCAACGAATTATGTTTGATGACCCAAAATGTAGAAAACAACTAATAATACATGTCTCACATTTTAATTTGACAGCGGGATATTCAGAGCCATATGATTCATTTGATTTTACGGCTGGGATTTAGTATAAGTCTTGATACCAACGAAACTTAACTATATATTTGATTGAAACCTGTAAGTCCAAGTTTTCATGGACAAGTTTCCAAAATCATGGCAAGCTTCATTTCCAAGCAAACCATACTTGCATTGTTACATGGTTTCATTTCCAAGCAAACACTTAACAACGAAACAAAAGAAAGAGAGAGAGTTTGTCCAATAATATAAAGTATAAATTGATTCAGTTCATGAAATACAAACCCCATAAACTATTGTTGAAGGAAGCCATTTAACTTAACCGCACCTTATTAAAGTTAGACAAGAAAATTTAATTCCTACTAAAAAAAAAAGATTTACTTAAACTGAATGTCACAACTTCCCATGCCTGCAAGAGCTAGCTTCCAGTTTAGGACACCTTAAGAGGAATTCCATTAATGTTTTTCTAGTGAAAGGGCTAATCCTCCGACGCAGACAAAGATGTGTCAAATTGTGGAACTTGGGAAGGAGATGGAGATGATCAATTGCATAGAGAGGATCCTAGTAAAATGAAACAGAAATAGATTCACATGGGAAACACCACTAAAGGCAACATTCTGCGCCAATACGCATTATCTTATACACAATATTTAAAAAGATAAATGATGATGATCAGAAAAAAGATAGTACATACCGTCAAAGCGTCTGCTGATAGTGTGAGAGAGACATGACACTTGCAAGTCCACTCAATAGCACAACTGAATAAGGAGAAACATGTTGCCTTGTTTGTGATGGAAAGTGCATGCGAAATTCAATAAATGGATCAACTATGGAGGTGGGTGGGTTAACAATGAGAAACTGTATGGTTGGATGACTTATGCAAGTTAAAGTTAAAAGATTTGAATTTCTACATTAGATTTGTGAAGATGGATCAGTGTGGCGGTGCACCACACCGGCGTTGGTGTCCTTCCTTCCTTCTCCCATTCTTTGCTTCCCATTTCTTATTTATTATGATTATCATTTTAATTTCAGATTTACATGGTTGGAAATAGTGACAATTGCTTGGAAACCACTGACTTTGTCATGACAATTGCTTGGAGTTATACAAATTCTGTCATAACAGTTGGTGCTACACAATGTCATTTGCTTGGAAGAGTTGTAAGAGTTATGTTTGGGTTATTTTGTCATACCAATTCTGTCACGTCAATTCTGACCATATGGAGATGTTGTTATTCAACTCAACCGATTATATTTGGTCTATTCTAATTTATATTTTATGTGGTCCATTTGTAAAAGAGGAAGTTATTAGCTTGTATTAGATTGTTTGTACATCAATGTAAAATTATAGCTTTAGTTGTAACATTTGATCTTTAAGTTCTCGTACTTTGAAATTATGATCAATGGAATCTAATTATTTTTATACACTGTACTTTGATATTTGTGATTGTTACTGGTTTGGTTCGGTTCCAGCTGATATATGTGACTGTTGTTAAAGAACAAAGTAGCAAGTGACTTGTCCTCTATGATGAAAGCAGGCTGCACTCTTTGTCATAGAAGTAATGATTTTGTAGGTTAAAACTAACAAATCTGAATATAGATGTGGTTCGGATATTATGCGTGAATTAAAAGTAATAGACCTGGATCTAAGTTTTGGCATGGAATTTGCAAGAGGTGGCTGAATGTAAATGAGAGTATCATCTGGAGAGTAGGCAATGGGGCAAGACTGAATTTCTGGAAGATGCTGCTGTGAACAATCAGTCCTTCATTGAGATCTAGTTTTTCGGTCAATGATGAATCTATTCAAAAAATCCCACCTGCTTGCAGTATTGATGAAAAAGACATGGTCGATTTTTTTTTTTGCATGGCCGATGGACATTTTTCTAATGCACTAGCTTATAGGCTGTTGTTACCTATTAACATGTTGAAATCCGACTCAATTATTCCTCTTATTTGGAGTCGAAAGGAGCCAGAACGAATCAAGTTATTGTTGTGGAAGATTAGTTGTGAAATTTTGATGACGAATGGCAACAAGAAAAGGCAAAATAGGACTGACAATGACTAGTTTCCGATCTGCATTCTAAAATCCGAGTGATGAATCAAGCTTATTTTGGCTTTATAACCTTCATCATATCATATGTGACTCCTTCAAATACATGTCAATTACTGGGATCATGGTAGACAAGGGAAAGAAAAATACAAAGAGTAACACATTTAATTGATATAAAGAAGTTTGAACCAGGGATCAAAATTACAGTAAAATTTGAATAAAGAAGTTCTTGTGCATAACCATGGTCCAAAAACAATGTTCTTTGCACAATCTTTAACTTTCTTTTGCTAGTTTTTTACACATAGACCCTCAATTTTGATGCGATTACCCCTCGGTTTAAATTTATAACGGAAACTCTACAATATTGTCTTTATACAACTAAATTTCTCTGAGTCATTTCATACAGGCCTTGCACCAAAACAAGCCAAATTATAATTTGCATTGCATCATATGCTTTTGCTACCCAGAACACCGATGAATTCAACCATACAATTTCAAGTGTAATAAGTAAAAAGAAAGGAACAAAGGAAAACCTTTGACACAATGGTTCCACAATCAGCTTCAACTTATCGAAACTTGCACAAACCAAAAGAGTGCAATTAGAGTTCCAGTCCTGCATAAACTCTGCTTCCATTTCCATAGCACGCGACCTCAAGATGCCACGCTCCGGATTCACAAAACCCGACCCCAAAAAAACTACATGATCTTCCTGTCCGTAAACTAGTTTAATGAGAGTTAATAACCTCAATCAACAACAATGCAAGCAAACTCAAAAACTTAAAAGACACAAATGATCCTTAATTGTTCTTATCAATGCATGTTTGATATCAGATTGAGTTTGCCGAAATTGCACCGAGCCACCATGGTTTTGCAAAAGCTATGCGCATGTTTGATCACGGTGGGTATACCAAAATGATGATGAGTCATCCTGACTTTACAAAAGCTACAAAGTGTAGCTTTTCAAAATCATGGTGACGCCGTGATTTCGCATAGCTACTTTGGCATTGTACCTTTTACAAAATCACAGTGACTCACCGTGATTTCAACATATCCACCATGATACCAAACACACACTAAGTAGCATTTACAAAATTAGGGTGGTTCGATTTGATTCTAGCAAACATACCGTGATACCAAACATAAACCGTTGAAGGAAGTGCTATTTAATGTTTTGTGAAAAGCATAACAGAACAGTGGACGTGCCGGAGTGGTTATCGGGCACGACTAGAAATCATGTGGGCTTTGCTCGCGCAGGTTTGAATCCTGCCGTCCACGCCTTTTTCTTTTTTTTAGGAACACCAATCTTCACGCGGGCACATGTTTGCATTTACCTTTTTAATCTTCATGAAAATTGCCAAATCTTTTTTGGAGTTGTTCTTTATGATTTTCGAAATATAGAAATAACATGGTGTTTAATAGGAAGACTTTGATTGGCAGTCAACATTTCCGTCTTGCAACAAACTAAACTAGTTTATTTTGTCCTCCAACCTTCATATGGATTCTCAGTCTTTTCCTTGAGACGAATGATAAAGGTTTCTTGGACTCCTCCTCCACCACATGATCATTATTATAAGGTTAATGCTGATATGTCTCATAAAAAGTCTTCAGAGATTTCTACTTATGGAGGTTTGATTAGAAACTCTTATGATAAGTTCATTTGTGGCTTCTACAATCAACTTGATTCCTGATATGCTATATGGACGGAGTTATGGACCCTTCACATTGAAATAGAAATGGCAAATCAATTGAATACAAAAAAAGTGTCATTTGAAGTCAATTAAGACTCATCTCTAAGTGCTTTCCTCCAATCTCTTATCTAGGAGGTGATCTCTCTTCTCCACCGTCCTGGATGGAGCACTTCAATCTATCACATATGTCGTAAAGCTATTCAGTGTGTTGACCTGTTAGTAAATCTCGGACACTCTTAGATTTTAATTTTAATTGTATTTTATTTGATGCTTTTCCCCGTCTTTGAAACTTTCCATATAAAATTACGTAAGGGTCGTTAATTAGTTTGCCTCAATTGATTTCCTAATTTAAGTCCATTTCTTATATGAAAAAAACATGAAAAAATGGTAGTATAAGATTTTTTAATGATGCATTTACTATTAGCGCAGCTGTAGTTTTCTTGCAATACAAGTAGTCTTAACAATGGATGAATATTGAGAGAATGAGAAGAATGGAGAATGAGAAAGTGGTTATGGAGAGAGAAGGACATGTTAGTTTGTTATTCTTTTCATTGATTGATTAATGAAATAGGGATTTACAAACTATTTATATACATGACTTGGAGAGTAAGTCATCTAGTAACCGACTAACAAACTTATTGAAAAGTAAAAGCTAATTATAAAACTAACTCTACTAATGATTATGGATTAATCATATCTAATATCTACATCCCGGAAAAAATGTCTATAAATCTCATGAGAATCCACTTTAATTCACCCTCTTTTTTGAAATATGCTTTGAAATATAATAAGTTCAGTTAGAAGGTAAGGAAATTCGGATAAAATATCGTTTCATCTAAGAATTGAGTTCTTTCGAACGATCTGTTGTTCGGTGAAATTTTTTAACCACTTAAATTTAATTATTTGGTTATTGTTGACAAGAGGTTATTGTTAATTTATTCTTGTAAAAGTTAAGTTGTTTATGAAAATAATTATTTCTGAAATTCACTTTAAAAACTTGAGAAATTATGCATATTTTTTTCAGAATAGGTTTTTTTTTGTTTGTGTTCTAGAATAGACTTATTTTAAACACCGCTTTTGATTATGATCGTAACCTATAACTACTTGAATTATTCTATGCATCATCACTTTATATTAGCCATATTTTTTATTAAGTTAAACGATTAGTAAGGTCCAGGTATAACTGACCATTTAAAAGCATCTGAGCATGTGGTTGGTACATTTTCTCACCACCCTTGTTTCAATTCAATAGAATGAATACTATCCGTCTCATCTTAAATTTCATTTGCACTCCTTTTTTCTGTTATGTAATCAGCAATGATAGTTTGATCACCCCAATATGGCAACACCCTTTCTACCTTCATACACAAAAGTGACACGTGGTGATGTGGCTTCCACACACTCACCAACTTTACCTCTCACTCTCTCTTCTTCCTGATGCTACATGAGGGTGTACGAGGATCGTACAAAAAAAAGGGTGTCAACTTATAATTAATCTATGTAATAGTTGAACTCTAGAAGTTTATCCGAATTAGATAGACTTTAAAATTCAATAGACCCTAATAAAGAGTTTTCACAAATCCACATCTTACAAGTAAATATTTTTCTTATCAATTGAGTCAACATTCGTTTAGCCATTTTTTTTTCCAGTATTTGTTTAGTCTCTTGGGTATTTATTTATTTTCTTTAACCAAGCAATAATTGTAACACACATTGGTCCCGTGAGCATAGCTCAGTTGGTAGGACAATGCATTATTATATACAGAGGCCGGAGTTTGAATCCCGGATACCTCACTTATTCACCTATAAGGTGAATTCTAGCCTAGGCTACCTAACCAAAAAAAATTGTAACACACATGTTCTAGAAGAAGTAAACGTGGCTTCAAAACAAGACAAAAATCTCAATAATAATGCACAGTATTAGATTAGACTATTGATATGCTGTACAAACATTCAATATATAACGACTTTGCTGTCAAGTGTATGCTTAAGTGTCAACTGTCCATATCCTTTGCAATTTTCTGTTTGAGACAACTTATCCATATGCATATTTCCGCTTCCGCACACGGTGGGTCAACTACCATCATTTTAACAAAACTTCACTTTAGAATTTTAACAAAATTACAATATTGCCGTAATTTTGTTAAACTCATTAGTAGTTCAATTGACCATGGTCATTGTTTTGTTGGTATCGAACATGGACAATTAAAATTTGAGTGACTGATAAAACTTGCTAACTTGATCAAGTAAATGGCCAACATTAATCCCTAGTGGCTTGGTCGGTGAATTAAAAGGGTTGAAACATGGCAAATGTGTAGAGGACAACTCTATTTTGTCATGGTTTAACCGTGACAAAAAAATTATTAGACTAACATAACATAAGGGAGTGCAACACCGGACTTCTAGGTCGATGAAGCGTGAAAAAAGAAATGACAGAGGAAATGAGACATGATTGAGATTGTTGGGTCACGAGGAGGAGTATGAGGAATCATCCACATTAAGCTCAAAGTAATCACATAAGTGGGTTGAACACTGCATTTTTATATATCCACAAACTGATTTTGAGAAGAAAAAAAAAAGAAAAGAAAGAGGAAATGCAGGGAAATATATTGACAAAACAAGTATATGAGTGGATAAAAGAAGCAAAGCTAAAATATAGAATATGGTCATTTTAATCTTTATAGATTGAGCAATTAATATTATGCTGCATTGTGTGTAAAATTGCACACATTAGAAAAACTGGTGATAAATTTCCGTGAGCCTGACTCAGTTGGGTAGGGATATTGCATATTATATGCAGGGGCGAAGTTCCAGGGAAAGGCAATCAGATCTCATCAGAGTATTGTCAAATTCCTTAGGAACTCACAAAAGCAATTAAATTATCTCAACTATTACAATATAGACTTCACTTCACACCTTTTTTTTATTTTAAAAAAGACCATACCCATTTTTTATTTATTTAAAAAAGACCATACCCATTTCTTGGATTAATGTCCTTTATAAGCAAAAAAGACTTCTATACCAGTATTTTGATAGCATCAGTTTTACACTTCTCCACTTTCTTCTCTATTGTTATTTTTTCCTCCTTTCTGTTTGTTGTTAAGATGAAGAACAACACATGGTAAATTAATATGAAACAACTTCTCTCTTACAAGTGTTAGCTGGAAGAAGAACACATCAAAACAGGAATTGCCGCTCCTCTCAATCTCTCATCATCATCTTCTTTTCATGCTTTAGAACCAGATCTAACATAGTTTAGCTTTTGTATCAAAATTTCTGATTTGGTTGGTTTTAAGTTAAATTTTATCATAAGTGAACTTTTACCTTAAAAAATTTGGAATTTTTTCCCTTCTAAAATTCTGGATTTGTTTCATCAGCTTTGTTTACTTCTAAACCGATATAAACCACCCGACCACCCGTGAAAATCGACAAACCGCCATCCGACGTAACCGAGGACTAAAATGGACGAAAGTGGGTTGAGATACTCCAACCGTCGGTTTGAACGGTTTGGGATTTTGGGACCGAGTCCATCCGTAACCGTCCGATTGTCCACCCATATCTCCCAAGGTACCTTTGCCACCACCTGCCATGTGTCACCATCCAATGCCACCACACCATTACCCTTACACATGTACATTCTTCTATCTGATTCACAACCATCAACACAAGTCCTTGGACATGTGGCATCATCCAAAAACTCCTCCTCGACCGGACCCCACCTTCACATGGCTACATCGAACTCCTCTGCACTACGTTCAAATCTCCCTTGCATCTCCGTACAATACCCACCAACAACTTTGGTCGTGCCAAAGCCATTGTCTCCGGCACAAAACACAACCTTACACTCATCACGCTCCCTCGCCATATTAGGAAGTAGGATCCACATGTCATTTACCACATCATATGCAAATGCTGACTTCAATGCATTCTTCTCCTCGTTGTGTCCTCCTGCCACATACATCATTCGTTCATGATCTGATGCACAAGAGAAAAATGTGTGAGGCCCACCAGGCATATCGGCCCCGCGTCGCCACTTAGCAGATAAAAAGTTATAAATAAATATTGAATTTGAAGCTTTCCAAGAATCTGGGGCCCATCAACCCATAACAACTAGATCATACCCAATACCCGCAATCTGACAAAATAACTTAATTCGGGTCCCATTGGCTACTCGCTCCAAATACCCGTTTTAGTTTCCAATACGTTCAGCTTATAAACCGGGTTCGCCGTCGCCTTTGAAAATGAACCGGTTTTACATTTTTCTGAATCGAATTTAGCTTGAACCGTGACTAGGATTTTCTGAGCATGACCTGTACTCCTACCTACACGATGAAACTCCGGCGTCTGAATCTCCGCGCGCCACCCTTTGCTGGCGGAGGCAACTGCCGGAAAGTGTTGGTATGAAGCTCGACCCAAACATTCTCTTGCTATGTCTTCTGGTAAACCTGAAATCAACTCCATTGCAGTAAAACAGAACAGTTTCGAAAATGAAAAACAAAACAAGTATTTCACTGTTTTTTTTTTATGACCCACGAATTGAAAACGATTGAAGTAACAGAAAGTTTGAAACTTGATTGAAAGGTTGTGTATCTTTTGGTGGATTCAAAGTGTTGAATGAAATGGAAAATTTTAAGGTAAGATATAAATAAGAGTGTGTGTGTGTGTGTGTGTGAGTATTGGATTTTATAGAATGGAAGGTGAATGTGTGAAGATAGAGAATGGAGGGTGATGTGTATGGTATTGAATTTTATAGAAAACAAAAGCAGGTATGCACATGTAGTTTCAGATGAATTTAAAGTTTAGAGTGATTATTATATGCAGAAAAAAAAAAAAAAAGAGTTAAGAAATATGTGTGTGTGGGTGTTCTAGAAGGTTTATGAGAAGCGTTAAAGGGCAAAGAATCAAAGACATAAGAGACATAAAAGCAAGCAAGGTTGTCATTTTGGATAAGAAATTTTTTTTTTGGTGCATCTGAATATCTGATGATGACTCATTGCTTTTTTTTTTTTTTTTTAACGATTTCAACATTTTGTCAGTTGAGTTAAAACTTATAAATATCTATTGTTTTTTTAATTTATAAAATAAAATACATGCATCCTTACTTGCATAGTATGAATTCTTCTCTTATGATATGATAACGGTTTTAATTTTCAATATTGATATTTCGTTGTTGCAATAATTGATGTTTCCTCCTTACCCGTACGTGATTGGATGTTGACCATGGTCTGGGCCTGTGGGTAAGTACTCGCAGTAATCTTTGTTTCATGTTTCAATTCAATTCCATACTTAACTTCAATACAACTACACAATAGATTAATAAAAGCCACTCTTTCATTTCATTTCATAGTCAGCTTTCAATACAACTGCAGAAAATAAACATTGTAAATAGAAACAAACAACTGACACAAGTTTGCAGATAATAAAACTATTGGCTCTTCCAAAGCTGGAATACGGCACTCAGGTGTCTTTGTCTTTGGCTCTTACAAAACTTTTTCATTTTTGATTAATTGAATGCATAAAATTTAAGATAATGTTTTTACTTTTAAGTTGTTTAACATGTGTTCTAAGAACACAAGTTATCATAATCCTTTTTTAAATACTAACAATTGTGTTAAGAGCATTTGTTGGCAAGACTTTTTAAATAAGTAAATAAATTAGGCAAGAGCGAGTATAGATAGATAGTTATCCATCCATCATAAACAAATTATGTAGTATTGTGAATTTAGACAAAACTCACACCATACTTTGATGTGTGGATCAATAATAGCTGCAATCAAAACAAAAGTGGTGAAACAATGACAAGCAATAAAACAAAATAAAAGAGAAGAAAGAAAAAACATGACAATATTTGTTCTAAATTTGACCTATGAAAGAAAAAGAGAGATTTTTACAATTTACTATCAATAAATTCAATAAAAGAGAACCCAAAACGTTACTACAAGAAATTAACTTTCATCCATATACCTTAATTTAAACACTTTTCTTGAATATTTTTTCGTGTCCAATAAAACCAATGATTTTACACCCAAGATGTTTGGACAATGTTTCCAAATCTTAAAATCTACCTCAAAAGTCCTCAACCTTTAGCTTATTGATATCCTAAAAGTTGTCTCTTTGGTTTCTTTATATTTGTCTTTTTTCACACTTAAATCTGTGCTGAACATGCCTTTTATCTTTGGTTTCTTTATATTTGTTTTTGCGCAGAGACCCTGCCTAAACGCAAAACAAAAGCCCCAAAAGCACTTCCAGCTGATCTCATGCACATGAGCGCAAAATCTTGCAGCTGGATAAAATGGCATAATGTCCGGAAAACAAATTTTAAGGCGTTTTTCTGTAGGTAGTTATAATTAAACTATTAATTTGATCATTATAATGCTCGTCTATTTTTAAAAAAAATATCAATGTTCGATTCAAGGATCGATTAATCTCACCGTCAACTTACGAGTGTCAATTTAAAGCCAATACATAATCCGTAAAGACTTAACCCATTAAAATTTAGCGCACGAAAAAATGAAACATGAGACATTAAGAGAATGTTAGTCTCTTTAATTTGGCAACAATGATATTTGACACCCATTCAACATTTCAATTTTTTTCTATCCCTTATCAGCAATTTACCATATGCATTGGAACAATTTCGACCCCTTTATATAGTAATATATCTGATTTTACTACAATTAGTGTATTAGAAACAAATTAAATATGTTGTCCTTACACTTTATGTCTCTATCATGAATGTAGTGCAATATTTTTACTAACACTTTACTTGTCCAGCTGTACAAGCAAGAATTAAGCTTTAATATATGAACCACGCAACACATTTACACAAATCGTTCATAGAATAGGTAAACATTCTCAAAGTTTTAAGGAAGTAGCATAACAAAAGTTAACAAAAATGTTGCTTCATATTTACGTTGTAGCATATTAGAACAAAACTAAATTCTTAAATCTCCAAAAGGCAACCAGATTGAACGTGGCCAGTGAAATTTTCTGGGTTTTCAAGTTTACTCCAAACACCACTCTTTAGGTCCAACACAAAGCCCATATAAGGTTCTCCAAACCCACTAGACCCGATCAATAACAATGCATCTGCCCAAGCTCCCACACAAGCAACATTCCTTACCTCTCTAGGTACCTTCGCCACCACTTGCCACATGTCACCATCCAATGCCACCACATCATCACCCTTACACATGTACATTCTTCTATCCAATTCACAACCATCCACACAAGTCCTTGGACATGTGGCATCATCCAAAAACTCCTCCTCGACTGGACCCCACTGCCACGTGGCTACATCGAACTCCTCTGCACTACGTTCAAATCGCCCTTGCATCTCTGTACGATACCCACCAACAACTTTGATTGTGCCAGAGCCACTGTCTCTAGCACAAAACACAACCTTACACTCATCACGCTCCCTCGTCATATCAGGAAGCGAGATCCACACGTCATTTGCCACATCATATGCAAATGCTGACTTCAACGCATTCTTCTCCTCGTCGTGTCCTCCTACCACATAGACCATTCGTTCATGATCTGATGCACATGAGAAAAATGTGCAGGGTCCACCCGGCATATCGGCCCCACGGCGCCACTTAGCAGATAAAAAACTATAAATAAACACTGAATTTGAAGCTTTCCATGAATCAGGGGCCCATCCACCCATAACAACAAGGTCGTACCCTACACCCGCAATCTGACAAAACAAGGGTAACCCTTCGCTTAGTTCGGGTCCCATTGGTAACTCGCTCCAAATACCCGTTTCAGTTTCCAATACATTCAGTTTATAAACCGGGTTCGTTGTAGCTTTAGCCAATAAACCGGTTTTGCATTTTTCTGAATCAAACTTGGATTGAACCGTGACTAGGATTTTTTGAGCATGTCCTGTACTCCTCCGTACACGGCGAAACTCCGACGTCTGAATCTCCGTTTGCCACCTTTTGCTCACGGTGGCTACTGCCGGAAATTCTTGGTATGAAACTCGAACCAAACACTCTCGTGCTATGTCTTCTGGTAAACATGAAATCAACTCCATAGTAGCAAAACAAAACAGAACAGTTTTGAAAACAAAAAAAAAAAAAACCAAAACTTCACTGTTTTTTTGATGACCCACGAATTGAAAACAATTGAAATTAAAGAAAGTTTGAAACTCTTCTTCAAAGAAAAAAAGAAAGCTTGAAACTTGATTGATGGGTTGTTATCTATTGGAGGATTGAAAGTATGGTAAAGGTAGAGTGTGAAGAATATGGGTTTTTGGGGTTTATTGAGAAAAGTGAATGAGAAGAAATTTTTAAAGCTAAGATATAAATAAGAGAGAATGTGTGAATAATTTAATTGGATAATATGAAATGGAGAGTGGAGGGTGATGTGTAAGATATTGGATTTTATAGGAATCAAAAGTGGTACGCACATGGAGTTTCAGATAAGTATAAAGTGATAGATAATTATGCATAAAAAAATATAAACAGATGTATTGGTGTTCTAGAAGGTTTATGTTGTGTATATTTTGATTTTATCGTATATTCCGGGCACATTTATAAACAAAAAAAACAATTTTTTAGATTCATGAATTTAGTCGACTCGTTACATTATTATTCAATAGATTTAAAAGTTGTATTTTGTTTATAATTGAAAGGTGTAAATACTTGAAAGCATTTTGCCGGAATATATTATTAATTTGAATGTTGTAAGTTTGTTTATATATTTATCATTTGAGAAATGATATTTGAACAACCATCTTATAACATTTATGACAACTTTATTCTCACTCACATAATCATTCTATTTTCTCTCTCGATTGCTTTGATTTTTGTGTCACTACCTAAACTTTTTTGTACAATTTGGTTGTCCAATAAGTTGTCACAAGAAATGGTTGTTCAAACAACATTGCTCTTATCATTTTTTGTTTTGTGGAAGAAATCTTTTTTCGTTTTTATTAGTGTTAAATCTCTATTTGTATCTGATGTGTTCTATCATCTATGAATATTTTTCTTATAAAAAATGTGTAAGTGTTCTAGAAGACTTGTGAGAACCGGCAATGGACAAGGCCAGAAGAGACAAGTGAGCATTAAAGGCAAGGTTGTCATGTGGGGGAGGAAAAGTATTATTTGATGCATAGGACGATGACCATTAGGTTGGGAGAATCTAATAACTGTTGCTTTTAATTTATAAAATAAAATACATGCATTATACCTCCTCTCTTATTATAACGGTTTATTTTCAATATAATAAAGGAAAATTGTTCTGTAAACCGTGTCGGCTTTTATTATACTCAAAAAATAATAGTGTCGGTTTTAATTATTTATATAATTTTAATTGATTCATTTTTTATATACATGGAAATTTTAATTTATTCTTTTAATTATACTCTGCAATTAATATATGCTTACATCATTGTTGAATTGTATTTTCTACTTTATATTATATATTAAAATAAAATACATCAATTTTTTCTAATAAAAATCCTTTTTTTACCAAACAAATTATTAATTGTTACATCTCTAGTTTTTTTTCGCCCTTTATGTTTTCCATAGTTTTTATCCATTTAAAACAATCTTATTTGAGGTACTATCATGCACTTAATATGAAGATCTTTCTCAATCACAATTGAAAACTTTAGTTCGACGAGTTGTAAGATTCTAACCCTTCCAACTAAGCTTAATTCTTGTTGGCATCTATGTTTTTTTTAATTATCGTTTAAAATTATAAACACACAAAAAACCAATAGAATTTGTTACTTTAAAGAATATTATTTACATATTTTCCATTTGACTTTTATAATTTATTATTTCATTCTACCTATTTTTCTCTATATAATAAATATTCATGAATAATTTTGACAAAACAATAGTTAATACTACTTTGAATTTTAAAAACCAAAAGTAAAATGAAATAATAATTTCCAAAAAAAAATGACAATTGAAAAAGAATAGAGAAGAATAATGATAGTTTATTCCCTTCAAAACAAAATAATGACTGTTTATTAGAATTTATTATTTTTCTTTCTTTTAGTTATCATATTTTATTATTTATGTGTAATTTGTGTACAACTCTAATGGAATAAAAATTATTTTTTTGAATTTGATTTGTATATATGCATCCATTTAAATTATTCTATATCATCGCTTTTTAATGTTATTTCTCAACATATATTTACAAATATTTATTTTGTTATAGTAGCATTATTTTTATAAAAAACGTATATATAAAGGATAATATATATTCATTTATTGAAATTTCGTTATTGCAATAATTGATGTTTCCTCCTTACCCATACGTGATTGGATGCTGACTTTGGTGTGGGCCTTTTGATTAATTACGAGTACTAACGTGAATGGTTGTATGTGAATTCTGTATGTGTTTGGTTCAACTTTGAATAGAATTGATTATGACAGAATTGATTTTGAGAGAATTGATCTATGTTTGGATATAATAATGTAGAATTGATTAAACAAACTGAATATTGTTTGGATAGTTTTTATCCAAATAGCTTTTAAATGTATAATTACTAAAATGGACATAGCTAAATTAAAGTAAATGTGCATAGTTAAATGTATATGTAAATCAATACTACATATAGATATATTATTTAATTTAAATAAATAAATTTTCTATATATTAATTTAAAGCATAATAAATACGATCATTAAACTAATTTTTTTTACAAAAAATTTGTTCATATATTTTATATTTTTTGATAAAATATATTTAAGTTAAATAACACTAGAGTTAGTTGGCAAAAATGATAAAATATAGCATAAAAGAAAGGTAAAAGAAAAAATACAATAAATATGAATGGGACATCGTAAAGGAAAATCCAAAATTTGGTAACTCGTGACCATAAACATTTTTTCGGGGGTTAATTTGGTTCGTTAAGTTTTCTGATTAAATTTGGTTCATCAAATTAATTACAAAGCAAAAAGAAGGCGAATTGATAAAGGGCAATAAAGAAAAATAATAGGTTGTAATAATCAAAATATAAAATTTAATGTAGAATTGATTCTAGGAAAGCCAAAAGTTAGGAATTATAGCTTTAAGGAGAATTGCTTTTGGATAGAAGCAATTCTAAAAAGTTAAACCAAACAACATTGAAAACTTAATTTTCATTTTTGAGGTTTGTAGAAGTGTTTTTTTGTTGCTGAAAAACCAAAACAAACAGGATGTTTAACTTCAAAACAAGGGCTAACCTTATCAACAAGATTGATTCTGCCACCGTCTATCCTATCCTTTTATTTATGCTAAAAACAAACATGACTACAAACAGTTTAAGCACCACTCTTTCATAGTCAGCTTTTATCCTTTTGCAGCACATAAACAAAAATAGAAACACATAAGTTTCAGATAATAAAACCATTGGCTATTACTTGTTAACCACTCATTAATTTAACCACAATATGTCCAAGTAAGGCTCTTGCATAATTTACTGTTAAAAAAAATAAAAAGATATTACTATGCATAATTTAGTTTTTTTTAAGAGACTAAAATGACATATATTATCAAAACAATGTCTTTCCTAGTACAAGGTGTACAAAGGAGAGACATCAACATCAAGAGTATTTACAATGAACCTGTACAAAGAACCTGTATAAAGTAACAGAAAGAATAACACTTAGCCTATGCCCAGCATGGTGAAAGGACTAAGCCACCAGCCATGATAATTGAAGGGAAGAGTAATGTATTTCACCTTCAACCACCTAAAGGTAAGAGACTTAATTTTATCAACCACCTGAATTACCGAACACTCTTTATCATTAAACAACCTGTTATTTCTTTCTTTCCAAATTTCCCAAATTGTAGCAAACCAAATGACCTGTAAAATCGAGCGCCGCTTCTTAGAAATTCTGCCACTAAAACTGAATTGGTGAAAATGGTGCAACACCTGTGCTGGAACCCCCGCAGAGATGCCAATCCAACGATAAATAAAGTACCAAACTGAGCCAAAAATATTACAATGTAAGAGCAAGTGTTGAGATGTCTCAATTGAGCCACATCCCGCCACACACAACCTTGAGTCGTGATCAAGTACACCACGACGATGCAGGTTGTCTTTTGTAGGTAACTTGTCACGAAATAGCCTCCAAGCGAACAAAACAACCTTCAACGGCACATCCTTATGCCAGAGATCAGAAACTGTTACCGAAGGAACCAAAGGACGATGAACAGTTAGGACACGATAGGCACTACGAACAGAGTAAACATTAGAAGATTCCAATGCCCACAACCATCTATCGTTCTTATCAACCTGCAAAAAAAACATTGTGAAGTAACAACAGCAATTCCCCCAACATCTGCTCCTCCCACACAAACAACCTACGCCTCCAAATCCACGCACCTCCCTCCTCACCCCAACCCAACTGACTCATGTCAAACACTGTTGCCTCCTTAAACACCGACAAATCATACAAGCGACTAAACCTAGCACCCAACGACAACCCCTCAATCCACACGTCCGACCAAAAAAGCGTGTGCTTCCCATTGCCGATAGAGCGGCTAACATTATCATTAAACCAGCCCTCCCGACCCATAGTATACAAGTCACGCCACCAGGCAGAAGCCGTCCGGCCTCCCCCTTGAATTTTCCCCCCCTCCACACCATACCGCGAAGCCAACACCCTAAACCACAAACTACTTCTAT
>Ga0315914_1000634_pt1 | contig 46624 bp, 31 predicted proteins | sample MpolenodulesMG_FD_203920 | JGI IMG/M metagenome (GOLD analysis project Ga0315914, IMG submission 203920) | Medicago polymorpha root nodule microbial communities from Los Angeles, California, United States - elongated nodules | ecosystem: Host-associated > Plants > Roots > Nodule | place: USA...
CTCTTGATACCAATTTGTTGGTTTAATAGCAACAACTTAAACTTTCATTCATTAAGAGAAACATACTTATAGGAAATACATAGAGTGCAAGATTAAGTTTCTGCTGTAATTGTGACAGCCCACTGCTCAAAACTAAAAAGATAATGTTACTTATACAAGCAACCTATCTAATGATGTTCTGCACTTAATCATTACATCACATAAAAAACTTCATAATTAACTTAGTCTACATAACCTAGGGAAAATACTCAACACCATCAGTATGCCTTGAGCGGTGATTAACACTTCGTTGGAGAATTTGTTGTTGTTTCCTTTCAAATATGTTTGTTTCATACCTTGGTTATCATAAATAAATGATAAGGTTTAAACCTCTAATCACTTGTTTAATCTTATGCTTCTCTTATCCCATAGGTTTCTCTCTGTTTAAGTAAATTTGTTTCCGTCTCTTGTTTATTGTTTAGTGATGATCCAATAAAGGGTTGTTGTGAATTCGGTAACTCCAAATCTCACATCAATGAAATTTAGATTCGTAGGACAAGTATCAATAACAATCAATAACTAAAATAATCACAAGCAACAACAACATATCTAGATCTAATCTAGCAACCAAGTGTAAAGCAAAACCACAATTGAATCAAATCCAATCCAATCTTTGTGTTGATACAATTCATATTATATAATCCGAATCAATTTTTTCTTGAATTCTTGGCAAGAGTTCGAAAAAGATAAGGCCACGAAAAATAGATAGGATGGCTATTAAAGAATATATAAGGAGAGTGTTATCTTTATAAAGAATTTCATTTTGAGGAATCTTGACATCAAGGGCTATTGAGTGAAGAAAATGGCATGAAGCGGGGTTGATACCAATGGAGGAATGAATTGATTTTTCTAAGGTTTCTATTGCAGGTTGGATCTTCATTATTTTTCTAAGGAATGCAATGAATTTTTTATAAATGGTTTGATTATTACTTTTGATAGGTGATGAAAAGAAATATCATTGTTTTGACTCCAAGGTCAAACTGAAGCTAACAATTGAAGAAGCTAAAAATTGGCATGCCAATCATGTTGTTGAGAAATTTATATCAAGTTGAGTGATCATGTAATGGTACTATGTTGAATGTTACTAAACTTGCAAATCATGTTATTGAAGCTAAAGTAATTACAGGGAAAAACATTGACAATTTGATCTATATACCAAGAATGTTAAAGAGTTTCCCATAGCATCCTCAATGGAATCCATGTTACTTCTATGAAACTTATATGTACTTTGTTAAGATCATATTTCAGAATTTATTGTGTTGATGTGATGACACCATGATCTTTTCTAAATTTGTAATGTATTTTTCTTCCCTTAAGTATCAAACCAACTTTGCTTTTATATTGTTATAGTTTTGCTTATTAAGCAATTTTTAAGACACCATAATTATTTGGCTCAATCAATTACATTGTATAAACATACCCGACACCCGTGCAGATGCACGTGTTCGTAACTATTTGAATTGTAAAATCGCCTCCGAGTTTATGATCTTAAACAAATAGGTTTATTGACCCGATTGCAAAACCCGATTTTTTACGGTTTAAATACAAACCCTAACCCTAATCGCTCTTTCACCTTAGTTTCGTTCAATTTCTCGATTCATCTTCTCTCGCCGTTTCAAAAGCTGAACCATAACCCTAAAAATGAGTTCAAAATCAACCTATGTTGCTTCTACCTCTAGTGGCTCCATCTCTGAAAATGCCACTGTTGATTCTAAGATTGAAGTTCCAAAAGATGATGCTGAAATAATTTGGGAACATGGAATTTCAATTGATGGTGAAAATGCAATCCAATGCAAGTATTGTGATGAAATAATAACGGGTGGGCTATACAGATTTGCAAGTCACTTGCTTGGATCTGAACATGGTGGTGAAGCTTGTGGTAAAGATGTTGATGATGAGGTGGATAAGGATGAGGGCGAGGATGAGGATGAGGGGGAGGGGAGGAAGTGTGTCGGAGTTGGCAAAAAAAGGAAAGCAAATAATGTTGGTGGTGAAAGTTTTGATTTTGAAGATATTTTCAAGAAAAAAAGAGATGGGTCAATAGCTAGTGGTGATAATATTAATAATATTGAGAAGGAAGCGTGTCGAGCGATTGCGAGGTTTTTCTACAACAATGCAATACCGATGAAGGCGGTGAATAGTATGGAGTTTGTTCAAATGTGTGCTATGGTTTCGAGATGTGGTGTAGGGTTTGTGCCGCCGTCTTTTGATGAGATTAAAGGGAAGTATTTGAGGGAAGAAGTTAAGTTGGTGAATAAAGCTTTGGAAGATCATCGAGTTCAATGGAAGAAAACGGGGTGTTGTGTAATAGTTGATGGATGGACTGATAAGAAGAAGAGGAGTATATTGAACTTGTTGGTGAATAGTGTGAATGGGACGTTCTTTTTGAAGTCGGTTGATGCGTCAGATATGTTGGAATCGTCTGAGAAATTGTTTAAGATGATGGATGATGTTGTTGAAGAGGTTGGGGAAGAAAATGTTGTTCAAGTTGTCACGGATAATACGGCTTATTTCAAAGCTGCTGGTGAGGTGTTGATGGAGAAGAGGACTAGGTTGTATTGGACGCCTTGTGCGACCCACTGCATTGATTTGATGTTGGAAGATTATGAGAAGAAGATACCTGTTCATGAAGAGATAATTACAAAGGGTAAAAAAATTACAACCTTTATTTATTCGAGGGCTTCTCTCATTTCTCTATTGCATAAGTTTACGCAAGGAATAGATTTGGTGAGACAAGGCATTACTTGTTGTGCCACGTCTTACTTAACTTTATACCGTCTTCATGAGACCAAGGGAGCTTTGAGAAGAATGTTCACATCCAAGGCATGGAAGTCTAGCCTGTTTGCGAAAACAAGTGGTGGGAAATTTGTTGAGGATGTGGTTTTGGACAAGGAGTTTTGGAAAAATGTTATGATTTGTTTGAACGGCGCAAATCCTCTGCTTGATGTGCTTCGTTTGGTCAATTCAATCGATGAACCAGCCACCGGTTTCATTTATGAAGCAATGGAGCAAGCTAAAGATGAAATACGAAGGGGTCTTTCCGAATGTGGCACAGATAGGTAAATATTTTCATCAGGATCGATTATCAACATTAGTTTTTATAAATGATTTTTTTTTTTCAATATCTTGGTTTGAACTGTTAAAAGTAATTAAATTTTTTTATTTTTTGGTTTTAGTTTTAGTTTTATGCCTCTATGGGAGATCATTGATGAAAGATGGGACGAACGACTCCACGGCCCTTTGCATGCAGCAGGCTATTTTCTTAACCCTCAGTTTCACTATAGCCATAGATTTAGAGACGAAGCTGAAGTTAAATATGGTCTACACGATTGTATAACAAGGATGGTGGCTAATCCTGAAGAAAGAGCTAAGATTGAAATTCAACTCGATGATTTCGATAAACGGGCGAGCTATATGGGTCACCCTGAAGCCATAAGGACAGCTCGTATTGAGATTCCATCAGTTTGGTGGAGAGCCTTTGGAGAGGGACTACCGGAGCTCCAAAAATTTGCGTGTCGTGTATTAAGCTTGACATGCAGTTCTTATGGGGGTGAGCGTAATCGGAGTGCCTTCGAGATGGTAAGATGAAAAAAATATTGAATGTGAATTGTAAAATACCTAGTAGTAGTACCTGATTATCTTAATTGTATCTATATTTGTTCAGGTTCATGCTAAGAGAAGAAACCTTTCGTGGCAAAAGGCTTATAATGATGCTGCCTTTGTCATGGCTAATTCAAAATTGGCTGTAGAGAAAGCTAGAAGGGTTGTTTGGCGAAATGGAAAAATTGAAGCTACTCGATATCTAAAGTCTCATCATGACGTGATTGCTGATTTGTATGATGAATATGGAGATGGAGATGAAGTTCAAGATGGAGACGAAGATGAAGATCAAATGGAAGATGAAGATCAAATATCTAGAATTTGACTATTATCGATGTTTATGTCTTGGTACTTGTTAAAAGCTTAATACTATAGGTTAAGGTTTTAATTTGTGACTTATGAATTATGTTTGGCTTTCTTAAGGTAGTCAATATCCCTTAGTACATGACCTTGTTGATTTATCTGTATGTTTGTTACTTGCTCATGAATTCTACTATGTAAGCCAATTCTCTTTATGGTTGTTATTGTTGATTTATCTTGAATAATTACTTATGTATGTTTTCCTTTCAATCTTTTTTCATGGTGAAAGAATTGGAACTATCACCTCTCAAACTCACAAACACAGATTTCACTGTAGTGACTGTGTCATTTGTGTTGTTTATCTTTTCATGTCCATCATACACTTCATGCCTAAATGTTTTTGATAAAACAGACAAAGAAAGAACGAGTCACTGTTGTACCGTAAGAAGGCCACAATGCCTGCTCGGTTCCACAGTATTGAGCATGCTCATGAGTAAAGCATTTTATTCTTAATCTGTACAATTTTCATGGTAAACAATGAGAATAATGTTACTAAGATGAAACTGAATTCCTATCAGGACACCATTTGATATAAATGTATTGGACTTGCTGTTATTTACTGTTTCATGCTTCTATAATTACTGTTGTAATAGAAGCTAGTAGTATAAATACTTCTATCTAACGTGCATCTTCGGATCAGTGGTTAGTTTGACGGAATCTCAGCAGATCATCGTGGTTTTGGCAAAATCTACAATATGAAGCTTAAAAAAAAATCATGTTGCCACCTTGATTTCTTCGCCGGCATTCTTATCATCTACTTGGAGGGAGTTGCATACATGATACATGCATTAGCTTAAGCATTGAATTATAAACAGCTTATGCTTTGTTTGTTTTCACGGTAGACGTGGTTGTAGATGTGCGTCTACTATAAGCTGAGATTTTTAGCTTTCAGAAAACCACAGCAAAATGGTAGTGTAAACGCACGTACATCAAAACAAAAGCTAATCCCAACACATACTTAATCGGCTTAGTACTTCTATTGATTTCAGATGGATGATTTAGGTACAAATGAGATGGCTTTGGATTCTTTACGGTTAGGAAATCCAAAGTCTTATAAATTATAATCCAAATTGTCTGATCTTGATTGTACGATCTGGTCATTTGGATTTGCTTTTTTAAACCTGGTTTCCCTAATATAAAATTGGTTTCTTACTGCTTAAGTAATTTTGTTTCCATCTCTTGTTAATAGGATAGCGATGGTCCAATAAAGAGGTGATTTATAATGACACAAAATATTTTCATAAATAAGAGATACACAAAAATAAATATGAATTTCAATGTTCAATATGATGTTGGAAAGAAAATTGAAACATTAAAAACAGTGACTCGACATTTTGCATTAGAGGGTAAAATGAAGAACACCTTATGCAAACAAACCTCTTATTTATTTACAGCATAATTTGCCTAAAAGTGAAAGATTTTGGATCCAAATTTCCCCAGTTTAAAACATGAGTTTTCTCCAAGCATAGTATGTAAGTTTCTTGAAAATCACCTACAAAGAAGGATTAAGTTGTTGAAGATCAACATCAGTTTCTGGAAAGTTGTTCCAGATCTCAATAAAAATTCATGGTCACAATTACGAGAAAAAACATTTTCTATATAGGACAGACACATGTAGTAGTTACATTCAATTACTTTCATTTTCTTTAATTATTACCGGTGTCTACGGGTAAGTGTCGTGTCAGGTGTCTATGTTTGTATCTGTGTTAGTGCTTCATAACATATTTTCAGCCTTAATTTTGATTTTTCATAGAAATTGTTAACTTGAAAAGGAATAAGAAAAGGCAGGATGTTGGGATTTCTCATGTACAAGTAAATACCTTAGAATCATCAATATCTTACTCCTCATACGCCTCTTTTGAATCAGACAATGGTAAAAGGGAGCAGAACCAAACCATGTGACAATTGAGGCACACATGATAATCGACGAATTCTTCATACAAACTCAACCTGCAACTATGCGTTTGCGGTATCATATTAGCCTGCAGCATGCTCCACACAACCTCGCCTTACAATACTGAAAAACCTCTGTCGGATGGAGGTGAGTGCGTCTGTTAATAAACATCGTCTTGACATTCGAAGTTGCAAATGGTAAACATCAAGACCAAGATACACAAAAATTACCAGTTCATAACAGCTGATCTCTGTCAACATACTTTAGTATTTTATACTCTGACAAGACCAGGATTCAAAACGGTAAACATCAAGAAAACAGAAGAAACCAATACAAAACTATGCTAACAAAACAAAAAAGAAAGAACTCTTCTTCTGTTACTATTGTAGTTACATTTGTGTTTTTATACTAAATTTACACTATATATTGTGCCGATGATGTGCTCGTATCCTATAATTTCTAAAACTTATTGTATCCTAACTGGTTTATGGAACAACATACAATTACAAGCAGAATGAAGCGTAAATGGAAACTCAAATGCAGTAGACCGGTTTCGTAAAGAGTGATGAACAATGCATTTCAATTCAAGTAATATCACCATAGCCTAGATAAGACTAAAATCAGTGTTGTTTAGAAGTGGCTATAATAAGTTGTAGAATTTGAACAAAATGTTGTCAAATAAAGGCTATAGCGGCGTAGAGCATTGTTGTGCAGCAGAATTTCAACAATTTGCTATTTTCTGCAATTCATGATTGATTGACAACACGGACTAAATTTCTTCAAATCTCAACAAGCACATCACTTTCAGAATTTCCCCAAATTCCACATGCACAAAGAAGATAAAGCACATGTAGCATAAAAATCTCAGTATTTTGAGCAATTCAAATTCCAATCTCCCAAAATAAACATTCCCTAATCAACACAGTGAGTTTAGTTAACAACATTAATAGATTTCATAGGATCCCTACTCAAAAACTGGAATTTATGAAAAAATTCCCTTTAGTGAAGAAAATCAATCAGATTCAAACCTTAAGCAATTGGAGTTAACTAATAGCAGACTCAATTAAGGAACAAAAAACCGGTTATCTTCCAAGAAATCAACATTAATAGAAGACTCAATTTCACTAGAGGAATGCTAATTCAGCCATTTTCTATATAACTCAGCCATTTGTATATGATCAATAATTAGATAAAGTATCAACATCAAATTCATAATATTAGCATTTGAAGTTCGAACATCTCACAATCTTGCATTTGAAATTCATATGTTGCTATCATAATTCACAGTTTAGAGATAGCAGAAATATCTGATAATCAACACTGAATATATTCTAGAATTCCATATCATTGTTGTGTATTTGAAATCCCATGTCTTACGCATATTAGTCTCTGACGTGATCCACAATCCCACGTTCTAGCTGAAAGTCGCCCATCTCACCCAATATTCCGTCATTCCTCTCATCGTTGTAATATGGTTGTAAAGCCATAAAGGCCCTCCAATTAGATCCAATAGCCTTGTAAACAAGTTCCATCTCCTTTACAGTGTAACAGGTGATGATCGGTTGTGGGAGGTGATCCTTTCTTGGATGTTCAATTTTATCAAGTCGACCCAACTTTGAGTTGTTCGCGATTACATCGTCCAACTTATGACTGTAGGCTTGTGCAGAAACATAGTCGGATACTGCTCAACCAAACTCCTAAATTCTGGATAGCTTCGAACATACACGTCAAGATACTTCTTTTTTCCAATCTTTGACCTGCATAAATAAAGAAAATCAACATAAACAAAGAATGTGCTAAATAAAATGATGAGCATTCTTCAAAAAAATTGAATTATAGAATATGCCAAGTAAAATGAATTGAAATAATTAGAGTCTACTTGTAATATAACCCTTAAATCCTATAAAAAAAAGTATAGAACAATCAATTTTTTTTAATGGCAAATAGATATATTATATAAAGAGGAAAAATAAAACAATGTACAAAAAGTGGCGGCACACTATCACAAAACTAACAAAGCAAAAACAAACCTCCCTCTCTCTCCTAGTGCCCAAAACCAAAGGAAGAATGGACTAAGCCTACTCCACCAAAGGAACAATCAATTAACATTCCCAGAAACATGTGGCACCGACACTTATGATAGATGGTGTCGGAAATATTCCAGAAACAATCAATTAACAATTGAAGGTGTGCCTAATTTCCAATGCATATGTGTTGGAACAATAGCCAAAATTAGTTAAAAAAATATTTTCTGTCACCGAAGAGATTACTAGGCTGAGTCGTGGACTATGTCACCCTTTTAAGATGTTCTGTGGCATTGCCTAAAAATTGTGCAAGCAGACTATCAACCACGGCGCCCCCAGGATAAGACTATCAGTCTTATTGCACTGTAGGATCTGTTATAGAAATACACCTTTAAATATGGTGCTAAGACCACTCTAATATGATATTGATTCCACTCTATTATGGTACTGAGACCACTCTTATATGGTACTAGGACCACTCTAATATGATGTTTTCACCACTCTAACCTTTAACTTCTCAAGGGCATAAAACATAAATATGGCTAGGATTAGTTGACCTCTACAAAATCAATGGTATGATCTCGCCTCATAAATGAGCACAATGGGATAGTTGACATGAGAATTTTTTTAATTCACCATGACACACCATGTGTTCCAACAATATGTGATTACGTTCACTTCTATCATTTTTTTTGTTTATTATTACCGATGTCTACATGTTAAAAGGTGTGTTTGTGGTTTGTAGCATATAATATAATATATGCAAGCATCTACCAAAATAAGAATATTTGTATCGTTATAGCACAAAAGATTTGAGTGAGTGTTTGAATTCCAAAGGGTTTGAAGGGAATGAAAATAATATGAAACTAAACAAGAAAGTGACCTTTCATACTGCATGAAAAGAGAGGTTTTACGTACATTTTCTTAGTTCTGCTCTTGCTAACCGTGTAATGAGAAACGAAAAGGAGAGAAACTGAGCGATGAAGAAAGGAAGACATTGATTATTTGGGACAAACAAAGACCGAAGTATCATTGTCTTGTAGATACTTACTTTACTGAAATATGAAGTTGTCTAGGGTTTCCACTTCTCCATACTTTCAAAAAAATTTAAAGCAAAATAGGTAGGGCCGAGTTGGAATTTGCATTTGACCTAACTTTAAAGAAAAAATAAGACGGTCGAGTCAGAATTTGCATTTGACCTAACATTAATTATTTGTGACCAATCGGTATTCTATAATTACAAACTCAATTTGTGAGGTGTACCGTAGAAGTTCCTTTGAAACAAAGGATACATGGACGTGATGTGGTTGTCGTGTCAAACACGGAAAACAAGTGTTTTTATTTAAAAAAATAAGTGACCTTTAATTTTAAGTGATTTAAAATTATGTTGAGTGGCTTTTTTTTTAAAAAAAAGCAAGTGAGTGTAGACTGCTAATTTACTCTTTAATGTTTATATAGACACACACACTCACATTTGAATATAATCAAGGTTTAAACGCATTTTAGCCCCACTTAACTTTGCAAAAAAAAAAAAGCAATTTTGGACCTAATAAGTGCTCAAAAGTGATGTATTTCTTGTGTTAGTATAGGCATTTTTAGTGAATTGTTTTGCAAGTTATCTATGGAAAAGCTCAAATTCTATGCATTTATGTCATTTATGTTTTATGTGCCTTATTCTACCCTTTTTGTGCAGGAAAATACAAGCAAGGACCAAAAATCAACCTAGGTGCAAAAGCTTACTCGCTTCAAGCGAGTTTCTAGCTTGAAGCGAGAAACCTCCAGAGCCAGCTCGCTCTCAGCACGCTTTCAGCCAGATCTAGAAATCAAGCCAACTCACTTTAAGCGAGTTTTATCCAGAGTCAATTCGCTCCAAGCGCGTTTCAAGCGAGTTCAAGCAAGTTCAGGAGGATAAGGGACACGTGGAGCTCAGCCATTGGAGCAGCGTGGATTGCAGGCAACTCGCTTCAAGTGAGTTTAGCTAGCTTCAAGCGAGTTAGCCCAGAAACAGCCCATATAAATAGTTTTCTTTCTCTTTCCTTAGTATCTTTTAACTTGTTTTATTCATTTTATGGTTTTTAGAGAGAGAGTAGGGCATTTCTAGTGAGAGAAATACAAAGCAAGGGTGTTATAAGTAGATTCTTACCAAGATTTTTAGAGATGTCATGAATCTTCATCTTTCCTCCATCTTTTGCAAGGCTATCATAGACATATGTAGCTACATCTACCCTTGTTGGTTTTGAGGTATTCAAACAGGCTATTATGTAATCTTTGATCATTTAATATAAGGTTCTAGCCTATTTATTCAATATTGTTATTATTCTTGTGTTTAATGCTTTATTTAAGATTTGAAATGTTATTGAAAGATACTTTTGGGTCTAGGGTTAGAATAATAATCTATCAAAGTTTTTATTCTAGACATAGGGTTTAAGTTTTGATAATCACTTTTTAATCAAGAACTTAATGTTATTAGATCGTTTAATAGATTGAGAAATCGTCGATTAAACAATACGATTGAACTCATGAAGTTATTTAGACATAAATAACGATTGAAATCATGACATTATTTAGACATGAATAATGTTGTTGAGTGATTGTGATAATATCGTTTAAAAAGTTAGAATCCGTTATTTGATCGTGAGATTGCAGTTGTTACGCTTGGTTGATTAACTCTAACCCCAAGCGAAATGGCTCTTTCTCGTCTCTATTTATTTTTATGTCAAATAGTTAGAATAGTTTTAAAACAAACAAACTTTTAAACCAAACACTTAAGATGATAAATGTTGTTAAAATGCTTATGGTATACGTTAGTCCCTCTGGAGACAATACAAATAAACTTACGCGTAAATAGAAATACGATGTGAAAAATCTTACATCAGGACCCCTATTGTAAAACAAAAATCCAGCCTCCTAACTTTACCTCTTTCGCAATTTTGATAGGTCAACGTCTACGTGTCCCCTGACTATAGGGCACTAGTTAAGAAAGTACTCCCTCCGTCTCATTTTAAATGACTTACTTTAAAAATGTGTACTATTCACATATCATAATTTGACTATATTTTTCTACTAATATACAAGGACAAACTATAACATATAAGATGTTAGATTTGTCTCGACGAATACTTTCAAAATATCAAATTTTCATAATTTTTTTCTAATATATTATTCAAGTTTTTTAAGCTCAAAATCATTTATTGACGTGCGTAATAAGATCAACTGTGTCATGTATTATGAGACGGAGTAAAAATAGAAATTTTTACTTGAAAACAACAAATTGCTGTTTTAGTTGAACATTTACTTTTATCAATTTCTAATGTAAAATTGCTATTTTGGTCTCCTTGACTAGTGCTCCGGCCACCGGTTAACATTATTTTTTTTAAAAGACACTAAAATCAAGGAGCAAAAGTATCTTTTAATCAACATTGTTGGAGGGAAGATAGACGAAGGTATTGGAGGGAAGAGAATAAGGAAATAGCGGGAAAGTGAGTTGACCAAAAGAAACAAGTGTTCCATCCGCAGCTGCTTCTTTCTTCTTCATCAGTTGGCATTGTTGGAAAACCGAAACAAGCACTGTTCTTACAACACACAACTCAAACATGGGTATGTTTTTTTTACTTTTTTATTTATTTATTTACTATATCTTTACTGTTGTGTTAAAAATTCAAACTTTACTGTTTTGATTTTCTTTTTCAGTGACCCATTTTCATTTTCGTTCTTTTTTTATGTAAGATCCTGAAATTTGAGATCAAACCGAAAATGGGTTTGTGGAAATGGGTATTTTTTTGACCCAATTTGCAAAAAATAAAATAAAATGTTTTTTGGGGTCAAAATTGAAACTCTAAACCTAATTCATGAGTTTCTTGATTGATTCTCTGTTTCAGACTTTATAAATGCACAAACAATGCCTAAAAAGATCATACCCAACAATGTTGTTGATGTTATTTTGAAGCATTGCATTTCACTTGATCTTAAACTATATGAACAAGATATTGTTTATTGTAAATATTGTGATAATGTTTTAACTGGCGGGTTTTACCGGTTTGTATGTCACATAGCTGGAATGGAAAATGTTGAAGCTTGTGAGGGTGTTGGTGACATGGTGAAGAAGGAAATGCTGGAGATTTATACCAATTTGCAAGATGGCGAAAAAAGAAGTGGCGATGAAGTGGTTGTTGGAAGCTCTAAAGATGGTTTCAAGAGAAGGAGAGTTGGCTCAGAAGCCTCCTTCGTTGATAACAAAAATGGGAAGTCTTCGAGAGAGGAAGCATGTCGATCGATTGCAAGGTTTTTCTACAACAATGCCTTACCGTTTGCAGCGTCACAGAGTGACGAATTTAAAACTATGTTTGATTTGGTTTCAAGACAAGGCGTAGGATTTAAGCCACCGTCTTATGATGAGATTAGAGGGAAATATTTGACAGATGAAGTTAAGTTGACAAATGAAGCTTTGGAAGAACATAGAGCTATGTGGAAGGTAACTGGTTGCACCATAATGGTTGATGGATCAGTTGACGCAGAGAGTAGGACCATAGTAAACTTGTTAGTGAACAGTCCAAAGGGAACAGTTTTTTTGAAGTCTATTGATGCAACTGATATGTTGGAATCGCCTGACAAACTCTTTCGGATTTTGGACAACATTGTTGAAGAGGTTGGAGAAGAAAATGTTGTCCAAATTGTGACGGACAATACACCATACTGCAGAGCTGTTGGTGAGATGTTGATGGAGAAAAGGACTAGGCTGTATTGGACCCCCTGTGCAACAAATTGCATTCAGATGATATTGGCGGACTGTGAGAAGAATATACCAATTCACTCAGAGGTAACTAAGAAGTGTCAAGATCTTATAGCCTTTATTTATATAAGGCCTTTTGTCAAGTCTCTAATGCGACACTTCACAAAAGGAAAGGATATTTTAAAAGTGGGCATGTATCAATGTGAAACATCATACTTTACTTTATGTTGTATTCACGAGAACAAAGGAGCTTTGGTAAGAATGTTCACATCCGAGGAATGGAAGTCCACATCCGACGAGTTTGCAGAGCCGAGCTCTAGGAAATGGGCAGAGGATATGATTTTGGACAAGGAGTTTTGGAAATATGTTATGATTTGTTATAAAGGTGTAAAACCTCTGCTGAATTTGCTTCTTATGGTCAATTCAACCGTGGTCCCGATCATGGGTTTCATTTATGAGGATATGGTGAGAGCTAAAGATAAGATACGAAGGAGTCTTTCCAAAAGTGCCATAGAAAGAGAAAGGTAAATATGTTCGGCAGGATCGAGTATCATTTTTTTTTAAATCGAACATTTGTTCTGCAGTCTTGGTTTGTAAAGCGAAAAGTAATTTTATTTTTTCTACTTTTTTTTTTTTTAGTTTTATGCATCTACAGGAAATCATTGATGAAAGATGGGACAAACAATTCCATAGCCCTTTGCATGCTGCAGGCTATTTTCTTAACGCTCAATATCACTACAGTCCTGGATTTAGAGATGATGTTAAAGTTAAACGTGGTCTACAACATTGTATAACAAGGATGGTGACCGATCACGAAGAAAGATCTAAGATTGAAATTCAACTTGATGATTTTGATAAACAGGCTAATCAATTCGGTCATCCAATAGCCGTAATTACAGCTGATAAGGAGATTCCACCAATTTGGTGGGCATCGTTAGTAGATGGACAACCAGAACTTCAAAAATTTGCAATTCGTATATTAAGCTTGACATGCAGTTGTTATGGTGGTTTCCCTCTTCAGGATGCGTTCGAGATGGTAAGATGATAAAAACTATTAAATATGAATTGTAAAATACCTACTGCTGTCTAATCTTATTTGTATTTGTTTAGGTCCACTCTAAGAGTATGACGTACAGAACTGACCGTGATGTTCTTTTTGTCATGGCTAATTCAAAATTGGCTGAAAAGAAGAGAACGTCAGCTGAGCTAAATATTGATAATAATGGAGACGTTGAAGGTTTAAATGTGGACGACTTGGATTTGGATGTACCATGTCTGCAATGTCTAGCTGATGCGGGAATTGCTGATTTGCATGATGAAAATGCTAATGGAGATGAAGATGAAGACGGAGATGACGATGGAGATGAAGATGAAGATGAAGATAAAGATGAAGATGAAGATGGAGATGAAGATGGAGATGAAAATTAAATGGAAGATTATGTTTTTATTTTGAAAGCATTCTAGATTAAAGATCTAGAATTTGACTCCTTGTTTTGGGTGTTTACATCATACCACTTGTTAAAAGTTTAATACTATAGCTTAAGTTGTTAATTTGTGACTTATCAGTTGTTTATGACTTTCCAATGGATTTTGAATTAAGTTTAGTGTATTGTCTGAAGTGATTTTCTTATTTATGTTATGCTATATGATATTATATGAATTGATATGCATGTATATATGGTTATTGTCAATTTTGTAGGATTTTGCTATCCTGGTATAATCTTCATTTTGATGACATGTTCATTTTATTATTTGCATTCATCTTTGAATAGTCGGGACAAGTTGATCACTGGTATGGTTGAACAAAAAACATGGGAAGAAAAGAACCACGGTTTCATCCAAGTGTGAGACACTGAAAGCTGAGAATGCAGCTGACGACCACATCAGGCAGTTGTTCTTGCCAAAACTAGCTGGGATAGATGGTGTTGGTATGTCAATATTCGAGATTTGTTTCGGTCTTATTTATGTTTATGATAAACCCTATTGGATATACTGTAATCTATTTTCTTTCATTTACTTGCATGAAGTTTTATGCATTCATTGTATTATAAACAACTAAATCTGCTTAGTACATTTATATATTTAAATCATAGTTTCTTTTTTTACCCCTGCGTGACTGGTCTTCCTGGTTCTATTTTGTTTAAATGTTTATCTTTCTTTAAACTCTTGTATTTTGAACAAAATGATCGCTATTCTTCATTCTGCAGTGGAGATATGGATGTGTGTGTTTGGTCTGATGCTGAATTAGGAAGTTTGTCTATCATAGTTCATGTTAACAGAAGAAATGTTTTCTTTGGCAGAACTGTCCATGGCTGCATTATTTTGAATTTTGAGAGGAATTTGGTAGGGAATGGAGTGGTCTGCCTTTGAAAGTAGAGAAATAAGATGATTCATGATGAGGACTTTTGTTTTCTTGAGTTGAAAATTTGATATTGTATGATTTAAATTGCATGATTTGAACAAATCTTGTACAAAGGTAGGAATGTGTTGTTTGCCCCAAAAATCATCCTTTATTAGAAACATGTGTTTCAACCTCTTTATCACTTACTTAAATTGTTTAAATTCCTTACCACTCAAGTGTTTGAATTTCTTATTACTTGTTTATTGTGGTGTATTTTGCACCGGATTGAGATTCATTGACTTTAAGGTGGAAAAGTCAATGACTTTGGTGTAATTTTGTGTGTTTTTTATGAGAAAGAAAGACGAAAGAGAAATGATAAATAAGATGAGAGAGATAATAATAGAAGAGATATAAAAATAAAGTTAAAAAACTTTCTCGCATTAAGAAACAAATTTGTAGAAACAAAGTTAAATAACTTTATCGCCTTAAAAAACAAATATGTAATTGTCCAATTTTTTTAATCGGTAATTATGATTAAAATGTTTTTCTATTAAACTTTAGAAGTGAAATCTTAATTGGTTTAGATTTCAGGTCCTTACAATAAGTGAAATCTTAATTGGTAAAAAAGTTGAAGCTTTAATTGGCAAATTTCATCTTAATTTGCGATCTCTTATTGTTGCAGCCAGATGCCAACAATGTGTAGCTCATTAACATGGATAACACTTGAGTGACATTGTGGTTGATGACATTGATCAATGTAATGATTCTCAAAATTGAGAATATGATAATTGGATAAATGTAATTGGATTATTAATTCAAAGGTAAAATTGATAGTTGAGAACCCAATTAAAATTGATGTTCTTGGTACATAGAAACATTAAAGAAAAGATAGAAGAAGATTTAGTTCTAAAACTAAGTCATTACTCTACTAGATAGTACCAACGGGAGAGAGATGAGAGACTTTCATCATTTTTCTTCATGTAGTGATCCTCATTTTTCTAATTGATAGTGATCCTCGTTTCACTATTTATGCACAACTCAAGGTCCCTTGATTTTAGGATCTCACGTCACGTGTCTATTTACCTCAACTAATTATGTTATGCCAAGTGTATTTCCTCATATGCTATTTTGAATCATAACAGTCAACCACAATGTCACAAGTAACTTTCTTCTTTCTCATTCACAAGGTTTTTTTGTACACTTATGATATTGTGGCCGATCAATGTCACCCAAGTTCTATCCCATTAATATACATGATATACCCCCGTGAGCATAGCTCAGTTGGCAAGGACATGCATTGTTATATGCAGGGGTCGAGTTCGAACCTCGGACACCTCACTTATTCACCTTGAAAAAGGTGAATTCTCTCTATTAGGCTAATTGACAAAAAAAAAAAAATATACATGATATACCACAAGTTCGCATATTCCTTATATGTGCATCTTCGTTTTATTCTAAACTTAAAAATTAAAATTCTTAAATTCTCGATAAACCCTATAAATTTTTTGGTGCGGAGAACAAGCAACAATCATTATTGAAATTCACACACAAACTATAAAGTCTTATGTTTAAACATGTGCAATATAACAATATTGACATTGTCAGATACACGTCGTACACACAATCACAATCATTCATAGTTATGCAATTATAAATAATTATAATTAAAGTTGAAGTAATCTTTATAATCAAACATAATATTTACTCACTCCTTTTCAAATCAAGTGTCCCATTTGAATTGTACGTGGTTCTTAAGTAAATGATTAGATGAGTTGATTTTAATGATAAAATTAGTATAATTTTTTAAAATACTCTTATTAATTATAGTTATCAGAGTAGTTAAATGAAGTAAAATTCAATAAATAGGAATTTTTTTTCCAGTAGTCTAGTGGCTAGAATTCACCTTATAAGGTGAATAAGTGGGGTGTTAGGGGTTCGAACCTCGGCCCTGTATATAATAATGCATTGTCCTATCAACTGAGATATGCTCACAGGACACAATTCAATAAATAAGAATATATTAATGAAAAAAAATAATAATTTTACAATGAAATTTTTAATTGACAATTATTTTAAAATACAGAAAAAATGCAAAAAGTTTCACTTTGATGAAGATGATCCAAAAAAACACATTGGAGCAGCAGCTCAAGAAAACAGCAGCAGTTCCACTCTCAGCTTCTTCTTCAACAGTTGGCATTGTCGGAAAACCGAACCAAGCACTGTTCATACAACACACAACACAAACATGGGTATGTTTTTCACTTACCCATTTTCATTTCCTTCACTTTTTTTAATCTAAAATGGGTTTGCAGAAATGGGTATTTTTTGTAATCCAAATGCAACAGAAAAAAAAACAGTTTTCTTTTTTTTTTTTGGGTTTAAGTTGAAATCATAAACCTAATCAATGAGTTTCTGCATTGATGTTTTGTCTCTTTCTGTTTCAGACTCAATTATTGCTCTAAACATGCCTAAAAAGATAGTGGCAAAATATGTTGTTGAAGTGGTTTTGAAGCATTGCATTTCACTTTATCTTAAACTGCATGGACAAGATATAGTTTATTGTAAATATTGTGATAATGTTGTAACCGGCGGGTTTTATCTATTTGCATGTCACTTAACTGGAAAGGAAAATGTTGAAGTTTGTAAGGGTGTTGGTGATGAGGTGAAGAAGGAAATGTTGGAGATACTTACCACTTTGAAAGAGATTCATGAGGAAGGGTGTGTTGGAGTTGGTGAAAAAAGAAAAGGAGGTAATAGAGATAGTTTCAAGAGAAAGAGAGGTTGCTCACAAGACTCCGTCAATAGTAAGGAGACTTTGAGTGAGGAGGCATGTCGAGCTGTTGCAAGGTTTTTCTACAACAATGCCATACCAGTTGAAATGGTAGAAAGTGATGAGTTTAAGACTATGTGTGATTTGGTTTCAAGACATGGCGTAGGATTTAAGCCACCGAGTTTCTTTGATATTGGAGGGAAATATTTTCCGGAAGATATTAAGTTGACGAATGAAGTTTTGGAAGAACATAGAGCTATGTGGAAGATCACAGGTTGCAGCATAATGGTCGATGTATTTACTAACTTTCCTAAGAGGAACATACTAAACTTGTTAGTGAACAGTCCAAAGGGAACATTCTTTTTGAAGACTATTGATGCGTCTGATATGTTGGAATCGTCTGAGAAACTCTTTAAGATGATGGATGACGTTGTTGAAGAGGTTGGGGAAGAAAATGTTGTCCACATTGTAACGGAATATACACCATACTACGTAGCTGCCGCTAAGATGTTGATGGCAAAAAGGACTAGGCTGTATTGGACACCTTGTGCAACACTTTGCATTGGAAAGATGCTGCAAGACTGTGGGGAGATACCTATTCACAAAGGGACACTTATGGAGTGTCAAAGAATTGTATTCTTTATTTATTCAGAGGATTCTCTCAGGACTCTATTGCTACACTTCACAAAAGGAATATGTATTTGGAAAGTTGGCATTATTTCATGTGATTCAGTATACTTAACTTTATGTTGTCTTTGTGAGAACAAAGGAGCTTTGAGAAGAATGTTCAAATCCAAGGAGTGGAAGTCCAGCGAGTTTGCAAAGACGATGCATGGGAAATACATTGAGGATGTGGTTTTGGACAAAGGGTTTTGGAAAAATGTTATGATTTGTTATAAAGGTATATATCCTATAATTGAAGTGCTTCGTTTGGTCAATTCAATTGAGAAACCAACCATGGGTTTCATTTATGAGGCAATGGTGAAAGCTATAGAGAAGATACGACGGAGTCTTTCCAACGATGACAAAGAAAGGGAAAGGTAAATATGTTCGGCAGGATCAAGTATTAACTTTAGTTTTAAAATTGAACATTTGTTTTGCAGTCTTGGTTTAAACAACGAAAAGTAATTCAATTTTTTTTCCATTTTTTTAGTTCTTTGCTTATATGTCAAATCATTGGTGGAACATGGCACCATTGCCCTTTGCATGCTGCAGGATATTTTCTTAACCCTCAATTTCACTATAGTCCTGGATTTAGAGATGATATTAGACTTAAACATGGTCTACAACATTGTATAACACAGATGGTAGCCAATCCTGAAGAAAGATCTAGGATTGAAATTCAACTTGAAGATTTCGATAAACAGGCTAATCATTTTGGTCATCCAATAGCCGTAATTACTGCTGGTGAGGAGAATCCACCAATTTGGTGGGCATCTTTTGCAGATGAATATGCAGATCTCCAGAATTTTGCAATTCGTATATTATGCTTGACAGGCAGTTCTTATGGGGGTGAGCGTAATCGGAAGGCCTTCGAGATGGTAAGATGATAAAAAATATTGAACCTGAATTGTAAAATACCTACTACTTTCTAACCTTAATACTTAATCGTATTTGCATATGTTTAGGTACACGCAATGAATTTGAAGGAAGAGACAGTTAATAATGATGTTGTTTTTGTCATGGCTAATTCAAAATTGGCCGAAAAGAAGAGAACATCAATTGAGCTAAATCTTGATGCTAATGGAGATGTTGAAGGTTCAGATGTGGATGCCTCGGATTTGGATACACCATGTCTGAAGTGTCTAGCTGATGCGGGGATTGCTGATTTGCATGATGAAAATGCTAATGGGGATGAAGATGGAGATGACGATGGAGATGAAAACGGACATGAAGATGAAGATGGAGATGAAAATTAAATGGAAGATTATGTTTTTAATTTGAAAAACTTTCTATATTAAATATCTAGAATTTGACTCCTTGTTTTGGATGTTTACATCTTGTCACTTGTTAAAAGCTTAAGTTGTTAATTTGTGACTTATGAATTGTGTATGACTTTCCTAAGTTCAGTTTAGTGTCTGTTGTGATTTTCTTATTTATGTTATGTTATATGATTATATATGAATTGATATGCTTGTATATATGTTTATTACGAATTTTGTAGGATTTTGCAGCAAAATTTTTGCTATCCTTGCTAACATGTCATTACCATGTCGATTTCCCTTCCCAATCCCTAGTATATTCTTCATTTTGATGGCATGTTCATTTTATTATTTGCATTCACCTTTGAATAATCGGGAAGAAAAGAATGACAGCTCAAGTGTAAGACACCGAGTGCTGAGAACGCAGCTGATGACCACATCAGGCAGTTGTTCTTGCCAAAACTAGCTGGGATGGATGGTGTTGGTATGTCAATATTAATGATTTGTTTCGGTCTGGTTTATGTTTATGTTTTATAAACTCTACTGCATTCATCGTATGATAAACAGCTTAATCTGTTTAGTACATTTATATATTTAAATCAATGTTTCTTTTTTCGCCTGCATCTTGGTCATGTTTTGTAGCTGACTGATCTTCCCGGTTCTGTTTTGTTTGAATGTTTTTCTTTAAACTCTGATATTTTGAACAAGATGATAGCTATTTTTCTTCTCCAGACGATATGGATGTGTATGTTTGGTTTGATGCTGTAATTTTGAAACTCTATCTGCTTGCTCAAATTGTTTGAAATCCTTACCACTCAGGTGTTTGAATTTCTTACACTCATTTAATGCGTTGTATACTGCACCTTGTAACATAGCTCTGGAAACAGCACATGAGATTAAGAAACAAATGTGTATTGTCAATTCTTTTTTTGGTTTGTAGACGAAGTTCGAAGTGGTAAGCACCATTATAAACTCGGACACAAATCGGAAGGTCTTGGGTTTGAACTTTTGAACATATTAAATATATTCCTTAATTTATCTGAAGTTGCTAGAGTGACTTATAATTTAGAACAGATTCATTGATTATTATAGTACATTAATGATCAAATAAACACAATTTTATTAAATTTCAAAATAGTTTATTAATATAACTACTAATATTTCAATCTGAAAGAGAAAATGTAACTGAAACAAAATTATTCTTTAAAAACTATGAATATTGCACCACCAAATTGGTCACTCAGGTTCAGATATCCAGACATCACAATATACATGATAAACCACATAGTTCACAGTAACATCTTTCTATCTGATTCATGAAGAAAAATTGTTGGCAAATTTTGCCCTTTGTAGAAAATGCTAGCATTTATTGAGATGGCAACATCAGGCATAGTGGTTTCAATAAAATCATAATGACATTTCTGACCACCCTTAGGCAGAAATTTACCCTTGAGCAAAACAACAGTGTGTTCAACCAAACTTCTTGTGAGGACTTGATGCCAATCTGTTCAAGGAAATGTACATTGTCAAATCTTCAGCATAAAGTATATAAGGCAAGTGCATCTAACATTTCTCTTCATATTAATTTTGGATCTTGATAATAAGTTCCTTTGCAGCTATGAAGCACTGACACATTAACACGGGTTATAATTTGAGAAAATGAAACAATTGAAGGTAACCACATGTGTCGGATACGGACAAATTTCAGACAACGTACATGTCTTTCATGTGAAGTGTCGGTACTAATATAGTCTTAGAGTACTGTGTTAAATAATCAAGAAATAGAAAGTTTTTATTAAAAAGCACAGCAAATATGAACTGGTAACAAATTTCAATGAAAAAAAATTCATTTGAATTCTTTAACCAAGGCCCTTTAGACACCTACTAGAGTTTACTGTTAAATTTAAACATTTTCAATTTTGATATGAATTTAACAGGAAAAAGATTTTTCCATGAGATAGTAAGCTAAGCTGTGTTCTACAATAAAAGACGGAGCTAACACTCAGCATCTTAATAAACATTTGCAAATGCAGAATGTATTCTACCTGTTTTTTCAAGTCAAATCATATGAATTATAATAAATAATAAACATAATGAGTTCCAATCATGCTACTTTCTAGTCTCCTAATTTATGAGTATTTTCTTTCCCGGCGTCTGTGAAATGCTTCTCGAAATACCAAGTGTCTATTTTTTGTGCACATGTGCTACAGTTAAATTATGAAATTTCTCCAGATTAAAACAAGAGTTTTCTGCAAGCATGTTTGTAGGTTTTAATCAACTAAAACACCTAGAAAGAAAATAAGCTATTGAATATCAACATGAATCTCTTGAAAGTGGTGCCAGTACTCAATAAAACCCTACTTCCACAATTACCAGAAAACACATTTCTAGCCTTAATTTAGATTTCACAGAAATAATTAAACTTAAAATTTTGTTTAGGCCTAACTCAACTCTACAAAACCAATTTGTAAGGTGAGGGATGCCTCTCCTGACGCCCAGAACTAGAGACATGGAGTGTGATCCGAGTGGTCTGACGCGGGTGTCCTAACAGATTTTAGATAAGCTGTGATACCAAAAAGTTTTAGTTGGGGACTAACTCAACCTTACAAAACTGGTTTGTAAGGTGAGGAATGTCTCCCACTTATAAACACCTTTTTCAGTTCATGTCTTATCCAATGTGGGGGCTCAAGAAAATACCTTAAAATCATCAATATCTTACTCCTTCTCAGACGCCCCTTCTGAATCAGATAAAGGTAACAGGGTGCAGATTCCAACCATGTGACCATTAAGGCACACGTGGTAATCGACACATTCTTCATACGAACCCAACCTGCAACTAGCGGTTTGCGGTATCATATTAGCCTGTAGCATGCTCCACAACCTCGCCTTACAATAAGGACAAACCTCCGTTGGATGGAGCTGAGCGCCTTTGTTAATAAGCATCCTCCTGACATTTGTAGTTGCAAATGACTTAAAAACTCCACGGAAGAATCCTATATCACCTTCTTCTCCTTGGTCAAGATGCTCACAAGGATCAGACACATACAAAATATCATTTATACATTGCGGCAAAAGAAAGCTCTTTCCTGATGTTTTAGAAAATCTAGTCCTGTAAACAAAATGACCAGGGATATGAACGTTCTTGAACAAACCGCCTTTCTTGCATCCGGAACAGTGTATAAGAAGCTTCCCTAGAGCACTCCAGTTTCCATCGATACTGTGAGTCCCACTTGTTTGAAGATCAATCATCATCTTAGGAGCTCTTGTTCGACAAAACTCTTTCCATAAAACTCGCTTGGCAAGGTCATCAAACCATTTGCATACGCATGACAAAGTAGCTATAAGCTTCGGGTTCCAATTCAAATTGTTAAACACCAAAAATATAACATCTTCACTTAAATGACCTTTTGTGCATTGGCAAGAAGAAGAGTGTACGCATCGGTACTGCTTTGTGATAATCATTTCCCTCATCTGAGAAAACAAAGAAAAATTATCAGTTCATAACAACTTTATGTGTCGACAAACATCAAAATGGTAAACATCAAGCCAACGGAAGAAACCAATACAAAACAACACGAACAAAAAAACAATTTTTTGTTATTAATCTAATTAATTGCTCTAGTCACATAATTCATAAATACCACAACTATCTTCAAAACAATTACACAGGATGAAAATTTCAATACTTCTAAAGTTCCTAAAATCTAAACCATAAAGTAAATACACTTCAAAGTAGTCACCATACCCATTCTAGACACTTTAGATACTCCTAGCAACATTTTATACTTTTTTAACTTTGATTAATTGAATTTCATCATGTTCAAATGAAAAATACTCTGTTAAAAAATTTAACTTCTAAAACATTGATTATTTCTTCTATTCAAATATTTGTGTTTTTATGCTAATTTTACACTATATGTTGCACCACCTTCGTATTGTATCCTATAATTTCTAAAACTTCATGTATCATCCCCACCTCTTTGCCATATCTTAAATGTGTCTCATGTCTAAATCTAACTTCCTAGATCCTAGTTGGCAAGAAGAACGATAAATCCATGGAACAACATACAAACAGAATGAAGCAAGTGATTTTGGCAATAGTGTTAGGAAACTCAAATGCAGTAAACATATGCAAGACTAACATATGCATTTCAATTCAAACAATAGCACTCTAACATATGCAAGACTAAAATTCAGCGTTGTTAAATTACGGTTGAACAAAATCACTTGTTCCGCTATACGCTATTTAGTACAAAAATGTTGTCAAATATCAGCTATAGTGACCGTATAGCAGTATTATGTAGCAGAATTTGAACAAACCACTAATTTCTTCGATCCATGATTGACAACTATGGACTAAATTTCTTCAAATTCAAAACTCAACAACCACCACAAGTTCAGAATTTTCCCAAATTCCACATGCACAGAAAATTAAGCAAATGTAGCGGAAAAAGCTCAAAATTCAAAGCAATTAAAATCCAATTTCTCAAAAACAAACAACAACACATTGAGTTAACATGAATCCAATTACATAGACAAATCCAAAATGACCCATCACAAGATTTCACATAATCACAACTCAAAATCATAAATTTATGAAAACCATTCACTTCAATGAACAAAATCAATCAAATTCAAACCTCACCCAGAAAAAATTGAATCATATAAACCTGCAATTAGATTAAAAACAAACCAAACAAAACCCAAATTGTATCTTATCTAAGCTAAAGGAACAAGCTTTATGATCCAAACATAATCACCAAACCCTAAAATGAAGAGTTATACATGCAATTGGAGAAAACAGGAAAATGGTATTTGAGAAAACAGCAAAATCAAGAACAAACAACAAGAAAGTTAGCAACTTTATTCCAAAAGTTGTGAAATGAACATAGGTAATTTTCACCTTTGAGTAGGGGTAATTTGGTCCAAGAAAAGCACAGAAATGAAGATACACAGTTGAAGCTGAGAAATGCAGAGAGAGAGAGAGAGAGAGAGAGGTGGGAAAGGAAGAACTAAAAAAGGAACAAAATCAAAGCTTTTGAAGAGAAAGTGTAAGAATAACAGTATTATAATATCCCCATTTGAGAATTAAAAATTTCTCTTTAAATAAAAAAAAATCATATTAAATAAATAGATAAATTCATTTTTTTTCAAAAAATAAATATATATTTTTTACTAATACAACGATATTTATTCAAGTTGATATAAAGGACTATGATTGAGTGTTTTAGAAGGTAAGATAAAAGTTAAATATATGAGAATTTTTTAGTATTTTGAAGTTTTGTCGAGTATCAATACAGATGATAATAGTAAATATAAATTTATTTTAAAATATTAAAATAAATAAGGGACGTGTTATTAAATGATTGAATAATATAAAAATGCCAAGGGGAAGAGAGTCATATAAAAATAGACAAGAAGAAATCATCTTAACATCCTAAATGAGGGAAAGTATTGTACAAAAATTTGTTTCCCAATGCATATGATTAACGTAGATATTACAAGAATCATTGTTAATCAAATGAGAATCTCATTCAAAAAAGATTGAAAAAAAAATTGTGTTAATGTTTTTTTGGTGTTAATTCTCCGGTTCTTAAAGGAAAAGGGAATCATGTTAATCCGAATTTCAATCAGAAATTGATTCATTCAGAAATCGAATTTTGGTTCTTTTGAATAATTAGTCTTTAATAGAGTTTTTTAATCATTTGAGTTCAATTGTTTAATTAACCGTATCTATATATGTGATGTGATAACCTTAAATATATCTATAAAAAAATAAGAATATATGTGAAAATTGTAAAAGTGAATCTTATCAAAAGGAAAGAATGCAATATTTATCTTGAAGAAGAAAAATCTAAATTGAAAAAGGTTATAGACAAATGACAATTTAATACTATATAGGGTCAATTTTAGTGTCAATTTTTGTTTAATGCACGTGAAAATTAACTAAGATATTCTCATCTCAATTTCTCCAAAGAGAACAACACTTTTTTCTTTTGAAGAAATTCAGAGTAACAGTATCTCTGTTGAAAATGTGCTGTCAAAAGGCTTCAAATTGGTCCCTGAAGCATGCTTACGTGTCATTCAAGCAATGGAAGTGTCTTTAAAGTTCCTTAAAAATATCAAAGGTTTTTGTCTTCTTCTTCAATTCAAGTGGAAAATGATTCTTTCAGCTTTGGTCTACACTTCCCACGTGTCATGTTTCTAATTTTTTGGCTTTCATTTTCCTGTTGAGTGTGCATGAATTTTGCTATTGGTAAATGAAGATTCCAAAACCTTAGTTTTCTAAATCAACAAAAAATGTATGTCTTAAATAGTAAGGTTTAAGGTGGCAATAGATTTTTTTGTAGTATTAAGGAGTATTATATGGATTTTGATTGAGGGGAAATGGAATATTCCTCTTCACATTCATTGGTTGAATTTATTAATTAAAAGTGTGGTGCTGCCAAAATAAAGACCTTTTGATGGATTTACACTCATGTCTATAAAGAACAATTTACTTATAAATTTAATAATCTGATATATACATCTTTTTCATAATATATGAATTTTTAAATTTGAAAGGAAAACAACTAAACTAATATTTTGAAGATAAAACTCATAATTCATTAGTGGAATTTTTTTTTGGGTAAACATGTTATTGATACGAAGTTTTTTGCCATTAAAAAAAAAAGATACGAAGTTTTTACCGCCTCATAGCAGTGACTAATCTTCGTCAGAGAATCTCTATGATACACAAGATAGATTATCCCCCTCTCAACTGGATTATTTCATATATATAAGCCAGAAATCGAACCACTGACCACATATTTAAGGAGCTCAAATCCCTTACCACTTGGACCAATTAATTGTTAGTAGGTGAAATTACAATTTATTAATTAATAAAAATACAAAACTTAATTAATATCTTATTTTTATTTTATATGATATAGTATACTTTTTTTTTAATTATGTTATGAGTGTAAAATATGTACCAACTTTGTTAATGATCAATCTATGTCAATGAAATTATCTTTATTTTTTTTTTAAGAATGTCAATGAAATTATCTAGTCACCTTTGGTGTGATTTCTCTCCAAACCATATTTTTTTCATTCACAAAAGCTCGAACCTCAAATATTATTTAAAATATTTGAGTTCATTTCTACTTGTATGAATGTAATATTATTGGTATATACCTTTTCTATTGCATATTAATACTTTTGATACAAGTGTAGAAATTTATAAATAGAACTTGTCTCATGGCCGTGGCCTATAATCAAGTATTAAGCTTTAACCTCATCGATAAGTCAACTAATTTTCCCACTTGTGGCTAATTATTGGCACTTCAATATCTAGAAAACATAATCATCATATAAGTATTGGTTAGTTGCAAAGAAAATATTCAGAAGCTGCCAAGAACTTGAGCTGGAACATTAATGTGACAACAAATGGTGGATATTGTCAATAGTTTCACTATCAAAAAGGATAAGAGGGAATCATAAAAAGAAGCAAATGAAAATGAATTATTAGATTTAGTGACGGCAAAAGGAAAGTGTGGAAACAAAAATATCTACAATAAGATATAGCTGAAGATGGTGACCCCAAATAAAGCTTCCTATCATAATCAAGTGGGTCAAAATCAAAATGCCATACAAATAACAAGTTTCGTAAGATATTTAATTATTACAATGTCAATTAATTATAATCACAATCCTCATATCATTGTATAAATGAGAAATGTTAGGAACACTCTATTTCTAAAACTTTTTCATATCTACTCTTTTATTAAATAAAACTCGTGTAAGTCTTACCATTTTATGTTAAATCCATTTTTAAAGTAGACCCACATGATTTCCCCTTAAAACCTATGTATAATTATTTGTGATTTGTAGACATGTAAAGTATTTACATTAACCAGCATAGTATGACACAACTTACGCACGGGTGATATCTTTAATTTACCATAAAATATATTAACATTAAATTCTTTTGTCATGTATATTAACTTTTGAAATTTACTAACTTTTCTAGTGTAAAAAAAAAAATTAGTTTTTAAAACTACACTTCTAAAATATGATTAGAATCCAATTAGAATGATTCTGTGAGCATCATACACTAAATTTGTATGTACAAAAGGACCAATCTTCAATCTCTACATAATGCATTTGTGGGAGGAACATGAGCTTTAGGAAGCTTTAAGTGTTTCATAGTAAGCCGAAAAAGTGGAAAGTTGTGTAAATTACATAGCTTTAAATCTATAAAAAAAATTCACACACAATAATATAATATAGAAGAGGAGAATATTATATTTTCGAACTAATACGTTCCAACATATCAAATGTTTTTACGGTCTTTTATAATATGAGTTGCACTTGCAAGACTAGCAATAAGTTTTAACAAGGAGTTCTTTTTTTTTTTAAAGAAGTTTTACTAAGGAGTTAAAATCTCTAATTAAGCCATTGAGGTAGGTAAAAAAGTATAGAATATTGAATTTTGTTAGTTATTCCATGGAATGAGAAGATAGGAGCATGATGGGGTCCCCCAAAGCTTTATTCTCCCTTTGGATTTTAGGAACTTAGTTAGTCACTGTTGAAGCAAGTTGAGATACCATAATTTTTTTGTACATAGCGTGTCTTTGAAGCACCTTTTAATTGATTTCTAAGCATTGCAATTTTCCAATTCCTTTGACTTGCAAGACCATGTCAAATTGCATTATTTTGTTTGCAATAATGTATTGCAAAGCAGCCATAAATTAAGTTAATATGTTGCTTATCTCCAACATATGACTGCATTTGCAGCCCATTCCTTTTTTTTTTTTTAATATTTGGAAATTAAAGTAAGACAGCCATGATAAATAATTTAAGGGAACACTAGTTGATAGAAATATTCAAGTTACATTTTGTGTTTTTTCTCTCTCCTTCTCACTCAAATTTCTCCCTACCAACAATGCTCCATTCTACACAATAATGGCCCTAGAACACATAGTATCCAATCTTTTTTATGAAAAAAAAATGATTTTAAGATCATGTAAATTTTTATTTAAAAAAAACTTTTATATATAAACTAAATTTTCATTCTGTATAAATTATATTGAATTTTGCTTGTCTAAAATCTCATTATAAAAATTAGTCATTCAGGTACAACAAAGACATAAAGTCATTTGTTCTGCAAACAATGTTTCTTAGATAAGATTTCATTGTTGATATAACTCTAAGGAAACAATCATAGATATTGGTTATGAGAGTTGTGTGTTTGAGTTGTTCAAGATTACTAAAATAAGAAACATTTCTATATGGTTTTGATGGATCGAAAGGTATTTCAACTATACTATTTTGATCATTTTGAGTTTTTCTATAAATTTGATAGTCATGTAACTCATGTTATCTAATAGTGTAAATCTTCACTATCTATAAAAACATATATATTTCATTGGTTATGCAAATTTGATATATTTGCATAATCGTTATGCAAGTGAAGATCCTTTTTCAGGGCTGATTTCTATGTTAAGGAAAAATAATATGCAAGGAAGTTAATTTATAAATATCCACACCGGCTGAAGGTAGTGTAAATCTTTTCAATCCTATTATAAAGCTTGTAAGTTTGTAACTCATATGATCTAATATAGTGTTAATCTTCACTGTTTTTCTATAAGTGAAGGATTTATGGTTCGAACATCGACAATTGCATATCAATGTCTATAGAATTTATTAACCAAGTTGCACTTACATGACAAAGATCAAGTATACAAAAACATCCATCAAAATTAATGAAGGACTTGAATAAAGTCTTTCCAATTGTGGGAATAGTCTCGCATATTACATCAAAACAAGCTTAAAATCTTTCAAATTGTTGTGTGAAATTGATTGACATTATTAGATTTATGATACTATTTTGTCATTTCACAAATTTAAAGGATTAAATCGAGTGACATTTACAATTTGAATACTAAAATGTTGTATTACTCTTTATTTTTGTCTATACCCCTTTTAGTGAAACTGGTAAGAATGAAGTTTTTATGTTTATATTGAAAACATTTTGTCAAAAATATTACTTACATAGAAGTTTACTTCTAAATTGACTTTGGGGTGGAAAAAGAAACTTTACATAATCGCATGCAGCTTAGACAATGGCCCAAAACATTCTTTTGCAGTTTGTTGCACATCCAATCCTAGCCCAATAATAAGATACGTCTCAAAGTTAATTAACTTAGTTGATTGATCTATGTGTCTCTTGTATTGTTCAACCTCTAAATCTAAAATAAGTTGGCCGAGAGTTGTGACATGATGAGAAAAGAAAAAGAAAGAGAAAAAAAAGGTGTCAATATGGTGTCACGATTTGATAGGGTTTTAAACAATCAAGAATTACAATATAAAGGGATTCCTGAGTAATATTGAGGGGCCATAGAACAATTCTCATTAATTTGGTGAATCAATCACTTTCTATTGCAGGAAACAAAATTATCAAAGCCATGAGGAAACTATGCCAACGTGCATAAAGTCATAACACAAGAATTATCATTTTTTTTTTTAAAGAACTTGACATTCACACACTTCAGAAATGAGAAATTGTAGGTTTGAATTCACGTCCAAACATATTAAATATCTTTACATTCTTTTTCGGTATCGATAGAAACTTTTATTATCCATAGTTATTTTATTTTTAATGTAAAATAATTAGGCCTTTACTCTCTGGTGAAAACTTTTGTTCTCCATGGTTATTTATTTTTACAAGCTTAGATTTTAGACATGTTATGTGACCAATCATCAAATAAACTATTTTCACTCATAAATGAAAAATTGTTATAGAAATAGCAAAACAAAATAAAAACTATGTAATAAAAAAAAAGTATAAGATTCAAGTTAAGTAAGATAAGTTCCAAACACAAAACCCCTCTTTTCACCCCTACAATCAGAGCTTCTAGGAACAATTCAAGGCAAAGTTTACCTCTACTATGTAGTTCCTTCATCCAAAGCTTATTCTCCTACAATTTCTTTACACAAAAACAAAACAAAAAACAAGAAAAAGGTTCATCAAAATTGATTCCATCAACTAGTTGCAGCAGAAGGTTTTTTCTCTTGAAGAGAAATAACAGTTTCAAAAGCACCAACCAATGCTTTAACCTTGCTCTTCCTAGCTTCAACAAGTTTACTTGCTGTTTCCTCAATCACATTATTCAGCAATCCTTGTGCATCTTTCTTGTCCTCAATATCTTGGTGTCTCAAAACAACCTTTTCTTGACTTGTAGTATTGCTCTCACTACATGTTTCATCTCTTTTTTTGTAGCTTTTCCTTTCGCCGTCATCTTCAACGTTTGCTTTCTCTGGCAGCATTTTCGCTCTCCGAAATTTAAGCTTCCTGGGAGTATTTTTCTCAATTTGATTATCAATCACTTTCCCTCTTCTGAACTTTAACTTCATCATTTCGCAGTCCTTGTCTTCAACATCCTTAACCTTTCTTGGCCTGCCTTTCTTTTCATCTGCCAAAGTCTCCTCATTTTCCATGCATTCGATTTCGCAGCTTGCCGACAAAGAATCTACCTCAAATTCACTAGTTGTATATTCAGATTCCTCTTGGTCTTCTTCGGATAAGGATTGAGTAATTGAGGTTGATGAAGAAATAGGTGTGGACAACTGAGGGAGGTACGAATCATCATCGTAGCTTGCGGTTTGATCAGATTGCAAAGTTCGGTTTTCACTTTCCATATTGACCACGTACAATGTCTTTTCCTCTACCTCATTGTTGTTGTGTTCATCAAGTTCAACTTTTCTTGCAGTGTTCTGATTCCTAAGATGAGACACAATTTTCAAGCCCTTATGCTTTTTGGAATTTAGACTTGAAACTCTTATAAGAGAAGCTCTCGGAGATGATAAAGCTTTTATAGGTGATATCAGTTTTTTTGGAGCGGTTTTGGAGGAGGCTACTTTCTTTTTCATCTTGATCTCGCTATTTCTTTTGTCCTCAAAACCTTCTGAGAAACTCATAGATGATGATGCTTTCTTCCTTGCGACATGATTCGAATTCAGAGATATCGAATGTTTTGCCGACAGCTTCATTTCTTTAACATGTAACGAAGGTAACTGCAATGAAGTCCCTGACATCTTGGCAGTTTTGGCTTTGGAAGTTGATCTTGATGGATTTTCCACCTTTATGAGAGTCGGTTTTGAATCAGCTTCCACCTGACCAGCAATTGAATTTGACGAAGTTCTGACTTTGGAAGTTGATTTTGATGTATTTTCCACCTTCTTGGGAATCCACTTTGATAGAGTTTCCATCTTAGCAGAAGTTGATTTTGATGGAGTTTTCACCTTCTTTGGAGTTGACTTCGATGGAGTTTCAGCCTTCGTAGAAGTTGATTTTGATTGCGACTGCACCTCCTTATCAGTTGATGATGAAAATTCTTGACTTGTTGATGGAGAAGCATGCGACTTCGAGAGGAGTGATGGTTTGTCCACTGCCGATGTTTTCATCCTGTTAACCTTAACTTCATTCACAATATGTTTTTCCTTGACAACTGATTTTGATGGAAGTTTGTGTGAATTGGTATCTAAGGCATCAGAAATTCCGGTCTTGGAATCAACCGATTCTTTGAGTACGACCGTTGGCATCTTTGTTTGCTTGGAATCAACTGATTCTTTGAGTGCTGCCGGCATCTTACTTGTTGGCTTGGAATCGGCCGATATTTTGGACTTGGGGATCACCCTGCCAACACTCTCTTGTGAACTTTGGTGAAGTTGTTTTCTTGTGGCTCTGTTAGGTATGGAACGTCTTTCCTTTGATGCAAATGCATGCTCCTTTCCATATTTACAAAGATCATGACAGGAACCAGTGGAAGCTCTGAGATAATGCGGAACGATTTTTTCATTGCCTTTTCCAGAGCTAGCCTTGCCGGCAGAGTGCCTTCTTTTTTCAATCACAGGTGACTTAGTTACATCCAGGGTAACCGGTAATTCAACACTTTCACTGGCCATCAGATGAAAAATGAGATGTGCAGAATACGATTAAGAACGACAATCCTGAAATTCAAAAAGAAAGCCGATTCTAATTACATTAAATAATCAAAAAGGACAGACATTTAAGTAATGACTGATTCTAAAATCAAATGATGATCCAATACAAAAGCATATTCAAAATAAAAATAAATAAAAATACAGAAATCAGCACAAATCAATGAAATATAAATAATAAAAATACAAAAGCATATTCAAAACTTCAAGAATCATCCATAATTAAACAACAAATGTACCAACTACCAATGGAAAAAAATCATCAAAGATCAAAAAACAAAAAAGAAAAAGCAGAAAACATACTTCAATAAACAACATTCTAATGTCTTGGAAAACACTTGTACAGAAAAGTTATCTGTCATAATTGTGAAACAGTAAACTTTGCCTTTAACTGAATCTGATGTAAAAAATTCACAAATAGTAAAAAGGCACTTATCATATCATGCAACCAATCATTTAAGTTAGTCAATGAAGATTCAGAAATCATAAGATCAATCCAAAAACAAAACATCACATTAGATTGATCATTATTCAACAAAACATCACATTATATTGATCATTATTCAACAAAAATCGTTGAAATATAAAATCATAACCTTTGAAACTAGCCTCGATTTTGAAAAAATAACTTCAGAATGCTATCCGTTGTTGGAATAGCTCAGTTGGTTAGAGCGTGTGGCTGCTAACCACAAGGTCAGAGTTTCAATTTACTTTTTTTCTAAAAAAAAAAAAACTTCAATTTACTTGGCAAAAATAAATAATAAAATTATAATTTGAAACTTTTAAAAAGTAAATGCAATAACAAAAAAAATTGTACAAAATGTCTAACTTGTTTTCAATATTTGATTCTTCTAGATTTAATCTAGATCAATAAACTCTCATGTTATTACAAAAATAACAGACACAGAACAAATTAATGCAACATAAGAAACAGCCATCATTAATCCAGAAATGTACTATGGAAATGAAATCATCATACATCTAAAAGAAAAAGCAGTAATCATACTACAATAAACAGCATTCTAATGTCATGAAAACACTTGTACTGCAAAATTATTTGTCATAATTGTGAAACAGTAAGCTTTACCTTTAACAGTAAATCCTTTAACAAATAAAAAGGCATTTATCATTATCAATCACATTAATCATGCAACCAATGATCTATGTAGCACCGACACCGACACTTCTAATTGAAGCCGTGTACGGCACATGTGATTACATTCATATGTCATTTTCTTATCGCGTCAGTGTTGTGTCTGGTATCTGTGTCTGAGCTTCATAAAACCAATCATCTATGAAAATCAATGAAGATTGAGAAATGCAACATATTTCATCTATGAGATGAGAATTCATCCAAAAACAAAACATCAACTTATATAACATTGATCATTATTGAACAAAAATCAACAACATAACATCACAAAATCCATAACAAAACTTAATAGCCAAGAAAACTTTTCTTGCAACATCATATAGAATAATTTTGTAAGAATATCACAAATATAAAATTCCAATCCAGAAAAATAAAACAAAACAAAAATCAGAGAAACCCACCTCCCAAATAAATAAAAATCAAAACTTTGGAAAACCCAAATGAAACAAATCAAATAAAACAGAAAAATGAATCAAGGGTGATTCTCAAAACACATCAAAATCAATAAAAATCAAATTTTCAACAAACCCATTTGCATTTATGAAAAAAATAACAACAATCCAGATAATGATTCTTGTTGAAAATGATGAAAAGAATAAAAAAAAATAAAAAATACATACCTTTTTTTTCAGAAAAAGAAAAAGTATGATCCTTAAGAAGAAAGGAACAAGAGTGTATAAGAAAGTAAATTGTGTGAAGGGACCACTGAAAGAGAACGTGGAAGCAAGAAAGTGTTGTTGTTTTGTTTTTCTGGTTTCGGTGTGGTTTGTGTGTTTCTTCACTTCATTTTGTTTGTTACAGAATCCAAGAGAGAGAGAGAGAGAGAGAGAGAGAGTTGAATTTTTAGATTATTTATTTGTTTATTTATTTTTATATGATTTTGATTAAAGTCTATAAGAAGAAAAAAAATGGGTAGTGAGAAATTAAATAATTGAAAAATGCACACAAAATAAGAAAGCTACTATTTAAAGAATTTATTGAATGGATGGTCGGTTTGGTTGGTGAGGAGAAAGGGAGTGAGTCAAAAACTTTAAATAGTTTCTTTAAATTTGCTTTGAAAAAAATAAGTTTTCTTGACTCAATTGATAAAATTATTAAAAATAGTAAATAATTACTTTTGAGTTTTTGTGATTCTTTTATGTAAATTGAGTATCATAATCTTCTAGATAAGATTACATGGATGATAAAGTTTTTGGTCAAGGGTTTTGAATGTTATTGTGTATATGGAGCTTGACCGCAAAACTTTAGATTAGATCATTTTTTTTAGGGACTTTAGATTAAATCATTTATATCAGTTTTAGATTTTTTATCTCATCATGTAAAAATATTTTTTCAAAAGAAAGACAATGATTCATGTATTTTTTTTATAAACCGAGTATCCTTCGCGCGTAAGGCTGAATTCGAACATGGGATCTTGGTTAAGTTAGAAGAGATTCGTGTCATCTCATCTAAACGCTCTTAGATACAATCATTCATGCATTCATGCAAAAATACTTGATTCGTTTAGTGTTTAATTTTAATGTAAAATGTTTCACACCATATACCGATATTAAAAATATTAGATTTTAATTATATTCACTTTGAAAGTTACGCATCGTGAACAAGAAGAAAAAAAAAAGGTGATATATGATTCTAGATTATGAATTTTTTGAACAAGAGTTAAATATGATTTTGGTCTTAAAAATATAGTCAATTTTGTTTTTAGTTCTCATAAAAAGTGACATGTTTTGGTCCCTATAAATATTTTCAGCATGTAGTTTTAGTCCCTGTTGAATTAAAATTTGTTTAATTATGGTTAAATTTTTGAATTTTCGGGTAATTTTTTCTAGAATTATTTGAAACATTATAAAAGTTAATTTGTAAAAAATTAGTTCAAAATTTAATTTTTAGGTTCAAATTTTCATTAGTTTATCTTGAAATTTTGAAGTTTAAAAAAAATCATGTTTAAATCATTAAATGTTTAAAAATTAATTTTTTTTTTTTAGAAAAGAGTGTCTTATAATGTTCTCAGCTCTATAAAAAATAATCAAAAATTTAAAAGTTTAAACATAATTAAACAAATTTTAATTTAACAAAGACTAAAACTTGGTGTTGAAATTTTTTATATGGACTAAAATCTGTCACTTATTTTTATGAGAATTAAAAACGAAATTCTCTATATTTACAACGACTAAAAACTTATTTAACCCATAAAACAATTATACATATATATGGGCATTGCATAATATATGAAGAGGTCGAAGTTTGAATCCCGAATAAAAGGTAAATATCTAGTCAATAAACTAGTTGAAAAAATAATAATAATGGTAATTAGCATTGTAAAAAAAATGATGCATCAAAATCAGACTCTTCATTTATTTTGAGATAATACTTTTAAAATTTTAATTGATTAGCATTAGTGCATATTGATACCATAAAACAAGTTACATAGCAGTTCAGTGATATCTCTCAATTCTCTAAACATATTGGTGGACTAAATTACATTTTTAAGTTCGAGGTTTGTAATGAATTGGTTTTTTAAGTTATTTTGGTCACACATAAGTCCTTTAAGTTTGAGATTTGTAACAGATTGATCATTTAAGTTATTTTGATGACACATAAGTCCTTTAAGTTTGTAAACATTTTCGATTTAGTCATCCTGCCACATCATCGCTTTTGTAACGTTTGGTTAACAGAATGACTAAATTGAAAATGTTTACAAACTTAAAGGACTTATGTGTGACCAAAATAACTTAAAAGATCAATCTATTACAATCTTCAAACTTAAATGATTTATATATGACCAAAATAACTTAAAATCAATCTGATCATGAGTCTTAGAAAATAATTTCACAATTTGACATCGTAGTGACATATGATTGGGTGTATGTAACAACAAGAGTAAGATTACATGTGATGGCTGATGTCTATAATTGTGCTTCCCCTTGTCTTCACACGGTTAATGTAAATGGATGAACTATTTTCATTAGTTGCAGATTTGTTAACAAAATGAATAAAAATATAGATAAATGTATATTGATAAAGAGATAAAAATAATGAAAATAACTTTGTGTTTATTAGATGTATCTATTACAATTTACAAAATTCGTACTTATAGGCAAAAACTATCCTTATAAGCCAAAAAATATGGCCTAAAGTGTTCAGCCTTTACTCGACAAATGTTGTGAGTAATGTGTTAGTTTCCCTTGTTGAGGGGATCATGTCGCCCTACGTCTAACTCTAAGTTTCCTCTTTCATGACACGATCAGTTGATAAAGTCCTTAGTGTGCATCTCCCCCCTCCGCTCGTGCTTCCTTTATCATCCCTCATTATGGTTAGTGGCATTATAATCATGAAGTGTGAGTTTTAAACATCATTGTCTGATCCTTTTGAGCTTTTTCTCGGTCTAAGATCTTCAAAACTCACATACTTAGTCACTAGACTTTAGAAAGAATCAACTTCCCTTCACTCACTTGTCCTAACCTTCGCCTAACCTTCCATTGGTTGGGAAATTCCTCACCTAAACCTTAATCACCTATCTACCGATGTTCGCTAACAAAATGATTATTTTTATGTGTAAACAAATGCTTAATGCATTATATTATAGATTTTCCTCGAGTGATGATATAATGCGACGTAAATGATATGGATGTGTGTGAGTAGTGTCACCATTGCATCGTAAAACCAGGAAACTAGTCGTTAAAACTTTTATTTGGCTTGCAATCAGTAAAAAATTAATTAATCCCCAATTAACTTATCCCAACGGTAACCTTGATTTTCTTAACTAATTAAGAGATATCTTATCTTAATCATTATGTCACTTTTCTCGATAAATAGTTTCATCTGAGATTCATCTTTCACTCTGCTATTTATTTCTCTTGACTTATTCTTAATTTTTTTTGTGATTTAAATCTCTCTTGATCTTTATTTATTCTTCAATCCTTTAATATTTCGAAAAATAATGGCTTTATCCTCTCCAAATCATAGTTCTTATGAAAACATCTATCCTAGAGCTCTTTATCCCGTGTGTGAGAATATTACTCTCCATATTTGCACATTTCATCATAAGTTATACATGAAGATTTCCATCATCTTGTATTGGCTGACTTCCTAGAGTGGGGTGATGAGGAATACAACAGTTACACAAAATTAAAGTAAGACTTGATATTGGATATTTTGTTCAATAATGACAATGTTAGTATCATGGCATATATAAATACAATTAGTACGATTCTCTTTGAATTTTGGGGAAGTAATCTTCAGTCAAGGAAACTAGAAAGAGATGTCTTTGTTGAAGACACAAAGAGTCCGTTTGTTTTAGTTTTTTTTTTTTAAATAGAATTTTATAGTGTAATAGTTTCTTTTCTATAATTTTTTTAACAAAGAAATTTTTAAGGAAAGTTTCAAATGAAAAATCCTTTTGAATAGTTTATCTTAAAATGGAATTCTAAGTATTTCATCATTTTGTTATAATTTTTTTGGATACTAAAATTTTGAAAAAATCTCTAAAAAAAAAAAACTATTTTAAATAGCTTTTCATAAAAATCATTTTTTAAAGATGTCACTTTGAAAAAATATGTGATTTTTTACTATGTAAAATCTCTAACAATGTATATTTAAGCTAGTGAATGTCAAAATCTCATTTTTAAGTTATGCTAAATGAGTTTAAAATAACTTCTATTATTTTTTAGTAAATTTCTAAAAAAATTCCATTTTTTAAAATACAAAGTAAAATCTATTTTTTTTAAATCTAAAATAAACAGGCCGAAAATGGACACCTAGGTTGAAGAGAAAGAAGTTGAAGGAAAATTATTTAAACATCTACTCAAGATATTAAAACATCTTAAGCCTTTGTTAATCAAAGCTTTAATTAATGGCAAGATGTTTATCCGAGTCTTTATAGATAAGTAAGTTGTCCTTAATGTTATGCCCCTTTAGACCTCGAAAAAGATTGAAAAAACATGGATGATCTAATTTCAACCACTTTAGACCTTATTAAATGTGATGAACTTTATTTATGTTTGTGTTGAATCAAATAACTTAGTTTTTGTTAAATTTGATGAACATTATTCATGTTTTTGTTTAGTCAAGTAACTTCATTTTTGTTAAATGTGATCAACTTTTTTTTTGTTATAAATGAAATGTATGAATATTATTATGTTTATTTAGAAACAAGAAAATGAATGTGATAAATTTTTGTCAAATTTTATGTAATTATACAAAAAATTAACAAAAATATATATTTTTAAAATGTTATCGATGAATATTTGTATATACCCGTGAATACCTTAAAATCTGTGAATTATTAATAAAACGGATATCTACGTGGATATAAAGAGGGCATAAATATCATATTTATTCAAGGAAGCAGACACGAATATCAAACTATTCGCATCAACGGATATTCATTTACGTCTCTAATTTTATGGCAGACAAATTATTACTGTCTTAAAGATATTAAGAAATATAATGGTTGCCTTTATACACATGTTTATATTAGCTGTATGTGTCATTCTTTTTACTAGATTGATAAATGAAAATACGCGACTATTTGTCACCATTCTTGCTAGAACCAATAATATTAAGGACAAGCCAAATAAAATTCATGAAGCCTCATAGGACATCATTTAATCAAACGAATATAGATAGTTTCATGTTCTATCGGTTCACCTATTCTTTATTTGTAATAAATGAACGCGGCTCTGAGGGTGGGCTGGAGTCCAGGGCACCATTGTTTTATGGGCACCAAAATTGTTATTTTTACTTAGTATTCAAACGAATATCGATGGTTTCATAATCTATCGGTTCACCTATTCTTTATTTGTAATAAATGAACGCGGCTCTGAGGGTGGGCGGGAGTCCAGGGCACCATTGTTTTATGGGCACCAAAATTAATATTTTTACCTAGTAGTTAGTACTATATAGATATATGTCTTTTTAATTCAGTTCGATTAATATTGAGAATATATTTTTTAAAAACTTTGATTATAAATAAATCTTTTACAACAATAAATGTAAAAAGAAAACTATTAAAATAATTAAAATGGCACAATTTTATTATTTCGTCCAGGACACCAAAAATCTTAGGACCGATCCGGAATAAACAACCTATCAACTAAAGGATGAAAGAAAGTTCAAACTTCAAATAGAAAGTAGATGGAAAGAGCTGGAAACATGTTATCCTATACTCTTGAAAATATTATGCATCAAATGAGATTTATTATTATGCTTAAAATGAGGAAAGTAACAAAGTTCTTTATAATTTATTCCATGAGGGACAAGTCTTCAAGGATGAGATGGTTGATTAGCCATTGAGATTTTTGCTTGTTGCCATGAAGACCTCAAATTATCCCACATATCGCGTTTGAGTTGGATTCTTTCTTTAATCCTCTTTAGGGCACGTTGAAGGATTTTTTTGCGAGGGAGCAACAGTTTCAATTGATCATCAAATACAGTCAATTTGGTGTACCAATCAATCTCTCTGTCCATGTTATCTTTCAATTGATCGTCTACCGTCGAAAGCTCGAGAACTAATTGACTCATTTCATCCCTTATGGCTCCATTCTTATCCATCAAAAGATTTATCCTAGCTCTCACCTCTTCATGACGATCGAGTAATGATTGCCTCTCTAGTTCAAACACATAAACGTTATTTTTGAGGTTTGACGTTTCTTCTTCCAGCATGTCTATCTCGTGGAGCTCACATGAAGCAAGTTCATGTTTGTCGACGAGGCGAAGGTAGTCTTTCACAACATCCGCAAGTTGGGATACCATTCCCTTGAAGGGTTCTCGAAGGGAAGATCTCTCATCAGAAGCCATTAGCTCAGACAACAAGACTTTATAAGTAGTTATCTCGTCGGCTTCTGATGGGAGATAACCTTGTAACGCTGCATTTAGTTTATCCAAATCCTCTTGGAAGGATAAAGAGATTGTTAAAGGGTCAACATCAGCAAAGTATATGTTCATGTCCTCTTCGGAGAGGCGAACCAAGGGAGAGGGTGATGAAGATGGCGAAGCAATCCATCTTGGTGCCTTGGACTTAGAGGTTGAAGGGTGCACCATTGTTAACTGAAAAAACACATAGAGCATAAGAAGTTATTTATAGAGAAGGATTGTCTCATAATACGATAGGGATATCCCTAGATTAGTTGAGAAGATAAAAAGGGTCGTGAGAATTAAATAATTCACACGAAATATGAAATTTAATTAAGAAATTTATTGAAAGGATGATCGATTTCGTTGATGAGAAAGTGAAGCAGTCAAAAACGTTAAAATAGTTTCTTTAAATTCGCTTTGAAAAAAAAAAAACTTTTTTCTTTAATTAATTAAAAAAAAAAAGGATGATGACGTTTTCGGTCAAGAGTTTTAAATAGGATGATAAAGTTTTCGGTCAAGAGATTTAAATAATATTGTATTTTTGGAGTTTGACCTAGAAAATTTATATTTGCTTAAAAGCCACGTGTATCATCACATCTCTACGTTCTTATATTCAGTTATTTGAAAATAGCTGTCCTTGAGGAAAACTAAGATTCATTTATTTAATAAAATAGACTAAGACTCATTTATGGATTTATTTCGCATATATACTTTTATTTTAATTTTTTGCATCATAAATCAATATTTTTAAGGTTCGATGGTTAAAAGATAAGGTTAATTGTTTAAATTGACCATGTGATATACGCAAAGTCTGAAAAATAAACTTATAAAACAAATAACACAAATCCTATTTTTGACCTCATATTTTACCCTGAAGACATAAAGTCTAAAAAAGTGAGCTAGAGGTTGATTTATTTTTTCATGATTGTTTGCATACATATTTAAAACTTCAAAATATGACTTTCCAAAAAAAAAAATTAGAATTTTACAACAAAGAACTAATTAATGAAGAATTTTTAAAGGGTCAAAAACTCAGAAAAGAAAACAACATAAATTTCGTTTTAATAATTGAATTTTGAGTTGGTTTTTGGCAGGCACCTCTAAAAATATATAGAGAGAATGACCTAAGTTTCATAACATTCAAACTACGCCTCGATTTATTTTGATTTTTGCAACCAAAACTTGTAAAATTGTAATTTTCAAATAAAATACATAGAGAGGATAAGCAAAATGCATAACGATGATCTACAAAGTTTCGAAGTATTCCAACTCCACCTTGAATTATTTTGGTTTTTCAACCAAAACGTGCAAAATTGTAATTTTTTTCGAGTGATTTGTGAGGAACCTAATTGAGTTGTGAGGAACCTAATGAAGCATCTTAGTGATTTGGAGAAAAAAAAACAATATGTTGTTTAACAATTAGGATGAATCGTTACATCAAGTTTTAGATAAAATTAAACTCCTCTTTTCTTGAAGGTTGAAGGCAAATAATGTCATTTTTACTATTGATTATCACAAATGGTGGGTTAATCTTTTTGTTTGCTTGGTTTTTAGCATGTAAATTGGTTGGTTACCTAGTTGATTTTGGCGACTTTTTTTTTTGTTGTTCAATATTGTTTAGAACTTTTTGCATTCCTAATTGGACACGCTTTGCGGAATGGATCCTCTCATGCCTTTATTGTTCAGTCATCCCTCATGTGTTTCATCCAACGGCTGAAAGTTTATAACAAATAAATAAATAAAAAACAGCAGTTTTGAAAAAAGAGAAAAACATAGATGAGTGACTGAGATGATGGCAAAACAGACAACAACATAGAAAGTGCAGGAGAGGATCCAGATCCCACGCCTTGTGCTTTTCAAAATGCTTTTTTTTCTTTTCTTTCTCTTTTCGTGAGTAATATAATTCCAATTTACCTTGTTAAATAAAAAGGAAAATGAAATTGTCGGGTATACGAAGTATCATCACTAAATATTGTTGTGTCGTAGCCAAAGGTTTAGCTAATAGTAGTAATTAAAGATTATAGAATCTCATTGAATCAAGATGGAGGGTCATACCTTTTTCTTGCTTCCATTACCGACAAATAATACGATACCTATGTACATTTTCATGACATAAACGTAACGTAAATATAAAGAAAACCAAGAATTCTGCAAGTGATGGCAATCAAAAAGAGCATGAATATATCTACCAGTACACCTTACCTATGTTTATAATCATAAATTATAAACTCCTTTTCAAAAACAAAAATCTTAACCTATACTACTAGTAACTTCCATGCAAATTCTTAGATGTATTTATTTTTTAATAAAATATAGTATAATTAACACTGTTAATTTATTTTAATATATGAAAAGTTAAATTTGAGATGTAATAATTTAGTAATAGTCCTTGCTCAAAAAAAAAAGAAAATAGTAATAGTCCATATAAAATGCACATGTGGATTCTTACAAGTACAACTCAAATGATAATGAAAATCACACGAGACACTTGATATGTTGAGATGCATTTTCAAACTCACAATTATCCAATTCTTTGCACTTAATGTGTGTGAGTTTCATTGTCGGTGTTTTAAAATGAATAAAAAAAACACACTAAATTCATTATCTACTATTTTTTTACAAGAATTTATTATCTACAATTTTATTATAAAAGTTTCATGTAAATTATAAACGGGGGACAAAGATAAATGCACCGATTTTTTTAAAAAAAATAAATCTGGTGTTTCCCATTTGTTTTATCATGATAAAAATGAGGTGTATTTTATCTTCTGATTAAGATAGTTTGTATAATTCTAGTGAAGTCACTTTCTATGATCATCCATTGTTTTGGTGCCTGCTCCACTTCAATGAATATAAGTAGCTTATGTGAAAATGACTCTTAGGTCCCATTCAACCAATTTTTTTATGTCACAATCTTTTCTTGCATTTACACCAACCAATAAAAGGGTCCCAAATAACGTCTCAAATTTGTAACACAAACTTGGACAATCGCCAAGTGGGGTTCTCAAAGATCTAGAGTAATAGTTTATGAAAAATAAAGTTGAAATGCTTTTTTAATTATTTTGTTGGAAGAAGGAATGGAAAGTAGTTGTATGCATGAATGTAGGGAAGCATGTATGCCTTTAAGACTTAACAAAGTTGTGGTTGACATAGGTACCCAAAGAAATAAGTAAGAAAAGAGAAAAGGCATAAAAAAATCTCCATTGGATTCCTTGATCTCAACTTTGCACCTTTAGTAGCTTTTATATATTTGTGTGTATCAAATTTCCCAATACTTAATCATATATAAAATAAATTCACCTGAATATGAGTTGGTACTTGGTAGCTCAACTTAGTCAAGGAGGGTGACTCTCCAACTAAGAGCATTAAGTTTGTAATGAACAAGAAACGTCAACCTTCTAATTCTTCTTATACCACCTTTATACATTTTTAATTGTGCTTTTTTATATATACACACACACAAAAATTCTCCCCTTTGTATATTGAGTTAAAAGTTATCTTACCTACTTTTTGTTAATCATACTACTTTATTAATTATTTTACATTTACATTAATGAAGAGATGATATGGGTGAGTGATCAATTATTTTTACTTTATCAAACAAATAGGATACTGTTTTGCAAAATACAAAGATATTTTGTGTAATTATATAACAAATTACCTATTTTGTGTAATTATATAACAAATTTTCCATTAACAAGATATTTCTGAAATTAAAATTTAGATGACATGTAAAACAGTAAATTATAAATAATGCAAATTAAAGAATATTATACAATATAAAAAAATACATATTAGCGTAAGGCTTTGAGCCTTTGACGTGCCAACCCTATCACACAAAAAGGAGAAAATATAATCATACCCCTCGTCGATCAAACTACATATAGGAAGACTTGGTGCTGAGCATCGTTGGAAGCTTAGTGTTGGTCGGAAGAAACCGTAAACTTTGAGACGGCAGCAGCGGTGGTGGATGGTGATTGTTCAAGAAGAGTTTCAACGGGGATTTCAAGCCTGTGGAACACGGAGACTAAATCGCGCCCTTCACATTCGAAATTGTGTTTGAAATGTAACTCTTCTCGAACAATCACTATCAACAAATCTAGTCCACCATTACCGTTACCCTCAGTTTGAAACAAATTATATCTAACACACTCCTCTACAATTTATGAAAAGAATAAGAATGATATTAAACAAATACTCCCTCCGTCTCATAATAGATTTTTTTCTCAAATATATATATATATATATAATACCAATACAACCTTATAATATGAGAAAAGAGGACATGGATTGTCACCTAAACACTGGAACTAGTAGCTAGAACTAGTTTTACACTAATATCCAATAAGAATCAAGAATTTGATATTCCTTATCAACTAAAACTTCTTCACATTTATACTCATTTAAAATTGAAAACTGATTACCTATTTCTTGTAAAAAAAAATTACTAATTACCTATTTTGTGTAATTATATAACAAATAATCCATTACCAAGATATTTTTTCAAAATAAAATTTAGATGACATAGAAATTATAAAACAGTATATTATAGATAATTTAGATTAAAGTAGATATTATGCAACAAAAAAAAATCATTAACAGAAGGCTTTGACGTGCCAACATCACACAGAAAGGGAAAAAAATCATCACACCCCTTGGTCGATCAAACTATATATATGGAGACTTGGTCTGCAAGAAGCCGTAAACTTTAAGGCGGCAGGCGGATGGTGACTATTCGAGAAAGTTTCAATGGGATTTCAAGCAACTGGAACATTGAGAAATTGTGTTTGAAACTCTTCTGGAACAGTCACCGTCTACCACCGTCTTCACTCCCTCCGATTATGCCTTTACCCTCGGTTTGAAATAAATTATATCTAACACACTCCTCTACAATTTATGGAAAGAATGTGTGTATATATAGATAAAACAGTTACAAGAATTACGGGAGTTTATTCTTATCCTTTGTACATTGGATTTGGATAAACTTATTATTAGTTTGTTATGTTATTATCGTAATATCAAATTGTGTATCATAGCTTGTGACGCAAGTTTTGCATGGTAGTTTTACACCTTAAACTAGTGACTAATATATATTGTGGTTACCCGACTTTATATTTGTATTCTTCTAACATATTTTTTCTAAACAATTAATTAGAATATATTTTTCTTTTTGACAATAATTAATTAGAATATATATGCACACACTCTCGTCACTATTATAAATAAAAATCAATAATTCACATTCATTTATTAAATGATGTATGTGATCTATAAAAAAATATCATATACATCATTTTGAATGAAATTCCCTAAAAAAAAATCATTTTGAATGAAATCTAAAATGTAGATATATAAATCTAAAAATATATCTACATAGTGAAGTTGGTAATTCAACTTCTTTTTTTTCTAGTAGTCTAGTGGTTGAAGCTCACACAATTAAATGTGGAGAAGTGAGGTGTCGGGGTTCGAACCCCGACCCCTACATAAATTATGCAATGTCCCTACCAACTAAGACAAATAATTTGATTAAATTCGTGAATCATTTTGATAGTAAGATTAGATTGATCGCTATTTTTCAATTAAGAGACCAAATTGCTAATTTAAAAATTTGAGGGACTAAATTGATAGACTTAAAAAAAATTGAAGGATGATAAACCTACAACTTTAATTACTACAATGTCTATTTACTCTTTTTTATTTGGTAGAGAATAAATTAAAGTTGTTCTTTTTTTGTGGGCAAAACCAAGAAATACTAGCAACAATTTTGTTGTAATCCAAGCTATTTAGGCCCCGTTTGGATAAACAATTTATATAGATGCTTATAGTATTAGGGCTTATGACATTAGAGCTTACATCATAAGCTCTTATACTTGATAAGCTATTTATGTTTGGATATGTACACTAAAAAGTACTTACATAAATTGAAGTGTTTGGATGTAATATTACATAAGCA
>Ga0315914_1000635_pt1 | contig 46611 bp, 24 predicted proteins | sample MpolenodulesMG_FD_203920 | JGI IMG/M metagenome (GOLD analysis project Ga0315914, IMG submission 203920) | Medicago polymorpha root nodule microbial communities from Los Angeles, California, United States - elongated nodules | ecosystem: Host-associated > Plants > Roots > Nodule | place: USA...
GGTTACCTGGATTTCAGTCGTGGGTTTTGGCTTTCTGCAATTTTCTCCCGAAAAATTGGCAACTGAAACTGAAAATTCTCTTAATATTTATTAATTTAATTGGTTTTAAAGAAAGAATAAATCCCTGTCGTTGGTTACAACTTACGCCACGTGTCGTTCCCCAAGGCAATGAAATGTCGATCCGCATTTCCTTTGGAAATGGAGAGGATCCGGACGCCTCGTAACGGCATGTCATACGTATGTATATTTTTCTCTAATGATAAAAAACTATGCAATTATTAAACAATCCACATTATTGTGATATGAAATGTTGTTCCCTTTTTTATGTATTCGTTGGTGTGATTGAAGAAAGAAAATAAATGTTTTATTCGATTGTACGAATAATCAAGGTTTCTCATCAAATTTTATGAAACTCAAATTCTCACGGTAGGTCCTTCTCCAATAAAAAAAAGAAGATACAGGTTCACCTTGTTGTAAAACTCTGGTTGATATTATTGGAGATACTTTAAAGGTTTTCTCTCCTAGTTTTGATTTATTTCTTGAGTGTTTTCTTGTGCTATTATACGTATTGTGGAGCGTCTAACATCAACAACGATGATGATTTCTCTCTTTCATCAAACTATTAGCTACCAAGTCCAATATCTCGGTGGACATGTCGGAATCTGATATATCCACACGTAATATCGAACATACACTAATGAGAATGAAGGAGCATATGTTATCTTGTGCTTGGTCGGAAGGTTTCTCCCTCACAACCTATCAATGATTTTTTGTTTTGAGAGCCGAGTGATAATAACTCTTATTCTTATATTTTTTTAACAATTATTACAGTTGATTTATGATTATGAATATAACTTTTTTCTACAATTATTACAGTTCGTTTACTAATATAATAATCTAGATTACGGTTCACGATAAGATTGAAGATAAAATTTTAAAATTCACAATAATAAGATGGAAGATGAATAATTGTTGGTTAGTATAAATATAAATAGAAAAGAGAATCGTTAAAAGAAATTTTGTGTAGATGTTAAAAGAAACTTTGTGTAGATTTAAAATTATAGATTTTGTGACATATATCACAAAATCCAAAAGATATCAAACTCAGTGGTTAGACCTATTTTATCATTTCGATGGACATAGTTTCAATCTCATCTAAGAAAGTTATAGTAATATAATAATTAGTGCCACTAATATTAATAAATTCTTCCCCAATTCAATATAATATCGACCCTTACATCAAAAATTAATGGGTCATATAAGGAAAAAAAAACCAAAGATAGGAAAATTGCCATCATCTCAATTAAAAAAAAAAACATCAGAGAAAACATGCTACACATTTGATGAAAAAAACCAGTTTTGGTCAAAAATGAAAGATTGACCGGTAGTTAGTTTCATAAATAATTACAAAAGTTGCATGCACTTGGAAAACAAATTCACCTCATGGTAAAAAATATGAAATATTAAAATGCACTCCCTCTAACTATAAGACTCTAGAAAGAAAAAAACAATTATCTTAAATATAGAGTATATATTATACTTTTTTTAATTGATCTCTATTAATATTACTAATTAACCATGAAATATAAAAAGTTAACATTGAAAATATTTATACACAAATGCTAATTAAGTATAGTCATACACAAATTACATTTTCTTAATATATGTAAAAAGTTCCAAAGAAGATTGTATTATAAATAGAGACAAAATGAGTATAACTTAGCAAGTCCGCAATAACAGCAAATTAAGCAAAGATGAGACAAAATGTCAATGCTTGAAATTTGAAAACCAAGCACAAAGCATCTGAAACGAGGAACATACTACTCCTGATCTTAATCCTACTTGGAGTAATTACATAACAAATAGCAGTCATAACTATAATATTGTCCACCACTCAAAAAAGAAAAAAACTACTAATATTATTATTGTCCACTGTTTATTTGATTCTCAATAAAAGATTTCGAGATCCCAAATTATTTACATCCAATTTGGTTTTCTGATCATCTTGAATTTCTCAAGCTCCTGAAATCAATGTAGGGAAAAATATTAAGCCTAGGAAAAAATTGAATTGTGTATAGTGAAGAAGACCAACATGGGAAACATATATCTAAATAAACATAAAAGAAGGCGAATGCATGTGCAATACAAACCTTTAGCTGAAGGTACATCTTGAGGTTTCATGGCAGGGAAGAGAATAACTTCCTGTAACCAACCCAAAAGGAACAAAAAATGTAAGAAATTACAAAAACAAATTTAACATGCAGAGAATGAGAAAGAGCAAGAACCTTTATGTTCTGTGAATCAGTCAGTAACATCGTCAACCTATCAATACCCAAACCCCAACCGCCAGTTGGTGGCATACCATACTCCAAAGCAGTGCAAAATTCCTCGTCTAAGGCCATCGCTTCATCATCCCCCGATTGCCGATCCTAATATGTAGGAAAACGTATACCAATTAGTTATTCTTATTATGCATTAAAGAAAATGTAATTTGTATGCATTATTAGGATTCAAATAATTCAACGCGTGCACTCAATCACATCTCAGCGTATAGATATTTTTGGAGATATTTTAAGAACTAAAATAGCAAATTGATATCGTAGAGTGGTTTGATTGGGATGCATATGTAGAAAAGATTTGCATTGGCTCTACATCCCTTAAAATAAAATCAAACAGCTAGAGAAGAGAATTAATTTAGTAAGCTAATATTTATATCATACCTTGAGTTGTTGAGAAAATCTCTGACGTTGCACAACAGGATTATTCAGTTCAGTATATGCATTGCAAAGCTGAAAAGTAACAAGAAAACAATGAGAAGAATCAATAAGCTGTTCACTTGCTTTTAATAATAAATACCACCTGAGTTTCATTAACTTACTTCATGCTTATTGACAAACAATTCAAAACGTTCGGTCAGGCCTGGCTTTTCTCTGTGCGACTTGGCCAAAGGACTCATTATTTCGGGGTGATCCATGATGAATGTAGGATTGACACACGTTTCTTCCAAAAAATGGCCTACAAGCTGCAATATGATCAACATAGCATCATAAATCCAAGCTTATTAATCAAATGACTAAAATATCAATGGAACGTATATCTGCTGTATCAGATCACTTTTTTACTAATGTTCATATTTGTTAATCAACTGCAAACTATGCCAATGAATTATTTAACTTTTTTCTCAATTTCAACAATGGAAAATGGGTTACAACCTGCTTTTGGATAAAAAGGAAAGTTGAAAATAAAGCATATTATAGGCCAACAAAGAAACAGATTGTACATTACTTTATCCAACAACCGAGCAGTGGTTTGAGGGGGAGCGCATTTGATGTCATACGTCAAGCATGCATTCTTCAGATATTGATTAGCTTCCTCACTGGCCAAGTCCTTGGGAATACTAAGTCCTGTCGTACTCTCTAGTTCCTCAATCATATAAATCCTCCTGTAACGATAAGAAAAATAAAAATATGAGTGATTCCAAAATATAATAGATTCTATAACCATAATTGATGACTGGCAGGTTTACACTGCACCTGAAGGGTGGTGTGAAGTCTATTTCGATAGGATCCTTGTCAACTCCATTTGAATGATATTGGATTTTATAGCTTCCATTTGTAAGTTGGTAAACAATACCTAATTGAAATTTGCCACATATTGAGATTAACTACAAGAAATGAAGAAGATAAAAACATGAAGATAAAATCAAATATAGCAATCAATAGTTTTTAATTCTTACCGCTCAACATTTCCTCGGTTATCTTCATCAGGTCATTGTAATCCGCAAAAGGCATATAGAACTCACAAGTAGTGAACTCAGGATTGTGGGTCAAGTCCATACCCTCATTTCTATATTGTTTACCGATTTCATAAACACGACCCAGCCCACCAATAACCAGCTGCTTGAGATAAAGTTCCGGAGCAATTCTCATGAATAATTTCATGTCAAGTTCATTGTGATGAGTTACAAATGGACGAGCTGCTGCTCCACCGGCAATCTTGATCATCGTAGGTGTTTCAACCTGAAAGTAGTGAAAAGAAAAGGTAAATGGGAGGAAAGAAATTATAAGCAGATGGCGTCAGAATACTTGGACAGAGAACAAACCTCCAAGAAATCACGGTCATCAAGGTACTCCCGAATGTATTTAACGATTTTACGTCTAGTTTTGAATATTTCTCGAACTTCTGGATGCAACATCAAATCCAAATGGCGTGAACGATATCTTGTTTCCTATAAAAGATAATGAGTTGTAATAAGAAAAAAGACTACTGTTAATAGATTAGTGGCGTGAACGATATATGTTGTTGCTAGCATTTCTCATAAGAAAAAAGACTATTGTTAATAGATGAGTGATGGGTGATATGATTTATAGAGAAAAGAAAAAAAAGCCAACTTCACACCTCAGATCAGAACACACTAATCTTATTCTTATCAAGAGAATGCTTTCAAAGCTTCAGTCGTTTTTAATAGAAATTAATTTGCAAACTTTGGAAAACAGAAATTGAAAAGGGAAAATCTTAATAATATCAAGCAAGTGCATGGCCTAGTTTAAGCTCGAACATCAAATTTCCCTTTAATGCGTCTATATGCTTATGAATAAAAATAACTTTCTTTTTTTTAAGGCAATTAGAAAAATAAATGTCAATTACACAACATAATAGTGAGAGAAAATGCTTACTTCGGTCTATCTCAATCTATTTCTTATCCACGCCCCAAACCACTAAACGACGAAGATATACTGCATGCTATTGCATACTAACGTTTTCTAAGTTACATGTTTTTCCATTTAATTATCATCTGCTTGAAAACAGTTCCCAGAAAATAAGATAATATAGGGCACAAAAGCAATGAAAGAAAATATTGAAGTACTTTTTGTACTAATAATACCTGATCCTTCAAAATATATGTTTCAGGATTCCTGGTACTTCCTGGTACCCATTGATTTCCCTACAGATAAATAATGAAATAAAGATGTCACTATGTATGAATATCAAGTATCAACTAGCATCAAGCACCAAGAGAAATTATGTTCACCATCAAATTTGCATTATTGGCAGCAGCAGCAGACTCTTGTTTGGGCATCATGTGCAGACAATGAGACAGAACTATAAGAGTCTTGGGGAAAATACTAAGCTCTCCTGTCCTACTTTTCCCTGGACATTTTGACAAGGGAACAGGCTTAAAACGTATACAGAAACACTTATTCTCCTCGTTGCAAGTACTAATTATAAAAGTGATGATAGGACAAGGGAGACCAAACTTTCTGTGAACTAGAGATGGATTTGGCTCCTAAAATGAAGGGGGGTACACTTTAGAGATATAAGTACCGATGTTAAGATTGTGTTAAAATACAAGATCATATATTAACAAAACTATGAAGATATTAAAATCTAAACCATTGATTTTTCAATTCATAGTTATGAACTTATAATGGCAAATCCAAGAAAGACAGTCCAAGAAGGGAAATGAAACAAGAAGAAAGAACATAAGCAAACTAAAACATAGTAACATCTCTAACCTGGAAATCCAGTGACACCGACAATGTCAAATCGCTTCACATTAGAATGCAATTTTTTAAATTCATCCACATCCAAGTCAGAACTCCTGCATCCCAGAGATATAACTTGTTTTAGTTTTGCAAAATTAATTAAAAAAAGAAATGGAATAGGGTCTACAGAAGAAGGTAAAAATTGAGATTTTTAAAAAAACAACAGAAGCAACTTTATCAGTTAAAAAATCATCCAACTCCTACAAAGTTAGTCAAACATTAAGGTAAGATAAGAAGGAAAAGGGATACTACAAAGATGCCAATTTCGTGTGTCAATTTACTATTCCAGATTTATATTTTTCCCTATACCGGCAGGTAAGGTCAGAAAAGCAACGTAATGTACCTTGCATCAGCCATAATCTGGACCTTGAAGCCATCATCGTCATACAAGTCATAAAAGACAAGCTTTGCACCCGAAGTGCGTATGGCCTTAACTCGGCCTAACAAACAGAAAGACAAATAGCATTTAGCATCAACACGCAAACAAAACAAAATTGTTGAAATAGAAACCAGAGACTACGAACCAGCCAAAGACACAGAAACATCTTCAAGGTGCTGTCCATTGCTTAACAACCCTTGATATATATCAATGTATTGAAGAATAGTCATAGAAACAGAGAATTCGTGTGGATAGGGTTCATTCCCTTGTGACATATTTGCAACAATATACTTAAGCCTGTTCTCACGGTATTGCTGCAGTCAAAATTAAATCAGGTATTAACTTATGTCGATGAATTTGGCTCCCATTATTGTTCTACGATAATAGTATATGATTGGTGAGAGAGAAATCACATGTGCAGCCATACCTTTGGGTCGACGATATCTTCTTCTTCGTCATCAGAGGCATGTCTTCTGTTAGGTGGAGCAGCAGCCTAAGAATGAAGAGTCGAGATAAAATTGTATTCATGAAAACGGCACGATCATGATGAACCTTAATGGCTAATGCTACGAGAGAGAGAGAGAGAGAATGTTACGAGTTACTTACAATATTGGTGGTTGCCGGAGGTATAGGCTCCGACGACGAAGTAGTAGCTTCCATTACCAACCAAATCAAAGGAGGACAAAGCAACTAAAATAGGGTTTGCAGCGAATAGCGATTGGATGGATAGTGTTATAAATTCACCTTCAAATCTTCTTCAATTCCCTTCTCTCTATCTATGTAGAGTTATTTATACAGACTGTTGACTTGGGAACCAAGTTTTGGCTAGGGAGTAGGAATAACATAGTATATGATACAAAAAACAAAGGTTGCTAACTTGGGGTCTACGTTTTGACTAAGGGGTTATCTTTTTATTTTTTTACGGAAAATATCTAAGGGTTATCTATACTACAAAATTTAGTCTCTTTTTTTAAACAATTTTTTTTTACCAGTATAAGAGCATCTAAAAGATAGTAGTTAAATAAAAATATCTAAGGGTTATCTATACTATATAGTAGGATTTTGTTGGAATCAACACCTGATGTAATCGGTATACGGAACCATTTTGCCAAGACCCGCATCTTAATCTAAGCTTCTCTTGTTTTGTTTTTATTAAAAAAGCTTAATTTCTATTTTCGTCTCTTATCTAAATTTTTGGTATCGCTTTGGTCCCTATATCCCTATAACTAAAATTTAGTCCGTTTTGGTATTTTAAATTTATCTCTGTTACACATTTTCGTCATTTCCGTTAGTTTAATTAAAAACCGTTAGGGTTTGTACAAGTGTAATTTTGTCATTGGCGGGAATTTGTATTCATCAATTTCCCGCAAATAGGAATCAACAACAGCAAAAACAAAACCAGAAGCAATAACAATAAAACTCATCAAAATAACAACAATCCAGCAGCAACAACCCAACAATAACACCATCAACACAGAATCATCATAATCTTCGTTTGATTCATTCTTCAATCATCAAGACCCATTGTTCTTCAACAAGAACAACAGTGGAACAGTTCTTGAATAAAAAAAACGATTAGCATTCTGCATTCAGGAAAACGAAATCGATTAGGGCTCATCAATTGGGGAAAATGAAAAAACGATTAGGGTTCCGAAATTGGGAAAAACAAAGGTTCGATTAGGGTTCTGCAATTGGGGAAAATGAATTTGACAACGTGATATAGGATTGGGGGAATGAAATCGCGAGGCTTCTGCAATTGTCTGCAATGGATCAAGGTTTATTACAAATATTTCTTTTTTCTTTTTTGTACAACTCTATTTTTCTAAATAGAACTAGTAAAATGCAGAGTCACCCAACATTGCAATAGTTATATAAAAAATAATTACATTGACAATATTGTGAAATGTTTAAAGATATTAAAAAAAATTATAAGAATTAATGTAATGTTTCTATTGGATATGTTTTCTTTTCTTTTTTTGCAAAAATTTGTTAAATATTTGCGCTGTGCCAATTGCGGATTTGATGTGCTTAAATATACGGACACAAATTTTTATGTATCGATGTGAGAAAGTCGATATGATAAAATTTTGAAAACTCGACTATTTTCAAAATATCAACATTAATGTAGTGTTGCCATTAAATATTTATTTTCTATAAAATACACTGTAAATATTTGGACTGCATCCGTTGCGAATTTTATGTGCTTACATTTGTTGAAGCAAATTTTCATGCACTGGTATGAGAAAGTTGATATGATAAAATTTTGAGAATTCGTGATTGTTTTCAAAATATCAAGATTAGTATAGATCCTTAAAAAAAATCAAAATTAGTAGTGTTTCAACTTTCTATTAAATATTTTTTATTTTATATGTATAACACCTTTAAATATTTGCACCGCATTTGTTGTGGAGTTAAAAACAACAAATGAAAATCTAAGCAAAATCTAATTTCATTCACCTTTAAATATTTGCACCGCATTTACACTGTCTATACCTATATGTGCATGCAGAGGATAATGAAAAGAAATGAAGAGATACAGGACTGTCGAAATAAAAGGCACGAATAAGAGTAATAAGAATAAGAGTAAGAAGAATGTTTGAAGCCAGAGTTTTTTTCATGATAGGCAAAAAAAAAAATTGACAGAAAGGCAAAAAAAATATTATTATTAGAGAAACCACTATAAGCTAAAAAAGAAGTAACCCTTCATTTACAATTGCAGATAAACCAATTATAAAATCAAAGGTATAAAACAGCACCATTTAAGCAAAACTAGTTCTCAAATCAACAATACCGCTGCATTCTCATCTAACTAAAGGTATGAGGAAGTACTCTGCGTAAAATAGCTGCAATGAGAAACAAGATATCAATACAAGTTCATGTTCTACTTTATATGTGAAAAGGACAGGATTTAGTGCAAACAATTAGAAAATAAATACTCCCTCTGTGTCCTACACTTCAAAAAAATTTGAATTTTTTACCAGAATATAAAATAAGGCCAATGAATGACCAAGTTAATCAGTATAGTCATTGAAATTCATGTTCACAAAAATAACTTCAATGTAGCTACTGTACCCCGTCTTTTGCATTTCAATTGGAATTTTAAGAAATCAAACAACCATTATTTCTCAAAACATGGAATAGTCAGATTCAGATAGCCATTTTGTTAATAACAGCATTGATAATAAAACTCAAATGATAAACAGCAGGTCCTACCAAAAAGAATGATAAACAGTGAGTGATTACCTTCCAGATAAACATGTAGAAGGATGTTATGGAAGCTTTGCTTTTCAAATCTACAGATTTGGCATGATTGAAAAGAATTGACGCAAGTACGGCATGTCCCAGACTCTGACACATTGGTAAAGAATAAAGTTAAAAATTGCTGGAAAGTTTGAACAAGTTCATACTCACTTAAAACTAATCTGTAAAATAATTCAAGACTATATATAGTTGGAATATTTTGTGCAACAGAAACAGCATTACTGGGGAAATATTTCCATAGTAGGCAGTATAAACAAAAGTTAAAAACTAGGGTGAGGGTGGTTCACCATGAGCCATCAATTTTGATCATTAGGTATATTATTTTTTGAACAAGATCATTAGGAATATTATTATTTTATTAAACGGTTCATATAAGAATAATATTTTAAAAAATGCATATTAGCCCCCCTTCTGGAGGACATCTGCTGCTTCTTCCAAATTAACAGAGATGGTATGATGCTAATTTTGTATCCGGATGGGGAAGCTAGGGATTTGGAGGTTGCCTTACCCCAACAATCACACATAGCAAAACTGATACCGTAAATGAAAAGAAAGGTTTTGCGCAATATGTGGTGGATCTCTTCTTTGAGAACATATCAAGCTAGCATGACCAGCCCCTCTTTTATCTTCTTTGAACCTTGATAGTCTAGTATTCTTGTGTTTTAGGATGAAAAGTGGCTGAAACAGCCGTCAATGGTGGAACTCATGCCTTCTTCAACGAAACCCTTCCTTTACCCATTTTGAGTTTTGCATTAAAATTTATAACTTTGATAGAATCAATGAAAATCAAGTGTGCAGGGGAGTTGATTTTGTAGGAGAGTTTTCCAGGACAATTTTGCATTAGACGGGGAATGTTTTGGAGTGAGTATAACCGGATGGGTGGAATCAAACTAAAGGGATCGTGAAAACTGGTGGTGTCAAACTAAAAGGATTGTTAAAATAGTTCGGTACTTTTGGAGACATTTGTAAAAAAAGAATACCAATTTATAGAAAATGCAACATGAGAAGGAAGGAAACTGTGCTAATGATGATATTAACCACCAAATATTCCATAAAACTGCAGCATGAAAAGGAAGTCAATCCGTGGATGAACTTGCTAGTCTAGAACTATTTGAAAATTATAGTTTTATTCTTTCAGGTATAAAGAATAAAACTCAATTGTACATCGAAAGAGAATTAAATATTTTTTACAATAAGATTAAAATAAGGTTTTTACATACTGTTCAAATATTGTTTCTATTGTTGTTGACTGTTTCTCCTATTGTTGTTGACTATTTTAAATTAAGGGGTAAAATTGGAAAGGTAAAACCCAACCTCAAAGGGTTTATTACCTTTATAGATTGTTATAGATAATGATGTGCCACAAAAGATAATAAACTTATGATGTAATAGTAGACTTCTATTTCTTTCTTCTTCTTTTTTTATGAAAAAAACAAATCATGATGTATTTTTATATATAATAAGGAGTAGAAAAATCAATGCCAAGATGTAATCTAAATTACTCTAAAAGATACATCAGACCTGCAAAGTGCAAACACAGTATATATGTGTATGTAACAAGCATATTACCGTAACAATTTTACTCCATAGGCAAGAAGATGTTGCTCCAACTACAAGGGAGACTCCATAAGCCAATTCAAGAAGGGTAACACAAATCCAAAATACCTGTCAGAGATTAGTTAGCGACAACCATGGGATAAAAAAGGGAACGATGTTGAGAAGTTGCATTTGAAGAACATACCCGCTTCTGACCTAAACGTACTGAAAAAGATTGAATGCCAAATATTTTATCTCCTTCAATGTCGGGTATATCCTATATAAATTCAGTACAAAGGTTTGTATTAAGTACACATATTGAATCAAAAATTTCATGTTGAGAACAATTGCATAAAAAAAGAATCTAGAAGCATTTACCTTGAACAATGCTATAACTACAGAGAAGAAGCTCATGAATGCAGTTGCAAAGATCAATGGTCTTGAAAAGATAATTGGCCTCTTGTACACAAAAGTCTGGCATCATTACATGAATTAGAAACCGAAAATATCAAAATTCAAACATAGATTTGGTGGATGGAAAATTATCCCATACTAGTTAGTCAGACACCATGCTTCCAATAATATCATTGTTAAAAATTAAAATGCATCTGTTCCTTTAAAAAAAATCCCCTTTCATCTCTTTCGCTTTAATTAATACTGTTGAAAAGGTTATTACTTATCACAGAATAAAGGCCTTTTGAGGACTAAATGGCGAAAATATGTTAATCTATAGATGGTGGTTTCAAATAGTTGGTCATTAATTGAAGGAAACCAGTCCAAAAAATTTGGGATAAAGATTTGTTATTGTTACAAGCATAAAAGTTAATGCATGTTCATCTAGAGCTAGAAGCCTCCAAAAAGCACAATAAGCTATTGTATAAAACCTGCATGTGAAGGAAAAATGCTAGTTGAACTATAACTGCACGAACGGAAAGAATGCACATAGCAGCGAGCACTGCAAATCTCTTCCATCTCAACAGGGGCACCTGAAAATTTTCAAAAGACAAAAGGTTATAAAATTCTGCAATGACCATCATCAAATAACTCTTCAAAATGTGGCTTTCTTTGTGAATGTCTGCTTAGAGATGTATTGCAAAACCATGCTTGTCTCCACCTGATCAATTAAGCTTTTGGGATAGTTGGTTTATAGCACGATATAAGAGCCTTTATGACCAAGTGATAGAGTATAACCCTTGCCTCCCCTTCTGATAAAAAAGTTTAATTTCAACACAATATAAGTGAATGTGTGTATTGGCTGTGCTACAAGCCTAGAGGGCATTCACGAGTGAAGGAGCATGTTAGAGAAGTAATATAAAGTCATTCTTGTGTCTTCGCCTAGTAACTTAAACGTTTGGGATTGTTAGTTCACGACAGACATTAAAAACATGATATTTGTCTGCCTGCAAGCTCAAACATGGGTAGAGTAAAATCTTTATCAGATAGAACATGTGCCAATATCTTGAGTAGTGTTCAATAACCAGTAAAAATGCAATTAAATTTTTTATTTGAACAAATCTATGTCCTATTAATCAATTTAGAATTTACGACTTGAGCTAATAGTGCTATTACTAAAATATGAATCTCTTTTTAAGATGAACATTCTATTGTTAATATCAACTCCCGCATCCCACATTTAATTGAAATAGTTTTTCTCTACAAGGAAAAGTTAAAGAAATGGATGTTATTTGACATATATCACCATGATATTTGGCAAAGCAAGCATTGTGCCGAATCCTTAACAATTATGACACTGTTCATGTAGATTTTAAAAAGTAAGACTTTGTATCATAATCTTTACATAATAATGCATTAAAAATGTGAAAGGAGAAAGGAAATTTAGATGCAGACAAAAGAACTCACGTTGATGGAATAAGCCGTCCCTAGCACAAAACTGATGAAAAGAGCCCAAAACAATGGCCATGAACCTACAATCCAGGCAAGCCAAAAACTCTGTAAAAGAGAATAAAATAGTAAGTCATCTTCTACTCTGTCAGTATAGCTCATCTTGTAAAATATCAGTGAAAAATGGGATGAATCTGTATGGCACCAGAATTGAAGAAGATACAACAATAATGGCACCAGTTGCAAAGGAATATTCTCCGGATGCCAATGGAAGATATGGTTTGTTTATCTGTAGTAAAAACATGCAGCACAGATCAATAATAACACAAACCATATGATAGTTCCTCGGAATAATATGTAAGATGTAAAAGGATGTGTGTTTTCTAGACCACATATCAGAGACTGCAAAAATTCGAGAAGCTTGATAAATGAATATATAAACCAGAGTTTAGTTGTCAAAATCATATAAACTGATCAAATTTTTGCACATAAGTGAATACACTTGCATGCATATGTTTCTAAATATCCGACTTTGGATTAACTAGAGAGCATTTCTGACTGCATCATATTTTTTATACTGGAAAGTTTCAGAATCCCACAGGCACGAAATTAATTTATTAGAGGTCCAGATTGTTTTATTCAAATAGTAAGTTTCATACCTTGTCTATTTCAACATCGGACAATTGATTCAAACCAACAATATAAATGTTCATAAACAGGGCAGCTACTACAGCCTGAAACATAAATAAAACAAACAAAAACAATTATGAAGTTAGGGGCAAGCCAAGGGAGCAATAGGATATTTAAACTTGAAAGAGAAATAACGGATTTGGGGTCTCACCTCCAATACACCTGTAAAAAATAGTGGGGATATATCTGATAATTTCTCCACTGCAAGGAGAGACACCGAAATTATGCTTAATGCCTGTCCAAACACAGATATAGTCAGCCCCATAATATTAAGTATTGACCATAAAATTTGAGGATTAGTTCAGAGTAAATCTGAGGAGAAAAAAGTAAACTTAACAGTGCCAATGACCGTGTGTGGCCTGGAAAATCTGTAGAAAGCATCCAGGGAATTTTTAACAGTGTCCAAAATGTTTTTTGGATCAAAAGCAGGATGTTCGGATTCAAAAGATTGTTCAGGGGCCGCTTTCACAGCAAATTTTCTATTGCATTCTTGATTTAAACTTGGCTGCCAGAACCTCAAAATATTATACTCATTTTGAATTTTTTTGTGCCTTGAAGCTTTTGATGCACAAGAACCTAGAGCACCAAATTTCAAATGTTAGTATGAGAGACCATGTAGAAAAAAAGAAAAAAGACCCTTGTTTTAAATGAGTCAGAGTCAGAGTCATGGAAAAATCTGCAGAGAAGGAACTCTACAATCAACTTCCAAACTTCTGGAAAGTGAGAATCAAAGAGGCTTATGCCAGTAAATAAGCTCAAATAGGTCAATCTGAGTCTGAAGAGTCTCACAAGTGTTTATATCAAGTAGATAAACTGAAAATAAGTTGTTTTTATAAATTGTCTCGGAAAGTCTCACAAGTACTTATGTGAGTAAATAAGTTCAATAAAATGAGTGAATCCAAACAAGGCCTTAAATGGTCTGTGGCAATGAAATAGTTGAAAACGTTGAAGGGTCATACTTGGAATTGAATAGTAATTGTTGACATAACGTTTACTCCGCCAAAGATTCCCGCCTGCAACTTGCAATGGCACAGATATTTTATTATTTTATAATATTTTAAAAAAAAATGAAATCTGAAAGAAGAAGAAGAAGAAGAAGAGTTGATGTTGATACCAGTGGTGGTGAATGAATATGAGTATGACTGAGGAAAAGATCCAACAAGCAACGAATCCATCGAAACTGAAAGAAGAAAGCAATGGCATGCAATTCTTTTCACCTGCGAATTACCAAAAACAAATGTCAATTTTTTTCAGTAACACATCGTCGTGTTTCGATTAATTGAAGTAAAGGACAAAAAAAAAGTACTAAAAGCCAAGCTGTAGAAACAGGTGTCAAATAATAATAATAATAATTCTCCACTAACATGTAATGTATTATTGTTGCTGCCTGCTATACCTCGTGCTCGTGAGTAGTACATGCATCGGCATCGTATCGTTCACTCTTTTGCCTCTGTTACCTCCTCACTTCTTTATATAACCACTTTTCTTCTCTTTTTAGCACCGTAATTAACATGTCCAGGAATCATAAACAAACAGACACAAATACGACACCATATACCGTATTTCACTGTTCACTAATACCTTTTTTTTCCCTTCCTCTTTCTCTGTTACTCACCGGCGGCGTGAAGGTGTGGGAGAACCAATAAACTTCGATCCCGATTGCTCCGGCGGTGTGAAAGTGGTTAAAGAGTACAGATCTGAAGAGCGGTGAGTATTTGGCCGAAAACGGGAAGAAGAAGGGTGAGGAAGAAGTTCCGGTGGTGGTGGAAGAAGAAGAGAGGGGTCGCAGTCTCGCAGAGAACAGGGAAGAAGAGAAGGATGGGAATGGAATGACAAAATTGTCCCTGTCTTTTAATTCCAAAATTACTCAATTGCCTGTGGTGTCCAGTATTTGTCTAAAAACCTGTGTTTACTTATCATCTGCACTATACACTGTATTAAGGTTTTGCTAAAAGCATTCATGAAGATGTCTTCTAGCAACACTCGTTTATTTATACATAAAGAAAATTGTCATTTTCAACACTTTGGGCTTGATTTTTTCTTTTAAAAAAATACCCTCAATTTTTAATAAATATATTGCATGTAATGAAGGTGTCTTTTAACAACCAACACCTCAAGATGTGATTTTCACTTTTTAGTTATAACTTTAGTAAAACGACACCTTCATCAAAATTAGTTGGTGTCTTTTAACAAACACTCATAGAATAACTTGCTAAAAGACACATTCATAAAATGTGTCTTCTAGGAAAAACTCATTTATTTATACATAAAGAAAATTACATTTTTAACACTTTTGGGTTGGATTTTTTCTTTTAAAAAACACCCTCAAATTTTAATACAAATAATGCATGTAACAAATAGATAAGAATAAATTTAAATATTAAAACAAATGTCACAAACATGATATGAATTTTATTTTTTTTTGTTTTTTTTCCTTTATCATTTAAAAAGTATAACAAACTAGATGAGTATATTTATACTTACTTTTTTATCATTTCAATTATACCCTTAAACAACTTTTTCTATAATAAAATTGTTGTTGGTGTAGTAAAAAAACAATTTAGATTTTTTTTTTGTTATATTGTATTATTGTCGGTGTCGTTGAAATAGATAATAATGATTAGTTTGATTTTTTATAACTTGAAAGCAACAAACATTTATATTTTTTTAAGTTTTAATCAAAATCAAAATTTCATAAAAAATACACCGTTTATAATTTTCAAACGTTAGCGCAATAAAAAGAGCGGAAAGACGGGCATGTGAGTGTCGATCTTTTCGCTAGTATAAAAAAAACTACCTCTTTCAGCATTTTTGGGTTGAATTTTTCCTTCCAAAAATACCATCAATTTTCAATACAAATAACACATGTAACAGATAGATAAGATTAATTTTAAGTATTAAAATAAAAATGTAACAAATACATATGTTCAGTTTTTTCCTTTATTATTTAAAAAGTGTAACAAACTAGATGAACATATATATATTTATTTTTTCATTATACCAATTATACCCTTAAACAACAACTTTTTCTATAATAAAGAAATAAAGATTGTTGTTGGTGTCATTAAACAAATAAGAATTTAGATTATATGTTTTTGTTATATTGTTGGTTTCATTGAAATAGATAATCATGATTAGTTTGATTTGTTATAATTTGAAAGTAAAAAACAATTATATTTTTACTTTTAATCAAAATTAAAATTTCATAAAAAAAACATCGTTTATTATATTTAGACGTTGGCACAATAAAAAGAGCGGCAAGACGGACATGTGAGTGCCCGTCTTTTTGCAAGTTTGTGTTAGAGTAACTACACACTCCTCTCATCAAAGATGCTTGAATTACACTCATCTCCCCTCTTATGCTAAAATATACACCCCCTCCCTCTTATTCAAAACATGTTAGAAAACTTTTCACTCCCCTCCCCTAAGAGAAACTTGAATTACATTTTTCTCCCCTCTTATGTTAAAATCTACACTCTACCCCCTCAATATTATTTTATATTTCAAATAATCTAGCAAAAAATGTAATCTAACAAACTTCGGAAAAAAATAGTATTGCGGGTCTATTTAAATATAATCAAAATTTGAATAAATATTTTTTGCTCACAATTTCAATGACATGTAGTTTTAAACCCTATTATAGAATATGAAACAACGCAAAATAAAATTAAAATATGTGAAAAATTACTAAAGATAATAAAGCATGGTTATTTAAAAGTTAATTTTATACTCTAAATTATAAAATCAATAGTAAAATATTTAAATTTAATCGTTGTTGACATTTAAACTATAAAGTAATGAATTTATTTTTCTTAAATGGTGGTTCAAAATTAGCATATATCATAAAAATATTTATTTATGTTAAAATAGATTAAAATGTAGTGCATATTTAATTATTAAGGGATAGAGTTGTAATTCAAGCATTGTTTTTTAGGCAAAAGAGAATGATGCAGAAAGATCATTCAAAGTTCATTGAAATAAAAAAAGAAAGTACAAGAAAGAAAAGGGGGACTGAGCCAAAACCTTTTTCATAAATTCACAAACCTATAATTAAGTAATCCCATCCTATTCCTACTCCCCGATACAATCAGAAATAAAGTTATACCAAACAAAAGAGTTGAGGGGAAAATTGAGAGCTAGAGCACCAATGATATATAGTGGTTGATGGATAATTTGTTGGTCAAGTTTAATAAAAAAGGATGTGACTAGTTTATTTTCCTTTTAATTCTTTCCATTTATGTATTATTGAGCACCACTATATATCATTGAGCAATTCTTACTTAGTACCATTAGTGGTTGATGGATAATTTGTTGGTCAAGTTTAATAACTTTGCGTGGAGTGCTTGGTTGGAGAAATGTAATGTTTGTTAGGTGCTAGCATAAACACAAATATGTGATTGCACACATGGTCTCTCTCGTGTGCATTTAATACATTTAAAATAACTTGTTTGTGTTTGGTGATAGTGGTTTAAGTTTGGAATCTTTGAGTGTTTCTTTTAAAGTTTCAGATTCTATACTAATTTATATCGGTTAGTTCACACATAATTTTGATCTTAGTAAAATTGATCTTTCAAATTAATTAATTTCTGGGTCGAAAACTAAAATTTCAAATATATGTGTGTGTGTGTTTTCCCTAAAAAAAATATATTCATTTGAAATCATGATGCTTATGGTTTTGATAAATGATTTTACAATCATAAAAAACAATCATAACATTTGTTGGTTTTCTTCTTAAAGAGTTTTTTCGTTTTCTTTTGAGGGGTTTGGCCATTGACATCCACGATGTTAGTAAACTAAAAAGAGTATTTAAATGAGTATTACGTGTATACGTTACTTATTTATAATTTTAAATAAAAATATTTATTAAAGACGCAATGACTTTAATGGTACTACTAAATTAAATAAATTTGTTAAATAGGTCCAATAATTTGTTCTTAACATATGCATTTAAAAAATAAATAAAAAGAAATTGAAAATAGAAAGAATCACATAATCTTAAGATGACGAGACTGATTTTTATCTATTTTATTTCTTATTTTAATCATGAAATCCGTTCGTTATTTAAAAGAGAAATCTTATATAATTGTCGATACCTAATAGATATCCACTTTTTTCTTTCTTCAACGGGGTCCTTTAATCGGCTGAGGTTCTTTGTTAACTAAAAGATCTCTCATTGAAGATGATCTTAGAGCATAATTATCAGTCGTATCTTTACTAATCCAACATCCACTGTGTCAGAAACATGTGGATATTTGGATTTGAAAGGGAACCAAAACTTTGCCACCGTTCCACCGCAATGCTGCGATGGTTTAGAATAAAAAATATATATAAAGTACAGATAACATATATTTGTCACATTATGATCGATTATTGTGGATTTAGTAGGACCAATTTTAGAGTTTTAGAGTTGTATGAATATTTAAAAAATGTAATTGAATAGTTTAAATAATTGAAAAATGTGAAGTGATACATTTATACTATTCATATGAATGGTATGGATGTGGATGCTCTTATAACTTTGAGTTTGGGTCACTCGTGAAGTATGCTGAAAACGGTGTGTTTTCTTGATTTTTCTTCTTTCGACAAAAATGGGTTTTCTTAACTGGTTGTGATTGAAAGCAGTTTCTGGTACGGTGCAACCACCATGATGAAGTGACGATTTGATGGTTGGATATACATAAGGTTGTGAATGAATGTGATAAAGGAAGTGTCATTTGTTTTGATAGTACGGTACTAGTGTTTCAATTGGTTACCACAATTTTGGACAACCTTGCATTCATTTTCATCCGAGGAATGGTATTTGTACAGCCACTTTATTACAATTTTTTGATAACTTTTTTCTCATACTCACATTATATTTTTATTCTCTCTCTTTCTTTTTCTCTTTCTATTGTTTTGAACCAATGAGAAGAAAGAAAGTGAAAGTTGTCGTGAAAGTTGTCCCAAATAGTTTTACATATATCACTACTCTTTTCATCTGAAGAAAAGCTAACCACGTAATTTAAATCTATAATTTCTTTTCATAAATTAAGCACATAATTTACGTTTATAATTTTCCTTAACTTAATTTCAATTTCAAGTAACCGTTTTTTTAATCTATTTTTCATTTCTATTTTGTCTATTTACGTGCATTTTCAAAATTTAAATATAGGATTCGCATGAAAGCATAGATGAAAGACCATATATTTAAATATTGATTGGTCATAAGAAAAGAAAATCATAGATTTGAAACTTAAAATTTCATATGCATATGAACCAAAATGACAAAAATGAAATAAAAAAAGATAAATGATCAAATTATTATCTGAAATTAAGTTAAATAATTAAAAGTGTAATTTTGTTTTTTTAACAAAAATTATAAATTATTTCCATCTTGTTGTCTTGTTTAGGGAATGAAAAATTAATTTTTATTACGAAAGAGATAAAAAAGAACATTCTTAAGGTATGTTTGGATGGGAATTTTTTAAGGTGGAGGAATATTCTAAATGAACATTCTTTGTTCAAATATTTCAGGAGGGGAGGGGACAAGATATATAGGCATTTTTTGTCCCCCATATTATGATTTTTTTGGAAGGGAGGGAAGGTGGGTTATTAGAATTTTTAACTACATGATAAATGATTATATCGTACATATCATATTAGATTTTTAATAAACTATATCATATTGCTATCATGTAATAGGAGAATTATTTGAACACAATTTTAAATCAAAAATATTTGAGCGCATACACAAATGAAAACAAATGAATTAAATAACATGACTATTTTTTTTCTTTGATTTTTTTTTCATCTTTGTTGTCCAAACATCTTTTATTTGAGACCATAATCAAGCAAGACTTGATTTCTTCATACGTGACCTCCAAACAAGTCCTAATTGTTTAAGGCTATGTTTGTGAGTTTGAAGGGGAAGGGAGAGGAAGACTTGAGAAAAAAAGAACGAGTAAGTGGAAGAATTAGAGGAAAATGAGAGGGGAGTGCTTTGGGGGTTATCTTTTCTTCATAACACTAAACCCTCCTCGTTTGGGGGAAATAAAAATTGTATTGGAGGAGGGTTTCAGGGGTTTTAGAGGGTTTATATGAATTCTTTAAATTTAAGTTATGTTGTTATATTATTTTTAAAATTAAAAATATAGTAATCGTATACATTAATTTATCATTATCTACAAAACTACTCTTTTAAATTTTTTGAAAGATTTCTCCATTTCCCACCCCTCAAAGCCTTCTCTTCCCCTCTCCAAACTCGCAAACAAAGCTTAAGGATACATGACATTGTTTTTTGTTTAAGGATACACAACATTGTTTTTATGAGGTTTAACTGTTGTCGCAATGTTTTGAAGAAGATGGAAGAGAAATGCGTTTTTAAGGGGACACAATATTGATCTCAAGGATTTCAGAGTGTTTAATCGGGTGATTTCAAGGATGAGGAAGATGGAAGAGAAATGTGTTTTTAATTTGATTTTTTTTTACTATGACTACTTTTTTCTTAGTTTAGTCCCATTAATAATTTTCGTTTTTGAACTTGGTCATTTAAACCTAGTGATTGGTTATATGGATAGATACATACCCAAATATCAATACATCACAGGTTGCAACGTCAACCTCCGCTAGCCACATGTGTGTTTTTTGTACCAGATGATAACGACAATAACCAATGTCAAAAAGTTTAAAACTTACAAGGTTTCTTTTGCAACAAAAAAAAAATACCGGAACGAAAGACAAAAACACGTGAACTAAACAAATTAACTATTTAAGCCAAAAAGAAAAGTAAAAAGCTTTAATAAAAGACACTAAATAAAAGTGGAGTTAAAAGAAAGAAAGGAACGGGAAACAACTAGAGCACACAACCAACACAACATTCCAACTCTCTTAATGGAAAAAATCTGTCCTGAATCATAAGTATTCAAAGAAATGGGCAGTGATGGTATCCAAAGAAATGTGAAAAATCTGTCATGAACCATAAGAAAGGAAGATGGGGTTGAAATCATAAGTCTTAACTATTGTAGTAGATTGCCTTTTTCCCTTAAAAAAAAAATTAGATATTACTTTGACGAAAATTTCTTTGTGGCTCATTTTAAATCTTTTAATCTTAAAAAAAATAAAATAAAATCTTAAATAAATTGCATTAGAAATGTGGTTAAACAATTTTCCTCATACTTAAATAATTCAAGCAAAGCAAAATCACTAAAACAAAATTGTACTAGTAGTATTTTTCCTCTAAAATGTGAAAAATGAAAGAAAGGTAGTACATATCTGACTAAAATTGGAAAGTAATGGAAGAATTTTTTTGTAGTAATTTATAAATGTGGATTCCTTTACAAAAAGAGAAAAGTAAAAAGCTTTAATAAAAGGGCAGTAAATAAAAGAAGTGGAGTTTGGAGAAAGAAAAGAATGGGAAACAACTAAAGTACAACAACCAACACAAACACAAACTAAATCTACTCCTCTTCACACTTCAACTGTGCTTTGGTTGGTTGGTTGGTTCGTTCTTGTTCTTCTCATTTTCCGACCAAATCCCTACGAAGTTTCTCTGATTCTCCGGCAATGTCTCTCAACGGTGAATCTACACCGCCGCCACCTGTGATAGGCAAAATCGGACCTTACACTGTTTTCATGACGCCGCCATCAACACCTAAACCCTCTTCTTCTGACCCGGTTGCTCTTCATTCTCCTAAACCCATCATCAATGCTAAGATCGCTCCTCCTCCACCTCAGATTCATACCCCTCTTCCTTCTTCCAAAACCCTTTCCTCCTCCGATGCTTCTGTTTTGGGTTTTTTCCAGAACGCTGTTAACAAGGTTCAAACTGGTAATTGCTTTACTCTTTCTCACTACTTCGTAGTTTAGATTATTTGAATTTTGAAATGAGTTGTTGAAAAGTGTGAGTGAGTCATCTTTTTCTATTTTTAGAATTATTTTTGTTTGATTAACTAAATACGCCTAGCAATTATTTTAATGCATGATTTAGTTTGTTGGGATTTTTTTTTTTTTATTGATTTTTAATTGGGGTACTTTGATTAATTATGTTGTTTATTTTGCTAATTAAATTAAATGGTTGGTTTTACAGCTCACTCAAGTTTGGATGACCATTTGGCTCGTTGGTTTGGGTTGAATCAGTCAAAGTATCAATGGGCTCTTGATGATTATTATGAAACCAAGGGAACGGTGAGATATTAATTCGATATCTAATTAACACAAGAATAAGGATGGTGTTTAATATGCTTATACAATTGGATTAACTTGTAAATGTGTTGATGTGATTTCGTCTGATTTCTATTGTTATGCTGATATATCTTGTGTTTGACTGTTTTTTAGCCTTTCAGAGTGTATGTTTCACTATGCTGCATTGCTTGAACAGTTGTACAATTCATAAAGAACATTTAACTGGTTTAAAAGAAGATATAAGTTCTGTCCTTGTTGTTGGCAAGAATTAAAATTTTGTCTAATCATTGAAGTTGGGATTATTAGAGTTTAGCTATGTTCCAGCGTAAGAGAGGATTAGGATTATGTACAAGTTTTACACTGACTTGTCATTGACATCTGGTATTGTTTGGATAAACAACTTAATTAAACGCTTATCATATGCATGCTTATGTATAAGCTATTTCTATAACAAAAGATAAAATAAAGTCGATCTGTTTTCATACGTGCTATAAACTATTTTCATAAGCTATGATGAACTTGTGAAAATATGCTGAAAACAATTTATAGACATGTCATAAGTTGTTTGCATAGGCTCTCACAAACATGTTTTAAGTCATATTTTGGCATATTGTTTTTCAAAATGGAGTTCCATCGAGCCTAATCTAAAAATTTGACAGTGTGGTGCCTGTGTTGCAGAGTTACTAATTTATCATGGGTGGTCATGATGATCTAAGTAAGCCTTTTAAGTTAAGACTTCCCTTAGGCCACATGCTTTATGTGTAAGTTACCCAAAAAGCTACGACTTAAAGCTGAATAACTTGTGAAATGTGAATTAAGGGCCATTCCCTTGGTTCTTTAAAATCAAGTTAGTGATCATTATCATATTTTTTTTTTTGGCTATGAGTTCTGTGTAGTCCAAATTCATCTTTAACAACAAGAGAGATGACAAGGATTAGTGAAGGACAAATTGGAGTCTGATAAATGTTAGTAGATGAAAAGGAGTGTGACGGCGACAATTATTTTTTATGGTTACTTCTAAGCACTTAGGTCCTTTTTGACACCAATTAATCATGGATTCGGATTCCATTATGAAATCTTCTCACAACTTTTCTACGCACTACTCAATCAGTTTTCTATAGCAATGTATAATAACTGGTCTTGTGCAATTGACAATGATATGGAAACTTGGTCATCTAGAAATTTGAATAGTTGTTTTTGTTCTAAGGGTCATATGCACATACATATAGATTATGGTGTGTATTACTTTTATTTATTATAAATTTTGATTTGATTGTAGGAAAAGGGAGACCAAAAAGTGAAAGAAATATCAAGCAAAGTACAGAGTGTTTGATTTGCCTAATGCTGGTGGTAATATTACCTTTGCTTTGCAATACATATTATCTTTGAAATGTATGAGTTCATTTAACATGGCAATTGGTATCGTTATGCAGGATTCAATTAAAAGTGAGATGTGAAGACTCTTGCTTTGAGTATATTTATACCTTCGTATTTACAAATGGAGTAGAAAAAAATTCTCTGATATGTTCAAGAGTTATTTGATCTACAACCATTGATCTTCCGATTTAATGTTTTGTTCTTGTATTGTATTTGTGGTTTCGGTAGTGTTTTAGTTTTCCTTCCTTGGAGCTGTTTTTGTATTCGTATTTGGTTAAGGAAAAATATTGATAGTTGCATTCTCATGATGACAACGTTATCTTCAAAACATTTTGTATGGCTTATGAATTACTATTACTATAATAACATAGGAGAATATCTAAGGGTCTGATTTGGATCATCATCATCTGACAACAAGAGTATTTACCTATCAAATTGCAGAAAAATAAATAAATTGGTGGCCTCATAAGTTTTCAGTACAGCAATGCTATATTTGGATTGAAACTCATAATAATGAGGGGATAAGTTTGTCTTGGGTTCCACTAGCATTAATTCAGAATTAAAAATTAACGGTGACTGGTAGGTTTAAATTTTGACAGAGCAGACTGGTGGTTAAGTAGTTGTTTCACCACTTCATGTCAAGAGGTAATTGCAACGGGACATAAGATAAGGGTATCGTTGACTAATTGTTGTTAAAACACATCAATTTAGAAACTTATGAGAATTGAATGACAAAATTTCCAAGGCATTGTAAGGATCTTGTTGGTAAATAATTTGTAAATTTCTGTTAATGATCTTTGAGTTTTGAGCGTGCAGCGACTTTGGTGTCACATGATCCGATTCACTTAACCTTTATTCTAAAAAACGAAAAGAAAACGAGCTTTCTAACTTTTAAGGTGAGGGGATGGTGTTATAGTGCAAGGTAGAACACTTACAAAATTATTTATATTTATATCTCTCCAAGACCACTAGCGGAGTTTGAATCCGAAACCTCTTGAATTCTAGTTCCGTAAAAACCTCTTGAATTCTAGTTCCGTCTTTTTACGGCTTGGAGTTTTAATTTTTGTATAATTTCATAAGATTTAAAAGTAAAGTATTTTGCTAAAAAAACAATAATGTATATAATTAATATATTGTGTGATATAGTTGAAAGATAAGTAAGCCTTTTAACCATGTGATCGTAGATTTTATTCCATGTCAATGTCAAAGTCTATGAAATGAGATGTCTCAACAGTGATGTTTATTAAAAAGAAGAAACAGCGCCTAAGTATGACCTAAAACACGTTTTAAAATATTCTAAAAATAATTAAATCAATTATAATACTATGTATCTCATTAGCAATTCTTTCCCTAAAAAAAAATCTCATTAGCAATTCCTTCAAGAAAAATACTATGCATCTCACTAATCTCTCTGGATAAAATGAGATAATGAAATTAAATAATGTTTGGTAATAATAAACGAAAATGCCAAATTGCTCAACAAAAAAAAAAAAACGAAGATGCCAAAATGAACAGAGTAAAATGTGAGATTTGAGGAGAATTTTAAATATTAATGCTTAAAAAATTGGACCACAAATTAAATTGACGAAATCTCTAAGTTATTGTTCAATTTCAATCAATCGAGTTACAGTATGAAAAAAATAGTTTCATAATAATGAAAAAACATGTGCATAAATTAAGTTATAAGTTCAATCTTATTTGTTGGTTTTTTTAAATGAGATTTAATCTGACATGTTTAATCTTCTTTGATTTTATTGAATGGAATGTAAAATTGTAATTTTTTTTAAAGGAGGTGTGGGAATGAAATTGTTGAGGTGTAAGTAACATAACATTGTGTGAAAAAATATATATCTGGTAAAGAAAAAAGTGGCGTAAGAGCCCAAACCCTTATATGCTTCAGTGCTTGACGACTACTAAGCGCCTCCATTCTTCTTCTCTTTTTCCAGTTCCGAGCTACAAAACGCTGCGTTTCGTTTCACTGAGCAACCAACGATGAAGGGAGGACAAAGCTACGTCTCATGTCCTCCATCTTTCTCCAACTCCGGCGACCGTCTTTTAGTCGGTTCCGGCAACTCCGTCGCTATCTTCTCCACAACCACTGCCTTACAAGTTTCATCCCTTGACGGCCACACCGATACAGTCACCTCCGTCATCGTTGTCCCCGGTTCCAACATTGTTACCTACTGTTGGACCTCTTCCCTCGACGGCACCATTCGCCATTGGGATTTCTCCCTTCTCAATTGCATCAAAATAATTGACCTAAAACTTCCCATTTTCTCCATGGTACTCTCTCTCTCTCTCTCTCTAACCATTTTCTTATTTTTATTTTTAATTTATTTTATCATTAATTTTTATCATGAATGAATATTGTAGGTGATACCTTCGTTATTGTCACCGCAAGAAGAAATTGGTGAAAAGAAGCATTTTGCGTATGTGTGTATGCAAACTGAAAATGAGAAAGATAATAGACCTAAACTTTGTTCTGCACAGATTAGGAAGTGTAATTTGACAGATTTTCACAAGCTTTCCACTATTACATTGAAAGAGGTATAACTATTTTCTACTTTTTTTTTTAGGTTTTATTGTGGTTGTGGAGGTTATGAATGATTGTATAATGTGAGGTTTATGTACTTATATTAATAATGTTTCTTGTACTTCCAAGTTATTTGAATTAGTGTGTGTATGGTTCTGCTGTGACAAAGCTTGATTTTGAATGAATTGATTTTGTTTGAAAGTGGTGTATGTTTGGTTACATTTATGTAAAAGTAAGTTAAACAATGAATTTGAGTGTATGTTTGGTTTTGCGGTGACAAAAGGTTGATTTTGAGTGAATTGTTCATGTAAAATTGATTTTGGTTAGTTGACAGTAAAGCGATTATGTTTAGATACATCATGTAAAAGTGAGATTAAAAATCAATTCAAGAATGAGAAGTTCCAAAATTCTAGCTCCAAGTTAGAATCAATTCCTACTTGAGATCAACCAAGCATATCAAAATCAAGTTTACACCTCTAGGATCAATTTTGGCTAATCAAAAAGCCGAAACAAACATAATCTTACTTTTGATCCTATTAAGTTGTCAACATTTATGAGAATATGATTAAAATATTATGTATGATTGTTGTGAAGTGTATGAATGTTTTTTTCAGACTAAAAAGCCTCACCCTTTGATCGTTAGTCCCTGTGGGAAATTTCTGGGCATAAAGGAAAAACGCACACTTCATATATGGAAAGTTCCTAAAGTGGACTCTAATTCTGCTGTCTCAAAGAAGATTGCCCTGCATCATACAAAAACCTTTTCCGTTCTTGCATTCCATCCAACTGAGAGGATTGTAGCTGCAGGCGATGTAACTGGAAGAATTTTAGTTTTTAGAGGATTTGGTGCTAAGAACTTTCAGGAGAATGATGCACTGTTGAACAGAACATCAATGACTGATGAGGAATGTAAGCCTGGGGTAAGGCAAAATGATGATGCCGAATCATGTTCTACATGGCATTGGCACTCTGATGCAGTGAATCTTTTATCCTTCTCTTCAGATGGAGTCTATTTGTATTCAGGTAAACCATACGCCTGGAATTATTATAAAAAACAATTGAACTGGGCAATGATTGTCCGCGGAGCTAGAACTAGGCTGTTTTGTAATTATTCTTCTGTTTGGTTTGAAATTTTTTCCAGTTATCTTGTATGGACTTTAACTTCCTGTGTCACATGTATTAGAGGCGGCATATCCTATATTATTTGATGGCTCATATGCAACAATATTTGCTCCAATTAGGATTTCATTAATTATTTACTTGGTAGATGTCTTTAGGGTTTCAAGTAACCATTCAAACTGTTTTGAATAATGTGTATATCTTAAACTCTTAGCGGTAACCGAGTCTTTCAAAAAGCAGTTGTGCTAAATGAATATAAGAGAAAGTTGATGGTGGTTTAACTGTCTTATCCTTTTTTGAGCAGAAAATTATTGGCTTTTCAAATATAAAGTTTGTTTGTGCCATCATTTTATAATAGGTGGGAAGGAAGGAGTTCTCGTGCTTTGGCAGCTAGACACCGGAAAGAAGAAATTTTTACCAAGAATTGGATCTCCGCTTCGGTATTTCATAGATTCTCCAGATCCTTCATTTGCCTCGGTGAGGGTTACCTTTATGTAGTCGAATATATGATTGTTAGTCTGTGGGTATGTCCCAACAGCAAACTAGCTCTTTATAATGTTTTAAACTAATCAAGGGTCTGCAGATATCTTGTGCAGATAACCAAATTCATATATTAAAGATCTCTTCTATGGAGATAATGAGGTCTATTTCAGGGATCAAGGTTAGTTCCTTTATTTGGTCTATTCATAATATTGTTTCTGGGATCGGTCATCAGTGTCTTAAAATATATTTGGCATGACATATCATTGATTAGTCTTACAATTTTAAAGTCTCAAATGTCTATTGATCATCATTATAAATTTTCTACTTAATTAGGCATGCAAACTTGATCTTGCAAGAACAATGGGAAAACTGATTTTTATTTATCTATACCTTACATGTTTGTTTTGATAACATGCATAAGAAATGTATTTGTTGAAGGTTTGATAAGAACCTGAAATTCGTTTTTTCCAGCCTCCTTTGTCTTCTCAAGAAATATGTGAAAGTATTTCTAGCCAAGCAGCCTTTGACCGCTCTTCTGGTTTAGTGGCTGTACAAACAGATAATTATGGCATCCAATTCTACAACTTGTTTGCTAATCGTGGACTTTATGAGGTAATATCTTGATGTTCAATGTTCTTTTTGATTATTAATTTGGTGTTTGGTCTGGTATTTCTAGATTAATTCATAATTACTTTTAGGGTCTAGTTAATGACTCAGGGAACTGGTTAAGGAGTATTTATTAAATGTTTCGTAGAAGTCTTGAAAACAGTTGATAAATGATTTGTTTTTTCAATGTAATAAATGTTTTCCTTTTCATTAATTTTCTTTTATTTCCTTACTCTAAAAACACTCTTTGGATTTGCCTTGCCTTTAAACTTTGATAACAACCTTCAAAATTGAACACATGGGTTTTAAAATGCTGAAGTTTGTTGCAGGTTCAAGTATGTGAAAGAAATTATCAACCAGTTGACGAGGTCACGGTATGTGAATTCGCCCATTTTGCTTCTAAATATGATATGTTGATAGTCTTGCACATGAGTATTTGCACATCTTGTCTCAGCTAATTAATCATTTAATTGATTGTTACATTTATTCATCAAATAACGTGGTTGCAGGTTGTAGTGACCATGGTGGAGCTGTCTACTGGTGGCTCTATGATGGGTACCGTAGAAGTCAAGCTACCTGAGGAAGGAATAGGAGGTCTGATTTGTTTGAAATTCTGGGATTTGGATTCAGATACCAAAAGATTTTCAATGTCCACCCTTGTTTATGAACCTCACAGGTGTGTCAACGGATTATTTGAACAAGAATTATAAAAATGTGTGTCATTGTTATATTTGTAGTTTCAGTCTTTCAGATTCCGTACATATTTGTAGATATATTGTGCCTTCAGATATATTAGAAAGTGGTTTTGACACATTTCTGCTTATTAATAGGGATGCTCATATTTCCGCTATTACGTTTCATCCGACCCGTCATATGGCTGTCAGCGCATCTTATGGTGGAGATTTCAAGGTATTTTTAGATACCCTTTTTAGATACTTTTTTGAATGCTTAGGAATTTTTCTGGTGACACTTTTGTCTTTCTTGCTCTCTTTCAGATATGGGTTTGCAGGGAAGAAACTCAGCAGAAAGACCAGACGCGTCAGAATTTTAGTTGGATGTGCCATGCTGTTGGGTCATATAAGTATAAATCCTACTTTAATTGCTACATTTATTATTTTATTTTGTAGGCTATAGATATTCAGTATGTAAGTTTCACCAGCCCCAGTCATCTCTTGACTGTTGGGCTGTAATAAAGTGGTTAACGTACTTGAGCATTTTTTTTTTCCTGTAATAAAAATGTAGGATTAGCGGTGGTTTGAAAGTTCTCTTTTGAATTTCAAGATTTCCTTCATTTTATATACTTTTATTTACTGTCATTTGGCCCCTTGTTGTATCTTCAGTAAGATCAGTCATTTGCATAATTGAATACTTGATTTAATTATGACTTACTGATCATGCTGTTACTTCACCCTTTACAGAAATAAAGCAATGAGAGCTGCTGCTTTTTCAGCTGATGGTTCTGTGCTTGCGGTTGCAGCCGACACTGTTATTACATTGTGGGACCCTGACAAGAATGAGCTCATTGCTGTTGTAGGAGAGACTCCATCGGTGATTTTTTGAACTCTAATCATATCTATTTGTATTTGTGTGTTTGTGCGTTCAAACGTGTTCCATTTCAACAAATAAGACATGCATGCTCCTCACTCAGATATTGCTTGTATGATTAGTTTGTGGAGTCTTCATGAAGATTATGGCTGCTATTGGAGGCAGCAAAGCTTACATTTATTGGATCTTTTTCTTGCAGCATGCATTAAAGCATCAAACACAGGATTATAAAAACAATAAGAAAGAAAGCATGGCATATAAGAAAAAAAATTCTGTTATATTTTTAGAATGCATGCCTATAAGTGTTGCTTTGGGTTCTGTATTTTAGGGTTCCTTAAGTTGTACCTGTACTCATCCCTGTTGGTCTAATTTTTTATTCTTTCAGCCAATTGGGAGGCTTATCTTTGTTGGAAATTCAGAGTATCTTCTTTCCGTATCTTATGGTTCTACACCACAGCTGTCTGTTTGGAGTATGTCAAAGTTAGCTGCATCTTGGTCATATAGGATTCAAATAGAAGGTTAGAAGAAATATCCTTCTCTGCGATTTTTCAATGCTTGTTATGTCAATCAAGTTTTACCCTACCATGTTGATATTTTTTCCTCTCTGTGTTTTTATTGATAAGCATTTTTTTCCACTTCCGTTCTTTGCATTTCACCGTATAGTCCTTGTTTGTAACCTATGACTCATTGAATGGGGTATTATTGATCTGACAAATTTGTTATTCATATTCATGCAGCTGTTTCCTGTGCATTAGATTTATCATATTTTGCTATCATTGCTCTCATTCCCAAATCAAAGGAACGTCTGTTTAAAGGTGATGGAATAATCTTAGTATTCAACGCAATAGATCCTATTCCAGTGGCTTCCTGGTCTGTAACGAAGGTATTGTTTGTTTACAAAACCATCTGTTTCTATAAAATATTAGTGTTTTTAAATGCAACAATCAAGATTGAGAATGATTTTTTAAATGCACATTGCCAGTGCTTTTGAAAGTTGTTTTTTTTGCAAATCTATTTAATGAATTTAGACATTAGGATTTTAGCTTTTCTGTTGCACTTTTATTTCTCCAACGTGTACTATTGTGTTAATTTCTGAGAAGCATGGGCACATTACTTGACACGAGGCTCCAAAAATCTTTATAACACAAGCTTTTCTGTGTTGCATCGTCTTTGGTAAAAAGTCACAAGCTTTTCTTTGTGTTGCATCGTGTTTGGTAAAGAGAAGTTTTTTTTTTTTTTTTTAAAATCATAGGTTAAATATTACTGACCTCAACTATATTCATGAGAATTGAGTTGTGAGTCGCTTGGAACTGATAATAGTTCCTCTGTTGAAATAAGAAAAAACACTTAAAAAATAAAAAGGTTTTAAGAAAATAACTGTTGGAATAAAAAAAATAGCAGTTGTTAATAATAAGCAGTGAAGAAATAAGTGCAAGCTAGTATTGTGCATTGTCTTAGAGATAGAAACTTGGTCTATTTGTTTTCATTAAATGTTTGTTTTTATCATTTTCTATTTTTCACTTTTAATTATAAAACTGAATGTATTCACTTTGTTTCCGTTTTGTAAGATTTGTATGAAAACAGCACACTCTTTTTCAATGTTTAATATACAAATTTTTGAAAACATGAAATAAAGTAAAAAAAAAGGTTCAGTTTTGTAATTAAAATTAAAAACAGGAAATGAAAATTGACTAAAACTTCGTTCTGTTCGTTTTTCCTCCACTCTTGGCCATGTTTTGGTATATATGCATACTAGTCTCTAAATGAGTAGAAGTTTATTCTAATCAGATTATTTTGGTGCTGCAACTAGACATATCTTCCAGAATTGTCTTTTAATTTAATTTTTAGCCAGTCTAGTGCCTGTATGAATTCTTTAACTGTGAATGACATTTGTGGTGTTCTGCTTCTGCTCTTTGTCTTACTCTCCTTATTCAGGCCAAGGGAGGGAGCATTGCTTTTATTAAAGGAAAAACTTCACAAACACTGGTTGCATATTTAAATGGAGATCGTGAATATGTTCTCTTTGATCCATATGACAAGGAAGCACATGAGCTTAATATGACTATGCAGGATGATCTTGTTGGGCTTGAAGAAAATGGTGGGTTTACTTTGCTTCTTTTACTGTTTTTTAGATTTGTTTTTAACAATGAGCTAATTGAAAGTTAGTCAATAAAAATGTAAAATACTTCCACTTTTTCTTTCTGTTCTTGCGGTACTTGTTTAAGATTTAGCTTTTCATTTTTCCTCTTCTCCACAATTTCAGGACAATTTGGATATGCATCAATTTATCCAGAGTTACCCGCGTTTGAATTAAAAAGGAACAAGACATCATCAGTTTTCTCTGGTGTATCAAATAGGCCTTGGGAAACCATATTTAGTGGGTCATCACATATGTTGCCACCCCTCACCAAATTGTGTTCTGAATTTATGGAGTCTCTGATGGAGAAAAGGACATCGATGGTAGAATGACATACTACATGCATGGATCCGTTGTTGTAGGATATTTGTTTCTTTGGTACCACTTACACTTAATTCAACAGAGCAGAAAAGTCACAAGGGTTGGGCTTGAAGTTGAGATGTTCCTTATGAGACATGTGTAAACCCTACCTACTAGCTGCTGCAGGTTGGCATGACACTTGATGGGAACTGTTTGTATGGTTAGCATATGTAGAAAGAGTTTGGAAAACTAAAGATTTCAGCTTTAGTTGGTTAGTTAAGACTGCCTAGTGTACAAGAGAGGTCCCCACACTCCAAAAGAATTTTGCTAGTTATTTTTTTAGTTATATATATTCTTAGTTATCCCCTTCTTGGATGAAATTTTTGATAGTAACAAATGTGGTTGACTTCAGTATGTTTTTAAAATGACAAGCTTGCAGTGTAGCAATTTTGTAGGCTTGTGGTACTGTGACTGAGTCTAGACAGTTAGTTGGGAATGCTATGGCAGATACAGTTCGTGTAACAGTATTGTCAATTGTGATTTATATGCCAATTCATTGTTTGTTGCATTCTATACATCTGCTTTCTCTGTTTTTACTCTTACCTAATTTCTCTGTCTATTTTTGGTTGTAATTGGTCCGGTATGATGCATTTCCAGACCTTGTTTTTTTGGAGGAGTCTGCATCACCAAGTTAGATGCAATAGTGAATGAATTAAATCAAACCATATTCTTCTGGTAGCGTACAGGAATTGGTGGATGTGATGATAAAGATGTAGCTACAGAGAGTTACAAAGGGAGGAGAGGACCACCTTAGTGCTATGGCTTTAAGACAGCACACTAATGACTTTGATGTACGAAATCCGCAGCCTATGGCTTCTGTCTGTTTTTTTTACTAATGATTACAAATTTCAACTCAAATACATTTTTCATCTAGTATCAACTACGGTGAAGATAAGCAATTTGCACTGCCATCTCACTCAAAGACCTTTTTTTTTTGTGGAAAAACCTTGAAGTTAGTATTGGAAACAGACCTTGGATATTTTGATATCAAGACTTGATATTAATTCTCACTACCAGAACAACTTTTTGAGTATCAACTAACATAAATGCAGATTTTATAAATTCATCAAATCAATCAACTTGAAGCAATGAACTTGCCGACGGAAAAGTCTACCACTTCGCCTAGTATTTGGTTGAACAATTAATGTGTATATTTTGTGGATAACTATTAAATTGTTTTTGTGTATACCGGGATGCAAACACTTGCATCCAATTGGGAGAATTGCAACTAAAATGTTAGATTTTGTAGTGTCTTTTAATAAATTTATCATTTTTCTATTAAAAAATAAGTATTGTCCCAACTAAAAAATAGTGTAATTTGTGAAAACTTAAATGTTCAACTATGAGAGATAAATTAATGAATGCTTGTTTCATCACATACATAGAAAACAATTATAGTAATTTACAGATATTTCTAATTTCTAAACATTTATTTAATAATAATGATGTCATCATATACTACTAAAATAATAAAATAAATTTAAGGTTTTGTCAAAAATAAAATAAAATTTAACGTCGAATTTCGGTAACGTAAAAATAAAATTTCTCTCTACCTAATCTTGCTTCCACCCATTGAAATTTCAAGACCTCAATGAGTATATGTATTCAATATTAGTTATTTATTTTCTAAAATAAAGTAGTAGTATCCCCGTGAGCTTAACTCAGATATTGCATATCATATGTAGGGACCGGGGTTTGAACCCCGGACACTCCACTTCTCCACAATTTAATCGTGTGAGCTCTGGCCACTAGGCTACTTGACCAAAAAAAATAAAAATAAAAATAAAGTAGTAGTAATAATCAATAATATATTTAAAAAATAATAATAAAAACATGTAATAATTTGAATTAGGACTTTTTTACGAGAATTTGAACTTATATTTAGGGCAATCTATTTTTTTTTTCCAAAGGATTCTTATAAAAGAATACCAGTGTTCTTGTGATTGTTGTGTACAGTTTGACACTTGGAAGATGAATGGATTATACATTGAATTTGTTTTTGGAACATAACTTATTAACTAAGCGGGGTGTATTTTTGTTATATATAATATTCCTTTGGCCTCTCTGTTGCTTGTAACAGGGGAAGTTGCCTAATAAAATGTGCTGATTAAAAAAAAAAAAAAAACTATGCGGGGTAGCTCAAATTTAAGGTCTCAACTCTCATGCGAAGTTATTCAAAACTATTAATAGAAGACAATCACAATAAAATAGTACATTGTCATTGCTGAAAATAATATGATCTAGACCAGAATCTATGTTCCTAAGAATGAATTCATTCCTGAATGCATGAACTGTCAATGGACCACTTTTGTTTATTTAAATCTATCCACTTGTAGTTTATATAGGGACATATGCTATAATATTCATATGGCATGGCAAACCTAAGTTTATTTTCAGTTGATCGATCTACATTTATCATAGACTATTATTTTATTCTGTTTTTTAAATTTGTAAAAGAATAAAATTAACAAAATTTTATTTGCACTTTTCGAAGTATGAGATATTACATTAATCCATTAATTGTTTGTTTTTATAATTAAAAAAATTCTTATTAGTTTAATTAAATCTATTCTTTACTATTTCATATATTTTAAAGATAACTGAGCTTTGTTATTATATAATGTTAATTTTTAGTTTATTATATATTGTATATTATATTTTGCATCAAACATTTTATTTTACCATGACTTTATAATATTAATTTTTTACCATGATCTTTGTCTTGCATGGACATGTCCTTACATAATTTGACGTCACATTTTAACCTAAAATATTAATATGTTAGATAAACGAATTATCTCACTTATATGTTGATCAACGTTCACTTTTTCAAATGAAAATTTTAACTATACTTATGTGAAAAGTCTAACTCATACATGCTATACCAATACTTTGGTGCATCCTTAACTTGTAGGAGTACAAGTATTGTTTTCAACAGTAAACTTGGAGACATGCACTACTGAATGCCGTGACTAAAAACAAACGTACTAGAAGGGGTAACCAAAACAAAAGGATTCTTTAAACCTCAATGATATTAGTATATATCAATTATCAAACTTTGTATGTCCTTGGATTTAGTTCTTATTTTAGGAGTATGCATTTAAAAAGAGTACATGTGAACCCCCAATTGATATTTACGGTATTAATTAATGTCATATGCTTACAGAAGTACATGACAGCTCTAACGGGCCTTGCAATTTCCAAACGAGGAATTATGATTAACATATTGCATATGGCAACTTGCATGACAGCCAACATATACATAAAACTTGTTTCTGCAATATTGTTATTTTTGTGATATACTTGAAATTGAATGCAATAATAGTTGCAGAAGGTGACTAAGCCATATGAGCTAATGGTTATTTTCCACATATAATAACTGGAATGACATTTGAGATTTGTTTTTAGCTAGACTAGATTTCCGAAACACTTGCCTTGTGATTTTTTTCCCGGAGAACTAAAAGCGATTTGAAACACATAAATTTGATATTGACGGTTTTAGTGATTTCGATTGCATTTGACTTTGTTTGTAAGATAACATTTGTACTTATTTTTTTTACTCAAAACCTGATATTTATTCTCAAATTTATTGTTCGAATCAATTTTATGTGAATGGTTTGAATGCATCTAAGAATAAATCACCTCAATTCAATTCACTTTTGACTAAAATCAAATTTACAAGATCAATTCATTCGGATTAAATATTTTTACTGTCGAACCAAACACACAATATGTGTATGTTTTGCCCTGAGTTGGTAGTGTATTCTCGTATCCTAGAAGCTTTCGTTGTGATATTTCAAAAGCTTCATATTATACATTCACTTGACCACGCATTGACAACTCAATCCAACGCATACACAATTATAAGTTAAGTGTATATTTGATTTATTTTTTAAAGTGTAAAAAATGATTTAGGGGTGTAAAATTGATTATGTTGGATTCTACTTTGGGAGGAGGTGAAATTTATTCTAGAGGTAGAAAATTGATTTTCACATATTTAGATGTTATTGAAGATTCTAACTAAATCTATAATAATTTAGAGGCATTACTTATACAATTGATTTTCCGCCTTGAATTTATTGTTGAACCCACTTTTATATGAATGAATTTATCCAAACATTAATTACCTTGCATTAACTTTATTTTGATGATAATGAATTTTATAGAATAATTTCAATTTAAAGTTAATTTTTATCATAACAAAACAAAACAAAAGCACGCACATATTTAGATAATGAGATGTTCTCGATCTCAAATATAATTAATTTAGCCTAAAAAATTGAAACTACTATTTAAAGGTTTTACCTTTACAATTGACTTTTTAGTTTGATTTTATTGTTCAACTTATTTTTTATGAACGAAACCGAACATAATTCTTTTACCTTCAACTGACTTAAATCAAAATTAATTCACTAGTTTTTTCGTCACCACATCCAAATTATTATATTACTAGAATTACTGTAAAATTAGCTTGAAAAATGAGACACCATTTCATTATGAACGCTTTAAAGAAAACATCTACGAATTTCTTATTATTATTCGTCAAATTTGCATAAAGGAGGGGACCTTTTATGCACACAATTTTCTCTGCCTTGTTTGACATAAAAGAGTTTGTATATCCCGTGATCAGTAATTTGCACGCGAAAACAACCATGCATTGTCATTTTCCTCTTGTGTTGCCGACATAATATGGATTGGAGTTCAATTATATGATCATAAATTCACATCACATCCACAAGCACACATACACACACTCAAAAACAAAAACAAAAATCAATTATAGAGATTGATTAGATAGGAGTAACATTGTACCACAACAGAACCCTTCAATTGTATAGAATAAACTATCAATTTAGTTTTTAAACTATTATTTCCTCTCTAATTTAGTCTATAAACTATAAAAAAAAATTAAGAAACTAAACTATCCCATTCAAATTTGCACCGAGAAAAATCAAATCTAAAATCTTAAAGATGAGCACAATCCCGTCAACTCATATATGAAAATATAATAAGTTGTCCTTAAAATATAAAAAATATGTCAATTTAATCTCTAAAATCTTAATAACAAGAACCAAATTGATAGGTTTTATATATTAAAGAGTGACTATTAAATATGTCCACACTAATTAAGAAAGCCAAAAGTAAATTGATAGGTTTTATATATTAAGCGAGAGAGACACCACACTTTCACCCAAAACTTGAAGGTAATGAGTTTATGGATCCTCTTACTTATAAGGTGTTTAACCTTTACTTTTAGCTCATCTTAGAAAATCAGAGCAAATGGGCTAAACGTCCAGGACCAATAGTAGACTTAGACGTCACATCTCCATCCAAAACCTTAAGACATCGGGTATATGAATCGCTTCTCTTATATATCCAACATTTTCTCCATGAGTTTCCTCTCTTATATATCCAACATTTTCTCCGTTCTTAGTCGATGTGGGTCATAATCACTCACACAACCCGCCACTAAAAAGTTGAATGCAAACATTTTGTTATGCAAAATTTTTATATTTATTTTAATATTCTGAGAGCACTTATTGACATTTTTTTTCTTTATAGTTTTGAGATTAATAAATTGAAGATGAGTTGATAGTTTATAGGCCAAATCGACACTTTATTCATTTTTATCCTCAAAATTAAGACATGTATATACATACATATGTAACTGAATGCGCCTAACTACTTTATCCTAATTAATTACTTTCAATTGAATCAATTAAAGACATTGAAAATGAACTGTCATATTCATATTCGAGATCCTCAAAACCCCAGAACTCTTCCTCTTGTTCTTCTTCTTCCTCTGGCATTTTCCACTTCTCTTTATCCATCTCTCCCTCCTCCATTATCTCTAATACCTGTCATCAATTGAACATAAACTAACAATTAAGTAACTGTTATTGTTGCATAATATTAAGGTGTGACATGAAATCGAATAGAACCTACACATTTAATAAATTAACTTGTCTTCTAGTGTCTTTTAAATTATATACACATTTTGTTTGTGTGTGAGACTGCCATATATATTAGCATGTGTCCTATTATAATAAAAGTCAAGATTAGGTAAGACACAACATCAACTGATTAGTCAATTTGTATGAGAGAAAAACGCTGCCACTAAATGGCATTAAGAAAATTCGAACAAGTCTTAATTCATGCATAAGAAAGTTATGAAAAGAGAAGAAGTTATAAGCAAAACCGTCATATTTTAATAAAAGATAACATACGAAAAATATATTCTGCTATTATATTTAAAAAATTTGATTGTCTGAAGCATTGAAATTGATGTTATTGTGTATAGTTTATTGGTAACTTGGCAAACTGTCTAAATAAAAGGCATTAATTGGACAAGTGAACACGCCATGCCAATTTAGATAATGTGACAAATTGACGAAGTTTACGAAGATATGAAAAAATTATATGTCACGGATACAAAACAATTTGTTTATTTTTTTACAAATACCAACGACCTAATTAGAAGAAAAAAAATTATATCCACGAAACCACATAAGCAAAGTAAGCTCTTCCTATGAAAGCATTGATCTGTTTATGTGTTAATACCGCAAATTTCGTAGTATATATGAGTTTACTTTTTTGCTTATAGAAAAGTATATATACTTTTTATTTACGTTAAAAGTATAGTATATACTGAAAAATGTATATGTGGGCTCATGTAGAGATAAAGTCTAAATATATAAAATTTCACCAATCAACGGGATAAATTAAGAAAATGCCAAGTGGAAGAGTCCTAATCTGTTCTACGTATCCATTGACTGGATGCAATTTTCATTTACATCAAATGTAAATGAACATTGTGTACCTCCTTTTCATGTACGTCATCTTATCATGCAAATATTAGACTAGTGTGCACTCTTAAAGATTTACTTGTTAGAATACTATTCATAATTCAAATAGAGATAGCCTTTTAATTCGAAATAGATTGAGTCTTCCTAATTTTAAGTTTAACTAGTTTTTATTTTTTTCTGGGTGTAAGGGTGTTGATGTTATTGTGTTCTATAGTTTATATGCAAATTTTGTGATAAATTGAGGTGTCCACCTAGTTGAAATCTTTACTCTTTTTGTGATACATGTAGATACCTTTTTCAAGTTCTAAAATAAAGAGTAAAATTTGTGAAATTCTTTGGAAAAATTATGCACAAATTCGATGAAGTGATATAAAAATTTATTATGAGAGAATACACCTCGCTTTACTTGTCTTGTGCATTACCGTGGTAGTTTGTACCAGTTTTTACTATTTTTATGTTCTAAAATGATGACCAAAATGAAGTTGGTGACTAGTTCCTTCTTTGGGAAGAAAGAAATTAATGGATGGGGAAGGAGTGGATGAACTATATTTCCAGGCACGAAGTTCTTCTGTTACGTAGCAATGAGAACTTGATATTTAACTTTATTGGGAAACCTATAATAATGTATTAATTTATATATTTTTATTTAATTAACTGAATTAGTAACTTATTATGTTGTATTTGAATTAAGTTAAATTGATTTATTGTAATTTTTATACTTTTTGAGTATTTTTTCACTTGATTATCTTATAATTTCAATCAATATTATTTTTTATTAATTAATTAATCACAGATAATATCAGTTTATGACATTTAAAACCTAAATATTCAACTTGTAATAAAAAAACATATTAGGAATAAACCATATTTAAGTTAACTAGATAAACTTAATCACTGTTCTTTGTGATAAAAAAAATCTTAATAATTGTTCAAATTGGCCAAAAACAACACTGCCACATGTTATGTAGATATTTCTTTATAAAAATATGTATAAAAAACTTAAGTATTTTATCCAAACCCTACACAATGTCTAGATGGGCTCCATGAATGACTTGGTGTTTTTGTCATACGAAAAGAATAAAATCAAGCCAACCATATTAATAAATGGACATATTATTTGAAGAAGTAATCTTGATGGCATTTGAAGAAGTATTATTATTAATCTAAGACAAAAAGAAAGTATACCTCAGTCATGGAGGGTCGCCAAGTAGAAGATGCCCGGATGCATAGAGAGGCAGCAAAGGCAAGTCTCTTTAACTCTGTTACATCATAAGCTCCTTCAAGCCTTGCATCTACCAGCTCTTCTATATCACCTTTGTTCAAAATTGGTTTAGCCTACATTCCAAAAATGAAATTATCGAGGCTCATATAAAATTATTAAGCAAAGTTATTAAACATCAATGTAAAAAACACCACTACCCAATCATCCAAATGGGTTTGTGGACTTAGCTACTCACGATCTCTATGAGTCAACCACATCAGTGGTTATTGGATTAACATTCAACGATATAGATTTCAATTGAAATTTTGATTTTTTAAAAAATTTGGATCGTCAAATCTTTTGATCCAACGATTATTAATGTGAGTCGATTCAAGGAAATGTGACTATACACCACCTAGATGACCAAAAAATCATGAAATAAAGTAGTAATTAAACTAATGAATGTAAAAAAACAACACTAGTATGGCCTAGTACTAGAAGAAACCAAAAAAGACATTTACAATGAGGAAAAAACAATGAAAAGTGGGGCAAGTCTACTCTACTCTACTTACCCAGCTATGTAAACTTTGGTGAGACACATCCACAGGTTTCCTACCAGAAATGACTTCTAGCAAGAACACACCAAAAGCAAATACATCTGTTTTCTCATCCACAACTCCATGCAAGTAGTATTCTGGTGCCAAATGTCTACAAAACATAAACCATTCCAATTTTTAATTAAACCCTTATTATTTTTATAAAGAAATAAAAAAAATGAATATTAACATGAATAGTTTTTGAAAAGAAAAGAAAAAAAATACCCAAATGTCCCTTCTATTGGAGCAATTGAGTGATGAGTCCATTGTGATGGAAGCCATTTTGCTAGTCCAAAATCAGATATCTAACACAATCAAAACACAAAACTTCCATTAAAAATAACACACAAACAAAGAATATAGCATTTGAAACATTGAAGATTATAAGAACCTGTGGTTCAAAATCTTTTGTCAATAAAATGTTTGATGCCTTGATATCTCTATGAATTATTCTCCTCTTGCAACCTTTGTGCAAGTAGTGTAGTCCACGCGCTGTCCCAAGAACTATTTTATGTCTTGTTTTCCAATCTAAAGGAGCCAACTTTTCATCTACAATATAACAAGATTTTCATATGCTATTAACAACCCTTTTTATCATTTCATGTTTTGATACTAAAACAACATTTTCTATGAGAAATAAGGTAAAAAAGGTTTATGTAGTTACCATGAAGAATAGATGAAACAGAACCAGTTGTGGATAGTTCAAAAACAAAGTAAAGTCCATTGTCAATACAACATCCTAGAAGAGACAAAACATTGGAATGACGAACATGACCAATTGTTCCAATCTCAGTCAAAAACTCTTTCTCCTTTCTTTCATCCTTTGAAGCTCTTGTTAATCTCTTCACAGCAATTTCTTCACCATTTTTCAATGTTCCTTTGTAAACCTCAGCATAACCACCTTTTCCAACCATATTTTCTAAAACAAAAAAATAAAAAGCTTTTATTCCCAAATAATTGCATTAATATTATACTATAAACTTTTTCAGAAAAAAACAAACAAGGCTTAATCACCTGAGTTGAAGCCATTGGTAGCATCAAACAACTCTTCATAAGAGAAACATTTCCATGTTGGTCTTTGACAAGGTTCTTCTTCATATGGAAGAATCTTCAAGTTCTTTTCGTTTTCTTCACCTTTGGGACTCAGAACTGGTTCCCCTAAACCACGTTTGGTAAATGAGAAGAGCCTCTTGAAGCTGCCTGTTCTAATATACCTCATCACAATGAATATCAAACAGAGTACTCAGTTTCATGCAAAACAGAACAAAACAGAGGACAGTGAAATAGATAACTCTGTGTCTGTGTTTGAGTCTACAAACATAGAGACAAAGCCAAGACTGTGTTTGGTTTCAAGGTGTAGCTTGAAGAAGAACCATGTTATGTATATGTGTATAGTACTATAGGGGTCTGAGAGAGAGAGAGAGAGAGAGAGAGAGAGAGAGAGAGAGAGAGAGAGAGAGAGAGAGTGAGATTAAATGCCTTGTCTGTTGAAAATGTACAAGATTTTAGAGTTATTACAAATAGCAATGAAACTTAGACGTGTGTGAGGAGAAAGCAGAAAAATGAATTAAAGTGGCGTGGCTATGGTTAGAATGGGGTGACCCTATTTTTAAATGGGTTTGAATTTGGTTAATTCAATGTATGTTTAGGTCACGGTAGTTGTGTATGCTTCAAAAAGAAAATACTTATGTAGCTCTTAGAAAATATAATTTGTGTATTTTTGAGAAATTTACTACGATGTCAAACATAAAGTCACATGAATTGCTATTTTTTTCTTACAATTATATGTAATCGGGAAAATTCAGTTGATTTGAATTAAGAATTTAAACTTAAAAATAATAATCTACCTCATTACTACTATTATATGTAATTGTATTTGTAGCAATAGTTGCTATCCATGCCATCTCAATATCTTGGTCCATAGAGAGATGCGTGTTCCGTGACTATTTTTTTGAATTAGTGATGTAACGGAATATTTTGTTAATATTAGTAAAATTTAAATTCGTGGTTTTTTTTTTGTTTCTTTATCATTTTGAGGTTCAATGGTAAAAAAAAAATCCTTGTTTTTAGATGACACAAGGAAAAATACTAGATGGAAGCTTATTATATGTGAGTTTACGATGGTGATGCTATCGGTACTTGTAGATGTAATTAGTGATACCCCAATTTTGGTAATGGTTCAGGTAAACTACTTTGCATTTATGAAAGAAAATGAACTTTAGCGAAAAAGTTGCTACTATATCTTTCAATGGCATCTATTCATATGAAAGACTACAGATCAGATATTTTAATTTGTATTACTAGGGTGACATACCATTTGGTGATATTAGTGACATTGTTCATACCTCTCTTTTAATCAATTATTATCTCTCATTTAAATAATTTATTTTAATCATTAATTCATCATTTTCTACCTCTCTTTTAATCAATTATTATCTCTCATTTAAATAACCATTTTCTGTCATCTAAAATACATCAATGTCACTCAAAAACTAGGTCACTAAATGATACCCTATTTTAATGCATGGTGAGGTTAGTTATTCAAGGTTAAAAAGGAAAATCCCTATAAAAAAAAAGTTAAAAAGGAAAAACGAGTAGACCACCAAATTGGTCATTGTTTTTGTAAGTCACTTTTAAATTAATCTCTGACTTTATTAATATTCCTAAATAGTCATTGTCAAAAAATTCAGTTAAGTCACTTGACATTTGATAAAAACATAGAGACAAAAATTTAATTGAGAAACTTTTGATAATATTTCAAAATAGTTCACGTCTTTGTCAAAAGTTTCTTAATTAAATGTCTCGTCATATGACAAAAACATAGAGACATGGATCTAATTGATAAACATTTGATAGAGACATGAACTATTTTGAAATATTAATAAAGTCAAAAACTAATTTGAGAGTGACTTACAAAGATAGAGACAAAATTAATGGTTCACACGAAAAAAAACATAGTGAGATTCCGAGATTAGTCCACAACATGGTTAGATAATTTTTTTTTCTTCTGAAACAACAATTATGAGCATAGCTGGCTTTTATTATGTTGAGGATGGAGATCGAATCTTTTACCTCTTTAATTAAACAATCTAAGTTATGATAATCACTTTTTCTGAAACAACATGTTGATTTTTAAGAATAATGTGTCAATTTTTTTTTTTAGAACGGCAGCTATGCTCATATTTGTTGTTTTAGAAAGAAGGAAAAAAAAAACAAACAAGAGTATGTATTACAAGCACCTGAAAAATGAAGTGAAATCGAATCCTATACGTGCGTCACCCGTGCGAGCCCTTCATGGATCGCGTACGGTGCGAGACCAATTTCTTTTTTTTTGTCTCAAAATGAATGTGGGTAGTGCAAAATGAACGTGGGTAACCACACAATTTCATGTAATTTTTTTATTTACAATATTTAAAACCGTAAACCTTTCTAAAATTTAATTTCCTTTTATATTCAACTGTACTCTCCCTTTAATTTATATTAAGTCATGCATGTAATGTATTTTTTTTATTTACAATTTTTAAATATGATTCACACCTTGGCAATCATTTTACTCTCTTCGGTCCTTATTATAAGAAACACTTGACTTTTTAGGTCTATTGTGCAAGTGATATATCTAGTCTATATTTTCAACAAGATACATTAATTATTCAATGAATCTAAAAAATCAATAGTTTCTTATGACCGGAGGGAGTATTTTGTAGAGTTAAACGCAAAAAACTTATTAGTACCAATTTTAGCAACTCAGTATATTTAATACCTTTTTTGGTCCTTTAAGTTGACAAAAAAAAAACAGGTTAATCGTTTAAGTTTTAAATAGGTTATTTAAGTTACAAACAAGTCCTTTAAATTGTTAATTTAATGCACCTATTTAAAGTTTTTTAACTTTTTACGTTTTAAATAGGTCCTAAAAATGATAACGATGTATTAAATTAACAATTTAAAAGACTTATTTGAAACTTGAAAAACTTAAAGACTTAACCCTGTATTTTTGTCAAACTTAAAGGGTCAAAAGAGATACATAGCCTATTAATATCCATTCATATCAATTTAACATCTTATAACCTAACATTTCCTTATAATTTTTTTTTCTTTAATATAATTTACGTGCATAGTGCAAATCAACAACTCACCTCAGTTTTTTTCTTTTTCGATAAAACCTCACTTTGTAAATAAAAAAAAATTGAAGAAGCAAAAATGGTTTTATCATACTAAAGAGGATAAGACGTACTAAAGAGGATGCTCAAAAATACAAAGTTCCTGACAAACAAATACAAAGATAGACAGTCAGCTCATATCCAAACAAACTAACGGGTCCGACCAATACTACCACTGCTCACTTTATATAAATTAAAGGGAGCACAATTGAATATAAAAGGAAATTAAATTTTAGAAAGGTTTAACGTTTTAAAAATTGTAAATAAAATATACTATATTAAAATAATTCATTCATGGTAAAGGGAGTACAATTGAATTTAATTTTAAAGATTTAATGAAAATTATAAAAAAAATCATTTTGATGTTTTATCAATTGTAACCAAAAACTCAAAATCCATTGTAATCTATACTATATATAATGAAAACTACCCCTTTCAGCTCTTTTGGACTTATTCTTTTCAAAAATGACCTCAATTTTCAATACAAATAACACATGTAACAAATAGATAAGAATAAATTTAAATATTAAAAAAATGTAACAAACACGATATGAATATATCTATATATATGTCTGTTTTTTTCCTTTATCATTTAAAAAATGTAACAAACTAGATGAGTATATTTATATTTACTTTTTCATTATCCCAATTATACCCTTAAACAATTTTTTATATAATAAAGATTGGTGTTGGTTTCTTTAAAAAAACAAATTTAGATTATATTTTTTTTTATATTTGTGGTGTCATTGAAATAGATAATCATTATTAGTTTGATTTGTTATAACATGAAACAACAAACATTTATATTAAAGGTATATAAATGTTTAAATAATATGATTTCTAAATTCAATTGTATTTTTTAAAATCAATATATGGAAGGTCCAGGATTCGAACCTCAGACACCACCAAAAAGTAATTCAAAAGATCACAACCATTCACTAGATTAAAGGTATATCTAATGGGTCAAATTCATTATTTTACAACAAAAAAAAATTAGGTCATGCACGGGTACATGACCCATTAAGTTCTCGTACCGTAGCCAGAGCCGTGAAAAATGTATAGGTACACCATCGATTTTATATTTTTGTTCTTTCTAATTTGGGTTAATAGGTCTTTACCCCCCTGTAATATAGGTCATTTCTGGTTTTCCCCCCTGTAAAATATTTTTTTTGATTTACGCCCCTGTAAAATATTTTTGTTTTGATTTACCCCCCTAATAGGCCAAACAAAAACCAATTTTATTTTATTTTTCAAGAAATTTTCGTTTTTGTTTGGCCT